>Ga0247837_1007991_pt1 | contig 13587 bp, 9 predicted proteins | sample LaCtaG_2_FD_187115 | JGI IMG/M metagenome (GOLD analysis project Ga0247837, IMG submission 187115) | Freshwater microbial communities from meromictic Lake La Cruz, Castile-La Mancha, Spain - LaCruzMarch2015_14.5m | ecosystem: Environmental > Aquatic > Freshwater > Lake | place: Spain: Castile-La...
CTCGGTCACAGTACCGTGGCACCACTGAAGCGTTTCGCTGTCGCCGCGACCGTGCTGGGCCGCGGCGCGACCCCGGAACTCTTGCCTGAGACGGGTCCGCGCGAGTTGGCTTCCCTGGCGCGCCGCTTCAACCAATTGGCGTGCCAGGTCCATGACCTGCTGGAGGCACGGACCACCCTGCTGGCCGGCCTGTCGCACGACCTGCGCACCCCGCTGGCGCGGATGCGGCTCGCGCTCGAGCTGGTCCAGCGACGCCCCGATCCGGCCTGGATCGAGCGGCTGGAGGCCGATGTCGAAGAAATGAACCACCTGGTGGGGGACGTCCTGGAACTGGCCCGCGGACTGGACGGCGAGGCCGCGGTACCGGTGGACCTAGCCGCCGTGCTCGAGGCCCTGGCCGGACGCGCCTGGGAGGCGGGCGCCGAGGTCGCCGTGCAGTGTCCGGACTTGAAGATCAGCGCCCCGCCCGCCGCGCTCAGGCGGGTGCTTGGCAATCTCCTGGCCAACGCCCAGCGTTACGCCGGCGATGGAGCGATCGAACTGCGCGCCCAGTCGAGCGATGGCGCCTGCATCATCGGCGTCATCGACCAGGGTCCGGGCATCCCGGAGGACCAACTGGAAGCGGTGTTCCGGCCCTTTCACCGGGTGGATGCCTCCCGCAGCCCGGTCACCGGGGGCACCGGACTGGGGCTGGCGGTCGTGCGCCAGTTGGCCCAGGCCCACGGCTGGCGGGTCTGGCTGGAAAACCGGCGCGGGGGCGGGCTGGCGGCCTGGGTGAGCGTGCCGACCGGCAGCGGCGAGCCACCACTTCAGGGGAGGTGTTCCTATACCCCAGCATCGTCGATCCCGGGGACAACTCGACCGGCGTAACCAAGGCGCAGCCGGTAAACCGACCGATCCGAGACCTTTGCGCTGCGGCGTTTTTTGCGGACGCGCCGGGGCCGGGGTCGGCGCCAGGCGGGCTGACGCACAGGCATTTCCTGGCGGGCACCGGCGAAATCGGGTCGCCGCGGCGCCAGTATGAGAACTATTCTCAACAACCTTGTCCCGCGGACAGCCGCGCCCGCAGGCGACGCGCGGGCAGCCTGACCGGACGCGGCACCGGTGTGACCCCATCCCCCGGCCTGAAGTTAGCGCTGGCCGGATGTCCGGCGCTCCAGCAGGTCTTTGAGCCGGACAAGTTCCTCGTTGCTGAGTCCGAGTAGCCGGTCTTCGGGGCGCAGACTGCGAACCAGCTCCTCCGGCGACAGCCCTCGCAGCCGCTCCTCCGGCGGCAACCCTCGCACCCGCTCCTCCGGCGGCAACCCTCGCAGCCGCTCCTCCGGCGGCAACCCTCGCACCCGCTCCTCCGGCGGCAGCCCCCGCAGCCGCTCCTCCGGCGTCATTTCAGCCAACTTTTGGCGTGTCCACTCGCGCTTAAAATCTTCAAACGTGTAGGCCATCGGGATACCCACCTCGCGGTAGCGTTGGTAAATTTGCTCAAGTATCGGAACATGGTCGTCCCGACGCCAGCGGTAGGTGTCGGCCCCGGCGAAGACCTTTGCCGCCTCGAAGCTGAAGATCTCCCACAATGCGTTGCGCGGACAGGGCTCCACCTCGCGCAATATGATCAGGGTCACAGTGCGGCCCACGACCGGCAGGCGGTAGACCCCGGGTTTGACCGCCTCAAGCGCCACTTGCCCCGCCAGGACGCGGGGACGGCGCGTGGTGACCGCATAGAGCCCGAACGCACCGACCGGCTCCCGCGGCGCGAACGCCTTGCGGTAGTTGACGTAATGGCCGATCAGTTCCTCAATCGCCCAGGCGTCCAGGCTCTCCTGGCCTGATTTGTAAGTCAGCAGATTGTGGGGCCGCAAGTCCTCCAGCCCGTCGCAGGGGTCCGCCAAGGCCTCACCCGTTCCGCGCACGATGACGACATCAAGGACCTGGCGCTTGCGCGCGACGTCCTTCTCCATCTCGACTGAATATTGGGTCCCGGTGAAATAGTCATCCAGGGCCAGGCCGAAGAGGCGGTGCCAGTTGATCATCGAAGAACAGACAAAATGCGCGTAAAGGCGGTATGTTAAACCGCGACCACATCGGGAAACGTAGTTTTTCCGAGACCGGTGCCTCCGAAACTACGCATCTCGTTCTGGACGCGGTTTAGTCTATCCGGGGCGCACTGTCCGCAGTCGACGGCTACCCGTTCGTGGCCACGTTCAGGATGGGGCGAATGCTCTGTCCCACTCAAGTCCGGCTCGGATGCCCCGTCTGGTTCAACCTGGATACCCTCAGGGGTATACCCAGTCCGACTCGGAGAATACCCCATCCCGCTGCGGTTGATGGGGCATACCCCGTCCGGCGTGAGACCCCGTCCCTTCGCGGTTGGAGGCAAAAGGAAAGACCTGACCCCATCCCTCTGCCATCCCTCTGCGCTCTGGACCCCATCCCTCCTTGCCTGGGCAGCGATCCGCGTCGGCCTCTCAGCTTGCGCAGTAGGATCGGGCGGCGTCGTCGCGCGCCCCTTTTGTCTCCACCTTACGGCAGGCGCTCAGGCAACCGGACTTGGTCTTGGGTGCCTTCGCATCCGTGGCCGGCTTCTCTTGACCAATGCAGCGGCGCTCCCGGCAGGTGTAATAGCTCGTGGTGCGCCCCTTATACTCATCGGTCGTGCGGCACAGCAGGTATTCCCCGCGGTTCGCCACCACCTCGGCCCCCACAGCAGAAACGGCGGCGTTCCCGGCCTTTTTGCGGGTGGCCGTCGTGCCGGCGGCGGCCCCCGAAGTCACGGTCCCGGCGGTGCCGCTTGCCGCGGATGGGACGGCCTCAGACCCGCCTTTTCCCAGAAGCTGATCGAACGAGCAGGCAGATAGCGCAAAGGTGACACCGGCCGCCACGAGCAGAGTACGTAAGGACAACACAAGCTCTCCGAGAGTCAGATGAGATAGAGGTCAGGGCGGCACCGCGGGTGTCCGAATCAGGACACCCGCGCCGCCGGGCGCAAGACTGGATATTCTATACTCAGGCTGATTACGACGCTGAATCTTCGTCACCAGAGGGGTGGTCAGCGGGCCTTGATCATCGTTTCGACCACGCGGCATCCTAGGGTGGACAAGCGCGGCGCAGTCCACCAAATGATAGTCGACTTGCGTTTAACGGGATTCTGGTCAGCAATTCTTGCGCACGGCTTGACCGCCCCGCCGCCCGGCTCTACCGTGTCCGGGAGTTTAATCAGGAGCGCACCATGTCCGCAGTTACCTTCGACACGTTACGCTTTGCCAAGAAGCTGGAAGCGGCCGGCTTGCCGACGCCCCAGGCCGAAGCCATTGCCGACGCCTTTCGCGAGGCCACCAGCGAGGAACTGGTGACCCGCGACTATCTGGATGCGCGCTTATCCGCCACACAGGCCGATCTCGTGAAGTGGATGGCCGGGCTGCTGATCGCCCAGGCGGCGCTGATCGCGGCCTTGGTCAAGCTGCTGTGAGTTGACAACCGCGCCCCGGGCCTAGGCTGGTCCCTCCGGACTTGCGGGTTCGTGCCAACGATCCGGCGACGGAAGAACTCAAGTCCGGGTCATGACAGAATCCTGAACTCTAGCAGCCTGTCGAACTTTAGGCGATCTCCGAATAAGACGCTATCAAGAATCAAGCTCCGTAGGAGCCCGCTTGCGGGCGACGTGACCTGCCGGAATCGCGTCATTGTGCCCCCTTCAACATGAACACATAGCCGTTCAGTTCCAGACCCTTGTGCTCCCGGCAATAGCGTATCGAGTCGGCCAGGATCGGCCAGCGGTGGTGGCGATCGAACAGGTAATACCAGCGTTGCACCGTGAGCGTCAGGAAATAGGTCCCGGCATTCAGATCCACTGGCACGCGGCGTGAGGGCATGATGTTTGCTGTCGCTTGGGTGAGTGACGCTCAATCAGGGAAAGGAATCGATGTGTTGCACGGGCGGGGGACAGACCCCGTCCGGCTTAGTGATGGACTCTCAATCATGGGCCGGACGGGGCATTCGCCCCGTCCGAAACGTTTTCTCCGAACCCGCGGGTTCCAATCAACGGTCGGCCACAGATCAAACGTTCAGGACGGGGCGAATGCCCCGTCCCGCCGCGATTGATGGGACATACCCCGTCCGGCGTGAGACCCCATCCCCTCGCGGTTGGAGTACCGTAACCAATGCATTGCGTGCTACCTCCCCCTATTTCTGCGCCGCCCACCCGGGCTGAAGTTAGCGCTGGCCGGATGTCCGGCGCTCCAGCAGGTCTTTGAGCCGGACAAGTTCCTCGTTGCTGAGTCCGAGTAGCCGGTCTTCGGGGCGCAGTCTGCGAACCAGATCCTTCGGCGACAGCCCCCCGCAACCTGTAGGCCATCGGGATAGCCACCTCGCGGTAGCGTTGGCAAATTTGCTCAAGTATCGGAACATAGTCGTCCCGGCGCCAGCGGTAGGTGTCGGCCCCGGCGAAGACCTTCGCCGCCTCGAAGCTGAAGATCTCCCACAATGCGTTGCGCGGACAGGGCTCCACCGCCCGCAATATGATCAGGGTCACAGTGCGGCCCACGACCGGCAGGCGGTAGACCCCGGGGTACTTGCCCAGCCAGGACGCGGGGACGGCGCGTGGTGACCGCATAGAGCCCGAACTCACTCGACCGAATATTGGGTCCCGGTGAAATAGTCATCCTGGGCCAGGCCGAAGAGGCGGTGCCAGTTGATCATCGAAGAACAGACAAAATGCGCGTAAAGGCGGTATGTTAGTCTATCCGGGGCGCACTGTCCGCAGTCGATGGCTACGCGTTCGTGCCCACGTTCAGGATGGGGCGAATGCTCTGTCCCGCTCAAGTCCTGCTCCGATGCCACGTCTGGCTCAACCTGGGTATCTGCAGGGGTATACCCAGTCCGACTCGGAGAATGCCCCGTCCCGCCGCGGTTGATGGGGCATACCCCGTCCGGCGTAAGACCCCCTCCCTTCGCGGTTGGAGGCAAAAGGAAAGACCTGACCCCATCCCTGCTGGTTGGAGGCAAAAGGAAAGACCTGACCCCATCCCTGCTGCAGGACGGGGCGAATGCGCTGTCCCGCTCAAGTCCGGCTCGGATGCCCGGTCTGACTCAACCTGGAAGCCGACAGCAAACTGGCCCAAGGCCCAACACGTCGCATACTATGACGAACGTGGTTTACGAGGCGCCAGTCGACGGAAAACCTTGAGAGTAATACATGACAGACACGGATGACCGACCCGCACAAGCGATCCCCCCGACAGACCTTCGCGGGGAATCGGAACCGGGTCCGCAACCGACCCTGCGGCAGCGGGCCGAGCAGATCGCGTGCGACACCGCGGCCCAGTCGCCGGAGACCCTCGCGGCACTGTCACCGCAAGACCTCCGGCGGACCGTCCATGAGCTGCGGGTCCATCAGATTGAGCTGGAGATGCAAAACGAGGAACTGCGCCAGGCGCAGGCGGAGATCGAGGTTGCGCACGCCCGTTACTTCGACCTCTACGAACTGGCGCCGGTCGGTTATTGCACCCTCTGCGAACGGGGGCTGATCCGGGAGGCCAATCTCGCCGCCGCCACCTTGCTGGGTCTGGCGCGCGGCGCACTGACCGGTCAGCCCATGTTCCGGTTTATCCTCAGGGAGGACCAGCAGGTCTTCTACCGGTTCCGCAAGACGCTCTTTGAGGCGCAGGCCAGCTCCGCGGCGGAGGCCGGGTCGGCCAGCGGGCCACGCGTCTGCACCCTGCGGATGCGCAAACCCGACGGCGTGATCGTCTGGGCGCAGTTCGCCGCCATCGCCGTCACCGAGGCCGACGGGTCGCCCGTCTGCCGCGTCACGATCAGCGACCTCACCCTAAGCAAAGCGGTCGGTGCGCTGCGCGACAGCGAGGAGCGACTCACTCTGGCGCTTGACGCCGCGCAGTTGGGCATCTACGACTGGGACATTGCCGCCAACCGGATCCTCTGGTCGCAACAGCACGAACGGCTCTGGGGCTTCGTGCCCGGGGGCTTCGCTGGAACCTATGAAGATTTCCTGAGTCGCGTGCATCCGGACGATGTTCCTGGGGTCACCGAGGCACAGGCGCGTTGCATGGCGACACGGGAGCGATTCTCCAGCGACTATCGGGTCATCTGGCCCGACGGCAGCCTGCATTGGATGCAGGGTCTTGGTGAGTTCAGCGTCGATAGCACCGGTAAACCGCAGCGGATGCGCGGGGTCGTCATGGAGATCACCGCGCGCAAAGAGGCGGAACAGGCGCTGCGCCGCTTCCAGCAGATCGTCGAGACCTCCCGCGAGATGGTGGTGTTCATCGACCGCGACCTGCGCTATCAGGTCGTCAACCCGGCCTATGCCGCACTCTTCCTGGTCACGCCGCAGGCACTGCAAGGGTGCCGGGTCAGTGAAGTGGTGGGGGCGGATGCCTATGCCCGCATCGCTCCCGAGTTGCACGCCGCCCTCAGCGGTGAGACAAGGCGCTTCGGTGTTCGGATCACCGGCCCGGATGGCCGGGGCCTCGATCTCGAGGCCACCTGCTCGCCCTTCCGGGAAGGGGGGGCGGTGCAGGGCATCGTGGTCAGTTTCCATGATGTCACCGAGACTCAGGCTGCCCGGGCGGCCCTGGAGGCGGAGCGGGCGGAACTGGAAAACCTGGTCGTGCAGCGCACCGCCGCCTTGCAGGCCTCCGAGGGCATGCTGCGCACCATCTACGACCTGCTGCCGGTGGGGATCTCCATCACGGATCGGTCCGGCCGGATCGTCGATTGCAACCAGGCCTCGGAAAGACTCCTCGACCTGACGCGCGACGAGCATCTGCAGCGCCATTATGTCGGCAAGGAATGGACGATCATCCGCCCGGATGGCACGCCCCTGCCCGCGGACGACTATGCCAGTGTACGCGCCATGGTCGAGCAGCGCCCGGTCCACGATGTGGAGATGGGCATCGTCAAGCCCGCCGGCATCACCTGGCTCTCGGTCAGCGCCACGCCCACTGCCCATGCCGACTACGGGGTGGTCATCGCCTACGTCGACATGACCGAGCGCCGCCAGGGCGAAGCCGCGCTGCGAGCGAGCGAGCAGCGCTGGCGGTTCGCGCTGGAGGGCGCCAGCGATGGGGTGTGGGATTGGGACCTCCCGAGCAGTCGGGTCTTCTTCTCCAAAGGCTGGAAGGCGATGCTGGGGTACGGCGACGCGGAGATCGAAGACCGTCTCGACGAATGGGAGGAACGTGTCCATCCGGAGGATCTGCCGCGCGCGCTAGCGGACGTGCAAGATCATCTCGACGGCAAGACGCCCGTTTATGTGAATGAACACCGAATGCGGTGCAAGGATGGCAGTTGGAAATGGATCCTCGACCGCGGGCAGGTGATGGAGCGGGGCGCCGATGGTCAGCCCCTGCGCGCGATTGGCGTGCACACGGATATCAGCGAACGCAAGCAGACCGAGCAGCGGTTGCAGGACGTTGCCACGCGTCTGCAACTGGCCGCTGAGGCCGGCGGGATCGGGGTGTGGGACTGGGATCTTGCGACTGATCGTGTCGACTGGGACGAGCGCGCCTGCGCCCTGCTTGGGATCGAGAATGCCGAGGGTCCGTTCTCCTATACGGACTGGGCGCAGCGGGTCCACCCCGAGGATCTGACGCAGGCCAGCATCGAGCAGGTCTTGCAACACGAACAAACCTTCAAACGGGAGTTTCGGGTGCGTTGGCCGGACGACACCTGGCACTCGATCGCCTCCTCCGGTCGCGTGATCCGCGATGCGAGCGGCACCCCGCAACGCCTGGTCGGCGTGAATTGGGACATCACGGACGAAAAACGGATCACGGCGGAATTGCAGTCCAGCGAGGCGCGCGCCCGCGCCATCATCGACGCCTCGCCGGTGCCCTTTGCCCTAAACGATTCGCAGCGGAACATCACCTATCTGAACCCGGCCTTTATCAAGCTGTTCGGCTATACGCTGGCGGATATTCCTACCCTGGCGGATTGGTGGCCGCTGGCCTATCCCGATCCCGACTATCGCCAGCGGGTCATGGATACCTGGCAGGAGCGTGTGGCGCAGGCCCGGCAAGACGGCGAGCGATTCGCTGCGATGCCAGAAGTGACCATCCGCTGCAAGAATGGCCAGGATCGCACCCTTCTGATCGGGGCATCGGCGCTGAATCCGTCCTTCGACGATCTGCTACTGGTCAATTTCTACGACATCACCGACCTCAAACAGGCCCGCGAGGCGGCCGAGCAGGCGACCCGGGTCAAATCCGAGTTCCTGGCCAACATGAGCCACGAGATCCGCACCCCGCTGAATGCCATGCTGGGCCTGGTGCAGTTGCTGGAAGGCGAGGCGTTGTTCACGGAGCAGCGCCACCTGGTCCAACGGCTGCGCGCGGCCGGGCGGTCCCTGCTCGGGCTCGTCAACGATATCCTCGATGTCTCCAAGCTCGCGTCCGGTCAGTTGCGCCTGGAGCTGCGGACCTTCGCGCTGGCGTCTGTGATGGCCCAGGTGACGAGCCTCCTGGGTCAGCAGGCTCGGGCCAAGGGGCTCGACTTCCGGCTCGACATGCCGGCGGGGCTCGCCCCCTGGCTGCGCGGCGACCCGCTGCGACTGGAACAGATCCTCGTCAACCTGGTCGGCAACGCCGTGAAATTCACCGAGCGCGGCGGGGTGCACATCCAGGTCAGCCAGCAGGACGTCAACACCCAGACGGTGCGTCTGCGCCTGGAGGTCCGCGACACCGGGATCGGGATCGCTTCTGAGCACCTGGCCATCCTGGGCACCTCCTTTGCCCAGGCCGATGGGAGCATCACCCGCCGTTTCGGCGGCACCGGGCTGGGCCTGGCCATCAGCAAGCAACTGGTGGAGCGGATGGGGGGCCGCTTCGGAGTCGATAGCACCCTGGGGCTCGGCAGTACCTTCTGGTGCGAATTGCCCTTCGAGCGGGCGAGCGCGAACGACGCGCCGCCGGTGGAGGCCGCGCCCGCCGAGCGGCCGGCCGGACCGCGCCTGAGCGGGGTACATTGTCTGGTCGCCGATGACAGCCCGCTGAATCGGGAGGTGGTCGAACGCGCACTGCGGCGCGAGGGTGCCCGTGCGACGCTGGTCGCCGATGGCCAGCAGGCCCTGGACTGTCTGCGCGCCGACGCCCAGGATATCGATGCCGTGCTGATGGACATCCAGATGCCGGTGATGGACGGGCTGACCGCGACCCGCGCGATCCGCCAGACGCTTGGCCTGACCGCGCTGCCCGTGATCGCCTTCTCCGCCGGCGTGCTGGCCGAGCAGCGCCAACAGGCGCAGGAGGCCGGGGTCAGCGACTTCCTGGCGAAGCCCGTGGACCTGGAGGACCTGGTCGCGATGCTGCGCCGCTGGACCGACCCGCCACCGGCGACCGAGGGGCCGGTCCCGACACCGTCGCCAGGTCCGGCGGGGTTTCCGGACATCCCCGGCATCGATGGTCGCCGGGCGGCGCGCCTGCTCGACCAGGACTGGTCGTTCTTCCTGCGTCTGGCGCATCGGTTTGCCGCCGATTTCGCCGACGCAACCCAGCAGACACACCAGGCGCTGGCGCGCGGCGAGGTCATGGCGGCCGCCCGACGACTGCATACCCTGCGCGGCCAGGCCGGGAACCTTGGCGCACTCGCACTGGCGCAGAGCGCCCAGGTGCTGGAAACCGCGCTCGCCGACCCGCGGGTGGACCCGGCGCCGGCGCTGGCGGACTTCGATGCGCGGTTGTGCGCGCTGCTCACCGCGCTCGGGCCCTGGCTGGCAGGTGCAGCACCGGTGCCGGGTGCAGACCCTGATGCGCCGCTGGACGAGGGCCGGCTCACCGCGCTCTGCGACGCCCTGGCCGGGCATGATCTGGCGGCCCTGGATCTGTTCGAGGCGCTGCAACCGGCGCTGGCACGGCGCGACGGTCAAGCCGCGACCCAGGCGCTGGCCCGGATGATCCAGTCGCTGCGCTTTACCGAGGCCTTGGCGCGTCTGGCGCCCGCGCGCCAATCAGACGATCAGGCTGGGCCAGCTCTCCCATGACGGGCGTCCGGTTGGGTGATCGATCCGACGCCCGTCATCCGGGTGCATCCGGGCTGACGCAGTCTATACTCGTGGCCTGTAACCGTTGGCTCGTCGTTCCGCCATGAGGTTGACGTGATGCCTGAGAACCCCGCTATCTGGATACTGATCATCGACGACGATCCCGCCAGCGTGCAGATCATGGCGCGGGCGCTGAAGTCTGTGTGCCGGTGCGACTTTGCCTTATCCGGGCCGAAGGCGCTGGAGCGCCTGGCCGAGGATGGGTTGCCGGTGATGATCCTGCTCGATGTCATGATGCCCGAGATGGACGGTTACACCCTGTGCCGGACACTTCGCGCCGACCCGCGCCTGAAGGACATTCCCGTGATCTGCGTGACCGCCAGCCAGGATCCAGACACGGAGACCCATGCCCTGGAGGCCGGCGCGGCGGATTTCATCCCTAAACCGATCAATCCGCCGGTGCTGCGTCTGCGGGTTGAACTGCAATGCCAATTGCGCGAGCGCGAGCAGGCCCTGCGTGACAGTGAAGCGCGCTTCGAGCACCTCGCCCATTTTGACGCGCTGACCGGGCTGCCCAACCGCCTCCTGCTGGCCGACCGTCTGCACCAGGCCATGGCCCAGGCCCGGCGACGGGGACAGCGCCTGGCGGTGGCCTATCTCGACCTGGATGGCTTCAAGGCCATCAATGACCGCCACGGACACGCCGTTGGCGATCAGTTCTTGGTGACCCTAGCCAACCACCTTAAGCAGACCCTGCGCGAAGGCGACACCCTGGCGCGCCTCGGTGGTGACGAGTTCGTTGCCGTGCTGATCGATCTGGAAGGCAGCGACGCCAGTGTGCCGCTGCTCAACCGTCTGCTTGCCGCCGCCGCCGCACCGATGCCCCTCGGCGCTCTCGCCGCGCAGGTCTCGGCCAGTATCGGCGTCACCTTCTATCCGCAGCCGCACGAGGTGGACGCGGATCAACTGCTGCGTCAGGCCGACCAGGCCATGTATCAGGCCAAGCTGACCGGCAAGAATCGTTACCATGTCTTCAAGGTCGAAGAGGACCAACGCACCAAGGGTCAGCAGGAGACTCTGGAACGTATCCGCCGCGCCCTGGTCGCACGCGAATTCGTGCTCTATTACCAGCCCAAGATCAACCTGCGCAGCGGGGCTGTCATCGGCGCCGAGGCCTTGATCCGCTGGCAACATCCGCAACGCGGACTGCTGTTCCCGCAGGAGTTTCTGCCGGCGATCGAGGATGACCCGCTGGCGACCGAGCTCGGCGAATGGGTCATCGAGACCGCGCTGACTCAGATGGACATCTGGCAGGCCAGCGGACTCGATCTCCCGGTCAGCGTCAATGTCGGCGTTCGCCCGTTACAACAGGCGGATTTTGTCGCGCGTCTGCGCGCCCTGCTGGCGGCGCATCCCGCGGTCAAGCCGTCGAGCCTCGCACTTGAGATCCTGGAAGTCAGTGCGATGCAAGACCTGGCGCATGTCTCACAGGTCGTCGCGGACTGCCGCGAACTCGGGGTGACCTGCGCCCTGGGCGATTTCGGCATCGGCTATTCCGCATTGACCTATCTGAAACACCTGGCGGTCACCGCGCTGAAGATCGACCGGAGCTTCGTCGGCGACATGCTCAACAACCCGGATGACCTGGCGATCGTCGAAAGCATTCTGGGCCTGGCCAACGCCTTCTGCCGCCAGGCCATCGCCGAAGGGGTGGAAACCCTGGAGCAGTGCGAGCGGCTGCTGCAACTCGGCTGCGAGCTGGCGCAGGGCTACGGCATCGCCCGCCCGATGCCGGCCGATGCGGTCACCGGCTGGCTGGCCGACTGGCGGCCATCACCGCTTTGGACCGACCAGATCGCGGACAGCAGACGCACCTTGTCGTGCGACCCGAGCACATAGCGTCGGAGCAGTGTGTCGGGGCCGCGCGGGACGTCGCGGTGTCGATTCGGACGGTCGGCGGAACGCGGTCGGGTATCCTGTGCTGTGAGGATCAGCCGCCCTGGACCGCGCCGGAACCTGCGGCGCGCGCTGGAGGGGATCATGGAGGAATCATCCATCAGCGTTCGCAGTCACAACGAAAATCGCCCTGCCAAGGATCGTGTTCCTCACGGCGACGCGCGACGGCCGCCAGGATGCGCAGCCGGGTGTGATCCGTCGCGCTGCTCCAGTCGGCGATTTCATCACGGGTGCGAAAGCAGCCACGACACAGGCCGCACGCAGGATCCATCTGACAGACAGAAATGCACGGAGATTCAACCATCAACATCAGACACTCGAGAGGCAACAAGACGCTCGCCGGGGGTCAGAACCGATACCCCTTCGGCACCACGACGACGCCCTGCGGGGAGACCGTAAAACGCTCCTGATCCTGCTTGCGGTCAAAGCCGATGCGCTCCTTCGGCGGAATCCGCACGTCTTTCTCGATGATGCAGGTGCGTAGATGCGCCCCCTCCCCCACCACGACACCATCGAAGAGGATGGAGGCGTCGACGATCGCACCGTCGCGCACGCCAACCCGCGTGAATAGGATGCAATGGTTGACGCCGCCGCCGGAGATCACGGTGCCGGCCGCCAGCATCGAGTTGACGAAAATGCCCTCGGTACCGCTCACCGCCCCGGGGACGGTGCGCGCCGGCGGATACTGGCCCTGGTAGGTCCGAATGTGCCAATCGGCCTGATACAGATCAAGCGGCGGCTCGGCCCGCAAGAGGCCCATATTGGCCTGGTAATAGGCGTCGATCGAGGCGAGGTCACACCAGTAGCGATCCGGGGTCACCCGGCCGCGCTCGCCGCCGAAGCGGTAACCGTAGGCGAGCGCCGTGCCGAGGTGCGGCGCGATCCAGTCCACGCCAAGGTCCTCATCCGGACCCTCGCCGGCCTGATCCAGCATACCCAGCAGCCAGGACTTGTCGAAGCAATAGACGCCCATGGTGGCGAGTGCGTCATCCGCGGGCGGCGCCGCGGCAGCATCCGCTTGGGGTGCCGTCAGACCCAGAATACGACTGTCCTGATCCGCCATGACCAGCGGCTGCACACTGGAGCCGGGCTCGCGACGACCACGCACGGCCAGGGTCACTTGGGCGCCCGACTCGCGGTGCGCGCGGATCAGCTCCGCATAGTCCATGCGATAGATCGCCTCACCGGCCAGCACCAGCACCTCGCTGGCGGCGCTGCGCTCCAGCAGATAGCGATTCTGGCGGATGGCATCGCCGGGACCGCCATACCAGTTGAGTCCCTCGCGCTGTTGGGCGGGTACCGGGGTGATGAAATCGCCGAGTTCCGGGTTGAAGATCGACCAGCCGTCGCGCAGGTGTTTATGCAGCGAGTGACTCTTGTACTGGGTGAGTACCAGGACCTGGCGCAACCCGGAATGCAGACAATTGGCGAGGGTGAAATCGATCACCCGGAACTTACCGCCGAAGGGAACGGCGGCCTTGGGGCGATGGAGCGTGAGTGGATCGAGTCCGGTACCGCGCTTGGCGGCAAGGACCAGAGTCAGGGTGTGAGATGGCATGTCAGCAGTGATCCTGAAGAGAGCCGTTGGCCGCAATTGAGGCGATTTCCGTCACATCCGGCAATCGCCTGAAGACAAATAT
>Ga0247837_1007995_pt1 | contig 13584 bp, 8 predicted proteins | sample LaCtaG_2_FD_187115 | JGI IMG/M metagenome (GOLD analysis project Ga0247837, IMG submission 187115) | Freshwater microbial communities from meromictic Lake La Cruz, Castile-La Mancha, Spain - LaCruzMarch2015_14.5m | ecosystem: Environmental > Aquatic > Freshwater > Lake | place: Spain: Castile-La...
CTACTTAGCTTGAGTCACCCACTCGTCGTCTCCTTTGACTTGGGCCTGCTTGTAGGCCTTTTTGTGGTCTTCAGCGGAAGAGGCGCCGCCTTTTTTGGAGTTGAGGAAGCGAGAGACTCGGGAAGGGGCGGAGTCTGGAGGAGGGAGTTTGGCTTCTTCCACAACTGTGGGTCTTTGGAAGATAGCTGCAGGCTTGATGGGAGCCGGGACAGGCTTGGGGAGGGGCTCCTGGGGCAGTTCCGAGGCTTTGGGCTTTACTGCCCCTTTGGAGTTCACAAAAGTAGGGCGATTCGGGACGCTTGGAGCTTCCTTCGGAGGCTCTCGAGCAGGTTCTCTGGTCGAGGCAGTGCGCCAAGGGCCAGTAGTAGCCGTAGTAGGAACCGCCTCAACTGGTCTGACCCCCTTCACACCACTCCCGAACTTGGGAGCCTCAACAGCCCTCATAGAGGCGCGCATAGACTCCACCTTAGGCTGGGGCTTTGCCTTCTCTTCGTCCTCCATAACTTCCCGAGCTGCCTTGATCACCCGCTCCCCGGTTTCTCTCACCATGCGAGTCTCCCAGGCCTGCAGCAGCTCCTGGAACGGTGCCTGCGCCCTGTCCATTTCCCTGGCCATGTACCTTTCCTTCACACTCGCTAGGCCGGCAATTGCCTGCTTGCATCTAAAGTCTTCCTGGTAACTGCGTAAATGCTCAGCCTTCATTGCTTCTTTTTCGCTGGTTTCCTCCATTCCCCATCTCTCTCTTAATATCGCTGCTTCGATTTCTCGCTTGGCTCGCTCGAAGTGCTCGAATTTGGTTTGTTCGGATTTGAGCTCGGAAGACTGCTCGGATTTGCTGTCTTCGAGGAGCTTGTGGTAGAGTTTGGAGTACTCCTCGGGGTGGTACTGCAACAGCTCCTCATGTGTCATTTTCGTAACTTTCTTATTCCCCAGCTTGCACCTTTTCGGGTCAAACTGCGCACTTTCAATTTTCTGAATATAATAAAGGATCTCCTCAAGGTAAATTTCCCTCTTCTGCTGGTCCAACTTCTCGAGTCTCTGCTTAATAGTCTTGTCCTTTATCCTTTCCTCATAGTCCGCCTCTTCCTTGCGCTTTGCCTCCGCTTCCTGTTTCTTTGATTCGTCTTCTCTGCGCTGTACGTCGGAAAGTCGCTCTTTTTCCACTCTTTCCGCGTCTTCTTGCTTCTGCTTGACGGCGAAAAGGAGTTCGTTGCGCTCTTCGCGGACTTTGCTCCAGAGAGAGCGGATTGTGTCGATGCGTTCTTTGGCTAGGTCACTGCTGTGAGTGGCCGCAGCTGCTTCTTGGATAGACTTGACGAGTGTCCCCAGACTCGCCCCGGGTCCCAGTGCATCCAAAGTCTCAGTGAAGCGCAGCACCTGGTCCTTGTAGTCCAACTCCACCTTAATGTGGCTATGACTGGCCAAGTCCAGTAGCAGTCTTTCCAGCTTGGCTCCCGGGACAAAGGCGAATAACTTGCGCAGATTGGTCAGTTTGATAGACTGGTAGCAGGTGCAGAGCTGGGCAATCACCTTGAAAACCAGGTTCTGCTCAATGGCGGATTTGTAGACTGCCTGGCTTTCGCTGAGTGACTCCAGTAACGAGCAGACTTTGACTGGCAGAGTCAAAGGACTGAACTCTGTTTCTAAGACGTTGAACAGGTCCTTCACATTGGTGGAAGCGGCTTCCAGGATGTTCCGAGTAGTGAGCATTTGGATCATCGTGTCTCGGGTCGGAAGCGTGGAGGCGGAAATGATGGTGGCGAGTCTGCTCATCAGCCCTGCACTGACGATGGTTTTGCTGAGGGAGTAGCAGGGCACAGCGAGAGTGGCAAGCACTACTTCCGAACTGGCCTCAGAGTTCTGCTCCTGTGTCAGTTCCTTCTTCCCCTTCCGCAGGTAGTACAACACGTTCTGCAGAGCGATGGCGTGCAGCAGAGGCTGATCCGCCTTCAAAAAGACCCTCGCAAGGCCTTGCCAGTATATGAACAAATGCTGAAGTGTGGACTTCCGCATAGTCATAAGGTGCTTCAAGTCATCAGATACACGGAAAGCCTCCTGGTACAGGTGTAGTTCTAAGCAAGCTTCCAAGGCTGCAAGCCGGACATTGACGAGGTGAAGCACAGTTTCGTCGTCGTTGAAATCATGCAAGTAGGTGAGTTGCAGGCCTACTGGAGGCGTTTTGAAGTTCTTGATGGCGCTGTGGAGGTGGAGGTGCAGAGTTTCGCAGAAGTGCCGACACTCGGTGGCTCGGCCGTAGTGCATGCAAAACTTCAGTGCGAAGCGGGCAGTTTCCTCGTACACATTCACCATTTTCCCATTAGCTTTCAGCAGGTCCAGACTGACTTTATACGTTTCCCACAAGAACTTGAGCGCAGCCTTCCGGGCGGACTTGCACTCCACAGGCCCCACACTGCCTATTAAGACCTCGTCCGGCAGGTCTTCCGCCTCTAAATCGTGCAGGTCCGAGATGGCGTCGACGGCCAGACTGGCTACTTGTGCTTCCGCTCTAACTCGCAGTTCGTCAATGACTTTCTGGAAGCTGCTCGGCGAAAGGTTTTGACTGACGTTCCGGAAGGCTGCCAATGTCTCCTTGAGCACAGGCATGTTTTGCGTCTTCACACACAGCTCTACGAGCTTGGTCTGCCTAGTGCTCACCATCAGTCTTTCCTGTGCAGGCGGCAGGAACCGGCGTTTGGACATAAAGGCGTCGTAAACCACGGTCAAGGCCTGGGCCTGCTGTCCCTGGGTCTGCAGCTCTGCCTAGCCATACCTTCTGCCTGCTTCAGCGTCAGCTCCATGTAGTCAGCGGCCGCCATTATAGCGGCTCTAATTCCATACCAGGAAGCAGGATCTGTGGACCTCTGGATTGCAGATTTGTGCTATTTCCAGCCTTTGGTGCCTGTATAAGACATTCAGTGCCTGAACTTTCCTATATGAGGAATACAAGTCTAGGTGAGAAGCCTGAAATAGGACTCATATCTTGCCTGCAAGCACTTCAGCTCTCTATACGCTAGCAATATCTCCATACGGATATAGGTATGCATAGAAACCACTAGTCCTGCCCGTGGTGGGTGTTAGGTGTATCGCTAAAAGCTATTAGTGCCGCTGAAGACTCAGTGGATTGGCCTGCTTCACTGGGTCTCTGCGCATCATTGAGTATAGCACTGAACGCCCTGCCGGCAGCTCCGCAGGCTCAGAGAAGCCGAAGAAGGAGAAGTAGTGGGAAGGGATGAACTTGCCGAGCAGTGCTACTCCCAGCGACAGTGCTCCGGGCACTGCGCACCATAGGTGCTGCTGGGCAGTGAGCGGCGCCAACGCCAGTGCCTCTCTACATACCTCTCACCCTCCTAGCTGCACAATGCCCACTTGCACCAACGCAGTCGCTCCCACAATCACCCAAAACAGCTTATTGCTGCACAGACCCGCGAACACGTTCTTCTCCGTCGACTTCAGCTTCCTGCAGTTCAGCTCGTTGAACAGCTGCAAGTACACGAAGGTGTTGAAGAACAGAGTGAAGTGGAGGTACTCGGACTCCACCCAGACAGGGCCGGATTTCCAGGTGGGCGTGATGTCTAAAAGGCTAGGAGTGACGAATAGAAGCAGTAAAAGACAGAAAAGTTGATATAAAGTCATACATAAAATCGTCCTTTTCATATCGTCATTCAGTAGACTTTCAGTCCGCTTGATGGGCCGGCCGAACACTAGGCCTTTGGTCGGGCCTTCAGTCGCTAATGCCAATGCAGCGAATGTGTCCATAATCAAATTCACCCACAGCATCTGAACAGCAGTTAGCGGAGTGCGATTCGTGGCCACCGCACCAATCAAGCAAACCGTCAAAGTCACCACATTTACCGTCAACTGAAACTGAATAAACTTCCTAATGGCGTCATAAATGTTCCGTCCCCACTTCAAAGCAGTGACAATGCTAGCGAAGTTGTCATCCAGCAGGACGATATCTGCAGCGTCTTTGGCGAGTTGCGTCCCTGCGACGTTCATTGCGAAGCCTACATGTGCCTTGCGAAGGGCCAGAGTGTCGCTAGAGCCCTCGCCTGTGACGGCCACTATTTTGTTTTCCATTTCCCGGAGGCCGGTGACGAGGATGTACTTCTGCTTGGGAGTGGCTCGAGCGAGTACCTTGAGTTCGTTTGCGATGTTGGTGAATTGGTACAGGTCTGCGACTTTCGTAACCTTCCCTCCTGACGGCGTATTAACCTCCTTCAACTCCCCTATTCTCTTCTCAAACTCCTCCCCTTCCATCACTGCAAAGCCTCCCGGCCTCCGCTCAAACGTCTGCGGCAGTATCCCACACTTCTTCGCCACAGTGACAGCAGTCTCCACATTATCCCCAGTCACCATCCTGATGTTGATCCCGGACTTTTGCACCGCAGCCACGGCTTCCGTCACATCCCACCTCACCGGGTCTTGAATGCCCAGCACTCCCAGTAGAGTCAGGCCTGAGGTCAGGAAGTCTCGGTTCGGCTCAGTCTTTAGAAGGTAGTCGGTTTCCTCGTATAAGCCTTGCTTGATAGCCAGAGCGACAGGCCGGAGTCCTTTGCGTGCGAATTGAGCGGTGACGTGGTCATGTATCCATTGCTTGTCTGTATCTGTAAGTGGCTTGGAGGTGTTGTCTACCTGGTATAGGGCTGTGCAGGCGCTGAGAACTGCCTCAGGCGCGCCTTTCGTATACACCGTCACTTGCCCCTCCTCACCAGCAACAGTAGACATCCACCTGAGAGCGGAACTGAAGGGTACTCGGGCCAGGACCTGCGCCCGGGCTCTGAGGTCCTCGAACCCCGCTTCATGCCAGCGATTCGCCAGGTTCAGCATTGCGCATTCAGTCCGATTCCCCTTCAATTCCGTGTCTTTGCGGGGATGGACTATAATGGAAGCGTCACTATTGAGAGCGAAACTACGCACAAGAAGCTGCTTTAGCGATTCATCATTGACTTCCAAGTACTTTTCATCAGCCTTTTCCTGCACCTCTCCAAGTAAATACGCAGCAATAACGCTCATTCTGTTGGTTGTCAGGATGCCAGTCTTATCTGTGCATATATCAGTCACACTGCCCATGGTTTCGCAGGCTTGGAGTCGCTTGACGAGGATTTGCTCGAGACTCATAGTGCCGAGAGAGTAGGCTAAGGAGAGGGTGACTGCGAGTGGCAGGCCTTCAGGCACTGCTACTACAATGATCGTCACAAAAAGGAGGAAGTTGTGGATGACTAGGCGGTAGTTCTCAGTGTACCACTCCCCGTCTTGGATGCTTTTCACACACAAATAAGTCATCAGAATCAGGAAAATCGCTAAGGACATGAAAAAGCCGAATTTCCCTATCGTATCCGCAATAGCAGCCAACTTCTTTTGCAATAGAGTCTGAGTCGCGAAGGTCACATCTTCGTCTTCCTCAGGCAGCAAGTCAGCGAAGTTGCCCACCACGCACACCAACATCGTCCCAGTGCCTTCCTCCACCTTCGACCCTGCCAGCAAAAAGGGATCTGCCTGTGCTGCCAGTCTCGAAAACGCTTCCTTCTTCTGTAGTGTGTTGTCCCCAGTTCGGCAGCTTTCTTCCACTTGCAAGGAAAAGCCCTCCACTACGAGTCCGTCAGCAGGTATTTGCATGCCTGGGCTGACCTTCACTAGGTCTCCAACGACCAAATTGAGTGTCGCCATTTCCACTTCCAGGCCGTTGCGGACTACTGTGCACTTCACAGTCTGAGACTGGCTGAGTGTGCGGAATTGCTTGTCTTTCATGTAGTCGTTGAAAGCCGTGACGAAGACTACAGTTAGCATGGCTGCAAGGATGGCTGCGCCTTCCATCCAGCCGTGCACCGGGTCGTCAAGGACTCCCACAAGTAGGGAGAGCAAGGCCGCGGCCAGTAGAATTAGCAGAGTCGTGTCTTCGAGAGCGTCCCAGACTAGAGACAGGAAGGAAGCTGCGAACTGTTCTTCCGGCTTGTTGTCTCCGTACAAGCGAACTCGGGTTGGGAAGGAACTCACGTCTTCAATGCCTCTTTGGAGAGAGGTGCAGAGACTAGTGGCGACTCCGGAAGTACCACCGTAAGAGTCTAAGGCCTGTCTGCTGCCTCCGTTGGCCATTCCTTCCACTAGGAACATGAAGCTGAGTAGGCCTTACCCGAGCTGGTCGGGACTTAGACCCATGCCGTCCTGTTCATGCTGAGTTAACAGGCTGCGTCTGAGCGATGCACGCGCTGTGCGATCGTCCATATTGCAAAGAGATGGCAGAGAGCTACGAGTTCTGCGAGGCCTGGTGAGCGCCATACAGCAAAGGCCTAGTGGTTCGCGGGTACTTGCTCCCTCACAGAGAACGCTGTGTGGCGTATCGGGAACAGCACCACACTGAAGTTCTGCCCGCACTCAACCTTGCAGCTCGACTCGAACAGACTGAAGATCGAAGTGCACCAGGGCCGCCTCCTATTGAGCCGCTCAGTGCCGACCCTTTCCGCGCCCGACAGCGTCCAGTCCGTCGGTCCTACCCGTTACAACTCAACGAAGACGACAGAGAACTCACCGGAACAACCACCATCAGTCTTTTCGAAGAAGTCAGCTACCAAGGACCAGAAACGCAAGAATGTCTGTGTAGGGACACAATCCTACGTGGCCAAATAGTGAAGTTCCTACCCTGCTGCCATGTCTTTCATGTGCAGTGTATTGACCCTTGGCTGCGCATGCATGATGTGTGCCCGGTTGACAAGCAGAATGTGAGGGGGTAGTACTAAGACTGTAAATGCTAATAGAAGTGGAGAGTTTAGGGAATTTGTGAAATTTGTCTCGAGGCGAAAAGTTCAACTATTATTCTGCAGAGATTTTTCACTATTGGAAAGTTCTGCTGACTTTCTGGACTGAAACGTCTGAATTCGTGTTTTTTAGAATAGGAAATGTATGAGAACAGTAAGGAGTTCTACGAGCCCTACGATCTCCTTTTCTACCACTCCCCCACCATCCCGTACGATTTCCCGAAGCAGCGCCTGCCTCAGTCTCTCTGTGAACTCGAGCTACTGAAGCTAATGAAGTGCTTCCGCGAAGCTCCCAACCATCGAGATGAAGTCGAGAGAGCCACGTTCTGCCAGCCCTACACCCAGGAAATCTACCACTGCAAGCGCAGGCGTGACCTCAACATCTGGGCCAATATCAAGGAGTGGGAAACGGAGAGAGTTACAGCTATGACTGCGCCGGTGAAAAGACTCTACGCGAATGCATTGCGCGAGGAATTGAAGGAGTTGAATGATGAGTTCGAGCAAGTGCCTGCATCGGAGGACAATAGAAGCAAGAGGTGGAAACTGAGTTCGGACATAATGCAGACGGAGTGGAGACTTGGGTATGTGGAGAAGCTAGTTAGCTAGGTTACACTTCCCAGCCAGAAACTGCCTCCCAGCACGCAGAGGGCGGGGCGGCTTTGGCGAGGGAGGTTCCTGGTCGCTTAGCAATTGCTTTGGGCAGGAGTTTGAAGGCTGGCTGGAGCAGGACGAGAGGTCGCTTTGGAGGAGGAGACTTGGCTTTAGAGGCCAGTAGAGGCTGCAGGGTGCTGCCCAGTCGTCTCCGCTGTCTCGACATTGATAGCCGGCTTGCAGGCAAGGTCGAGAGTAAGTGCTGTTTCCCCACTATCAGAAAAGGCGGCACCTGCTGCTCCTCAATGCTAGCAGCCTTTTTAGGTGCTGTTTCCGCATTGACCTTCATCACAGTTTGCACAGGACTCCTCTCCCTGTACCCAAAGCTGCTGATAATCAGCCCAACTTCCTCTCCCAAGGACTCCGACCAACGACGAGGCGAGCGCCTTCTGGGTCGAGTGCTGCACGGTCGAGCCGCAGGGGAAAGCACTCGCACAGCTGCCATTTCTCCTAAGTGTCTTAACTAGTTTAGGCGTCCTTCATCTTCAGCAACTCAAGCGACTGACGCATTCTCTCGTCTTGGGACCAGGCACTTCTGAGGACTTCCAAAGCCTCGCTGACGCGCTTACGCAGGAGAGTCAGATCTTCGCTTAGCTTCACAAGCTCTGGGATGTCCATTTCCAGTAGCATTCCTGTGATTTTGCCAGCAATGTTGGGGTTGGTCATAGAGTGAATCCGTGGGTAGAGATACTCCCCAACTACCTGCTTCTTGCTCTTCAGGTCCGGCATCTTCTCCACAGCCTCCTGCAAGCGGGAAATAGTGATGGCAGCAGCAGGGGCAGGGGCGACGGGCTTGGGCATCGCAGGGTTGTGAGCGACGGGTCTTAGAGCACTGGGCTGCGGAGCCATGGAGGCGTATCCGGGCTGGGGAGGGCGGCCGCCTAGCTTGCCATCCATGGGCTTTCTGGGGAAGGGACCACCTGCAGGTCTTTGGTACGGAGCCATGAAAGACATCATGAGGTCGGGGTGAGGGATACGCTTGCGGGCTTGGATGGACCGTAGGTAGCGCATCAGCTCTTCGCGTGGTTTCCAGTGACTCACGAACACGGACTGCTTCTCGAATTGCGTACGGTTGAGGGCCTTCTGAGCTCTCTCCGCACTTTCCGCGTTTTCAAAGTTGACGAAGGCGGTACCAGTAGGAATCTGCTCATGCACAGGGGCTCCGTCCTGGAAGTGGACATTCGACTTGAACAGAATCTTGATGGAGCTGATAGTGCCGTACTCCTGGCAGAGCTGTCTGAGGTTCTGCTCTGTGACGCTGGGTGGCAGTTTGTTGAAAACCAGGTTGGTTTGCTTCCACTTCTCTTGCTTCTTCTTGAACTCGGAGCGGAGGAACTGAGCGCGGGCGTATTTGCTCATGTGTGGCTGGACTCGAAGCACTCCGCCGAGTTCTTCACGGCCGTTGACTGCAGTTTTAGCAGCTTCAGCGCTTGCCGCTTCTTTGAAGTTGACAAAGCCGAAGGTCTTGACCTCCTCTCTCACCTGCTTTACCTGGATAATTGACGAAGTAATTTCCCCGAATTGTCCGAACAAAGCGTCCAATTGGGCCTTAGTCGTGTCTTTGTCAAACCCGCAAATGTGCAAATTACTGCGAGAAAACATGCTTTCCCGCTGCTCCCGAGGTAGAAAGATGTCCACCTTTAGCCGTTCTCCGCGCCACTCCTGGTCATTCTTGGCGGTTGCCTTGCCAGCAGCCTCAGCACTGTCGAACTGGATGAAGCCGTAGCGCCGGGATTTGCCAGTCTGGTCGTAGGAAATCTTGGAGGAAATGATGTGTCCGCAGACGGAAAACTCCAGCTCCAGGTCGCGAGCCGTTACATCCTCGGGGAAGTTCTTCACGAAGACGTTGGAGGAGACCTTCGTTTTGTACTCGCGGTTGAAGTCAGCCACCGTGATATGTCTCCCCTTGATCAACTCCCCATTCATCTCCTTGCGGGCGTTTTTGGCAGCCTCCGGGCTGTTGAACTGGATCTTGGCAGAGCTGGAAGGGCCCTGCTTCTGGTCACGACGGATGCTGATGAAGGAGATAGTGCCTGAGAAGTTCTTGAAAGCGGCGTACACGTCTGCTTCAGTGACTGAAGGGTCGAGGTCGCCAATGTGCAGCAGTGCGAAGGCTGCTGCGGGATTAACCACTTGCTGGGACATGCTTTGGTTTTGTTTTGGCAAGAGGTTATTATAACCCCGCAGCCATTCCTTTCCCACCTGGCAACAGGGCGGCTGGGCACTCAGATCCAGTAGGTAACCAATGGAAGCTGTCCCGTCCTTCCAAGCCAGGTTCGCTTCCAGCGAAATGGCCTACCTCCACCAGCTCCAGCGCCAAAACACACACCTCTTCCAAACCCACAAAGTCTACTTAGCTGCTATGAGCCAGCTGGAAGCCCAGCTCGCTGACTGCCGCACTCAGCTCCGTCTCCGCGACAAAGAACTCGACCTACTTCGCTCCGCCACCCTGGCAGGCCAGTGGACCACTGACTTATCCCTCATCCAGACTCTCGAATGCAAAGTAATGGACCTCGAAGAGGAAAATCAGCACTTGCGGCACAATTCAGCCCTAGCAGCCGACGTAGAGAAGATGAAGAACGACCTCGCCCAAGCCGTGGAACTGCGGAATTCGTACAGAGGGCAGATAGTGGAGCAAGAAGAGACCAATACAGCGGAAGATTTGCAAGAGGACCCGAACGTCCTGGCTGCTCTCCGGAGAGCGAACCAGACTTTGCATGAGGAGTTGCAAAGCACTCTCAGGGAACTCGAGAAAACTGCACAGGAGCGGGACTTTCTGCGAGGAGAAGTCGTTCCAGTTCTCGAGCAGGCCATCAAACTGTACGAACTAGAGAAAAACGAACTGGAAAAGAAACTCGAAGAGTCCAAATCCCGCGTCCAGTCCCCTACTAGCGACCTTTCCACCCCCCACCACCCCGATATAACCGCTAAACCCACCTCTTCCAATCTCCGCAGTGCCCACAACCAACCCAGAGTCAAATCCTCCCTCAGTCCCAAGAATTCAGGTCAGCAGACCAAGTCCAGACCGACTCCTCTCCACAGACCTTTCATATACTCACCCAGCTTCCTTAGAAACAAGCACCTGCCTGACAAGCGACAGAGTCTGGCGCCCAGGCCGCTGCAGGCTGTAAGAGAGGACCACTTTGCGGATGCTTTTCCGGAAGAGAATGAACTCGTGTAAGGCTAAATGGCGCTGAATAGTGGAAATCTGCATATGCCTGCGTAGTACTAAGAGAATGGCGGAGCTGGTGAAGAGCGAGAAGAAGCTAAGAGCCCGGGAGGCCTCTCTGGGCAGCAGACCCAAAGCCAAAGTCGACTTCGAGCGCACTCTCATGACCTCTCCCAATTCCTCCTACCTCTGGATCCAATTCGCTGTCAACCGCATAGAGAAGGAAACGCCTGCAGCCGGCAGAGCCGTCCTTCTGGAAGCCATGAAGCACATTTCCATCCACGAAGAGCGAGAAAAGCTGAATTTGTACCTGGCGTGGCTGAACTATGAGGACTACTACGGCACGGAGGACAGCTTTGATGAGGCTTACGAGGCTGCACTGCAGGCGAATGACCCGGAAAAGGTGATGCGACACCGTATCCGGAAGTGCCTTTCCAAGGGTCAGATAGACACAGTGGAAGAGACTCACGAAGCCCTATGCCGGCGCTTTGGGTCGAATTCGAAGAATTGGTCCCTATACCTGGACTTCCTTTTGACTCAGGCGAAAGACGTGGAAAAGGCGGAAACGGTCTGCAAGCGAGGCAAACAGGCCCTGGAAGACACAGTAGGGAACCTAGACAGAATCTTCGCAGTGTCGCTTTTCCGCAACGGCTACGTCGAGCGGGGTCGCACCTTGCTCGAGCACCTGATCAGTCTGAAGCCCAAGCGTGGAGACCTGTGGAACCTCTACATCGACATGGAGATGAAGTTCGGGTCCGTGGAAAGTCAGAGGGAACTGTTTGAAAGAGCGTTGACGCTGCCTTTCAGCAAGAACACAATCAGAGGCTTCTTCAAGCGGTTTATCAGCTTTGAGGTGGAGCATGGGGAAGGGGAGAAGGTGGAGGAAATCAAGAGGAGGGCGAGACGCTATGTGCAGGAGAACTATGGCGAATAACTTAGGTAGAAGGGGGAGTGGGGAAGCTGAGGTGGATAGCTTGGGCGGAGGCAGAGGGGAGTAGTGGGTCTGGAGGGTCGGAGGGAAGTGCTGGTTTGGGGTAGGAAGGGGCTGGACTGTGAGGCTGGTCAATGGAACTGTCTTGGACAGGCTGTTCAAGTTCTTCAGGCAGAGCCACTTCCAATATATCAAGGGAACGACGGGTGTAGCCTGGGCGAATGCACCCGCATAGCTTTAATATGTCCATAAGAAGCTGTAGACAGGAGTTCCTCTGCGGCGGATATGCTCTACGGACATTCACTACCTCTTCCCTATATCTCTCGTCGAAACCAGGAGGAGTTGTCAGGCAGCAGCGACAGCAGCACAAGAAGCAGTCCAATCCCGCTGAACCGAACCGACAACTCCCTTCGTCACAAGCAGTGATTGCAAGCACTGTGTAGACGAGTCCTAGGAAAAACAGCACCAAAATGAACTCCACTGCGATTGCGAAAGAGTCCACTGTCAGCAAAAAGTCGTCCTTGGGGTCACATTCCACTCCTGCGAGCCAGTAATAGCCCAGAATCGTCCACCAAAACCCTAAAGATACGGCTCCCAGGAGAAATGCGAGTGGCCAGTCCCTCACAAATAGTCCGTGAAAGCGAGGGAAAACAGTTGCGTGGGGCAAAGGAACAGCAATGGACTTGCGCATATAGTACTTCCGCAGTACATACAAAAGCACTACTCCGTCGCCAACTAACACTACTCCTTGCACTACTACATGAACATCAATAGGCGCATTGCACTGGCTACCCCCATAGTCATAGGCAGTTATCTCGCATACAATTCCCAGTAGAATGCAGAATATCGCCACTACCAGACCACATAGTGTGGCTGCGGAAATGCCACAATCTCCCCCTGTGCAGTTGATGTAGTAGTAAGAACTGCCGGAGTTGGAGCAGGACAGTGCCCACATTCTGAGGAATCCGCAGCAACACTTGCACCAGCACCGCAGACCATCTTCGCAGAACTTATCGCCGCACTTGTCACAGAGAATAAGAGGACAACAAATGACTTTCTGGAGGCACTCTGGAGAAGTGTTGGAGAGGATGTGGCAGCAGCAAGCGCCACACCCACAGATGACCTGGCCGAGCAACTCATCCATTTATTTGTCAAGGCTAGTTAGACCATAGTGGGAAATGCGCGAATCTATTCACATGCTTTTCCTAAGGCGAAGGATAATTGCCATGCAAATAGGCGTATCTGTATACAATATGCGGAAAGCGCTTTTTGTGCATCTATCAAGTCCTTGAAACGAAGAGTCGGTTTTCAGGATTTCAAGCTGAATTAGCACAAAAGTGACTGATTGGGCAGGGATTAGCAGTAACTAGGCAGGGACTGAGTAGCTGCAGGTGGAAAAGGGCAATGGCTGACCGAGTGAGTGAACTCTTCACCCAAAATATCAGCGAGAAGAACGTGTCCTCGGCCTATGCGGCTCTCAAGACCTTGGCGCAGATAATCGAGACTTCCAGCCAAACCACTGCCCGCGGTCTTTTCGACGAACTGAACGAAGCCCGCAGCCAAATCCTCCGCAAAGCCTTCCAAATCTCCAAAATCTCATCGCGCCGTCTGCTCTCAGTCCGCGCAGGCACTGACATGTTCCTGTACCACATCAACAAGGTCCTCAGCAAGGCTGACAACTTCGAAACATGCAGGGGGGAGGTGCAGCTCAGGGCTTTTGACCTGGCGGAGGGACAGCAGAGGTCGGTGGACAGGATTGCTAATGAGGCCAAGCAGCTGTTTAAGCATGGGATGACTGTGTTGGTTCATGGGTACTCACGCACTGTGACTTCAGCACTGGAACTAGCGGCCAAGTCCTACCACATCAAAGTCATCGCTACAGAGTGCAGGCCCTTCTGCGAAGGCTACGAAACCTGCAAGCGCCTTCAAAAGATGCGAGTGCCCTCCGAGGCCATCCTCGACGGGGCAGTGGCTAGCTACATGGGACAGGTGGATGCAGTGGTGCTGGGGGCTGAGGCGATAGTGGAGAGCGGAGGAGTGATTAACCGTGTTGGGACTTACACAATCGCCCTGATCGCCAA
>Ga0247837_1007999_pt1 | contig 13578 bp, 10 predicted proteins | sample LaCtaG_2_FD_187115 | JGI IMG/M metagenome (GOLD analysis project Ga0247837, IMG submission 187115) | Freshwater microbial communities from meromictic Lake La Cruz, Castile-La Mancha, Spain - LaCruzMarch2015_14.5m | ecosystem: Environmental > Aquatic > Freshwater > Lake | place: Spain: Castile-La...
CATTCTCCTGGCTCAAAAGTGCTTAGATAAGACCTTCGATCTTGCTCTCTCTTTTTTCCTCAATTTGTCAAAGAACTGGGCCACTTTTTTTTCCTAAAAAAGTGTACGCCTAGAAATGCAGTGTATAGCTGTCATAAGATGTTGCTAAGTCGTCTTTAAAATAAAATTCAGTTGTGATTTCTCTGTCGTTATACAAATAAAACTTTCGTATAATTCCACTTTCTACCCAATAACTTTTGCTACAAACGCTGTCAGCTTTCAATAAGAAGTCACCCTTTTGAAAAATCTTTGATTTGCTAACTCTTTCTAATGCTACTAAAGTCTCATTGTCTAAGTTTTCAATAAGTTGGGTTATTTTATTAAGGTAATCTTTCATTTTTAGATGGTGCTGTTAGAATTGCCCATAACACGGAAATATGCGTACTCATCGCGTCCGCATCATAAAGATAGGCTAATAGTACGAAAGCTCCAAGTAGCTGAAATTTTTAATCTTATCAACCTGACAATGAACAGATTGCTTGTAGATAGGCAACTTCACTGCTTTCGAAACAATACAAAATGCGAAGTACGCAATATTTAAAGGCTCCATTCCGGAAAATACAAAATGCGCACTAACAATAACATAGCATCTCTAAAAAGGATACCCAATCGCCAGATTGATCACCATATTCTTATTTGGTATTTGAGCAGCATAAGGCACTTTTAACGGAAAGGCGAAATCCAGGCGCAGCAATAGGATGGTGAAATCCAGGCGGAGGCCAATACCGGCATCAATGGCCAATTCGTTCAAAAAATTGCTGCTGAATTGTGCACCGGGTTTCAATGGATCTTCATTCAGCAACCAAACATTTCCAGCATCGACAAATAAAGCGCCTTCGACAATGCTGAACAGCTTGGGGCGGTATTCAGAATTGAACTCCAACTTGAGGCACACTAAAGTAAGAGAAGTAAATTGTTAGAATAAAGTTTACTTCTCCTACCCCGCCTTTAACAACAAAGCCTCTAACGAATACTTCCCATAACCTTCTTCCTGCTCACGCACTACTTTAAGCAGTTCGTTCTTGCTTTCGATATTGAGCCAAATGGCTGGATTTACCTTGAAAATCTGGCCCAATTTGATTGCCAAATCGGAATTTATCTTTCTTCTCCCCTTAAGTAGGGCGCTTAAATTGGGTTCATCGTATTCGATATAAGCAGCAAAGTCTTTTTTCTTAACTTTGATAGCCATTAAAAACTGTTCGACGAATTCACCTGCCAATACTATTTTGTTACCACCTTCTCTTACGTAAGTTTCCATTTGAAAGCGGATTGACAATAAAGTATTGTTTAGTTTTTCGGTTTCATCCAGTTTTTCAGCGCTAGCTTTAATCATGGCCTGCAAGCCCTGAAAATCAGCACTGTGGTAGTCAATAGTCCCATCTGCTGATCCGTTGATTCCTCCTTCGTTGATCACTTGTTTCTTTTCCATACTCAAAGATTAGCTAGATTTCAATGGCTAAATATTTTTTAATCAATGTCTTCCCTGCGTTTTGATCAAAAAACATTTTTTGCCCCATTGCATGAGTTGCTCCATATTTGTTTTGATACAGTTCCATCAACTGTGTTTTGCTTTCAAAGGATAAAAACCCCAAATAGTGATTTCGTCCAACATCGAAGCTCTTATAACAAGCAAAAGCAAGAAGTGACGCTGCAACGCGTTCATATTTACCATTTGAACCAAAATTGTGTGGTGCTACTTCAATGTTGTTCATATAGAGCATTTCTTCATTAACCAGTGTCAACATCAGCATACCCTCTACAACATCTGGATTACTAATTTTGGTTAGCTTATAGCATTCAGCCCCTTCTATCTGCCCAAGTTTTTTCCAGGTAAACTGCCAGCCGTCTTTTTTCAGCGGCAATTCAGTTTTTTGGGCTACAGAGATAAAGGCTTCTATAAGTATTCCACTTTTCGATTCCTCAAGAAGAACATTCATTACTGTAATTTGATTTCAAAATTATCACTTTTTGACAATTTTTTCAAATTTAATTGCCTTTATTTCTCAATAAGCCGCGTGAGGGAGAATAAAAAATCTCCCTCTTTTTTCTCTATTTTAAACCAACGCGTTTCCAAGATTCTAATATTCGATTACGTGTTACAGTGTTCAATTGACGAATCGCCCTTATGGGGAGTGCGATTCTTTTCAACTATACGCTGGGCTTACGGCCAATCTATTCCCCACTTTCCCAAAATCCAAAAGCTGAATCGCAAAAATCACCATCCAGATTGACCAGAATACATTGGCGATTACATTCAAAGAGGCAAAAATTGGCGCGCTTGGTCCACCAAAATGTTCCAGAATAGAGGCAATCAACAACAAACCGATCACAGCACCTGAAGTTTTGAACCATTTTGAACCTTGAATGGCAAAAGACAAAGCCATCATCCAAGAGCCCATGGCCTGAAAAACCCCGGTTGCCATTCCTGCCACGTACAAGATGTCCAACCATACTGCGTTTTTGGCGACACTGAGAAAGCGTGTTTTCAACAGGGAGGCCAGTGGAAAATACAAAAGCCTGACTCCTGCGCATTGATCTGGGTTAAGTTCGCTTGCGCTGCTAAAAAGGATACCCAATCGCCAGATTGATCACCATATTCTTATTGGGTATTTGAGCAGCATAAGGCACTTTTAACGGAAAGGCGAAATCCAGGCGCAGCAATAGGATGGTGAAATCCAGGCGGAGGCCAATACCGGCATCAATGGCCAGTTCGTTCAAAAAATTGCTGCTGAATTGTGCACCGGGTTTCAAGGGATCTTCATTCAGCAACCAAACATTTCCAGCATCGACAAATAAAGCGCCTTCGACGATGCTGAACAGCTTGGGGCGGTATTCAGAATTGAACTCCAACTTGATGTCGCCCGACTGATCGGGTAGAAACAGCGCCGCTGGGTTGTTGATGTTGGGCGGGGTGTAACGCCCCGGGCCAACGGTACGGCTGCGAAAACCCCGGAGACTGTTGTTGCCCCCGGAAAAAACTGTTTCACAAAAGGAAGTTGTCGGCTATTGCCATACGGATAGCCAAAACCCAGAATGAGGCGATTGACCCATTGGCTGCTCCGATTGACCTGTTTGTAATAGCGCAAGTCAATTTCTGCTTTGGCAAATTGCGCATATTTTACTCCAAATAATGTACCCACCTCGTTGTTTTTCCAGTTGGAACCATTCAACAATCCGGCAATATTGCCCGCTATATCCAACAGCCCGTTGAAATAAATACCTGTCCGCCGATTGGAACCGGCGAGTTGATTGTAGTTGTAAGTGTAGCTCGAACCGACAATGAATTGTTGTTCCACGATCTTGGCCAGGGAAGGATTTTTGACGATGCTATCAATGTACTGTTGCGCAATGGCCAATTGGGTATGCAGCTTTTGCTCCAGGTAAGCGACAATTTTTTTTCTGGCAAAATTTTGAACCGCTTGGGTTTGAAGGAGGAGGAGCAACAAGGCAAGCAATAGCAAAATGCAAAGCAACAAGACGATTGTCCCACGGCCAATTTTGGCCAGGAGTGACCTGGGGTTTTTGTTGATTTGCTTTGTAGCATGAGAATAGGAATGAACAAATGCCAATTTTATATAAAGTGGCTATTGATCTAACCCCTCCGGTTGCGGAATAGTTGTGGGGTATAGTGATTCATCCTGCTTTAGCCCTTATTATTGGGCATCTGTTGAATCAATTTTTATCGGCTAATCTTCAGTTTCCGCCAAAATTTTATCATTTTTTTGGCGGAAATCACGGAAAATATTATCTTTCCGCCAGAACGAGGCGTTAATGATGGCGAAAATAATCGGAAGACAAGCAGAAATAAAGGTGCTAAAATCTTTATTGAGCGTAGATGGCTCAACCTTTGCCGCCGTATATGGGCGCAGACGGGTCGGCAAGACTTTTTTAATCCGCAATGTTTATGACGGTCAATTCACCTTTCAATTGACAGGTCTTGCAAACGTAGATTTGTCGCATCAATTGACTAATTTTCATGCGTCATTGGTGAATTACTTCCCAGATTTTGAAGACCAACCCATCGCGACGACTTGGTTTCAAGCCTTTCAACAACTCATCAAAGGCTTTGAAACCTTGCCTAAAACAGGTAAAAAAACGATATTTTTAGATGAGTTACAGTGGTTAGATACGCCTAATTCATTCTTTATTTCAGCCTTAGAGCATTTTTGGAATAGCTGGGCGAGTGCACGTGCTGACATTAATCTTGTTGTTTGTGGCTCGGCAGCTTCATGGATCATCAACCAACTCATCAACAATACAGGCGGGTTGTATAATCGTGTAACGCACCCTCTTTACCTCGAACCTTTTACTTTGGCAGAGTGCGAAGCCTTCTTTAAGGATAAAATACCCAGTTATGACCGTTACCATATTTTGCAGTTGTATATGGTTTTTGGTGGTATCCCCTTCTATCTAAATGCCATAGACCCTAGCAAAAGTGCGGCTCAAAACATCAATGATTTGTGTTTTAAAGTTCGTGGGAAATTCCGCAATGAATTTGATAAACTATATGCCAGTCTTTTTAAAAAAGCCGACAAACATATTGCCGTCATCGAAGCACTTGCTCAACATTCAATGGGGATGGAACGACAGGCTCTTTTGAAAGCCGCTAAATTACCCGACGGCGGCAATACCACCACGGTTTTGAGGGAGTTGGAAGAAAGTAGTTTTATCAGGAAATACCATACTTATGGCAAAAATAAGAACAAAGCCTTGTATCAATTAACGGACTTCTATTCCTTATTTTACCTCAAATTCATCAAAAACAATAGCCAATATGACGATGATTTTTGGATTAATGGTTTGGATCAACCCAATGCCAGAGCTTGGAGTGGCTATGCTTTTGAACAAATCTGTCTCCTTCACCTCCCACAGATTAAGCAGGCCTTAGGTATCGGCAGCGTACAAACCCAATCTTCGGCTTGGCTTGGTAGCGACGGTTACGAAAAAGCCCAAATTGACTTATTGATTGATAGACGAGATCAAGTGATCAATCTTTGTGAAATGAAATTCTCCATCAAACCTTTCACCATCGACAAAGCCTATTCTGAAGATTTGCGCCGCAAAATAGGTGTCTTTAAAGACAGCACCAAAACCACCAAAGCGATTTGGCTGACGTTTATCAGCACCTATGGCTTGACCCCAAATGCTTATGCACAATCGCTTGTACATACTTCTTTGACCATGGATATTCTGTTTGATTATCCGTAAAAATGCTCAGTGATTTCCAGGAGCCAAAAGATAGTAGAGTTATTTTTTTGCAGTAAATTCCGTCCCTAACTTCAACTCATTGGTATTATTCTGACCAGACTATGCTAAAGGATAAAAAAATTGTCATCATTGGCGGCACCACCGGCATCGGGCTTTCAGCTGCCAAAGCCTTTGTACGCGAAGGCGCAGTAGTTGTTTTGGTGGGCAGAAACCCGGAAAGTGGCCAGGCTGCCCAGTCATTATTGGGTGCCAAAGCCGCTGTAATGTCCGCCGATGCGACTGATCCCAGCACTGCTGAAAAAGCCATTGATTTGTGCCTCCAGACCTTTGGCGATTTTGATGGCTTATACCATGTCGCCGGGGGCAGTGGCCGAAAATTTGGCGATGGCCCGCTGCACGAACTCAGTTTGGAGGGCTGGAACAAAACCTTCGAACTCAACCTCACCAGCCTCATGCTTTCCAACCAGGCCGCTATCCGTAGGTTTCGCGTTTTGGGCAAAGCCGGGACAATTCTGAATATGGGTTCCGTATTGGGTTTTTCTCCTTCTCCTAAATATTTCGTTACGCATGCTTATGCAGCGACAAAATCAGCTGTGATCGGCTTCACCAAATCCATTGCCGCGTATTACGCTGCCGACAACATTCGGATCAACCTCCTGGCACCCGCACTGGTCGAAACGCCCATGTCGGAACGCGCCAGCAAGGATGAGACCATCCTGAGTTTTGTCAAAACCAAACAACCCCTGGATGGGGGCCGCAATGGCCGACCGGAAGATTTGGATGGTGCGGCCATCTACTTCATGTCTGATTCATCCAAATTTACCACTGGCCAAACCCTGTATGTGGATGGCGGTTGGGAGATTTCTGAGGGGCAATACTAAAAAATCAACTCAAAAGAATCGCAATATCCTATGTCTTACACCCAAACCTACCTCCAAAAATGCCAGGGCTTACTGGAAACCGTAGCTCAACAAGAAGACAACATCCAACGTGTTGCCGCTATTTTTGCCAAAACCATCCTCGCTGGCCGCATGGTACACGTATTTGGCAGCGGCCACAGCCGCATCATGGTGGAAGAAATGTGGCCACGCTACGGCTCTTTTCCCGGGTTTAACCCCATCGTAGAATTGTCCTTGACTTTTCACAACCTGGTGGTGGGTGCCAATGGACAGCGGCAGGCCATGTTTTTGGAAAATGTACCCGGACTGGCCACTCAAATTTTGAGAAACTTTGACCTGTCTGACGTAGATTCTGCGCTGATCATTTCTTCCTCCGGCTGCAACGTCGTACCCATCGAAATGGCCGAGTTGTTTCAACAAAAAGGCATCAAAACTGTGGGCATCATCTCGAAACTGCACTCCGAGGCCAGCACCAGCAAGCGACAGGATGGCCGTAAACTACAAGACTTCTGCGACTTCGTACTCGACTCAGGTGCGCCAGTTGGAGACGCCATGGTGACCATTGAAAACCTGGATACTCCTGTGGCACCAGGTTCAACGGTGGGTTCTTGTATGCTCATCAACTGCATCAAAGCCGAGTTGGCCAACCTCTTGACCCAAGCTGGCCATCCGCCCAAGGTATTGACTGCGGGAGCAGTAATTGGTGCCGAACGTGCAACGGAGTTGTTTCAGGCAGCTTATGACGAACACGCTCACCGCATTTCGCGGATGTACAAAAAAGTGGGGATTCCCAGCTACGTTTCTGAGCAAAATCTATAAGGGGCGATAAAAAAATAAATGTTCATTTTTGCCACAGGATTAAATGAGTAAACAATTCATTTTAAGTGTCTTATTTAATCCTGTGGCTCAATAAAAATGAACATTTATTTTTGCCCCACTACCAATTTAAAATCCAGCGAGAATTTTTTTAGTTTTGATCAAAGCAAACTATAAACTTTCAACAACATGGCCAACATATGTATTCTTGGCGGCGGATTCATCGGGCGTTTTTATGCCGAATCCTTATGCGGCAGACGGAGCAAAGACAACGTTACCGTTGTTTTTTCGCGCAGGGAAGCCACTGTGGCGCGTTTTGCCACTGATTATTCCGTACCACACCACTTCACCGACATGGAAGCAGCCGTTCAGCACCCGGCTGCCGAGGTAGTAGTCATTGCCTTGCCCAATTATCAACACGAGGAAGCGGTACACCTCTGCGTTAAGCACAAAAAGGCAGTACTGTGTACAAAACCCCTGGGCCGAAATGCCGCCGAAGCCCTGCGCATGATGCAGGCTTGTGAGGAAGCAGGCATCTTTGCGGGTTACCTCGAAGATTTGTGCTATACCCCCAAGTTTTTAAAATCTTTAGGCAGTGTAAAAAGTGGCGCGATAGGTCGGATCCTCTGGGCAAAATCCAGAGAGACTCACCCTGGGCCCCACTCCGACTGGTTTTGGGACTTGAATTTTGCTGGCGGAGGCGCTATACTAGACATGGGTTGCCATTGTGTGGAAATTTCCAGAAACTTCATTGGCAAAGACGTGAAACCCGTTGAAGTGATGTGCTGGGCCGATACCCAGGTCAAACCCATCGATGCCGAAGACCACGCCATTGGTTTGGTGAAATACGAAAACGGTGCCATCGGGCAATTTGAAGTGTCCTGGACCTTCCGAGGCGGCATGGATTTGCGCGATGAAGTGATGGGCACAGAAGGAACCATCTGGCTGAACTCCTGGCTGCGCACGGGTTTTGAAATGTTTACCAGCGGTGCTGGCGATGGGGGATATGTGGTAGAAAAAGCGGAAAGCTCCAGCGGCTGGCAATTTCCTGTGGGCGATGAGGCGCATGAACTGGGCTACACCAACATGTTTATCGACATGTTTGATGCTTTTGAAAAAGGCCAACAACCCAGCGAAACCTTCTACGACGGGTATGTGGTCAATGCAATTATCGACGCGGCTTACAAATCGGCCAAAACCAAATTGTGGGAACCCGTGGACTTGCCCGTTTGGCGTGGCTTAACCGGGCTCAGCAAACCTTCGGTGTATCAGGAATACGATCAAGACCACTGGTTCATCAAAGAGGAGATTTTACCCAACGGCGATAAAAAAGTCATCGTCAAGAAAAAAGATACTGGCGAGATCCTGGAAATAGCCACCTTAAGGAACGCGTAATGGTTTTGCACCCCCCTTTTGACTTCATCATTTTAGATATGCTCTTAGATCACTCCTTGTGCATCTTTTGAAGGCCAGTCTAAAATCGGTTTTTTCCTAAAAAACAAAGCCATGAAACACCTTCTTTTCTCCCTGATTCTGGTTTCCTTCGGTCAGTTGTATGCCCAAAACGCCCCCCTTCGTCGGGCTGACAGCTTTTTCGGGCTGCACTTCGATTTTCACGCCAGCGTCAACGATTCATTGGTGGGAAAAACGCTGACCGAAGGCATGATGGATAGCTTGCTGACGGCAGTCAAACCCGATTTTATTCAGGTAGACTCCAAGGGCCATCCGGGTGTGACGAGTTATCCCACCAAAGTGGCAGATGGCACCCCCGTCAAAAGTTTCAGCAAAGACCCACTCGCTTTGTTGCGCAAAGTAACCCAAAAACATGGCGTGGCACTATATGTCCACTATTCTGGCGTGTACGACGATGCTGCCCTCAGGAAACACCCCGAATGGGCAGCAATAGATGCGACAGGTAAACCCAGTACCCAAAAAACCTCGGTACACGGGGCCTATGTCGACGAGCTGCTGATTCCACAACTGAAAGAAATTGCCGACTATGGCGTAGATGGTGTTTGGGTGGACGGTGATTGTTGGGCTACGGTACTCGATTATTCGCCTTTGGCGCTGAAGAAGTTCCAACAGACAACTGGTATATCCGCAGTACCCAAAAACAAGCAAGACGAGCATTACCTTGATTTTATGAATTTTGCCCGTCAATCTTTCAAAAATTACGTAGGGCACTACACCGATCAATTGCACCGCTACAAACCCAGCTTTCAGGTGGCCTCCAACTGGGCTTTTTCCTCATTCATGCCCGAACCAGTAGACCTCAACGTCGATTTTATGTCCGGCGACCTCACGCCCATGAACGGGGTGAATTCTGCACTGTTTGAATCCAGGGTCTTGGCGGCCCAGTCGCGCACCTACAAAAAGCCCTGGGATTTGATGTCCTGGAGTTTCAATACCGCCTGGAATACGGGCAATCATGGCCCCAAAACTGCGCTGAACCTGAGCCAGGAAATTGCCGAAGTGATTGCCACTGGCGGTACATACCAATGTTATTTTACGCAAAATCGCGACGCTTCCATTCGGGTACAGCAAGTAAAAACCATGGCGGAATTGGCCAAATTTGCCCGGGCAAGGCAAGCGTATACCCAGGGTGCACAGGCAGTTCCACAAGTTGCGCTGTTGTACTCATTGGCCAGTTACAAAAAGTTCAGTTCCAGCATTTATGGCAATGGCATCGCCGAAGCGAGCAGGGCTATTTTAACGGCGTTGATGGATGGACAAAATGCAGTGGAAGTCCTGGCGGAGCACCACCTGAAAGGAAATCTGGCCAAATACCCCCTGATTGTGATCCCCGAATGGAGCTATCTGGAACCCGATTTTTTACAGGAATTGAAAACTTATGCCCAAAACGGTGGCAAACTGCTGGTGATCGGCGCTGAGGCGGTAAAAAATTTCAGCACTGAAATGGGCATCGAACTGAATGGTGCGCCCCAAAAACAGCTTTGCTGGGTGGCCAGCAATGGCGATCTGGGGCTGGTAAATGATTGGCTACAGCCCCTGACCCTGAAAGCTGGAAGCCTTCCGTTGGGCAATTATTACCTCAACCAGGATACCCGCTACCCCAGTGGCATCGCGGCTTCTGTGGCAGATTTAGGAAAGGGGAAAATCGCCGGGGTATACTTTAATTTTGGCCAGAGTTACCGCAATTTCCAATCGCCTCAACTGCGCGATTTTCTGAATGGCATCGTCAACAAACTTTTCCCCAATCCCATCGTGGAAGTAAAGGGCTCCAAACTGGTGCACGTCACGGTCAATGACTTGAAAGGAAAACTGGCCATCAACCTGATCAATTCCGGGGGCAACTACAACAGCGATAAAGTCTACACCTACGATGAACTGCCGCCAATTACGGATTTGAACCTCAAAATCCGGTTGCCCCAAAAGCCACTGAAAATTGTGCAACAACCCGAAAACAAAGCTTTACCTTTCACGTATTCGAATGGCGTAGCCACCTTGAAAGTACCTAAGTTAGGGGTGCATTCGATCCTTATGGTGCAATAATTCGAGCAAGATAGAAGTGTCAAAACTTAAATCCATTTCAAGCATGAAAAGAAGAGATTTTATTGCAACAGGTCTTGCCGCTGCAATTTTGCCCAAAACCGATTTCCTTTTTGCCGAACCCATCACTGGAATGGAGATCAGTGTATTTTCTAAAACCCTGCATTGGATCAAAGACTACGAAACATTGGCCAATACCGTAGCCGAAATGGGTTTTGATGGAATCGACCTCACCGTGCGCCCGGAGGGTCACGTCCTTCCTGAGCGTGTTGAAACAGACTTGCCCAAAGCGGTTCTTGCGGCTCAAAAAGCCAAAATTAAAATCCCGCTGATGGTGACCAATATTTTGCAAGCAGATGCGCTTTCGGAGTTGGTTTTAAAAACCGCCAGCACCCAAAAAATCAAGCATTACCGCATGGGCTGGTACCATTATGACATGAAGAAGGACATCATGGGGCAAGTGGATAGCTTTGGCCAACAAATGAAAGGGGTAGATGAACTGAATAAAAAATACAAGATTTCAGGCGAGTATCAGAATCATGGCGGGCAAAACTTTGGGGCGGCCATATGGGATCTTTACCCCATCCTAAAAAAAATCAATTCGCCTTATTTGGGCTTCCAATACGATATCTACCACGATACCGCTGAAAGTGGAGCCAATTGGGAAACAGGCTTCAGGCTGATTGCGCCATACATCAAATCATTGCCCATCAAGGATTTCAAGTGGGAATTAAAAAATGGTGCGCTACAAAAAGTAGGTTGCCCCCTCGGAGAAGGAATTGTCAATTGGAAACTGCTCCTGCAATTGATCAAACAATACCAGCTCAACGTGCCGATTACCATGCACTTTGAATATGATTTGGGCGGAGCAGAAAATGGTTCGAGAACCCCAACCATTGACCCCAAAGAAATTATTTCAGCAATGAAAAGAGATTTGGCGCTATTGAAATCCTGGTTGAAAGAAGCGGGATTATAAAGCAACTCCTGAAAAAATGAGCACTGAAAAATTCCATCACTTCGGGGCCTCCTTGGGGGTAATCCTGGCAATTTTTATTTCAAGTCTGGCCTCTTCGTCAACAGATCCCAAAAGGCCGGAAGAGGTATGGGTCATCCGATCGGTTTTAGACAAACAACCCCGCATGCTTACCCTTGCTTTGGATTCTGCTTGTTACATCGCCTATAACCTGACCCGGTGTCAGTTGTACAAAGCCTGGAAAGGTGGGGTTTCTCTAGATGGGGCTCCTTATACCGATAAAAAAGAAATTCAACCAAGCTCATGGGGAGCCAGTTATTGGACAGACAGCACGCGTACCAATCGCTGGAGGGCCGAGAAAAACGGAGTCAGTGTATTCAGCAAAATCATCCACAAAGGCTATAGGCTGAAAAACAAGCAAATCTTCCTTCGTTTTGCCCTGGTTTTAAGCTCAGCTGACACAGTATGGATTGAAGAAAGTCCGGAATTTGTTCGAGAAAAATCAGGCAAAATTGGCTTGGAACGGACCTTTAAAACCTTGAATGTTCCAGCAGGAGTCGAGCTGAATCTAAGCACTACCGGAACCCAAATCGCCCTGAAATCAAATGGCACTACCAGCTATACCGCCTATTTCAACCCTTTGCCGGATCAAGTTCCGCCTGTCCCCAAACCAGACCCAATCCACGCAGGCAGAGCATTGATGGATAAAGCCGATTGTTTTACTTGTCACAACATTGCCGAAGATGAAGTGGGGCCTTCCTTCAAAAAGATCGCCCAAAAGTACCGCTACGATAAAAAAAATGTGGCGCAACTGTCCCTTAAAATAAAGAATGGGAGTAAGGGAACCTGGGGGAATAGCCTGATGAATCCGCATCCAAACTTAAACAGCGCCGAATTAAGCGCGATCGTGGAGTATATTTTTACCTTAAAACCCAAGGAGCCAGCGCTTGTTGCCAAAAAATCGGCAAAAAACGCCCAGGATTTGCCGCTAAAATCCAAAGAACAAGGTTTTGGTGCACCATTAGAAGGTGTTCATCCCAGCTATGACCTGGTTAATTTACATACAGTGGCTTTCAAGCCACGGGTAGGTGGATTGGCATTTCTCAGTGATGGGCGTTTATTGGTAACCACCTGGGATAAGGTGGGAGGGGTGTACTTGCTGGATGGAGTCACCACTGGGGATGCGCGCAAAATTTCGGTGAAGCGCATCGCTTCTGGATTGGCTGAACCCTTGGGTATTGAAGTCGTCAACGACGAAATCTACGTTTTGCAAAAACAGGAATTAACCAAACTGGTAGACCTGGATGGTGACGAGATCATTGATGAGTACCAGACCATCTGCAACAGTTGGGATGTAAGCGCAGATTTTCACGAGTTCGCATTTGGCCTGGTGTACAAAGAGGGGTATTTCTACGCTACGCTCTCCATGGCGATGCGGTTGAAACCAGATGAAAAGCAGTTGCCCGACCGTGGTAAAACCATTAAGATCGCTAAAAATGGCAGTTTTGAAGTGGTCAATTTTGGTTTGCGCACCCCCAATGGCATTGGGTTGGGGGTCGACAACGAGTTATTCGTCACCGATAATCAAGGTCAGTGGCTTCCTGCCAACAAACTGATTCATGTCAAAAAGGGCGAATACCACGGCATGCAATGGGGTTGGTTGAGTGACGATCCGGCTCCCGAAATGGCCATGCCCGCGATTTGGTTGCCCGAAAACGACATTGGCAATTCACCGTCTGAACCCGTGCTGATCCGGGAAGGCATTTTTAAAGGCCAAATGTTGCATGGTGACGTGACGTTTGGCGGCATCAATCGGGATTTTTTGGAGAAAATAGAGGGACAATACCAGGGCGCTGTATTTATGTTTTCACAAGGGTTTGAGGCTGGAGTCAATCGCTTGCGTTGGGGGCCTGACGGCGCCTTGTATGTCGGAGAAGTAGGCATGATGGGCGGAGGCTGGAGCTGGAGAGACCGCTTGAGTGGGCTTCAACGGCTAAAATACAATGGAAAACCCACGTTTGAAATGTTGGCCGTAAGGGCTCAACCCAAAGGTTTTGAAATTGAATTCACCGAACCCCTAAAACAGCACACCAAAATACACCCAGCTGATCTGTGGATGCAGCAATGGTGGTA
>Ga0247837_1008007_pt1 | contig 13568 bp, 8 predicted proteins | sample LaCtaG_2_FD_187115 | JGI IMG/M metagenome (GOLD analysis project Ga0247837, IMG submission 187115) | Freshwater microbial communities from meromictic Lake La Cruz, Castile-La Mancha, Spain - LaCruzMarch2015_14.5m | ecosystem: Environmental > Aquatic > Freshwater > Lake | place: Spain: Castile-La...
CGAGTTGTCACCCTACCTGCACCGCGCCCACATCATCGCCGAGGCCTGGGACGCGGCCGGGCTCTATCAGGTGGGTGACTTCCCGGGCTTCCGCTGGGCCGAGTGGAACGGACGCTATCGGGACCTGGTGCGCGCGTTCGTGCGCGGCGACCCTGGCCTGATCCCGGAGGTAGCCACCCGCCTGGCCGGCTCGAGCGACCTCTACGAAGCGCGCGGGCGCCTGCCCATCAACTCGGTGAACTTCGTCACCTGCCATGACGGCTTCAGCCTCTGGGATCTGGTGAGCTACGACCGCAAGCACAACGAATCCAATGGCGAACAGAACCGCGACGGCAGCGATCACAACATCAGTTGGAACTGCGGTGTCGAAGGGCCCAGCGGCGACCCCGATATTGTTGCGCTGCGGCGCCGCCAGGCCCGTAACTTTATCGGCATCCTGATGCTGAGCCAGGGCGTGCCGATGCTGCTGGCGGGCGACGAAGTCCTGCACAGCCAGCGCGGCAACAACAACACCTACTGCCAGAACAACGCCTTGTCCTGGTTCGACTGGGACCAGGTGCAGGCGAACCAGCCCATGCTGAACTTCGTCCGCGGCATGATCTGCCTGCGCCGACGCCACCCGAGCCTGACGCGCGACCGCTTCCTCACCGGCCAGGCCGAATCCGGCCAGACCCTGCCGGACATTGCCTGGCATGGGGTCAGCCTCGACGCCCCGGCCTGGGATGATCCCGAGGCCCGCACCCTGGCCTTCACCCTGGCCGGGACCACGCAGGAGGAAGCGCCGCTGCACGCGATGTTCAATATGGGAGAGGAGGCGCAGGCGTTCGCGGTGCCGGTGCTGCCGGGCCGGCGTTGGACCCTGGCGGTCGACACCACCGCGGAACCGGGCGTCTTTCCGCCGGATATCCCGGCACCGCTCGTCGCCGGATGCATCCGGGTGGGGCCGCGCAGCCTGGTGGTGCTCGAAGCACCGGGCAGTGTGCGCACAACCGTTGAGATGAACCAGACCTGAAACCCCGTGTCGTTGTGGCTTTCGTTGTCGTTGTCGTAATCGTAATGCTCTTGCTCCCACGCTCCAGCCCGGTAGGCCGGTAGGTTGGGGTGAGGAACGAACCCCAACGATCGGCGGCCGGGATGTTGGGGTTCGTTCCTCACCCCAACCTACGGGCTCGATGACGATTACGATTGCGACAACGACAACGGCGCTACGCGGCTTCAAGAGCAACCCGCCCCACGACAACAAAGAGGAATCACGCCATGCAACTCGGAATGATCGGTCTCGGCCGGATGGGCGCCAATATGGTTCTGCGTCTGCTGCGCGCCGGACACCAGTGTGTGGTCTACGATCGGGATGCCGCGGCGGCTGCCGCGCTGGTCGCGGAGGGGGCGGTCGCCGCCGCCGACTTGGCCGATTTCTGCGCCCGGCTCGCCCCGCCGCGCAACGCCTGGATCATGGTCCCGGCCGCGGTGGTCGATCGTGTCATCGATGACCTGGTACCCCACCTGAGCGCGGGCGACACCCTGATTGACGGAGGGAACTCCAATTATCGCGACGACTTGGCTCATGCCGACCGGCTGCGGCCGCTGGGCATTCACTTCGTCGACTGCGGCACCAGCGGCGGTGTCTGGGGACTGGAGCGCGGTTACTGTCTGATGATCGGCGGCGACACCGAGGCCGTGGAGCGTCTGGACCCCATCTTCGCCGCCCTCGCCCCCGGCATCGGCACCATCGAGCGCACCACCGGGCGCGACGGCCCGCCCGACCGCGCCGAACACGGCTATCTGCACTGCGGCCAGAGCGGCGCCGGTCACTTCGTGAAGATGGTCCACAACGGCATCGAGTACGCCCTGATGGCCGCCTATGCGGAAGGCTTCAATCTCCTCAAACATGCCGGCGTCGGGCGCGCCGACCGGCCGGCCGATGCCGAGACCGCCCCCTTGAGCAACCCGGAGCACTATCAGTACGACATCGACCTGGCCGCGGTCGCCGAGTTGTGGCGGCGCGGCAGTGTCGTCGCCTCCTGGCTGCTGGATCTGAGCGCCAACGCCCTGCTGGCCGATCCGAACCTCAAACAGTTCGGCGGACGGGTGTCGGACTCCGGCGAGGGACGCTGGACGGCGCTCGCCGCCATCGAAACCGGCACCCCGGCGCCGCTGCTGACGACCGCGCTCTATGAACGCTTCAACTCCCGCGGCGAGGCCGACTTCGCCAATCAGTTACTCTCGGCCATGCGCTACCAGTTCGGCGGGCACCACGAACAGCCCAAGGAGTAAACACCTCGACCCATGAATGAGACGTATCTATAGACCTTTTGCTTCGCCGACCTCAGGAGAGATCCGTGTCACACCAGCACATGAGTTCCGAGACCGCCGCGCCGGCCCCGCCCTGCGTCATGATCATCTTTGGCGCCGGGGGTGACCTGACCAAGCGCAAGCTGATCCCGGCGCTCTTCCACCTGTGCCACGGCGGACTGCTGCCGGACACCTTCGCGGTCCTCGGGCTCGACCGGCTGGAGTTGGATGACGGCGCTTACCGCGACCTGCTGGCCGCGGAGGTCCGCCAACACGTCGGGAGCGCCTGGAATCAGCAAACCTGGGATCGGCTGTGCAGCCAACTGCACTACATGAAGGCCGATTTCACCGACGTCGAGAGTCACATGGCGCTGTGCGAGCATCTCACGCGCCTCGACGCCGAGCGTGGCACCGAGGGCAACTATCTGTTCTATCTCGCCGTTCCGCCCAGCCTGTTCGGCGGCATCACGCGTCTGCTGGGTGAGGTCGGACTCACCGCCGAGACGCCGGACGACTGGCGCCGGGTGATCATCGAAAAGCCCTTCGGACACGACCTGGAGTCGGCCCAAGACCTCAACCGGATGCTCCATGAGACGCTGGACGAGGAGCAGATCTACCGCATCGACCACTATCTGGGCAAAGAGACGGTTCAGAACATCATGGTCTTCCGGTTCTCCAACGGCTTCATCGAGCCCCTGTGGAACCGCCAACACATCGACCATGTGCAGATCACGGTGGCCGAATCGGTGGGCGTCGAACATCGCGGGGCCTATTACGAGGAAGCCGGCGCCCTGCGCGACATGATTCCCAATCACCTGCTGGTGCTCTTGGGTTTCCTGGCGATGGAACCACCCAATTCATTCGACTCCTGCGCGGTGCGCGACGAAATCAACAAAGTTCTGGACGCCATCGAACCGCTGACCCCGGAACAGGTGCTGACCCACGCGGTGCGCGGCCAGTATGGCGAGGGCAGCATGCCGAATGGAGAACAGGTCCAGGCCTATCGCAGCTCGCCCGGAGTGGCTCCGAACTCCCGCACCGAAACCTTCGCCGCGCTGAAACTCACCATGGACAACTGGCGCTGGGCCGGCGTGCCGTTTTATCTGCGCACCGGCAAGCGCCTGCCCGCCCAATATACCGAGGTCGCCATCCAGTTCAAAAAAGCGCCGACCACCATGTTCAAGGGCATGGACCTGGAAGACATGAATCCGGACATGATGGTGCTGCGCATCCAGCCGGACGAGGGCATCCAATTGGGCTTCAGCGCCAAGGTTCCGGGGCCGACCATGCGCATCGGAACCGTCAACATGGACTTCTGTTACGCGGACTATTTCGGCAACGCGCCCGCCACCGGCTACGAGACGCTGATCTACGACTGCATGCATGGGGACGCCACGCTGTTCAAGCACGCCGATACGGTCGAGAAGGGCTGGGAGATCGTCGAGTCGGTGATGGACGTCTGGCAAGCCCTGCCGGCCCGCAACTTTCCCAACTATGCCGCCGGCACCTGGGGACCGGAGGCCGCCGAGGACCTGTTAAGGACCGACGGGCGGCGCTGGCGGCCGATCGCCACACCGAGCCCGAAACGCTGCGGACAATGATCCTGAGAAGCTGTTTGCTCCTGATCGCGATGGCGCTGAACGGCCTGTCGGGGGCCGGATCGGCCATAGCAGGCGATCCACAGGCGACCGAGGCGGACTGGGCCTTGATCCCGGCTTGGTGTCGGTTCGCGATGTCCGCGAGAAAGACCAACAACCGGGTCGACCAAATCCCTGACCCCCAACTGCGTGCCAAGATCCACGCCCTGGACACATCCGGCTGCAACGGCTTCCATCATTATTGCTGGGCGCTGATCTGGGCCAATCGCGGCTACTTCGCCAACAGTGAGGATCACGCGCTAAGACGCAGTTTTTTCGACTGGGCGATTTCCGATTTGAACTATATTCTTGCGAATTCGGAACCCGGAAACACCTGTTCGCTCTTTCCGGAAACCTATACGAAGATGGGGGAAATGAAGATCCTGATCAACAAACCCCAAGAGGCCGAGACAAATTACCGCGCAGCGCTGAAACTTAAACCGGGCTATGCGCCGGCCTATGCCGGACTCAGCGACCTGTACGAAACCCAGGGTCACACTGACAAGGCCATTGCGGTCTTGCAGGCCGGTCTCAAGGTCAATCCCAAGTCCAGTGCCTTGAAGAAGAAGCTCGCCCGCTTGCAGGCGCGCACCGCGGGCGCCTCAGGTGATGTCCGGCAATCGCCTGATTAACGAGTCAAAGCGATGGGTTTCGCTGCGCTCGACCCATCCTACAGGAACGCCCTTATGTACAAACTCGTGGTCTGTGACCTCGACGGGACCCTGCTCACTCCGGAGCATCGGCTCGGCGACTACACCCTGGCGGTCCTCGCCCGGCTGCGCGAACGCGGTGTCGATCTGATGCTCGCCTCGGGCCGCCACTTTCAGGACATCCGGACTTACGCGAACCAGCTCGGTGGGCACGGCTGCCTGATCTCATCCAACGGTGCCGCGGTCCACGACCGTGAACTACGCCTGGTCGATTGCTGGTCACTGGACCCGCCGTGCGTACGGGCACTCATCAGCAACCCCGCCTGGGCCGATGTCCACACCAATGTCTACCGCACGACCGACTGGCTGGTCGCCCGCCCGGAGCCCTATCTGTTGAGCTATCACCAGGACTCCGGGTTCAGCTATCGCATCGTCGATCTGGCGACCATCGACGGCACCGACGCGCTGAAGGTATTTTTCTTCGGCGATCATGAGCGGCTGCTGGAGATCGAGCGGTCGGTGCTGGATCGCTTCGGTGATCGCGTCACCACCACCTTTTCGCTCCCCGTGACGCTCGAGATCATGGCCCTTGGCGTCTCCAAGGGCGCCGCACTCGCCGGGGTCGCGCAACGACTGGGGATCGACCTGGCGCAGATTCTCGCCTTCGGTGATGGGATGAACGACCTGGAGATGCTCACCCAGGTCGGCACCGGGGTCATCATGGCGAATGCGGACCAGCGCCTCAAGCTGGCGCTGCCGGGACGCGAAGTCATCGGCAGCAACTCGGATGAGTCTGTCGCGCGGCATCTGGAGCAGTTGTTCCTGGCCGACTGAACTCCCACGCGATCGCTGGTCACGCCCACGCCCTGTGGGCGCGGACCTGCGGCCGCATCCAATCCCCGCAGATTCCCGTAGCGGGCGTTGACCATGATCCCGACCACTTCGCCGATCCGCTGCACGAACGCAGGCAAGCCCCCCCGGCCCAACCCACCGCCCGCTGCCCCCTCAGGAATCCGGATCGTCTCCCGCCAACGTCAAACACGTATCGCGCCCGCCGATCGGCCGCGTCGCGTGCGGCCCACCCGCGATCACACCGCCCCCGACAAACCTCTGGATGGTCGGGTCGCCGCACCTTCGGGGGGACTTGCGAGCCCAATCACGGCAATAAATCCGCACTTCACTATTCTTTACCTCAGAGGCTTCCGATACCAACGGGGGCAAAGACGATTGGCGGAAATTCAGGTACCAGATCGCGAGGGATCTTCGTCTGCCTGCGAGGTTCGCCGACAGCAGCAGCGCAGGACGATGTGACCACCGGGCCGACATGGAAGGCGGGCCGAACACAAACGAGATGGTGTCTGTCTAACCGAAATCGTCAAAATCCGGCCAGCGGCCACCCCGATGCCAGGCGCGGAACACGAGCGAAACGAAATGAAAACGCTTCAATATACCCATGGAGTCACCTTGATCGAGTTGATGATCACGCTCAGCATGATGGCGGTGACACTCGGCCTTGGTGTGCCGACGTTCCAGAATTTCCAAGTCAGCATGCTACGTGCCCAAGTGATTGCTGAACTCGTCACGTCCTTGACACTCGCCCGTAGCGAGGCGGCTCGCCGCGGCAGCTCCGTGGAGATCTGCGTGTCGCAGACCGGGACCGCTTGCTCCAACAGCGATGATCCGGGCTGGCATAACGGCTGGGTCGTATTTGCCGATACCGATCAGGATAATACGATCGACCCCGATGAAATCATCCACATCGCCCGTTTCGAGCACCCGACCTTTTCGCTCACCGGCGACATCTCCGTGGTTGGTGGAATCGTGTTCGACAGCACCGGCTGTCCTGAGGATGTTGGTAGCTTCAGCTACTGTGACGAACAAGAATCACGGGAGATCGACTTAAACTACATCGGTCGCCTGAAAATCGTCAAGAGTGATTCAGGTTGCTCATGAACGCGCTTGCCCGCATCCCGCCCGAGCCCGAGCCCAAGCGTAGTGATCAGGGTCCGCCCACGCGATCATGCACGCGGGGTTTCACCTTGGTCGAGGTCCTGATCACGGCCGGAGTGACCCTGATCGCCTTTGTCGGATTGGCGACCGTCCAGATGCTCGGGTTGCGCGCCGCCACCAGTTCATTCGAGCGCTCCCAGGCGACCGTGCTCGCCTATGATATTGTCGATCGGATGCGCCTGAATCGCGAAAACAAACCCAAGCCCATTGACAGCGCTCTGGGGGGCGGCTACGACCAAATTCGCGTCTGCAAGACCTGTTCCGTGGACAACGCCGTCACGAGCCCGGCGGGTTTCTCCAATCCCGACAGACCGACTGCCAACAGCAATCTTAGCGCGTGGTGGAATGCCATCGACCGTTCCGGCCTACCGAACTGGTTTGCTGGCATTGCCCACCAACCACAACAAACGGTCTTCACGGTGTCGGTGCAATGGGACGACGCGCGCGCCGAGAATGGCGCCGACGATCAGGAAACAACACGACTCTCGTGCCTGGGAACCGACCTGTCGGCCTCCACCCAAGAGGTCTGCGTGATGACGCAACTATGACATTCGACCCCATCACTCGGAGAATGGAACGGCCGACACCGCAAAGACGCCGGCAGCGCCTGGACCGGGTGGCGGCCGGATTCTCTTTGACCGAAATTCTGATTGCCCTCGTACTCGGTCTCGTGATCATTGCCGCCCTCAGCCAACTCTACACCGGCACCAAGCGGACCTATGGCCTGAGCGACGCCATTACGCGGATCAACGAGAATGGCCGTTTTGCCGTGGACTTCATCACTACCGACGTGCGTATGGCCGGCTATCTGTCCTGCGGGGGCTCATCCGCACGGATCGCCAATACCATCAATGGCGGCGGCAAATGGTTTTTCCAGACCGGAGGCCTCGAAGGGTACGAAGGCGGTGTTGATACTCCTGCATTCGCGGATGACGACGAAACCGATATCGATGAGAAAGGCGCCCCGGTCCCAGCCGATTTGCAGAACATCCTGCCGGGTACGGATATCCTCGTGATCAGGCGGGCGACCTTGGACATGGGACAGCAAGTGCTTCAGGACGACACCGCAACCCACGGCATCACGCTCGATGCGAACCATGGGTTCATGCCCGGTGAAATCCTGGTCATCTCCAACCCCAGTTGCACTCAGGCATCCCTGTTCCAGGTGACCGGAACCTTGGCGATCGACCCCGACGCCGGCACCGGCGGCATCAAGTATGGCGCGGTCGCGAGCGATGAGAATCCGCCCGATCCCGGAAACTGTACCGACCGTCTGTTCGGCTCGTTCGATTGCAACAGTCTTGTTTACGCCGAGAGCGACACCTTTCGATCCGAGTCCATGGTGACTCCCTTCATTGCCCACGCCTATTACGTTGCCAACACCAACCCACCAGCGCTCGCACGCAAACGTCTGATCCAGATCAATCGGCAAGCGAAAATTCTCTCAGAGGAACTGATCCAGGACGTCGAGGATTTCCAGATACTCTATGGTTTTGATACGGTCGCGGACAGTAACCATCAGGTCGATGCCTATTTGACGGCAGATCAGGTCACCGACTGGCGCCGGGTGATCAGTGTCCATTTTGCACTCCTGATGCGCTCAAGCGAGGAGCATGTGCGCACCGCGGATGCGAGTCCGAATTTTGCTTTGCCGGGAAAAACTGTCACCTTGGCCGGGGATCGCCGTTTGCACCGCAGCTTCGGCAGCCTGGTGGCCGTGCGGAATCAATTACCATGACCGCTATGGCTCCCCGGTCGACTAGCGGACCGCGACCCAACCGCGGCGCAACCCTGATCATCGGGATGATCCTGCTGCTCTTCATGAGTGTCGTCGGTCTGACCGCGCTCAAGGCAATCCGCACCGATGAGCGGATCTCCGCCAACCTGCAGGATAAGTATTTGGCTTTCCAAGCCGCCGAAGCCGCGCTGCGGGAGGCTGAGCACGCGCTGTCACAGCCCAACCTTCCGGCTTTCTATCGCTTCGATCAGGAAGGCATTCCCAGCCCCTATGAATTCACCAGCGAAAATGCCCATGAGTACACCCGCGATCTGACCGGCACGGCGCATGTTGCACAGCAGCCGCTCTACATCCTCGAACAAATGGAGGGCGGCGTAGAGCAAGGTTCGAGCCTGGTCATCGGGGTCAAGTACGGGCGGGAGTGGCGGGCGGCCTATCGGATCACCGCCATCGGGTTCGGGGGCTCGGCGACCACCCGCGTCGTCCTCCAGACAACCTATCGACGTTAAGCGATGTGATGGCCACACACCGGCCAAGCGGAGCACGAGACATGAACCAACAACTCCACCATATTCTATGTGGACTTATCGCCATCGCTGCCGGTGTCGCCTGGGGGGCTCCCAGTGATCTTGCCCAGACCCCGCTCAGCGTGACCCAAACGGTCCGGCCGATGGTCCTGCTCGCCTTATCGAACGACCACCAACTCTACCGCAAGGCGTACAACGACTATTCCGATCTGGACGGCGATGGAGCAATCGACACCACCTATCAGAGCGGCTACGAGTATTACGGCTATTTCGACCCTAAGAAATGCTACGTGTACAGTGTCGCCGGCTACTTTGAACCGACCGGAAAGGCCACCCCCGGCCATCGCTGCAATCCTGGGATCTCCGGTCAAGACAGCGGCACCTGGAGCGGTAACCTGCTGAATTGGGCAACGATGACACGGATGGACATCCTGCGCCGGGTGCTCTACGGCGGCTACCGCTCCATCGACGACCCGGCGCAGACGATCCTGGAGCGCGTGCTGCTGCCGACCGATTCGCATGCCTTCGCGAAGGTCTTTACCCCCCCCGGCGGCGCCACTGAAATGGGACGTCACACGCCCACCAGCGACTATGGGACCATCACCTTCTGTAACGTCACCTGGGCTAGCGACGGAGAGAGCCAATCACTGAATACGAGCACGTACCCGCCGCTGATCCGCGTCGCCAAAGGGAACTGGTCCATGTGGGCCTCCGGTGAAGTCACCGAGTGTGCTTGGCGCGAGGTCAAGAGTGCCGACACGACCGCACCCTGGGAAAGCAACAATAGTGACGTTAGCCCCGTACGCGTTGGATCCAAACTCTATCAACTGAATGCCCGCGTCGCGGTCTGTGTTTCCGGGTGGCTGGAGGACAACTGCCGGGACTATAAGGACGACATCAGCGTCGTCCATAACAAACCGACCGGTCTGCTCCAGAAATACGGCGAAAACGGCTCATTGCGCTTTGGGCTGATGAGCGGAAGCTACAACAAGAATTTGTCCGGGGGCGTGTTACGCCGCAAGATCGGACTGATCGCAGGCAATACGGAAGCGAATGCCGCACTCGATGAAATCAACCTGAAGACCGGGCAGTTCATCACTACCAATAAAGGAATCATCAGCACCATCAATGCATTCCGGATCAACAAATATAGCTTTGGAAACCGGAAATACTCGGACTGCAATACGTACGGCATCCCGCTATGCACGCTCACGCCCAATGAATATTGCTTAAAGAACGGCGTTTGCACGAACTGGGGAAACCCGGTCTCAGAGATATTCTTCGAGTCGCTGCGCTACCTCGCCGGTAAGCGCGAACCCTACGCCCCCTACAACGCCGATGACCACAGCTACTTCGGTACGCTGACCCCAATCCCCTGGGACGATCCCATGCCCGTGGCCGAATGGTGTGCCAAGAGCAACATCATCTTCCTGTCCACCGGGGTGAACTCATTCGACCGCGATGAGTTCTCAAGCGATTTTACCGATCTCGACCTGACCACCGGCACCAACCTGATCGGCGCTCAGGACGATATCGGCACCAACCTGATCGTCGGCGGCAGTACCACCGGACAATGCACGGCCAAGGCGGTCGATGGGTTAGCCAATGCTCAAGGCATCTGCCCCGAAGGGCCGACCCTGGACGGTGGCTACCAAGTGGCGGCAGTCGCGCACTTCGCCCACACCACCGGCCTGCGCCGTGTGAAAGATCAGCAACAAAAGGTCAACACCCAAACGGTTGCCTTGGCCCGCGACCTGCCACGCTTCAATATCCCGGTCGGCAACAACACCGTGACCTTGCTGCCGCACATGGAAGCCAGCAAGAACGCCGCCGCGGTCCAGAGCACGGCCGGCTGGCGCACCGGGACGCTACAGGATTTGATCGTGGAAAACCTGACCAAGGACCAGTCGGGCCGGCTCGTCAGTGCCAGCCTGCGGGTCATCTGGGAGGACTCCACTTGGGGCAATGACTACGATATGGACGGCGTCGAGCGTATCCAGTTCTGCGTCGGCCCGACAGCCTGTACGCAGGTCTGCAACGCTTGCAGCGTTCCCTGCAACACAACCTGCAACAGGTCCTGCACCAACACCTGCGAGACGAAATACCAAACATGCCTGAATGGCTGCAGCACCTCAACATGCGAGACCAACTGCTACAACACGCGCACGACCTGCAACACGGCGTGCCCCGCGACCTGCGCGACGACCTGCGCCAACACCTGCGCGAGTGAATGCAACACCACCGTCGCCGAGAATGAACTCAAGATCACGACATCCGTTCAGCAGGCGTCTGCCGGCAACGCACTATTATTCGGCTATACCATTGCCGGGACCGTTAGCGGCAGCACTCCGACCAACACGAAATGCGATGGCGCCTACCACGGCGACGGCGTCTATCGGGAGGTTGTTCGTACCGGCGGCAAAAACTTCAGTATGCTGACTGACCCGCAGGATACCCCGTCCAACAAGCCGGTCGACTGTGTGCGTAAATTCCAGGCCGGCACCAACACCGCCCGGCTTCCGGAGCACCCCCTGTGGTATGGCGCCAAGTACGGCGGCTTCATCGACGCCAATGCCAATGCGCTCCCGGACACCAAGTCTGAGTGGGACACCAATAATGACGGCGTTCCTGACCGCTTTTTCTTTGCCGACAACCCGGCGCAGCTGGGGAAATCACTGGAGACCTTCCTCGAGATCATCGCCACCGTCTCCTCCTCCGCCGCGGTCGTCGCCAACTCGGTGACCTTGCAAGAGAATACCTTCATCTTTCAGGGCCGTTACGACAGTGCGGACTGGTCTGGCGATCTGGTCGCCTTCCCGGTGAATTTCGTCGATGGGTCGCTGTCCACGCTGGTCTGGAGCGGCCGGTCGCAGATCGACATCCAAGGCGCCGCCGGCAACCGCCGGATCATTACCACCAACGCGGATCGCGTCGCCAACGGCTCCGCCACCCTTGGCGTCCCCTTCGCGTGGGGCAATACCACCAGCGATGACGATGACGGGATCGCGGATAGTCAGAAGTGGGCCTTGAGTGGCAATTGTGATGTCTGCACCGAAGAGGAACTGACCATCGGTGAGACCCGGCTCGACTACCTGCGAGGCAGCCGCACGCACGAGGCGGCCAATGGGGGGCTGTTCCGCACCCGTATCCATCTCATGGGGGACGTGGTGAACTCCACTCCGATCTATGTGGGAGAGCCCGCGGCCTTCTACCCGGACGATCTGGATGCAGCGCCTTACAGCACCTTTGCCGCGGCACAAGCAGAGCGCCAACATGTCATCTATGTCGGCGCCAACGACGGCATGTTACACGGATTCAAGGCGGCCAAGACGACCAGCGAAAGCGGCGGCGGCGCAGAGATATTTGCCTTTATCCCGCGGGCCGTTTACCCGAAACTCGCGGCACTTACGGCATCCAATTACCGGGAGTATCACCAGGCGTACGTGGACAGCGGTGCCACGGCGGGAGATGCCTATTTGCCGGGGAAACAGAACTGGAGAACTATCCTGGTCGGCGGCTTGGGCGCGGGCGGACGCGGGATTTATGCACTGGATATTACGGAACCTGCCGACTACCTGATCAGTGAGGCAGATGCGGCCAACCAGGTCTTGTGGGACATCGTCGGCGGCGACACCGGTTTCACTCATCTCGGGTATACGTACAGCAAACCGGCGATTGTGCGCATGCCCGACGATACCTATGGGGGTATCTGGACCGTCGTGTTCGGCAACGGCTATGAGAGCCCGGACGGCAAGGCCGTGCTTTATGTCGTGGACGCCGAGACCGGGACACGCAAAGCCGAGATCGTCGTCGATGAAGGGCCGGACAACGGACTGTCCAGTGTCGCCCCGGTGGACTACAATGGAGACGGGGACGTTGACTATATCTATGCAGGCGACCTCAAGGGCAATCTGTGGCGCTTCGAGACAGCCGACAACGCGGGGATGATCGTCTCCTTCGCCGGCGATCCACTCTTCAACGACGGGGTCAGCAGCGGCGTGGGCGCCGACCCGGTCACCACCGCGATCACGGTCCGTCCCGAGGTCGTCAGCCACCCCGTACGCGGTGTCGTCGTCCTGTTCGGGACCGGTTCCTATTACCGCAAGGGTGACGGCGGCAACAGCGACCCCAAGAACGACCGCATCCCTCACCCGAGTATTATCAATGCGTTCTACGGGATATGGGACAAACGCGACGGGACCAGCGACATCGACCGCAGTCATCTGTTGAAGCAGCAGATTCTGGGAACGGCCGTCGCGGGCAGCTATGATGTACGGGTGACCAGCGACCACCCGATCAACTGGCATCTCGGCACGGGCAAGCCGACCCCGAGCGACCCGCCCACCCACCTGGGTTGGTACCTGGAGCTTCGCCAACCATTGGAAGGCGTCGGCGAGGGTGAGTTGCAGGTGACTAATCCGCAGGCGCGCGGCGGACGGATCATCTTCACCACGCTGATACCCGCCGACACCACCACCGCACTGTGCGACTTTGGCGGCGACGGCTGGCTGATGGAGTTGAACGCGCTGACCGGTGGACGCATGACCGAGGTGGTGTTCGACCTCAATGCGGATACCTACTTCAATGCCGCCGACCTGGTGACGGTGCGGGAGCAAGGGACTGATGTCAAGCGCGCACCTTCCGGCAAGAAATCGCTGGTCGGCATTATCCAGGAACCTGCCATCATCAGCGCCGGCACCAAGGAGTATAAGTA
>Ga0247837_1008008_pt1 | contig 13567 bp, 14 predicted proteins | sample LaCtaG_2_FD_187115 | JGI IMG/M metagenome (GOLD analysis project Ga0247837, IMG submission 187115) | Freshwater microbial communities from meromictic Lake La Cruz, Castile-La Mancha, Spain - LaCruzMarch2015_14.5m | ecosystem: Environmental > Aquatic > Freshwater > Lake | place: Spain: Castile-La...
AACATACTTCGGTGAGGGTGGCGCCGGACTTGGTGCCGCGCTACGGATATGGGAGGGCGGTCTGGGCATCTGGGGTGCCGTCGCCCTCGGTGGTGTCGGTGCGTGGATTGCCTGCCGCCGCAGAGGGATTCCGCTGCCGGCCTTCGGTGACGCCGTTGCGCCGGGCATCGTGCTAGCGCAGGCGATCGGCCGGTTGGGCAACTACTTCAACCAGGAACTCTACGGCCGAGAGACCACCGTCCCGTGGGGCATGGAGATCTTCTATCGCCGTGATTCTTCGGGCGTCGTCGACGTGCACTCACTTGACGGTGTGTCGACCGGGCAGGTGGCGGCCGTCGTCCACCCGACTTTCCTGTACGAGCTTTTGTGGAACCTGCTGGTGTTCGTGTTCCTGCTCTATATCGACCGCAGGTACCGGCTCGGTCACGGTCGGCTGTTCGCGCTCTATGTGGCCTCGTACTGTGTTGGACGGTTCTGGATCGAGCTGATGCGTGACGACACCGCGACCCTCGTCGCCGGTATTCGGATCAATGTGTTCACCGCGACGTTCGTGTTCATCGGTGCCGTCGTGTACATGCTGTTGGCTCCGAAGGGTCGCGAGGATCCGGCGACCCTGCAGGGCAGGCGTGACCCTGAGTCGGCTGGGGACGCGGCCGATGAGTTGCTCGAGGACGAATCGCTCGCCGAGGAGATCGCCGACGATCTGCTGGCGGCCGCCAAGGGCAGCGGAATCCTGGCTGCCGTGACCGTCGCTGGCGATCACGAGGCCGAAGATGCAGAGTTCGCCGACGACGTTGTCGTTGTGGCGGAAGTCGAAGAAGTCGACGACGTCGTCGTTGTGGACGATGTCGACGACGTTGTCGAAGTGGCGGAAATCGAGGAAGTCGAGGAAGTCGAGGAAGTCGAGGAAGTCGGCGAAGTTGTGGAGGCCGACGAGGCCGACGAGGCCGCCGATGCAGAAACGGTCGTGGTGTTCGCGGATGTTCCGGAGACCGAAACCATCGTGGTGTACGACTCCAGCGAGGAGATCACCGCCGAGATCTCCCCGGACTCCGAGACCGAGTCCGAACCCGCGCCTGAACCCGAGCCTGAACCCGAAGCCGAGCCGGAGTTGGTGGAGGTCGAGCCCGATCCCGAGTCGGTCGAGACGGAGTCTGAACCTGAGGCCGAACCTGAGCCCGAACGCGAACCGGTTGAGCCCGAACCCGTTCGGGAGACAGCGGGATTCGGTGCGACCATGCGTAGGTTGCTGTGGGGCGTTTCGAGCCGCGACTGAGACCAGTCGGGTCTCTGGCATGCCGGGTCTCGGGCATGCCTCTGGCATGCTGGGTCTCTGGCATGCTGGGTGTATGACCGAGCAGCCGTTCGGAGGCCAGGGCGATGCTCCGCCGCCGTACTACCCGCCCCCCAACTACCCGCCCCCCAACTACCCGCCCCAATACCCCACGGGCCCGTACCCTCCGCCCCAATACCCCACGGGCCAGTACCCTCCGCCCCAATACCCCCCGCCCCTGTACCCCCCGGGCCAGTACCCCCCGCCCGGATTCGACCCCGCCGCACCGTTCGGCCGGCATCCGCTGACGGGTGATCCTTTTTCGGACAGGTCCAAAGTGGTGGCGGGCCTGCTGCAACTGCTCGGACTCGTCGGAGTTGTCGGTATCGGTCGCATCTACCTCGGCTACACCACCCTGGGTATCACCCAACTGATCGGCGGCGTGGTGCTCGGTCTCCTCACCTGCGGGATCGGCTTCATCGTGCCGGTGATCTGGGGAATCATCGATGCCACGCTGATCCTTACCGACAAGGTGCGCGATCCCGCGGGCCGACCCCTGCGCGATGCCATCTAGCGCCCGGCTGTACGCCGGGTTGGGTTCCGGCGCAGTGGCGGTCGGCGGCCTCGGCTATATCGGCCTGGTGGATCCCCATCAGCCCGGCTCGCTGTACCCGGGTTGTCCGTTCAAGATGTTGACCGGGCTTAACTGCCCGGCCTGCGGCGGGTTGCGGATGACCCACGACCTGTTGCACGGCGATCTGGCGGCCGCTGCTGCCGACAACATTTTCCTGCTCGTCGGGCTTCCACTGGCGGCGTTGTGGTGGGTGTTGCGGCGTCGGATCGACCGCCCGGCATTCCCCCCGGCCGCCTTGGTTGCGATTGCTGTCGCGGCACTCGGCTGGACCGTGCTCCGAAACCTGCCCGGGTTCCCGCTTGTCCCCGGCGGGGTATAGATCAACCGCGACCCCCGCACGACACCTAACGCCGCTATGCTCCCCTCGTGACGCGGCGCGGCAAGATCGTCTGTACCCTCGGCCCGGCCACCGGCACCGATGAGATGGTGAAATCCTTGGTCGAGGCGGGAATGGACGTCGCAAGGCTGAACTTCAGCCACGGTGACCACGCCGACCACGAGGCTGCCTATCGGCGGGTGCGCGACGCCTCCGAGGCCACCGGTCGTGCGGTCGGAATACTGGCCGATCTGCAGGGACCGAAGATCCGCCTGGGCCGATTCGCCGACGGAAAAGCCCTCTGGGCCAACGGCGAGACGATTCGCATCACCGTCGAGGAGTGCGAAGGCACCCACGATCGGGTCTCCACCACCTACAAGCAACTGGCGTCCGACGCTCGCTCCGGCGACCGACTGCTGGTCGACGACGGCAAGGTCGCTCTGGTCGTTGACCACATCGACGGAGCCGACGTGGTGTGCACCGTCACCGAGGGCGGTCCCGTCAGTAACAACAAGGGTTTGTCGATGCCGGGTATGGCAGTTTCGGTTCCGGCGTTGTCCGAGAAGGACATTGCCGATCTAGAATTCGCCTTGAACCTCGGCGTGGACTTGATCGCTCTATCGTTTGTGCGCTCGCCTGCCGACATCGCGTTGGTCCATGCGGTCATGGAGCGGGTCGGGCGCCGGATTCCGGTGATCGCCAAACTGGAGAAGCCCGAAGCCGTCGACTCCCTCGAAGAAATCGTACTGGCCTTTGATGCAGTCATGGTCGCGCGAGGCGATCTCGGGGTGGAACTGCCATTGGAAGAAGTGCCGCTGGTGCAGAAGCGGGCCATTCAGATCGCCCGCGAGAACGCCAAACCGGTGATCGTGGCCACCCAGATGCTCGAGTCGATGATCGAGAACTCCCGGCCCACTCGCGCGGAAGCCTCCGACGTCGCCAATGCGGTACTGGATGGGGCGGACGCGGTGATGCTGTCCGGGGAGACGTCGGTGGGGCGTTACCCCCTGGAGGCGGTACGGACCATGGCGCGCATTATCTGTGCGGTCGAGGAGAACTCCACGGCGGCACCGCCGCTGACACACGTGCCGCGGACCAAGCCTGGGGTGATCTCCTATGCGGCCCGCGAAATCGGAGAGCGTCTCGACGCTAAGGCACTGGTTGCCTTCACCTCCTCGGGGGACACCGTGCGGCGACTGTCCCGGCTGCACAGTCCGATACCGCTGCTCGCGTTCGCGACGGCGCCGGAGGTGCGCAGCCAACTCGCATTGACATGGGGCACCGAGACGTTCATCGTGCCGGAAGCTGCCAGCACCGACGACATGATCCGACAGGTCGATCATGCGATGCTGGAGTTGGGTCGCTATCAGCGCGGCGACCTGGTCATCATCGTCGCAGGCGCACCACCGGACACCGTGGGCTCGACTAACCTGATTCACGTCCACCGGATCGGGGAGAACGACCACTAGCGGGACCGAGTGACACCAGTGGGACCGAGTGACACCAGTGGGAACGAGTGAGAGGTGGCCGGTGCCGGAGTCTGCGGGACAGTCCGATCTCGATGAACTGCTGGCCATCCTCGAGGTTTCTCCCCTCGGCGATGACGTCTTCACCGGCCGTCACCCGCGCAAGAATCCGATTCGCACCTTCGGCGGCCAGTTGATGGCACAGGCATTCGTGGCGGCCACCCGCACACTGACCGTTGACCTTCCGCCCAGTGCGCTCTCCGTGCATTTCATCGCCGGCGGCGACCCGTCCGCGGATATTGAGTTCCACGTGGTGCGACTGCGCGACGAGAAGCGGTTCGCCAACCGACGGGTGGACGCCGTGCAGGGGGGCGTCCTGCTGGCTTCGGCCCTGGTGTCGTATCTGTCGGCGGGTAAGGGCCTGGAACATAGCTTCCCCGCGCCGGATGTGGCCGAACCGGACACCCTCCCGACGATCGACGAGGTGCTGGTCGGCTATGAACGGATCGTGCCCGGTTTCGTCGACGCTTTGCGTCCGATCGAATGGCGGTACGCCAACGACCCGGCCTGGGTGATGCGCGATAAGGGGGAGCGTTTGAGCGGCAACCGGGTGTGGCTCACTGCGGCCGGTGATATGCCGGCCGACCCGATGCTGCATACCGCCGCGCTGATCTACGCCTCGGATACCACCGTGCTGGACTCGATCATCACCACCCATGGATTGTCCTGGGGTTGGGATCGTATCTTCGCGGTCACCATTAACCACTCGGTCTGGTTCCACCGACCGGTCGACTTCTCCGAGTGGGTGCTCTACTCGACGGCATCACCTGTCGCCGCGGAGTCGCGCGGTTTGGGCATGGGGCACTTGTTCGACCGCGCCGGCCGGATTATCGCGACCGTCGCCCAGGAGGGCATCGTCAAGCATTTCCCGGCGACGAGTGCGTCCTCTTAGCTTGTGGGACCCAACCGGTTTGTCATGGATTGGCGGAACTCATCTGAGCACTGCTGGACTGCCGCGCGGTCCTGTCCGGCTCGCTGCAGGCAGTCGAAGTACCCTCCGGCGCCGACGTCCTTGAACAGGCCGACCCAGATGGCGATGAAGGCCAGGCCCGCGATGATCGAGATGACGCCGAGGATGATGCCCGCGGTGGCGACGCCGCCGTTGTTGGCCTCACCGCTTTTGACTCGGCCACGGCCGATGAAGCCGAGGATTACCGCAACGATTCCCAGCAGGATGCCGCCGACGACGGAAACCGAACTGATCAGGGCGATGATCGCGACCACCAGTGCGGCGACTCCCATGCCGTTCTTCGGAGGTCCGGGCGAGTAGTAGTCCCCATACGGCGCAGGCGGCGGGTAGCCGCCGGGGTACGGCCCGCCGGGGTACGCACCGCCGGGGGCGTACGGTCCGGGGTACGCACCGCCGGGGTACGCACCGCCGGGGTACTGCCCGCCGGGGTACGGCCCGCCCGGGTTCGCACCGCCGGGGGCGTACGGTCCGGGCGGGTAGCCGTACGGAGACGGCGTGCCCCCGTCCGGCGGCAACGGCCCACCGGCGGTGCCGGGCCATTGCTCAGTAGACGGGAAGTCGGGGCTACCGGGCGGAACCGGGTTTTCAGTCATGGCTCGCGCTTCAGTCAGGCGGACAAGGACGTCAACGAGGGTACTCGTCGCTCAGCGGGCTCCGAGGACTTCGCTGACCGCGGTCCGGACCTCGTTGCCGGCCTTGCGGATTCCGAAGCTGGCGATGATCTCGAGCACACCGATCACGATCAGCCAGATGCCCACCACGAGGGTGAGCGTCTCCAGGGAGGAGAACGGGAAGCCGAGCACGATTAGACCGGCGATCAGCGTGATGACGCCGATGAAGATCTCCCAGCCTCGGCTGGGGGTGTCCGAATCGCTGATCGCCGTAGCGGTGGTGGCTACCCCGCGGAAGATGAAGCCGATCCCGATCCAGATCGCCAGCAGCAGGATCGAGTTGGTCAGGCTCTTGAAACACAGCACTGCCAGGACCAGCGAGGCGGCGCCGCTGATGAACAGCAACGCCCGGCCACCGCCGGAGATGTGCAGGGTGAAGGCGTGGAAGATCTGCGAGATTCCCGTCACCAGTAGATAGGCGGCGAAAAAGATCGCCGCGATGACGATGGTTTTGCCAGGCCAGGCCAGCACCATGGCGCCGAGCACCACCGACAGCACGCCGGTGAGCAACACCGACTTCCACAGGTGCGGCACTAAGGATCCCCCAGAGCTAGTCGAAATACCCGATGTACCTGATGTCACAGTCATGACAGAAGTCTGTCACAACGCCGCAAGCAGACCGCGGATTGGGCACCCGGCGGCGTGGATGACGGGCGTTGTGCTGCACGTTTGCCCCGGTCGCGCTAGGGTCTCGGCAGGTCGGCAGAGAGAAGGCAATCGTGATTTCCAGGCACCACACCCGGGCCCGTCACAGCGTGATCCCGTGGGGTCGCAGCGCGGCGGTATTCCTGGCGGGCGCCCTGACACTGTCGGGCTGCGCCCAAAACACTGAAGGCCAGAACGCTGAAGGCCCGAATGCTGGTGGAGCGGGTACCGGTGCGGCGGCGTCGAGCACCGCCGTCGCGGCGCCGAAGGTCGACGCGATCGCCGCGACGGTCCCGGCGGACATTCGGGACTCCGGGACGCTGGTCGTCGGGGTCAACCTGCCGTATCCGCCCAACGAGTTCAAGGACGCGCAGGGCGAGATCGTCGGGTTCGACGTGGATCTGATGAACGCCGTCGCCTCCACGCTCGGATTGGCTGCGGAATACCGCGAATCGGATTTCGCCAAGATCATCCCGGCCATCGACGGCGGCACCTACAACGTCGGCATGTCGTCATTCACCGATACCAAGGAGCGCGAGAAGCAGGTCGACTTCGTGACGTACTTCTCCGCGGGGAGTCTGTGGGCGCAACGGCCGGGCGAGGCCATCGATCCGAACAACGCCTGCGGCAAGAAAGTTGCCGTGCAGGCCACCACCATTCAGGAGACCGACGAACTGCCGGCCAAGAGCAAGGCCTGCGTGAACGCCGGCCAGCCCGAAATCCAGATCGTCAAATTCGACGGCCAGGATGCCGCCACCAACGCGGTGGTTCTAGGCCAGGTCGACGCGATGTCGGCGGACTCGCCCGTCACCGCCTACGCCATCAAGCAGAGCAACGGCAAGCTCGAAGGCGCCGGGGAGATCTTCGATTCCGCTCCCTACGGCTGGCCGGTCAAGAAGGGCTCGCCACTGGCGCAGTCGCTGATGCAGGCCCTCGAGCACCTGATCTCGACCGGTGACTACAAGACCATTGCCACCAACTGGGGCGTGGAGTCCGGGATGATCGACAAGCCGGTCATCAACGGGGCCGTCAGCTGACCGCAGCACCGTCGCCGGCGACGGACCCGCGGGCCATCGATGCGATCCCGCTGCGGCATCCCTGGCGGTGGGTCACCGCGGCCGCCATCATCGCCGCGGTTGGCTTGTTCTGTTACGGGGCGGCCACCAACGAGGCCTACGGTTGGGCGACGTACCGCAAGTACCTGTTCGATCATCGGGTGTCGGAGGCGGCGTGGAACACACTGCAGTTGACGTTTTGGGCCATGCTGCTGGGACTGCTGCTTGGAGTCACCCTCGCCGTGATGCGACTGTCGCCGAACCCCATTCTCAAAACGGTCTCGTGGGCGTACCTGTGGATCTTTCGTGGCACCCCGGTCTACGTGCAACTGGTGTTTTGGGGTCTGTTCCCGACGCTGTACCAGAAGATCCAGATCGGGATCCCGTTCGGGCCCTCATTCTTTCAGCTGAATCTTCGGGATCTGTCGATCAGCTTCATTCTGGCAATCGTCGGTCTTGGCCTCAATGAGGCCGCGTATATGGCCGAAATCATCAGGGCTGGAATCAGTTCCGTGCCCGAGGGACAGACCGAGGCGTCGACGGCGCTGGGGATGTCGTGGTGGATGACGATGCGGCGCACGGTGCTTCCGCAGGCGATGCGAGTGATTATCCCACCAACCGGCAACGAGCTCATCAGCATGCTGAAGACGACGTCGTTGGTCACGGCGGTGCCCTACACCCTTGAGCTCTACACCAGAACCAGGGACATCTCCGCGGTAATCTTCCAGCCGGTCCCGCTGCTAATGGTCGCGGCCACCTGGTATCTGGCTATCACCAGCGTGCTGATGGTGGGACAGTTTTACCTGGAGAAGCGCTTCTCCCGGGGCATCTCCCGGACGCTGACCACCAAACAGCTCGACGCCCTCGCCGCGGCGAGGGACGTCGGGGAGGGCTCCCGATGACCGGGCCGGTGCCCATGGTCGAGGCGCAGCAGGTGTGCAAGAACTTCGGCGCTCTGTCGGTACTCAAGGGTGTGACACTGTCAGTGCAGCCCGGCCAGGTCCTGGTCCTCGTCGGGCCTTCCGGTTCGGGCAAATCGACCTTTTTGCGCTGCATCAATCATCTCGAGACCGTCTCCGCGGGAAGGCTCTACCTCGACGGTGTCCTGGTCGGCTACCGCGAGAGCCGCGGCAAGATCTACGAGATGCCTGCCCGCCAGGCCGCCCGACAACGCCGCGATGTCGGCATGGTCTTTCAACACTTCAATCTGTTTCCGCATCGGACGGCTCTGGAGAACCTCATCGAGGCACCGATCCATGTCAAGAAGGTCACCAAGGCGGCCGCCGTCGAGCGGGCCCGGGACCTACTCCATCAGGTGGGCTTGTCCGACAAGGCCGACGCCTATCCGGCCCAGTTGTCCGGCGGCCAGCAGCAACGGGTTGCCATCGCCCGCGCACTGGCCATGGATCCCAAGCTGATGCTCTTCGACGAGCCCACGTCGGCGCTGGATCCCGAACTGGTAGGAGAGGTGCTGGCCGTGATGAAAAAACTTGCCGGCGGCGGGATGACGATGATCGTGGTGACCCACGAGATGGGGTTCGCTCGGGAGGTCGCCGATGAACTGGTCTTCATGGACGACGGCGTCATCGTCGAAAGCGGGCCGCCGCGGGAGGTGCTCGGCAACCCGGCACACGAGCGCACCAGGGCTTTCCTGTCGAAGGTGATGTGAGCCCCGGCCGTCAGGACGGTTCGCTCGCCAGGGCCTGGACGTGCTCGCCGGAGCCGGTAAGTTCTTCGGACTCCGGTTCGGCGGTCCCGGGCCTGCGTCCGACCAGATACCAGGTGCGCATCACGCCCTTGCCCTTGATCTCGATCTCGCCGCGTTCCTCGAAAACGAAACGGTGTCTGAGGCGTTCAAAGATGTTGTGCGGCACCTGAATGCGACCCTCAAGATCGGTGGATTCCATTCGGGAGGCCACGTTGACCGCATCGCCCCACACGTCGTAGAAGAACTTGCGGGCGCCAACCACCCCCGCCACCACCGGCCCGGCGGCGATACCCATCCGCAACGGCACCGGGTTGCCCTTCGGATCACGCAGATCGGCGACCGCGCGTGACATGTCCAAGGCGAGGCCCGCGATGGCCTCGGCGTGATCGGGACGTGGCGTCGGCACGCCGCTGACGACCATGTACGAGTCGCCGGTGGTTTTGATTTTCTCTAGGCCGTGCTTGTCGACGAGCCGGTCGAAGGTGGTGTAGACCCGATCCAGAAATCGGACCAGATCCACCGGTGTCATATCGCTGGCGCGTTCGGTGAACCCCGCGATATCGGCGAACAGGATCGAAGCGTCGTCGTAGCGGTCGGCGATCACCCCGTGCGTGGGGTCTTTGAGCTTCGCGGCGACACTGGCGGGGAGGATGTTGGCCAGCAGGGCCTCGGACCGGTCGTATTCGACCTCCATCGCCTCCTCGGCTCGCGAGACCTCCCGCATGGCGTACCAGACAGTGGTGAAGATCAAGGTGCACGCACCCGTCGTGGCGATCATGAAGCCGGCGATGACCGCCCAGCGTGGCTGGATTCCGGTATCGGCGGGCACCAGAAATTGCATGCCGATGATCAGAGCCGCGCCCAATGCCACCACCGCGGCGGCCAGCCGAAGGTGTTCGATGCCGAGCACCAGTACCGCCAGCGACGCCGAAACCAGATAGTAGAACTGCACGCCTGAATCGGTGCCGATCTGGGATCCGACGAAAGTCAGTGAGGAGTAGGCGATCACCACGAAAACAATTGGCGCAATGACGTTTCCGAATCTGTTCAGCCACGGGATGGTCAGCAGCACCGCCGCCACCACGAGGTTGATCAGGCCGATATAGGCCACGCTGTCCCCGGTGATCGTCTGCAAAATTCCGAGGGCCGCGGTGATGGCTGCGGAGATCCAGACCGCAAAGTTCAGCACCCGTTGCGGGCGAGTGACGGCGTCGGCCCAGTGCTGGTTGCGGGCTGGTGGACGACGTTGTAGACGCTCACAGTCCGATCGCCGGAAGGGGTGTTCCGGCAGAAATCGTCCCTCGCGTCTCCGCTCGGACCTCACCGGTAAAGGGTATCCCGCCGTGGCCTGTTGGGGCACAATGCTCCTCGTGGAAAGGGCTCCTCGTGGAAAAGCCACCCATGGAACTGCCGCCGATGGATAACGCTGAGAACGACGGCGTCCTCGGCAAGGTGGACGACCTCGTCGATGAGGTGTTGGGGACGGATCTGCTGGGAACCGAGATCGCTCCCACCGAACCGGAAGACCCCTGGCAACGTCGGCAGCGCATTCTCGATTCCTGGACGGCGATCATCCTGGCGATCGCCGCGGTCGCCACCACCTGGTCGTCGTTTCAAGCCAGTCAGTGGTCTAACGCCCAGTCCGATGCCCAGTCCGCGTCGGCGATTCAGCGCAGCGATGCGAACCGGGCCGCCTCTGAGGCCACCAGTCAGTCGGTGATCGACTCCGAGATGTGGATCTCCTGGGTGGAAGCCACTGCCGCACAGCAGAAACTGCGCGCCGGCTTCCTTCGGGATCGGTTTTCGCCCGCACTGGACCGCGCCCAGAAGGAATGGTTGGGCAGGGTTGCGGTGGATGCCGACGGCAACCCGGCCGCGGTGCCCGACGGCACGCCGTTGGATTTACCGGTCTACGTCGTCCCGGCCCAGGTGCAGGCTGATGCGTTGTCCACCAAGGCCGAAGAGAGTCTGTCGCTGGCCGATGAGGCCAGCAACAACGCCACCAGGCACGTCATGCTCGCGGTGCTGTTCGCGCTTGTCCTCTTCTTCGCCAGTGTGGCAACCAAGTTCACCGCGCCCAAAATCCAAGTTGCGCTGATCCTGGTGTCGCTGCTCCTGCTCGGCACCACGTGCGTCCGGATGCTGATGCTCCCGCAGATGCTGTGAGTCCGGTCGGCTTCGTGCGGGGCGAATCGGACGTAGCCTCGAGCGCACCATGACTCGCTCCGCACAGACCAAAAACGGGCATCCGCCCAAGGTGTGTCTGCGGTGCGGACGTGCCTTCGAGTGGCGTAAGAAATGGGAGCGTGACTGGGAGCAGGTGCGCTACTGCTCCGAGAAATGCCGTCGATCCCCGGCCCGGCCGGATTCAGGCGTACCGGCCCCGCCAGGCGTTCTTCCGAACCTGCCAGATGTCTGACAGAAACGGCCGCAGGTGGGTGGACACGTCAAAGGTCGATTCGTCGCGAAACTCGACGTCGACCGGCATCTCGACGATGCGTGCGCCCATCCGCTTGGCCAGGTAGAGGATCTCGATGTCGAAAGCGAATCCATCTACCGTCGCTGTGCGGAAAACCCGCTCCGCCCAGGCGGCGGTGAAACCCTTGAATCCGGCCTGAGTGTCCCTGATCGACGGGAGCAGTAGTCCACGCCGGGTCACCTGAACCGCCGCGCCGGCCGCGAGTCGGGAGAGGCTGCGTTCGGTTTCGGCATAGGTGGTGAGGCTGCGCTTGCCGGTGACCATGTCGGCCACCCCTGCCCGCAGCATGGCCAGTGCGGGCGCCACGTGGGAGGGGGCGATGTTCATGTCCGCATCCAGGTAGAACCGGTAGTCGCCGGTGGCGGCGAGCATGCCCGAGCGCACCGCCGCGCCCTTGCCGCGGTTCTGCGGCAACCGGTTGAGGCGGATGCGCGGATCGGCGGCGGCGGCTGCCTCCACCAGCCCCGCCGTGCCGTCGCGGCTGCCGTCGTCGGACACCACCAGTTCCACCGACTCCTCGACTCCGTCCATCCAGGCCGCCCAACCCTGCAGGGTCGGGGTGAGTCTGCGTTCCTCGTTGTAGGCCGGGACGACGATCGAGATGTCCACGCGGTGGCAACCTTTAGGTGCCGCTGGCCGGTGCGGATGAATCCGAGGCGGCGTCGCGCTGCACCGCGAAGGCTCCGGCACCGGTGAACGCGATGAGCAGGAAGGCGAAGCAGTACAGGACGGCGAGTTCGCCGCCGTTCTGTAGGGGCAGAACACCGCCCGCCTGGTGAGCGGTGAAGTAGGCGTACGCCATGGTGCCGGAGCCGAGCAACGCGGCTAGTCGGGTGACGAGGCCCAGCGCCACCAGCACGCCGACGACGAGCTCAATTACCCCTGCCCACCAGTACGGCCACGTGCCAAAGGGCACGGCCCCGGATTTCGTGGCCGGCCACCCGAACAACTTGGCGGTGCCGTGCAGCGCGAACAGCCCTCCGACGACGATCCGGAAGATGCCCAGCACGGGCGCGGAGAAACGGCTCAGGAGCGAGTCGATGGTGTGAATCACGTTCTGACCATACGCGGTGAGGCGACGTTGACCGGCGGATTTCGGTTGACATGGAGCCCGGCGAAGAGCCCGGGATAGGTCAGCAGCAGCGCGCCCCGGGGTTCGTCTCGGCGTGCCGGTGGCGCATGCGCCAGTACTGCTGGGGGAGCGGTCGATGATGGCGACCGGCGGGAGGTTCGGGTCGGTGCGGACGAAAGTGATGTCGCCGCGGACCTCCTCGGTCAGGTGCTGCGGCGCTGCGGGGGGTGATCCCACGGGGCCTCCTTCAGTCCGGCCCGTCGCCGCACAGGACGCCGCACATAAACACTTAGGGTGCCCTCGGTGAGATTCGAACTCACACTGCACGGGTTTTGAATCCGTTTCCTCTGCCAGTTGGGATACGAGGGCGGCGCGCGACGCCTCACGATAGTGGATGCCGCCCGGTATGGCGGTGGTCGGTAGCGACACAATGAATCCATGACCGACCACGTCGTCGCCTCCGACCCCGACCCTGCCGGGGCACCACCGCGCCGAGTAGTAATCGCCGAGGACGAGGCGTTGATCCGGCTGGATCTGGCCGAGATGCTGCGCGACGAGGGATATCAGGTGGTCGGGGAGGCCGGCGACGGCCAGGAGGCAGTGGATCTCGCCGAGAGCCTGCGCCCTGATCTGGTGATCATGGACGTCAAGATGCCGCGTCGTGACGGCATCGACGCCGCGGCCGAGATCGCTGCCAAACGGATCGCGCCGATCGTCATCCTCACCGCATTCAGCCAGCGTGATCTGGTCGAGAAGGCCCGCGACGCCGGCGCGATGGCCTATCTGGTCAAACCGTTCTCGATCAGCGACCTGATCCCGGCGATCGAGGTGGCGCTGAGCCGATTTGCCGAGATCACCGAACTCGAACGCGAGGTCGCTGACCTCGGTGAACGTTTGGAGACCCGGAAACTGGTCGAACGAGCCAAGGGCCTGCTTCAGGCCCGGCACGCGATGACCGAACCTGAGGCGTTCAGTTGGATGCAGCGGGCCGCCATGGATCGGCGCACCAGCATGAAACGGGTGGCCGAGGTGGTCCTGGAGTCCTTTGACGGCCCGAGTCGCGATCCGTCGGCTCGCTAAACCCCGACGGTCACGCGATTCTCGGTGATCTTGGCTATGTTCTACCGAAGGTTCTACCCAGGTTTCTAGTAGGTGCCAGACCCAGACGAAGGAGGAAACATGCGCGCCGAGACTTCGAGGTACGTCATCGCGATAGGC
>Ga0247837_1008010_pt1 | contig 13566 bp, 13 predicted proteins | sample LaCtaG_2_FD_187115 | JGI IMG/M metagenome (GOLD analysis project Ga0247837, IMG submission 187115) | Freshwater microbial communities from meromictic Lake La Cruz, Castile-La Mancha, Spain - LaCruzMarch2015_14.5m | ecosystem: Environmental > Aquatic > Freshwater > Lake | place: Spain: Castile-La...
ACCCGGGGGCGGGTGCGCTCCCCGGGACCTCGGCGCTGCCGCGCCATTTTTTGCGGCGCAGCCGCCTCGATTCCTGTAGCGGAACTCGGACCGAGTTTCGACGGCGCTTGGCATGGCCTCGCGAGCTGCAGTCGAAATTCCAAATGCCGCGCTTTTCGAGTTGGGCGGGCTCATTCGATTTCCCAGCGCGTCAGGATGTCTGAGGCTCGCAAAATTTCTCCTCCTCACTAACAAAATCACATGCGACGATGGCGTCTTGGATTGGAAATCACCGGAGAAGAATTTTGATCGTGCTTCGCATCGGTAGACAGCTTTTTATCCCTTCCCGCGCGATGAAGGCACCGAGGCTTTGAAGACGGTGGCGGGTTCTCTTTGGGCTGTAAGGGTGTAGTCTGCATCTTGCCTCGCAAAAAGGCTTTCCCCGCTCTTGAGGCGCACTTCGCCGTGAGCGCAGGAGGCCACCACCTCGCCTTTGAGAACGATGAGGATGTCTGGACCGCTCTGATGGGTTCGCTGGTAAGGGCGCTCGGGCAGGCAGTCGAGACGGCTCAATTCAAATTCCTCTGCGGGCGTGGAAAAGAGCGTCTCCCCGTTGCCGGCATCCTGGCCCGGAATGATCGCCGCATGACCTTCGTCGAAACGCACGACACGCATCAACTCGGGAACATCCACATTTTTAGGGGTCAGGCCGCCCCGGAGGACGTTGTCGGAATTCGCCATGAGCTCGACATTCACCCCCTCGAGGTAGGCGTGCAGTGTGCCTGCGGATTGATAGGTCGCCTCGCCGGGTTGCAGTCGCACGAGGTTGAGCAGGTAGATGGAAAAAATGCCACGGTCGAGGTGTCCCCCAGGTAGTGGGAATTCGCGGGCGGCGCGCGCGGCCCAGAAGTCGGGCTCATCCTTGTTCGTCGAAGGTTGCTTTTCGAGGCGTTCGATGAGCGGGCTTAGGATGCTGTCCACCTCGTCCTGCGGCATAGTCATGGCTCTGGCGTAAAGTTCTCTTAACAGGGTGGTTCTTGCGGCGGCATCGTGTCCCACCTGGGAGAGGCGATCACCGAAGTCCGGCATGAGCGCGCGCAACTCGACGACATCGCGGAGGCTTGCTGCGATTTCCTCCAGAGGTCGAAAGCCGTGAAGCATCCAGAAATCCGTGAGGGCGACATGAACCTCGGGCTTGTGGTTTTTGTCTTTGTAATTGCGCTTGGGATCGGTGAGGGCGATGCCACGGGCCTCTTCAGCAGCAAACTCCACCTGTGCATGGGCAATGGTCGGATGGGCCTGAATGGAGAGCATCTTTCGCGCATCGAGAATCTTCAGGAGATAAGGAAGCGTGCTCTGAAAACGGGTGGCAACGGCTGCTCCGAGAACGCGATCCGGCGAGGCGCTGATCAATTGCGGCAGGGGAACAGCGCCGTCGGGCGAATCGACCAGCGAGGGACCGCCAGCGTGGGCTCCGAGCCAGAGTTCGGCGCAGGGTTTTGGCGAGGGATGCGGTTCGCCAAGCAGGGCGGGGATGAAATCAAAGCCGCCCCAGTCGTAGTGTTGAACGGTGCCTGTGAGTTTAAAAAGTCCGCTGGTCTTCATAGAAAATGATGGTGTGTTAACGAGAGTCCGGTTCGCCTTGAAGTGTCAAGCCGGGTGGAGGGGCTTCGCCGAGGAGACCGGTCTGATCAGCAGCTGCGAGGGGCACGACTTCGTGAATCACACGGCGGCGAACTTCGTTGATCTCCCATCGGCGCAAGAGGGACTCGATGGGGTTTCGGGTTGATTTGGGAACATCCACCGGGCGCAGACCGGTGAGGCGTGCCGCGCGCAGCCAGGCGGATGCCGCCTCGGGACGCAGGGACTCGCCGGGATCGATTTCACTGAGGCATTCCCAAGCTTCCTCGACAAGTTCGGGCGGGAGGATTTGTTCCGCTCCGGCATGAAAGAGAACTCGGGATAAAAGGCGGCCGAGGGCTTTCCAGTAGGCGGGATTTTTTGGCTGGGCCTCGATGGCCGCAGTTAACCGTGGGAGGAGTGCCGTTCTGGTTTCCGTGCTGAGGGACTCGAGCGCTCCGGCCAGCAGGGCGATCTCGGCGGAGGGCGCGCTACCCTCGCGCCACTCGGCTGCGGCAGCTTTCCAAATCGCTTCGGCCTGCGCAGCGTCGAGTCCTGCGGCGATGCGACGGGCACAAATCCAGCGCTGGATTTTGACCGCTCCGCTGGAAAAACGAGGAGGCACTGCAAGGATTTGAGCCAATGCGGAGGCCCGCTCGGCGTCGCCAGTCATCCCGCAGCCCGGACGCAAAAACCAGCCGGCGAGGTGCAGCCAGGTTTCCTCATGCTCGGGGGATTCCAGCCTGCTGGGAGCGGCAGTGAGCCACATATCGAAAAGCCGCCGCACGATCCCGCCGGTCCATCCCGACTTTTGATTTCCGAGGGCCTTCTCACCGATTGTGAAAACCGTGTTGGCGGTGAGTTTTTGGCGCGTTTTGCGTGTCGGGTCGAACAAGGCGACGAGTTGCTCCCCGGCGCGGGTGACGGCGTCCGAGGTGTCCACCGAGCGCATCTGCGGCTGCGCAGTGCGGCCGCGCAGGGAAAAATCGAGCGGCCAGGGAGCGTCCCAGCGAAGGCCTGGCTCGGCACAGAGGAGTTCCACACGAAGCAGTCCCGTCGAGCGGAGACAGGTGCGAATTTTGACGCGGATACTTGGATTCCCCGGAACGCGCGACCCCGTGGGCGGCGCCAGGATCGTTTCCACAGGCGGGAGGTCGGAGAAAACCTCGGCATCGGTCGAAACGACATCCCCCGATTTGTCGTCGGGACGGCGGGCATTGCGCAGGAGGGCGAACGAAGCAGGCTTGCCGACAAGGGCGCGGAGATCGGCTTGCCCGGCGGTGAAGACTTGCTCGGCCGGCGCTCCCTGCGGCAGGACGCAGAGCGCGGAATCTGGTAAGACTCGAATGTAATAGGCATGCGAAGCACCCGCCTCGATGCGCGAGGTGTCGCCGGTGGCTCGCAGGTGCAGGAAACGGGCGGCTCCACGGGCAACAGCCAGGTCGGGATCCGCGTTTTCAAGGACCTTCGGGGCGTGGTCGGGTTGCCAGCGGATGAGATTGTCCAGTATGCGCTGGCGGATCGCCGCGGACTTGGTGAGCCCGCCATTGAAGAGCACAAAATCCACCACAGGCCGTGCGCGCAGGAAGTCGCTCAGGTGGCGCGTCACGGCAGGATCCTTGGCGTAAGGGAGGCCCATTTCGCGCAGGCCGGGAGCCCCTTTGAGAGGATACTCCCCGGCTGTAACCAATGGAAAGAAACCCTCGAGCAGGAGAGTAGAAATTTCAGCCGAGGAAACCTCCGCGCGCAGGGTGCCGGAAAGCAGAGAGGATCCGGGCTTGGAAACGGCCACCGGCCAGATTTTGCCCTCCCCCACCCCGCCGCCGAGCGCGTCTTCTTTGATTTCCCGGCAGCGTGCGAGCAACTGCGCAAAGGTGGAGGTCGGCAGTTGCGAGCCAGGAGCCAATTTTTCCTCGAGAAAATGGGCCAGCGAGAGATCGAGATTGTCGCCGCCCAGCAAAAGATGGTCGCTCACGGCAATGCGTTGAATGCCCGGGAGGTGAGAATCGGGCCTCGCCTCGACCGAGAAGAGGCTCAGATCGGTCGTGCCGCCTCCCACATCGACCACAAGCACATGAGACTTTTTGTTTCCAGCAGCCAGAGCCTCCGCAGCGGCACCATCATTTTCCAGCCAAGCGTAAAAGGCCGCTTGGGGTTCCTCGATCAGAATCGTGGAGTCGGGGAAACCCGCCTCCCGCGCGGCCTCCAGCGTGAGTTGCTGCGCAGCGGGGTCGAAGGATGCCGGAACGGTGATGGCGAGATCCTGGTTAGCCAGTAAGGCTTCGGGATGCTCTTCGTTCCATGCGGAAGCCAATGTTTTGAGAAGAATCGAAAGCGCATCCACCGGACTGATCTGGTCGGCTGGAGGGATGTCGGGCGAACCCAGAGGGAGGAAACGGGAGCGACGATCCGCCGCGTGGTGCACCAGCCAGGATTTGGCGGAGTGGACGACACGCCCAGGCACCTCCGCAGAGCGTGTGCGGGCAAAACGACCGGCAACCCAGTGATCCTTTTTCTCCGGTGGGAGGTAGAGGAACGATGGCAGCGTGGATTGGGATGTCGAAGAGTGGTTGGTTTCCGCTTGGGAAATCGAAAGAACAGTGCTTCGGCCATCCCCCGAGGCGACTGGGATCGAGGCCAGCGCGCAATTCGTCGTCCCGAGATCAATGCCGATGCGGAATTGGGTCATCTTACTTTCCAGCAGCGGGGAAGTGCTTTGTGCGATGGGAAGAAAAGCCGAGCCAATCAGGGCTTTTCAAAGAGAGCTTTGTATTTTCCATACCCCTGCTTCTCCAGCTCCTCCTTGGGGATGAATCGGAGCGATGCGGAATTGATGCAATAACGCAAACCTGTCGGCGCGGGGCCATCAGGAAACAGGTGGCCGAGGTGGGATTTCCCTTCCACCGAGCGCACCTCCACGCGCTCCATGCCGTGGGAGACATCCGACTTCTCCTCGATCGTTTCTTTTTTGATAGGGCGAATGAAGCTCGGCCAACCGGTGCCGGAGTCGAATTTATCAAGGGAACTGAAGAGGGGATCTCCAGAGATGATGCAAACATAAATCCCCTCGCGCTTGTTGTCCCAATACTCATTTCGAAAAGGCGGCTCCGTGCCGCACTGCATGGTGACATGTTCCTGCAAGGGAGTCAGGGTTGGCTTGGTGTCTTCGGCGTTCATAAGTGTTACAGTGGCAAAAAGGGTGGCGAGAATTCCAAATTTCATAGCCAACATTAAGCTCGAAACCGGATTTTGGACAGGATTAACAAGTCGCTCAATTGCTCAATCTGGGTTGGATGGGGCTGCCATCTTGCAACTCGCCTTGGTTGCTGGTGATAATTTCCTCATCCGTAGCGAAGCCATCCTCCTTCGGAACGATGCCAAACACGAGAACCACTGGATCATCCCGCCCTGAGCTTTCTCGACAGAATTTCAGAATTCAGAGAATCAGAATTCACAGAATGGCAGGGTAGAGAACTGCTTTGGGATAGCCTTTCTCCGGCATGGCCCATTTTTCAACCACAAAGCGGCGTCGCATATCGTTATTCGGACAGTCTCACACAGGGAGTTGTGCGAGATTTGTGCGAGAGTAGTCCGAAAACCATCATCGGCCAATCCGAAGGGTTGGGGAAGCCGGCGCTCCCATTCTAAAAAATAGACGATCCCTCTAAATATATTCATTTTAGTGAATATTCTACGAGTTTACAATTGACAACCGCCGTTAGAATGGTTGATTATTCATTTAAATGAATGTTAGCTTTGCAGAGATCTCGAAAACATTACGAGAGCGACGCCGCGAATTGGGGGTGTCCCAAGCCGATTTGGCGAGGCTCTCAGGCTTGAGCCTTCATGGATTGAGTGATATCGAGACCGGCAAAGGAAACCCCACGATGGAAACATTGTTAAAAGTGCTTCAAGTGCTCGGACTCCAGATTTTGCTGAAGCCCACCGCGCCTGGGGCCTTTACGAACGCCACTGAGGGAAGCAAGGAATCATGAGCGGACGGCGTGGGATCGTCCTACTCGATAACCGGGACTGCGGGCTGATCGAGGAAACCGAGAATGGATACCGCTTTCAGTATCTGAAGGAGTTTCTGGCCAGTCCGAATCCGCGCGCCATCAGCCTGACTCTCCCCTGCCGGGCGGAACCATACGAGGCGGAGCAACTCTTTCCCTTTTTCTCCGGCTTGCTGGCGGAGGGGACGCTGCGGGAGATTCAGTGTCGGACCCACCAGATTGATGAGAATGATGATTTCGGCCTCCTCTTGGAAACGGCTGGAGGCGATGTCATAGGTGCCGTGACCGTAAGGAGGCTTGAACCATGAAGTCCGTCTGTCTCTCGACCTTGAAGCCGATCAAAGGCTCCGGGTTTTCGTCCGCCGCCCGCAAAAACTTGTGGGGTGGTGCACGGGTCGCGTGGCGCCTGCCCTTCGACCGCGCCGCATTCCAGAGCTTTCGCGGAGAAAACTCGGGACGCATGTCGATCTCGGGAATTCAGGAAAAAATCTCGCTGCGCCTCGTGACCAACACCCTCGAGCCCACGACGCTTGATGGCACGCACCTCCTGAAGCCGATTCCCATTGCCATGGCGGCAGCACTCGAACTTCCGGAGGATGTTCCTGCCAACGAGCACCTGACCATGCAACTGGCCACGCAGGTTTTCCGTCTCAGCACGGCACCTTGCGGACTCGTCTTCTTTCCGGATGGCGCGCCTGCACTGGTGGTGAGGCGATTTGACCGTGCCGTGGACTCCGGCGGCAAATTGCTACAGGAGGATTTTTGCCAACTCTCCGGACGGAGCGCGCAAACCGCCGGGAGAAATTTCAAGTATGAGGGAAGTTATGAGGAATGTGGGCGGCTTGTCCGCACCTTCTGTCCAGCATGGAGGATCGCCATCGAGCGTTTCTTTCGGCAGGTCGTCTTCAATTATTTGGTCGGCAATGGGGACGCCCACCTTAAAAATTTTTCACTACTCGAGACGCCATCCGGCGACCATGCGCTGAGCCCCGCCTACGATCTGCTCTGCACCACGCTGCACCTGCCGAATGAATCGCGTCTGGCTCTCGACCTCTTTCACGGGAACTTCGCCACGCCGTTCTTCGAGGCCAATGGATTTCATGGCTACGCCGACTTCTTAGAGCTATCACGGCGGTGCGGGATCGCCGCAGAGGTCGCGACAGCCTTTCTCCTCTCTCTGCCAGAAAAGCGATCCGCCGTGCACGATCTCATCGAACGCTCGTTTCTGAGTGAGGCGGCCCAGGCCCGCTACCGTCAGATATTCGACGACCGCCTGCTGGCGCTCCGCCCATACGGTGCCGTGTAGTCGAGATTTTTCTCGCAGTCCCTCATCATGGCACCACAATGCAGCTCCCCAATTCCGGATCCACCTCATCGAAGCCTGGGACCGTGGCATTCCTCTGATTCTTAACCCAAGTTTCTCATGGCCGACCGAAAACCCGCATAAAACCTCGGGGGTCTTTCCAAAGGCACTACATTCTCTTCAGGCTGGCATTTCGTTTTTTTGGGTTGGGAAGGCGGATTCCCAGTCGATGCCGAGCATTTGGTAGACGCGTTTTTGTTCTTCGTCGGGTTGGCGGGGCTTGCGGATGTTGATCGTGCGTCCGTCGGCGAGCGGGGCTGGGTGGTGGCGAGGCTGTGGGTGCCGAGCAGGCGGCGGATCGTTTGCCATTCGCGCATACCGTTGTGGTCCTCGAGGCGTTTGCCGACCCAGCGCAGAAGGTGGTAGGCGAGCACGCTGATGAGCCGAAGAGCTGGGAAGCTCTGAGACAGACTGCCGTCAGGCGGCCCGAAGGGTGCCGTAGCCGGGAGGCGAAGTCACCAACATGTGGCCGCGATGCGGTCTTCGAGTTGATGGAAATTCGGCCGCAGTCCGAGCGTGCCTTTAAGTTGGGCAAAGCCGGATTCGGCCTTGAGCACTGTCATGTAGAGCTCTCAGAGTTGCGTGGCTCCGAGGCTCTTGTCGGTCTTCAAAACATGGTCGCCGCATTGGGCGAGGGCGTTTTTCATTTTGTTCTCGTCGCGGGTGATTTCGAGCCGTCCGGCGCTGTGCTTGAGCGTATAGAATCTCACTGAGCGGGGCGCCCTCTTCGCCACCAGCGTCAACCTGCGCCCCGACCTCGCCCGCAACGAACTGCGCGTCGAAATCCATAGCCAAGCCAACCCCATCCACGACGCCACCCTCGAAGCCATATGCACCGAACTCAATGCCACAGAAATCTGCTATCCCGGCACCACCCTCCGCCTCGTCTACCGCCCAATCAGGTCATCCGTTTTCCCGACAGGTCAGGCTGTCTGAATTTGGTCATTCCATTTTTTCCAAGTTGACTCCCATGGTTTCAATTTGGAATTTCCAAGTGACGAAGGCGCCGAAAAGGCATGTGCCGACCAGCGCATAGAGCAGCGGAGCCGTGCCGATCTCGCTCAGGAGGACAGGAAATAGGAAGGCGGTAGCCACGGCCCCAATTTTTGCAAACGAGGCAGCGAAGCCAGCACCCGATCCACGGATCTTGGTCGGGAACACCTCGCCAGCGATCAAGTAGGTCATCGCGTTAGGGCCGAGGTTAGTCATAAAATTAAAGAGCATGAATCCCGAAAAAATAAGAATCGTCTGGCCGATGCCGGGGACCATGTGCGTGGAGAGGGCGGCCAACAGCAACCCGGCGGCACATCCATAGAACCCAAAAATTTGAAGCTTCATACGACCGAAGCGATCCGCCAGAAAGACCGCAAAGATGATCCCCGCCAGGAGGAGCAGATCCAAGAAGGCGGCTCCTTTTGCGGCGATCATGTCGTTGTGAATCACCCCGGCCAGATTCTGCTCTTGGGCATTCGAGTGGCCGAGAATCGTGACAAGAATTGTCGGGGTGAAGATGCCGATTCCGTAGGTGGCGAGGTCTTGCAAGAACCAGGGAACCGAGGCGAGGATCGTCGCCCTGCGGTATTTCTTTTTGAAAAGCTTTGAGAACTTTGATTTGCCGCGTTCGTGCTCTGGCTCGGTGTCTGGAACAGCTTTGAGCTCGACACTGGCAGGATGCTGCGGGAACCGGCGCAGCAGGCGCTGTATTTCTTTTTCGGCTTCGGCGACTTTGCCCTTGGACATGAGCCACTGGGGGCTCTGGGTGATGAAAAAACGAGCTACCACAACGATCATGGTGGGTATGATCGCTGTCGCATACATGATTCGCCAATCCGAGATAGACTGGTTGGATTTTAGGATCATGTAGCCGACACCTGTTCCCACGAGGGCCCCAACGGCTTGGAAGGCAAAGGCGCTGAGCACCAGCCTCCCACGGGCATTGCTGGGGATGCTTTCGGAGATCACAAGATGCGCGGTGGGATAGTCACAGCCTAGCGCCAGGCCCATCCCGAAGAGGCAAAGCAGAAGAACGGGAAACGACGGGCTGAGTGTCATGGCGACCAGAAACCCGAGAAAAAGAATCATCTCCGCGATAAAAAGTTGTTTTCTTCCAAAGTGGTCGGCCAAGCTCCCGAGCGCGGTGGCACCGATCAAAATCCCGAAAAGTGTCGCGGAGCCCACGAGGCCCTTCTCCATCGCTCCGAGCTGAAACTCCATCGAGATCAGCGGCAATGCAACGCCGGTCATAAAGACCACCAGCCCCTCAAAAAACTTCCCAGCAGTGGCAAGCCCCCAGATTTGCCACTGCATGGAAGTCATCGGCACGGTGGGGATCGTCGTGCCATCCGACCAGACGGGAGTTTCGTCGATATACTGCTGGACTGTTTTTGCCGCTTTGGGATTCATGCCACGCAGGAAGAAAGGATGCGTCCAAAACATCAACTTCATTCTCGAAACGTTTTCGACACACTTCCAAACTGAGGGCCTGAAAGCGGAGGGCGCTGTCCGCGAGTCTGAAGACGATCAATCGAAAATCAGCACCGCATAGGCTGCAAAGAGGACCAGGTGCACCGCGCCTGAGAGCATGTTCGTGCGATTGCCGGCGAAGACCAGCACGGAGGACAAAAATGTGGCAAAGAGCAGAACCAATTCCACGGGCCCGAGTCCTAGGATGATGTGCTGACCCGTGAGGGCGCTGATGCCCAAGGCCGCCGGCACGGTGAGGCCAATCGTGGCCAAAGCGGAGCCGAGGACGATGTTGACTGTGCGTTGGAGGGTGTTCTGCAGCGCGGCCTTGCAGGCAGCGAGTCCCTCGGGGGCAAGAACGAGCAAGGCCACCACGAAACCGGCCAGTGCTTGCGGCGCTTGCAAAGCGGAAATGCCAAACTCGAGCACAACGGCGATCTTTTTGGAAAGTAAAACGATCGGTAGCAGTGAAAGGACCAGAAAAATGGCGTGATAAGCCGTGGAATGCGTTTTGAGATGACCATGTTCAGATGCCGAGTCCCCCTCCTCCGCTTTGTGTTCGAAAAAATCGCGATGGCGCGTGGATTGCAGGAATAAGAAGATGGCGTAGAGTCCGATAGAAGCAAGAGCGACAAAGCCAAAGACCAAGGGCGAGGCGGAACCGACGCCACCAGTTCGGCTGAAGGTCGGCAGAACCAAAGCAAGGAAAGCCAGGCAAGACAGAACAGTGAGATAACTCCGGGCCCCCTCGAGGTTAAAAATCTGTTGGTGATGCCGCAAGCCCCCGAGCAGCAGGGTGATGCCAAGCATGCCGTTGAGAACGATCATGAGGACTGAGAACATGGTATCCCTTGCGAGCGTTGGATTTCCAGAGCCATTGAGCATCAGCGCACAGATCATGACGACCTCGATGGAAATCACTGCAAGCGTGAGGATGAGTGTTCCATAGGGCTCTCCAAGCTTCACTGCCAAGCACTCGGCGTGATGCACCACGCCGAAGGAGAGCCAAAGCATAACGGCAAACATCGCCGCAAAAGACCCGGCAGCCACCGCCGCGCTTCCGTTGCCTCCTAACAGGGCTATCCCACCAAGAGAAAAGACGACGACCGCGAGAATGCCCACCCAAAGAGCCATTTCACTTTTAATGATGCCGGGCAAACTGATCTTGGCGGTTTTGGAATTCACGCGCCTATCTTTAAAGGAAAGGCGTCCCCACGGCAATGGGTTTCGGATTCGCGCTGCATAAGCGAAGGTCTGGGACGATAAAACGCACCTCGGCACAGACTCAGCCGGCTATCCATCACCACCGCCACCAGCGCGGCAGCACCGCGCCTTGTTCCCTATCAGTGTCCATTTAATTCGCTCGTTCCCAATCGCCTCACCCTTTTGGGCTGCCTTGTGCGGTAGTCTACCTCGCCTTTGCCCCGGCGCTCGTCTGCGGTTCAATAATGCTGCTCCCCACTCGCCTGATGCCATTTGTGAAACTTTTTCTCTGCCAAGAGAGACATGGCAAAAAAGAATTATCTTCTGCAGAATTTATTCAGAACCCTACGAGAAGAGTAAACCACACAAAGGAACCCAAGACCAAAAAGTGCGTATGTCGAAGGCTCTGGAACGACGCTGAATTTTCCGGCCATGCCCGGATGACCTGTGACAGTGCAGGTATACCAAAAATCGCCAAGTTGATTCGGAATCCAAGTAATCGCCGCGCCGGGTGTTCCTGGGCTGGCTGTGAGAAATGTGGCTGCAGAAATCACGCTCGAATCGGAAGTGGTGCGGGTGTAATTTCCATCCGTCCCGCTCATGAAAGCGGCTGCGCTGTTATCCATAATGGCAAAGGGGTGTGCACTGGAGGTGCGCTGAAAAGTGTAGGTCTGTCCCAGAGTGAGGACCAATGTGGGGTCGGCAATGTTTGAGAAACTGGCAGGCGGATTCCCCGATGGATCAGTCCAATTGAACAGGAAATCTGATGCCCCATTATTACCGATGGTAAAGCCAACACCTTCCGATACAGAATAAAGGCTGGGGGCAGTATTTAAAGTAACCGCGTGGAGTGTTGGAATCGTTGTGCAAAATGCAAGTGCAATCGTTAGTGGGAATATTAATCTCATTTTAACAATACGAGGAGTGTGAAATTTTGGATGCAATAAATTTCAAATTTGCGCAACGCCGCCATCAGCCCTCCAACTTTTTGCGTTTGTAAAAGTCAGTCAGCCCACTGACGCCGCACGCGAGTTCACTGAGCGTTTTCATTGGCGCGCTGCCGCGCAAAGAATGGGGCGGTAGCGCCCATCGAAAAGGAATGGTAGGGTCGCCGCGCCGTCGGGGACCTATGTTTGCGGCGAAGCTGCCTTTGTTTAGAAGCGTGTTCGAATTTGCAAACCGGTTCCCGACCCCATCGACGCCCAGGAGACGGCGCTTTGCGCCTGTGGTTTGGGTCCGCTGCGGCGAGCCGACCCTACCCAGAGGAACGATCCAAGCGCCGAATGTGCACATCGGCGTAGCAGCGCCCATCGATCTTCTGGAGGGCGATGCTCCGTCGGCGCCCACGCGTGCGGCGGAGCCGCCTTTGTTTGGTAGCGCACTGGAACTCGCATGCTCCTCGCAGACGGCGCTACGCGCCTGAAGCTTGGGACGACACGGCCTCCGGCTCGTAAATCCTACGCCTCGGAGAGACGTCATCCCTCCACTTAGGATTCGTCTTTTGATCTCGGCGCAAGACGCTCTTGACACTCATTAGGGATCCGGATATGGCAGTTGTGCAGCCGCGGGTAAGTTATTGAGGCTGCTGACGCTCGGCTTCAAGCATGACAAAATTAAAGATGCACGCATGTGTGGAATTATCGCAGCCATAGATACCAATCAGATCCCAATCGCACGAGAGGCTTTATGGCATTCCATCCAAAGCATGTCTCACCGAGGTCCGGATGGTCAGAATCTCTGGATTGATCCCACTGGCGCCGTAGGCTTGGGTCATGCAAGACTCTCCGTTATTGATCTTTCCGGCGGAACTCAACCCTTGCTCAATGAACAGGTGGGTTGTGTGGCCGTTGTGAATGGCGAATTTTATGATTACGAAAAAACGCGTAGCCAACTCCAGAGTGAGGGCTTTACATTTAAAACACAGTCCGACAGTGAAATCCTGATTCCTCTCTGGGAAAAATACGGAACGGAATGCGTTCACCATCTCCGAGGGGAATTTGCTTTTGCCCTTTGGGACTACCGAAAAGAAGTCCTCTTTGTCGCTCGCGACCGATTTGGCATCAAGCCCTTATACTATACAAACCACAATGGACGATGGATCTTTGCCTCAGAGGTCAAAGCCATCAAAGCTCTTGGAGTTCCCATTGAATTCAACAACCTAAGCGTTCAACTTGCCTTTACCTATGGTCTTAACGACACGCAAACCCTGTTCAACGGAATTTCGCAACTGGCACCAGGGCACCTCATGGTGATTTCGGGCAAAAATGTGAACTCCCGAAAATACTGGGACTTCAATTATCCGGAGCAAGGCCACACGTCCAATATGGCATTTGAAGAGGCCAAAGAAGAAGTTCAACGACTTTTATTAGAATCTGTTGCTTTGAGATTAAGAGCAGATGTCTCTGTGGGAATCTATTTGAGTGGAGGCCTGGATTCCGAAGTGGAGCACATCTATCGAGCCAATGCCGAACGCATTGAACCCTACTTAAATCACCTTCGCTATGCCACTATGCCAAATGAGTCATAGCGAAAATGCTCCATCTAATTTTTACTTCGGTATTAAAAATATTTTTTTGACCGGGGCGACTGGTTTCATTGGCGCACATCTCCTCGCAAGCATCCTGAACCATACGGACGCGAGAGTCATTTGTCTGGTGCTTGGGGGTTCAATCCCCGAGGCGACTCAAAGAATCGCTGCCAACTTGGATAGACATCAACTTTCCGTGTGCTGGAGCAGGGTCAGGATCGTCTTGGGAGATCTCTCCCAGCCTCTCTTTGGGATGATTCATATTGACTATGATAATCTTAAACAAGAAATTGACCTGATCATTCATTCCGGAGCTGATGTCTCGCTATTTCGCGAATACGAACAACTGAAAGCGGTGAATGTGGACGGCCTCGGCAGGGTGCTGGAATTAGCAAATG
>Ga0247837_1008011_pt1 | contig 13566 bp, 11 predicted proteins | sample LaCtaG_2_FD_187115 | JGI IMG/M metagenome (GOLD analysis project Ga0247837, IMG submission 187115) | Freshwater microbial communities from meromictic Lake La Cruz, Castile-La Mancha, Spain - LaCruzMarch2015_14.5m | ecosystem: Environmental > Aquatic > Freshwater > Lake | place: Spain: Castile-La...
AGTTCCAGTGCATTGGCACTGTCCCGCTGTTATGGTGGCCCCAGGTCCACATACACAGTTTGTCCCGTCGAAGGTTGTTCCAGGGCTTGAACAAGCGCACTTTCCGTTCGCTTCGTCATAATAGGTTCCAGTCACCCCACACACGCAAACTGCGCCCACAGCGTCAAATAGCGCATGCAGCGGACACACACACACTCCCGCAGCGTTAATGCTCATATTCGTCCCAGGACAAACACAGCTGAATCCCGGTCCCATCACAGCCCCTAGCTTACACACGCAGTCCTTAGGGTCAGTTCCAGAGGGGATTTTGTCAGTGTCGCATGCACAGCCGGCTCCACTGATGGTAGCGCCGGGGTGGCAGGACCGGCAGGAGGCGGAAGTGACGCTGCAAATAGCGCAGGAGGGGAGGCAGGAGGCCGCGCGCACTGACCTGAGTAGCAGAGACAGGACTAGGAATTGCATTATTGGAACTATCGGTCAATGAAGTGGGACTAATAGGAAACTAGTGGGAATTACTGGGTGGATGGGAAGGATAGAGGCGGTTTTAGGGAGTTACTAGGTGTGAGGATGCAGGCTAGCCTTTTATAGTAAACTTTTTGTGGTGAAAAGACAGCTAATCTGACTAATTCCGTGGACTCTATTAGGACTAGTATACAAGTGGGCAAACGCTTATAGGTTGTTGGCTGTCCTTGGAATCCGTCCACATCCTATCAGTCTGCGGCAAACACCAAGCTAAAATGGTCAAAACAAGCCAGCCTTCCCTCTATAGAAACAACGCCTCCCAGGTCTTCTGTAATGGCAATGCTGCTACGGCTGTTTTCTTTTGCTTCCGCCTAAGTGCTCGGACCTACACCGGCAACTGGTCACGTCTTCCCTCTCGTCCGCTGTTTCCAGCTTGGATGTCAGGGTGAATCTCACAATTCTAAGATGCCGCCTACACTCCCAACTACTTCACCTATCTAGTTACTGCGAACTCTGCACCATGTTGATACGGTCCAGCACTGCCATGACATGCTCAAGGTCCTGATTTCCCTCTTCTAGTTGCCTCTTCACGGAAGTGCACGCTTGTTCCAGAGGAATCAGCATGGAATTCGCCGCACACTCAAAGCTCTCATAGTTCTCTTCCATCCCTGCCTTCTTCAAGTACAGTAAAAAGCTCTGCATCTTGTCGAGCAGATTGTCAGCTTCCTTCACAATGTTGATGGCAGACCACATGCGCGGAGTTTGGTCGAAAAAGGGGTGGCGCAGTACATCGTCCATGTTCGGACGCTTCTGCGGCTCGTAGACCAGGCAGAAGTCAATCAAGCCCTGACAGATGTCCTCTTGGCCCTCCGGAAAGCCTTGTCCTCGAGGCACTCCTGCTTTCTGCACAGCCTTCAGTTGCGGCATTGTGCTGGCTGGGAAGGGCTTGACCCCTGTCAGCAGTTCATAGGCCACCACTCCAAAGCTCCACACGTCTACTTTGTACCCGTAGTTCCTCAAGTTGTGCAGGATCTCAGGAGCTGCGTAGAAGGGAGTGCCGATGCCTGTGGTGTGGCCGACGTCCTCGGGGCGGAGAATCTTGCAGAAGCCGAAGTCAGCGAGTTTGACGGTGGCGGTCGTCAAGTCGGAGGAGGTGAGGAGGATGTTGTCAGGCTTGATGTCTCTGTGCACCAAGTACTTGCTGTGCAGGTACCTGATTCCCTCTGCCAACTGTTTCAACACTCTCTGGGCGGCTGCAAACGTCTGTCCACCTTTCACTTCCAGTCTGGCCTCTTCCCAGGTAAACACCAAGTAGACCCAGCCTGGCTCGGTGTAGCAGCAGTGGTAGTCCACGAGGAAGGGACTGCGAGTGGGGTCTTTGCTGATCTCTTCAAGAATGACTCGTTCCCGAGAAATGACTAGTTGGTTCTGCTCTCTCAGATGAATGCGCTTGATAGCGTAGTTGCCGTAGCGATAGACGTCACCGAAGCAGCCTGAGGCTTCTGAGTAGGAACTTTGAGTCAGATGTCGGATCTCATCCAGAGTGGGCAAGTGGGCCATTTCTATATTTGCAAAGCCAGAGCCAAGTCCTATCCTTCCATCTTATTTGCCCACTCTATCGGCCTCTTCGTCATCGTGAGCGACCGCCACAGGACTAGGAAGGATAAAGTGTGCACAAGAAACAAACTGTAGACGAATAGGTCTACCCGCGAATTCACAAAATGGCAAATCCCGACATTTGGATATGCTGAAAAAGAACATACCTGAATTAATAAAGATTAGTGAGGACCTGAGTCTCCTCCGCATACGATTTAGTGAGTCTTTAAAAACGTTTGGTCTAATGATGAGAAAATCCGGGAGTCGCTCGAGCTGTAAAGGCTGAAGGACGATTAGATTAATTATGAGGCACTGCATTTTGCAGAGAAACTGTGGTTTTACTTTACGATAGTTTTCATAAGTGTATGATTGTCTTTGTGCTAATGCGACAGAGTGCACCAGATGGGTTGGCTCTCTTCCACATTATTCCATTTAACAAATTGTTTGAGTGTTGTTCTGATTTAGTCAGCGCATGTGGACTTGATAGACTGATAAGGCGTTCGAATTATGAGCAGTTTTCTGCTTCAGTCCACTTGCAGAACAGCGACTGAAGTGTAGGTGAATAGTGCTTGGAAGCCTGTGGAAAGATAGAAATGGCTGTCTACTTAGTAATAAGGCTAACTGACTGGGGTCACCAGGGGTTGCTAGTTCCCTCGCACTCTATTGCGTGCAAGCCCTGGATCTGTGGGCGAAACCAGAGGCTAGCATTAAATGGCGACTTTGAACCGCCGCATCCAGAAGGAAACCCAGAGGCTGGCAGAAGAGCCAGTGCCAGGCATCTACGCCAACCCCGACCCTGCGAACTCCCGGTACTTCCACGTGCAAATCGCAGGTCCCATCCAGTCACCCTTCGAAGGAGGACTCTTTTCCCTAGAGCTGTTCCTGCCTGACGACTACCCCATGGTGCCGCCCAAGGTGCGGTTTCTGACCAAGCTCTACCACCCTAACGTGGACAAGTTGGGCCGCATTTGCTTGGACATTCTGAAGAGCAAGTGGTCACCCGCTCTGCAAATCCGCTCTGTGCTGCTGAGCATCCAAGCACTACTCAGTTCACCCAACCCTGACGACCCCCTGGACAACGGAGTGGCGGAGCAGTGGATCCACAACGAGGCAGAGGCACTGCGCACAGCGGCAGAGTGGACGCGTCGGTTCGCAAGTCAGTAACTGCCTAACAACTAGTCTACTAGTCTGTGTAGTGCCTCTACGATGGCGTCTGCGTAGCACTGCTCTGAGATGTACTTGTTCTCTCGGGGCTTCTTGTGGAACCAGGCGTCCACGTCTTCTTGTCGGTTGGCGGGGATCACTGCCCGCTCAGGACCGCGCAGCATGGACAGGTCGTTTCCAGAGTCCCCGGCAATCACAGTCTCCAAATCCCCGAAGTCGAAGAAGCGCTTGCTGAATCTCACACCTGCACGCTTGCCTCCACATACAGGTGTGAAGTCCAAGTAGCGAAGCTCACCTTGACCACTAATGTGCACTTTGAAAGGAGGCATGCTGTCTGGCTGTCGTAGGAAAGCTTTCAGTTCAGTCTCGTGATCTGCCAGGTCTTTCACTTGGGCCATGCGCCAGGTTTTGAAGCGAAAGTCCAGTCTTGCGTCGGGCTTAATAAGCCAGGGGAAGTGCTCATCCAGCGCTCCCGAGACCTGGGCAGTGTCCCAGGGCTCCGAACTCAGCAGTTGGATGTAGTCTTCCCGGGCCTCATAAATGCCTTCCGCGTCCATCGTGTAGGCGTCACTCCCCACACAAGTGAGGAGCAGGTCCGGCTCCAGCAAGGGCAGCTTGATGGTAAGGAACTCTTCCAAGGACCTGCCAGTCGAGTAAACCAGACGCGACCCAGAGAAGTAGTGGGTCTGCAGCCAGTACCTGGTGAAGCGCAGAGTAGCGGCTTCAGCCACGGGGTTGCGTTCCTCCAGCAGTGTGCCGTCCAAGTCTGTGATCAGCAGCACTGGCTTGCAGTCCTCTCGAATGCGCAGCAGGTCTCCCTTGAAGGCTGCGTAGCTGCCCGGCTCTGAAAGACTGTAGTTGCGTCCAGTCACGCTGGTACACTGAGAGGAAGGGTTGTCCCAGTGGCCAGCACCGTCGGTGAAGACAAAGCGACAAGGCACTGGCAGAGCTCCACTGAACCAGAAGCGACGGTCCGTGCGAGAGAGCGGCAAATCTCGCCAGCTGCCATCTGAGTTGACATGCAGCAGGGGCGCCTTCCACCCCGAGTGGTAGAAGATGCTGGCCATTCTAACTCCTTAAGTCTGTGGTGGGTATCTCAGTGCTAGTAGTAGGCGAATGAACCTGTGAACCCAGTATCTGGAGTCTGTGGATACAACTTCATCCATTTCCCATGCAGAACAAATTATGGGGTGCGGCTTGTGTAAGGGCGCAGACCATGTAGCAGACGGCGTTAAGCCTCGATGCCACTTTGTGCCAGCAAACTTGTCGAGTTTGAGTCAGTCCGGAGCCAGCGTCACAGGCCGAGTTAAGCTGTTCACTGTGGGTGAGGAGCGGTCTTCTCTTGAAGACTCCCTGCAAGCCTATCGGGCTTTCCGTGGCTCAGCCGGTACTAGTCAAGGAGTGAGCCAGGGCGCCGCTAGTCATCGTAGCTCAGGCCCTAGACCGACTCGGCCCTCCAGCTAATGTTAAGCTTGTCCTTTAAGCATTGGGAATCTTGGATGCCATCAAGTCGATGAGTAGCTGAGGACACCGGTAGCGCACTGCCTCCACCCGCTCCTTCGAGTTGCGCACTTCCTCCCCTGTGCGCCGCACCTTGTACTGCACTTCACACAGCAACTCCCGCTCCCCGTCTTTCCAAAGGTCCAGCAGTCCATTTATCTCGTCCGTTTCCAAGGTGCCCTGGGGTGTCAGAGTCACTGGCTTGGGGACTCTGCGCAGTGCTCTGGGCGGCCCACTGCCTTCCTTGTATCTTGCATCAAAGGCTTGCACCAGAGGCAGGATTGCTTGCAGGTTGTCCAGTGGTTCCCAAGTGTCGTCAGTTGGAGCATAGCCTTTCCATCTTACTCTGTACTGCGGCTTTCCTGCCAGGTCCTTGCGGGCCAGCAGACTCTCCACTTCGAAGTGGCACTTCTTCCGCCTGCCCATTATTAGAGCGCTTTCTTCGTTCCTTCAGAAATGGCGGGCTCAGTTCGTACTCTTCCTTCGCTTGGTGTATTTCCCTCCTCTTCGTTATCCAATTCATACCTGTAGCAAATATCTGTCTAAATATTCTAGGAGGAAGAAATACTGCTCTAATAGTTAAAGACAGAGAAAGTGCAACTCTGCCTATTTCTCACTGAGTATCTACGGAAATCGCACTCGCTGACCCAGTTACTAGCCATTGTCCTCCGTAGTAAATTTCCAATGGCAGCCAAGACTGCAGTCTTCCTACTGCTGTGTCCATTCCTATCTTGGGCTGCAGCAGACTGCGCCAATCCACTCTTCTCCAAGGAGCGCTGGCCCTCCACCTACCCCCGGCCCTCCTACCTGCCAGCTCCCGAGGCCTTCCAACAGGAAGACCCGCCGAGATGTCCTGAGGTAGACCCCGGCGCTTCCTGCTGCAACAGCAACACCACTATGGGCATTGGAGACGACTATGTGCTTTATGTGGGTATGATGTATGACTGGTCTGCGGACGTATCTGGAGTGGTTCAGGATGCATTCAATGACTTCAACCCAGTGGTCCAGCAGCAAATGCGGGACTTCGGCTGGTCGGAAAGTGGGTCCAGTGCCTCAGGCTCTAGTGCTTCACAAGGGAGCTCAACTAGTACTATTACCAATGACGGCTCCTCCAACACTATTGACCAAAGCATTATTGACGCAGCCTTTTCCTCGGAGCCAGTTGCAGGAGTGCCTGACAGCTATGCCTCTATTGAAGTCACGAGTGGGGACTATGTTTCCTTCGATAACTGGAGTTACGGGCGAGCCAAGCAGCGCCTCAGGTCGGGACTTCTAAAGTTGAGCGACACCACGCAGACAGAAGTCAGACATAAGGCAAATGATATGAACGGGTATATGATGCAGCTGTCGTACTACAACTACCAGTGCCAGCAGATGTTCAGACAGCATATGGTGGGCATGCTGTGTCTAGGCTGTCAGGCTGATTACGCCAACTGGGTGTCACTAAAGGAGGGAGTGGTGCAAGTGCTGCTTAGCACTGAGGCCTGTGACTCTCTCTATGACGCCTGCAAGTCCTTCCTGAAGCTGTACCAAGACTTGCCCCCGCTGGTAAGCGCCATGACCGCTGCAATGAAGAGCACTATCCTAGCCGACCCTGCCTACTCCCAAGTGTCTGCCAGCATCCAACTGAGTGACCTAGATTCTCTCCTAGTCGCCCCCTCCGCCACCCTTTGCCAGGACAAGTCCTCCTGCAAGACTTATCTCTGCACCAACCTAGTCAACGGTGTGGGCGGCATCTTTCCCAACAAGAAGCTGCTCTCTGACCCTGCGAATCTCCTGGGCAGCCAGAGACGTCTAGAAGCCAGCGTGTCCTATGTGGTGGATTCCAGCGGCTTCGACTCAGTGACGGCGGGCAAAGGGGAAAACACCATTATCATGCCACTGCTTGCGGCTGCGGACGGAGCAAGCGGAGCAGAGAGTGCGCCGTTCGGTGACAGTCTCAACTGGAGCTGCAGTCTCAGTCTCAGTCTCGCTAGCCTCTATCTAGCACTGTGCTAAGCAGCAGTATCTCCTCGCAGAACTAACTTGTCATAAGCAGGAGAAACAATTAAGAAGATGGAGCGAGAGATGCTGCGAGGCACCAAGGTAGTGTACCGTGAACGGTGCTTCACACTACCTCTGATTCCAGACTCTCTGGCCACTTTCCAACATGTAGCGGCCCGCACTCTCAACGTGTCCTTCGAAGAGGTGCTGTGCTATGGCGTGTCTGTGCGGGGCGAGTTTCTGCTCAATAGTGAACAGGACTTCCAGGAGTTCGCGAGGGTGTGTCCCGAACTCAACTGTTTCGAGCTGGAGGACCCCTCTCCTAGAACATTGCTACCACTGCGCCTCACTAGTCTTGTGGGCATGAAGTGTTTACATCAGCACTCCTTCAAGCTGCAGAGTTTTTCCCTGGAGACCTACAGTGTCCAGTCCACCGCTCTCAAGCTGTCCGCAGGTTTCGCCTACGTGTTTGTGGACAATGGGCTCTTTATCACCGGAGGAACAAGTGAGCAAGTCCGCATGGCCGCTTTTTTCCGAGACGCAGTGCTTTCACCTCGCCCAGGCCTGCTTTCCGACCACTGTTCTCACCTCTCTCTCACCAACGGTCAGCTGGTGTATGTGTTTGGAGGCATGGATGTCCGCATGAACTTCTCTCGGGACTGCGAGGTCTACCAGACCTCCTCCAGCACTTGGTTGAGTCTGCCCAGACTCAACCGTGCAGTTCAGTTCCCGACCGGCTGTCTTGCGAATGATGTCTGTTTCCTGCTCACAGGGCAGGAGTTGGAAGTGCTGCGGGCAGACTCCTGGGAAACTCTGGCGTTTAAAATGCCTGACGGCTTCAGATCCGCGACTCTGACTCAGATCCGAGCAGAGACGCTACTGGTATTCGGCGGACTGGGGTCAGACAAGGCAGCAGAGTTGGACCTGCACACGCTGACTATGGAGCCAGTGGCGACTGTGCCAGCCAAGAGCAAGTACTTCATGAACCCTGTGAAGAAGTACCGGGGTAGTGTGTATGTGTGGGGTCCTAACTTGGAGAACATCCTCGCCTATCGGATCAACCTGCGTCTGTGGGCCCGGGTGAATCTGGACTTGTGGCAAGGCCGAGTAGGAGTGCTGCTGGTGTACTACCGAGGCAAGCGAGGCGATGCCTTGACGAGTCTGTGGAAGCTGCCGCTCAGCCTGCTCCGAGACACTTGCGTGCGATGTCTTTAGCTAGTTCTCTTCTAACAGTGTTCCTATAATGGAGCCACTACACCGACTGCAGGCGTACCTGCAGACTGAGGAGTTCCAAGCACTGTATGCGAAGTATGAGGAGCGGAGCACAGATGAAGAGCGCAGTCTCTCGCAAGCAGATATCGAGGCGCTACTGCAACAGCTGAGCACTGACTTCGAAACGGACTTGAGTCCAGTGCTCGCCGAACTGCAAGCGAGTTCCAGACTATCCACTGTTGGCCTGCAGGAACTCACTGGCGCCCTGCAAACGTGGGTAGAAGGCGAGCTGAACCAAAGACTTTCCATACAAGATCTCACTTTCGACCCCAGACAAGTCCCTGCCGAATCCAAGTCACAACTGCTGTCGGACAGCACTTTGGCTCGAGCGGACTCCCAAGACGCTCCCCCGAGTTCCAAGATCAGGGTAGCACTGGACTACCTGTCTTCGCATAAAACCACGCTTCGCAGTGAGTACGAAAGCAAAGGAGCGGGCAGTGCGGCGGAGGCTCTGTTCACTCGAGTAGGACTGCAGTGGGATGCTTCCACTCTTTCCGCCTTCGACTCGCTCTGGATGTCCGCTTCTTCTATCCAGCGTCCAGGCAGTCCCGCTCCTGTGGACACTTTTGAGGAGGTGTTCGTGCCCACACTCAGTCAATTCCTAGTGGGGAAACCTCTGGACGTCACCCAGCGATTAATCGCGAAGCTCCAAGGCACTATCAAGGAAGTAGAGGCCATTGAGACTACGCTCAAGCTGAATGGACAGGACGCTAGCGACACTCTGCAGCTGCTCAAGTCCCTGCGAGCACAACTCGAACAGCTGCAGCAGAGCGCTAAGAAGAAGAGGAGTGGCCGGCCTTTCGCCCTTCGCTGTGAAAAAGCTCTTCACGAAATCTACTTGTTCTACGCCAAACAGTCAAAAATGGTGGGCAAAACTCCCAGTTTCGACCAAATCCTGCACAGCACGACTACCCTCAATCTAGGCAAATTCTTGAAATTCCTGCGAGATTTCCAAGTGCTGGAAGCCATCAAGCCCAAACACCGTAAAGTGATTGACAGAGAAAGTGCAACTCGCGCTTTCAAGAAGTCCGCCACTCTGCAGAAAGAAATGGACGAAACTCAGTTCAAAACAGCTCTGGACCTGCTGGCTTTGGGACATTTTGACAGGACGTTCGACGAAGTGAATAAGACGAGTGTGGCAGGACTGGGTTTGCCGGAGAAGCGGGAAATGCTGTATAGACAGCTGGAGTTGGATGCAGAGGAAAGGTGGATGAAGAAGATGAAAGGCTTTGGAGTGCCGTTTTCCAGCTATACGGACAATCGAATTCCAGTGCAGGACCCTGCTCGAGCATATCGCTACCGGCCTACTAATAGAAGGTCCCTGCAGCAGTGGAAGCCCCAGTCCAAAGCCACCTCGCACCAGCCTTCAGAGCGGGAGCCCAAGCCCTTCTCCTCGCCCCAGTCCCCCCCTCGTCTGCGCCCTGTCAAAAAGCCTCCCCTCGCTCCCAAGGCCCGCAGCATCAGCAACTCCCAGGACTTCTTCCTCACCCAGCCGCTCGAGTCTATCAACCCTGCGCAGCTGGCTGAAGTGGACAGTGACTTCGACCTCAGGGACCTGATTCTTGAGGGCTCCAGTGACGAGGACGAAGCACTCGTTCGGCAATACCCGATGAAGTCAGCCCCCACTGAGAGCAAGGGGAAGAAAACAGAGGAGGAGCCAGTGGCCAGGGCGTTGAAAGTGACCAAGACGCAGTTGGAAAGAGGCAGGAAAGTGCAGCAGCGTCTCGAGGCCTCTGCAGCCAAGTTCCAGACTACCTAATATATTGTGCTAAGCCGGCTTAATCTAGGAAAACCATCCCTAGCAGTAGCAGCACTATCAGTGCTCCGACCAGGACACAGCACAAGAAGCTGCTGGCCTTCCCATCACTTTCAGGCTCTGCAGTCTGCAAGTACGGAAGCTCCTGATTGAGCAAAGGCACTCTTTCGACTTCTTGCCTCTCTGCAGTCCAGCTCTGCACTCCTTTGGCATAGTAGTTGGCGCCCTCACTCGATATCGTCTGCACACAGCCTGCTGCAAGGTAGGAAACGGACTCTGCGTTCATAGGCGCTGTGAAGCCGATCACCCGGACAGTGCCGTCCTTCGCTCCACTGACGACATACCTGCCGTCTGTTGTGACTGCTACACAGACCACTGCCTTCGTGTGGCCACTGTAAGTGCCTACTTCCCTCCAGCTCTCCAAAGACCACACCTTCACACCTCCATTCCGCGCTCCAGACACTAAATATTTCTCATCCAGGGAAAGCGCCAGACACTTGACTTGGTCGTAGTGACCTGTCAATGTAGCGATCAGCCGCTTGCTCTGTAAGTCCCAGGCCTTGACCGAGCAGTCGTTAGACCCGGAGTACGCTCGCAGTCCGTCACTGGACAGAATCAGGCAATTCACAGGACCCTCGTGTCCTGCAAACGAAGCCTCGACCTGCATAGACACTAAATCGCAAAGCTTGATAGTGCAGTCCTGTGAAGCGGTCAGTACATGCTGGCAGTCCGGAGTTAGCACCACTGAGGATATTTGGAGACTGTGCAGTTGCTTCTGAATGGACGAGTCCTCGCCTCTCTTCCACTTCAGCAGCACGCCGTCTGAAGTTCCGCAAAATGCAGAGTCTACAGATGCACCCAGTGACCTCACTGCAGCTGGACTGTACTTCTCCCCTAGGAAGTGAACAGGCTGCTGCAGACTCCACATCTCCCAACAGTTCGGAATCACCAAGGAAACCACCCACTCTCCTGTAGAGCTCACACAGATACGGCGGGTCGGACTGTCTGTGGGAATAGACGTGAGAAGCTGCATAGTGTCCAAATTCCATAGCTTTTTGGCTTCCTGAGAGCCTGAGGCCAGGAAGTTCCCACTGACATGCAGGCACTTCACCTTCCTCTCGTGCTTTCCTATCAGTTGCACACTTCTCTGGTTATCCACGAGCACTATGCGGCCGTCTCGAAGTCCCGCAACCAGTCCATACGAGCAAGAAAGCGCACAAGTTAGAGGAGAGTTCATGCTGAGGATAGTGGAAGTAGTGCAGGCGAAGGTAGTCAGTAAGTCGGGGATGTCCAGCACCGGGTAGTTCTGCACTCTTCGGAACTGGGCGTTCAAGCCGACCTCTGCTCCCAGTAGCGGCTCCGTCAAGTCTGCCATTCTAATCCTGCTTAATTCGCTTCTAATCAAGAAGAATGGCCACCAGCACCAGAAGCAGGATCAAAAGGCAAGTCACCAGACAGCACATTGGGCTGCACCCTCCAGTGTCTCCCTTGCCTGTTTCCTTGAGTTGGAATGGCGCAGACAGCAGTGGCTGGGACTGTATGAGTTCCATAGAGCCTGAGATCTTGTCGAGCTGTGCGAGTTCCACAGAACCTACTGAGAGCTTGCGCAGAGCGGCTTCTTCTTTGGCTTGGTCGAAGCCTAGCACGCGCACTGTGCCGTCTTTGGAAGCACTCACGATGTGCTTCCAGTCCGCAGTCACAGCCACTCCTGTGACGGCCAGTTGGTGATGTCTGCTATTAGCCACTTCGCCCAGTGTCTCCAAACTCCACACCTTCACTTCGCCGTCCTTCGCACCCGAGATCAAGTACAGTCCTTCGGGTGTTATGGCTAAGCACGTCACTTCTTCATTATGGCCTGTGAGCGTCGCCACTTCCGCCATATCCAGAAGACTCCAAATCTTGATGGTGCGGTCGCGAGAGCCAGAGATGAGGCGCTCACTGTCAGAGGAAATGAGCATGCACAGGATGATGTCCTCGTGGCCAGACAGAGAGCCGTCCAGTTCGAAAGTCTGCAGGCTCCACACCTTTATGGTTCTGTCCTGCGACCCGGTCACAGCTCTTTGTCCGTCTGGAGTGAGGACCAGGCATCTGACCCAATCAGTGTGGCCTGTGAGGACTGTAGTCTCCACCTGAGTCTCCATGTCCCATATTCGCAGAGTACCGTCACTCGACCCTGACAACGCGTATTTCTCATCCTTAGTAATAGCCACACAGTTGACCCAGCCTGTGTGTCTTTTGAGCGAGTGGCACACTTCCAGGTCCAGTAGACTCCAGGACTCCACAGTATTGTCGCGAGATCCAGAGATGATCCAGCTGCCCATTGCACTGATCTGGATGGCTGAGATTTCTCGAATGTGGTTGCTGAGAGTCGCCACTTCATGCATGGCGTCCAGGTTCCACAGTTTCTTGGAGTTGTCCGAGGAGCCAGTGGCCAGGAAGTTGCCACAGACGTGCATACACAGCACTTCATCCTTGTGGCTGCCAATCAACTGCACACAAGCGTCGTTGTCAATCAGCAGAATGCGGCCATTCCCTAGTCCCGCAATGACTCCGTAGCTGCAAGACACCAGACAAGACACTGGAGCACCTAGGTCCAGCGCTGTCACCGCTCCTGACCTCAGGGACTGCAGTACGTCTAGTCCCTCAGTGCTGGGGTCCGCCTTCACTTCAATCTTCCGAAATAGTGGGTTTTTGGAGGGACTTTCCAACTCTGGGTACTGCGCTTCCAGTAGTGGTTCCCGCAGGTCTGCCATTCTAGTTGCCTAACTACACTTCCGAACTAGTCCAGTACTGCAGGATGTCCAGCGCCACTTCGCAGCTTTCCCTCACGACCGGCGCTGTGTCTTGCAGGTACGGCCTCAGGAAGGCAGCGGTTTGCGGGGTTTGCCGCACCTCTGACAGGGCTTCCGAAGCTTCGTGTCTCACCATGCAGTGGTTGGACTGGTCAGTCACTGCAGCTTCCAGGTAGGAAGCAGTGGACAGCGCTCGCTCGGACAGTTCTCCCAGCACAAAGGCGATTTCGTGTTTGAAGAGAGGGGAGAAGTCGGACTTCACCAGTCCTTGCGCCAGTACTTCGAGAGCCTGCGGAGTGCACAGATCTCGCAGGGAGAACAGGGCTCGGTAGCGGACAAACAGGTCTGCACTGGGGTCGTTGTAGAGAGCTGCCAGGGCCTCCACACTCCTGCTCTCAGCAAAGGCAGGCGCAGGGTCCACTGCCACAGAGAACTCAGACACAGGCACAGTTTCCCCAGTACTCAGCCAGTCCAGCCGCTTGAGAGCCAGGTAGCAGGTTTCCCTCAACTCTCTGTCTCCTTGCTCTGCATGCTTCTGCAGCACTGCTCTGCCTGCTTCCTGCCCAATAGCGCCCAGAGCCTCAGCTGCTTCATGTCTCACAATGGTTTCCTGGCCTGCGTCCTCCACCACACAGATGAGGAAAGGCACAGAGACTGGGAGCCGCATTTGACCCAGTGCGTAGCAAATTTCGTGCTTCAGTAGGGCGGATGGGTCTCGGATGCCCTGCTCGAGGATTGCAGCTGCCTCGGCTGAGCCGTGTGACCGGAGGTGAAACACTGCGCGAATACGCTTGGCGATAGACTCTGCAGGGGATAGCAGGCAGGCTTGCAGCTCAGGAAGTGCCTGCAGTTCCATCTATATGTCACAAATCTCAGCCTCACAGTGACGAAAAGTCTCTGAGACCCAGTTCAGCTGTGTGCATTCTCCGAAAATCAACTGCGGAACGTCTTGGAGGAAATTAGAGAAAATGCAGCTGTTTGTTAAAAAATTTGGAAAATTGCAAGGGAAAAGCCAGAAATATGCCAAAGAAATAAAGGAAA
>Ga0247837_1008012_pt1 | contig 13566 bp, 13 predicted proteins | sample LaCtaG_2_FD_187115 | JGI IMG/M metagenome (GOLD analysis project Ga0247837, IMG submission 187115) | Freshwater microbial communities from meromictic Lake La Cruz, Castile-La Mancha, Spain - LaCruzMarch2015_14.5m | ecosystem: Environmental > Aquatic > Freshwater > Lake | place: Spain: Castile-La...
CTCTAATTTTCTGCGGGCTTCTTGTAAATGGTCTTTGGTTTCAGCAGCAAAACCAACTAAAACTTGACCTGTCTTTTGTGTAGATAACTCTGCCAATAGATCAGGATTAGCTTGCAACTCAATGCTAGATAGATGTGATTTCTTGATCTTCTCCGAAGCTGCCTGTACTGGACGCGCATCAGCAACCGCAGCGCTCATTATTAAAAGATCGCACTGACCGAAGTTCTCCTGCAACGATTTCTGCATTTGAGCTGTAGTTTCTACTTGAAAAACTTCGATACCTTCGAGTTTTGAAAGATCGCAGTTGGCGGCGATCAATTGAACCAGCGCTCCACGATTTCTGGCAGCTATAGCTAACGCTATCCCCTGCTTTCCCGATGACCTGTTTCCAATAAAGCGAACAGGATCGATCGCTTCACGGGTGCCACCAGCGGTGATCAACACACGCCTGCCTAATAAATCCTGTTTCTGTCCCGTCATCTCATCGAAGGTAGAAATTATTGCTTGAGTCTCAGGGAATCTTCCCGGACCAACATCGTCACCGGTCAATCTTCCGACCTCTGGATCCATAACTGTAAATCCACGACTTCTCAATGTCGCTACATTTGCAACCGTTGCAGGATCAAGCCACATTGATGGGTGCATCGCCGGAACAATCATTTTTGGAACATCTGACGCAAGTACTAGATTTGTCAGTAAATCATCTGCCCGACCCATTGCAAGACGTGCAATGAGATCAGCTGTAGCTGGTGCAATGAGGAAATAATCCGCTCTTTCAGCGAGTGCGACATGTGGAACTGTATGAACGCTCTCCCACACCTGAGTTGTTACAGGTCTACCTGAGAGCGCCTCCCATGTTGCTGCCCCGACAAAGTTCAACGAGTTAGGAGTTGGAACAACGGTGAGCACATAACCACGATCTTGAAGCCGACGCAGGAGCTCACAGGATTTATAGGCAGCAATTCCACCGCCAACTCCGAGAATTACCTCACGGCCCTGGAGTTTCATTGAAAAATTACGCTGTTGGCTCGAGATTTTCGATTGTCAGAAGTCCCTCATTGATCTCGCGAAGGGCGATTGAAAGAGGCTTCTCATGCACATGAGTTTCAACTAGAGGTCCAACATACTCGAGGAGACCTTCACCTAGCTGTGAGTAGTAAGCATTGATCTGGCGTGCACGCTTTGCAGCGTAAAGAACGAGACTGTACTTAGAACCGCTCTTATCTAGAAGTTCATCAATTGGTGGATTTGTAATGCCATCCATGGTGTCCCCGCTTCTTTGATCAATTCAGTGTTTTTAACTCTTAATTCTGGGCTAACTCTACCAGTCTCTGGACGACGCTCTCGACCTGGTCATTTACGAGGACCACATCGAAAAATGCAGCGGCGGCAAGCTCTTCTTGAGCAAGTTGCAACCTCTCTGCCCTACGTTCCGCCCCATCTGTTCCCCGACCCTCTAACCGCGAGACAAGCTCTTCCCACGATGGGGGCTCCAGGAAGACCAATATTGATTGTGGCAAATGAATCTTAACCTGCTTCGCACCGGCGATCTCAATCTCTAGCAAAACATTTCTACCCTGTCGCAGCGCATCCCTTACTTGCGATTGAGGTGTTCCATATCGATTTCCTGCAAACTCCGCCCATTCTAAGAATTCATCCTGGGAAATCATTGTAGAGAAATCCATTTCGCTTACAAAGAAGTAATCCTGACCCTCAACCTCGTTAACACGAGGCTTTCTGGTCGTAACACTCACGCTAACCCAAAAATCTCCTGCTTCACGAAGTTTTTTCGCCACCGTACTTTTACCAACTCCACCAGGACCCGAAAGAACCAAGAGTCGACCTGGCTTGATAGCGGTAACCGGTCTTGTGAACTCTTCTCGTAACTCCTTGACTTGATGACGTCCCAAACCCTGAATACGTCGTGTAGCAGAGATGTTGAGACGTTCCATTAGGGCGATCGCACGTACCTTTCCAACTCCAGGAAAGGACTCTAGTAACTCCTTGACCCGCATCTTTGCGACCGCTTCATCGCTCTTTGCTAATTCAATAACCGAATCAATTGTTAAAACCCCAGTTTTAATTCCGGCCTTAACCTCTGCTCGTCGCTTACGTGAAGCAGCCGCCTTAGCTAATGCAGCCTCTCGCTGTTGCGCTGTTAATTGCGGAGGTGTTCCCATGGGATAAATCTAGTGGAGATTAAATTAAGAGCGAGCCAATTTCATCTGCTTTTTCCTTCATTGCCATTGCGCCGTGAGCCCAACTCTGCGTAATTGGACGTCCGATAACCACGTAATTAGCACCTGCAATAATTGCATCTTGAGGAGTCATGGTTCTTTGTTGATCATCACTTCCAACCATGTCACGAGGGCGAACTCCAGGAGTAATGATTACCGCTGAACTTCCAACCGCCTCCCGCACGGCTGCAATTTCCAGTGGTGAACACACAATCGCTCGTGCACCTGCCTTGGTCGCTACCTTTGCCATTGAAACCGCGGTGTTAAGTGCGTTTGATGCAAACCCGATCTCTGACACATCATCTTCACTCAAAGAGGTTAGAACAGTTACTCCAGTGATGTATGTGTCAGGCATCGCATTAACCGCTGCTTGCACCATGGCTTTACCACCAGAGGCATGAACGGTTAGAAACCTTGGAGACAGATGAGCAACCGCCTGTGCGGCTCCACTGACAGTATGTGGAATATCATGCAACTTTAGATCCAGAAAAATCTCTGAGTCGGTGACAGCTTGAATTGCCTTCACTCCATCGGAGCCAAAAGATAGAAAAAACTCTAGCCCCAACTTGAATACGGAAATGTGATCCTGTGTCGCCTTAACCCATTCAATTGCAGTAGCTAGCTCGGGTGTATCAACAGCTAAAACGATAGGTGCTTTCTTCACTTACTCTCCTTCAGTCGGTCGATGTGCATAACCAACAGCTTGCTTAAGGGAGTTGAACCCTCTATCGATTAGCAACTGCTTTAACTCATTTTGAATTGACATAATGGCAGTTGGGTTTCCAAAACTTGCGGTTCCGATGGATACACCGCTTGCACCTGCCAAAATCATTTCGAGCGCATCCTTACCCGATGCGATTCCACCCATTCCGATGATAGGAATCTGTGGCAGAGCCGCATGCACCTGATAAACAGCGCGAACCGCAATAGGACGAATAGCTGGCCCTGAAAGTCCACCTGTCTTTCCGCCTAGGTGTGGGCGCATGGTATCCACGTTAATAACCATTCCCAGAACTGTATTAATCAACGCTAATCCATCTGCTCCAGAATCAACGACACCTTTGGCAATTGAAACTAGATCTGTAACGTCAGGAGACAGCTTGGCGATGATAGGGAGCTCTCCTCCAATTGTTCTGCGAACACCATCAATAACTCTGCGCGATGCTTCTGGATCACAGGCAAATACCAGTCCCCGATTTTCCACATTAGGACAGGAAATATTGACTTCAATTGCACTTATTCCAGATACCGCTCGTAACTTTCTGGCCAAGGTTGAGTACTCTTCAATTGTTTCACCCGCTATGGAGACAATAACTCTTGCTTTTTGCTCCACCAGATACGGAACATCCTTTGCCAGAAAAGCATCTATTCCGGGACCTTGCAGTCCAATTGAATTGAGCATTCCACTTGGGGTTTCTGCCATTCGAGGCGTTGGGCGCCCTGGACGAACTTTTGACATGACCGATTTGGTAACAACTCCACCCATATCTCGAAGTGGGAAAAATTGCGCTAACTCTCGGCCGGAACTGGCACAACCGCTTGCTGTAAATGTCGGCGCTGGAAACCAGGCATTTCCTATAGTGGTTGAGAAATCCATGGTGCTCATAGCTGCTCTCCCACTCGATCCCATTGAACCTTTGATCCATCCATGACTGGACCATCGATACAGGAACGTAAATTAGAAATTGTGCCATCCTCATTTTCTACCGGAAGCACGCAGGTCATGCAGATTCCAATACCGCATGCCATCGACTCTTCAACTGCACACTGGTGTACAACATCTAATTCATTGGAAATCTTCGTTATCGCTGCAAGCATCGGCATAGGACCGCATGAGTAAATCACAGCGACATTTAGATCTCTGACGATCTCAGGTATCGGATCAGTTACACGTCCCGCAGTTCCCATGCTCCCATCTTCTGTATAAATCCTCATTGAATTTACGGAGCGCTTGCCTTCCATGGGTGCATAAATTTTTGAACCAGTACTGGCGCCCAACAACATATCAACGCGACAGCCTCGAGCATTTAGCAACTCTGCTAAACCGAACAAAGGTGCCGAACCGTAACCTCCACCAACTAAGAGAACCGAAACTGGCTCCGTAGGAATTCCAAAAGCGGTACCTAATGGAGCTACAAGATCGAGAACGACCCCTTCACCCTGTTGGCACAACCACTTACTGCCCTGGCCATGTGGGGCAACAATCAACTCCATGGTTCCACCGACAGCAGAACTTGTCGATACTCGAGAAATAGCGAAGGCTCGTCTCAAAACCATTCGTGATGAATCTCCACCAACACTGATTGCCACAAAGTTTCCAGGCTTGCATGTTGCCGCAACCTCGCCAATATTGATGATGATCTGGTGATATTGCCCTACGCGCTTATTGCTAACAATCGGGGCGTGCAACTGTTTTGCATTTTTGTTGATCAGCGTCATCTATGTAAGCCATTCCTGTAGTGACTTGATACTTAGTGGACTTTCTTGAAGAAAAGCAATCGCATCAACAGCAGCATTAAAACCTGCGGTTGTTGTTATGCAAGGGATAGATCTTTGAACAGCAGCGGTGCGAATTGCCCAGCCATCTGCACGAGTACCTCGACCGACAGGTGTATTAATCACTAAATCAATTTCTCCTGCGTTGATTATGTCAACGATAGTTTTCTCACCCATCTGTCCGGTGCCTTCTGAATGCTTTCGAACAGTCGTGCACTCAATCCCTTTGGTGCGAAGAAACTGTGCTGTTCCGTCGGTGGCAAGAATATGGAAACCTAACTCTGAAAAACCAAGTGCTGGTTCTATGCCGGTTGCCTTATCTTTATCAGCCAGCGAGATAAAGACGGTCCCTGATTTAGGTAGTGGTCCAAAGGCTGCGATCTGACTCTTGGCGTAACTTTCTCCAAAGGTTGGAGCAATTCCCATGACCTCACCCGTGGAACGCATCTCAGGTCCTAAAACCACATCTACTCCCCTGCCATCCGTTCGGCGGAAACGGTTCCATGGAAGAACTGCTTCTTTCACTGAAACGCCGCGAGCAACACCATCTCCTGTAGGAGGCAAAATTCCATCTAAACGAAGTTGTTTAATCGAAACTCCTACTGATATCCGTGCAGCTGCCTTTGCAAGTGGAACTCCACTGGCCTTACTCACAAAGGGAACGGTGCGAGAAGCGCGAGGATTTGCTTCTAGGACATATAAAACATTGTCCGCTATCGCGAACTGTATATTGATCAATCCACGGACATCTACACCACGGGCGATTTTCTCAGTCGCAGATCGGATCTCTTCTCGCTGTTCTTCCGTAACTGTCATTGATGGAAGAACACAGGCACTATCCCCACTGTGGATTCCGGCCTCCTCGATATGTTCCATCACTCCACCAAGGAAAAGCTCTTCACCGTCAAACAGAGCATCAACATCGATCTCAATCGCATTATCTAGAAAACGATCTACCAACACTGGATGATCTGGAGTTATATCGGTAGCACGTGTGATGAAGCCACCGAGTGCGGCATCGTCATACACGATCTCCATTCCTCTGCCGCCCAAGACAAATGACGGTCGCACCAAAACTGGGTATCCAATCTCGTGGGCAATATTTGTTGCCTCTAGCTGAGATGAAGCCATACCAAATTGTGGCGCTCTCAAACCCTGCTCCACCAAAATATTTCCGAATGCCCCACGCTCCTCAGCAAGGTTGATTGCTTCCGGTGATGTTCCCAAAATGGTGACGCCATTGGCTTTCAATCCAGCGGCCAACCCCAACGGAGTTTGTCCGCCAAGCTGTGTTATGACACCCAAGACTGGACCTGCCTGTAGCTCTGCATGAACAACTTCAAGAACATCCTCTAAGGTCAATGGCTCGAAATACAATCGATTACTTGTGTCGTAATCTGTTGAAACGGTTTCAGGATTGCAGTTAATCATGATGGTTTCATAACCGGCCTCACGCAAGGTGAATGAGGCGTGAACACAGGAGTAATCAAATTCGATTCCCTGGCCAATGCGATTAGGACCGCTGCCTAAGATAATAACTGCAGGAGTAGTACGAGGACGTACCTCTGTCTCCTCTTCGTAACTTGAATAATGATATGGAGTGAAGGCTTCAAACTCGGCGGCGCAGGTGTCAACGGTTTTATAGACGGGACGTACCCCTAGGTGGTGTCGGGCTCGGCGAACTTCATCTTCAGTGACACCGCGCAAAGCCGCGATCTGATTATCTGAAAAGCCTTGACCCTTGGCTGCTCGGAGTAGTTCGGCGGTTAACTCACCTGGCATGGCGATCACCGCAGCCTTTTGATTGATCAATTCAATCTGACGCAGATACCAAGGATCGATCTTGGTCGCTGAAAAGACCTCTTCAATTGTCGCCCCAGCCCACATAGCTTTTTGAATCTGCTGAAGACGATACTCAGTTGGTATGCGCATACTTTGCATCAAAGCAGCACGCTCAGCATCACTGACGATTGGCCATGTGAAAACAGCTTCTTTTCGCTCTAAAGAACGCAAAGCCTTCATCAGTGCTTCAGAGAATGATCGGCCAATAGCCATCGCCTCTCCCACGCTTTTCATGGTTGTTGTCAGACGTGGGTCAGCATCTGGAAACTTTTCAAATGCAAACCGTGGAAGCTTCACAACAACATAATCCAAGGTTGGTTCAAAAGAAGCAGGAGTCACCTGCGTAATATCATTTTGGATTTCATCCAAGGTATAACCAATAGCAAGCTTTGTGGCAATTTTTGCGATAGGAAAACCAGTTGCTTTTGAGGCTAATGCACTAGAACGTGACACTCGAGGGTTCATCTCAATCACGATAATTCGTCCATTACTTGGATTTACCGCGAATTGAATATTACAGCCACCTGTATCCACACCGACTTCTCGAATGATGTCCATCGATAAATCACGGAGCTTTTGATACTCAACATCGGTGAGTGTCATCGCCGGGGCTACGGTAATTGAATCGCCTGTGTGAACGCCCATGGGGTCTAAATTTTCAATAGAACAAACAATGACAACATTGTCCTTATTGTCACGCATAACCTCTAGTTCGTACTCTTTCCAACCAATGATTGATTCCTCAAGAAGAACCTCAGAGGTAGGGCTGTGTCGTAAACCAGCCCCAGCGATCTGGCGTAGCTCCGCCTCGTCAAAGGCAATTCCCGATCCCAATCCACCCATAGTAAATGAAGGCCTAACAACAACTGGATAGTTCAACTCAACAACAGCGTCGAGAATCTCCTCCATTGTGTGGCAAATACGAGATTTCGCCGACTCTCCGCCAACCTTTTCAACAATAGCGCGGAAGAGTTCACGGTTTTCGCCGCGGTTAATTGCATCTACATCGGCTCCGATCAGGCGCACACCGTACTTGGCTAGGGTTCCTCTTTGATAGAGACCAATTGCTGCATTCAACGCTGTTTGACCACCTAGAGTTGCTAAAACTGCATCTGGTTTTTCATGGGAAATAATGCGCTCAATAATTTCTGGTGTGATGGGCTCAATGTAAGTTGCATCTGCAAACTCGGGATCGGTCATAATCGTTGCAGGATTGGAGTTAACTAATATGACTCTGATTCCTTCAGCCCGTAAAACACGACAGGCCTGTGTTCCGGAGTAATCAAACTCGCAAGCCTGTCCAATAACAATAGGTCCGCTGCCGATTACTAAAACACTTTTAATCGTTGCATCTAAAGGCATTACGCACCAACCTTCTTGACCATCAAATTAACAAAACGATCAAAGAGGTAAGAGGCATCATGCGGGCCAGCTGCAGCTTCCGGGTGATACTGAACTGAAAAGGCTGGCTTATCTAGAAGAGCTAAGCCTTCTACAACACCATCATTAAGACAGGTATGGGTTACTTCCCCGCGTCCATACACTGTAGAAAACTCAGCGTCAGTTGGAGCCTTGACCGCAAAGCCATGATTGTGAGCCGTTATTTCGACCTTGCCTGTGCTTTTGTCAATCACTGGCTGGTTGATACCTCGATGGCCGAATTGAAGTTTGTAAGTTTCAAAACCCAATGCTCGACCCAAAATCTGGTGTCCGAAACAAATACCAAAGATTGGAACTTCAGCGAGCAGCAACTCTCGAACTACTTCGATGACATCGATCATTGTTGATGGATCACCAGGGCCATTCGAGAGAAAAACACCATCTGGGTGAATAGACATGATCTGGTCAAATGTTGAGTTGTATGGCAGAACATGTACTTCTACACCTCGTTCGGCCAACATGCGCGGGGTTGCCGCCTTGATGCCAAGATCCAAGGCAGCAATAGTGAACTTCTTTTCTCCTACTGCGGGAACAACATAACCATCGCTCGTCGAAACATCTTTTACTAGAAATGCACCCGACATGGCATCGGCTTTTCGAACCTCGACGACCATCTCTTCACGAGTCATATCTAAGCCGGAGAAGATCCCAACTCGCATCGCACCACGATCGCGTAGATGTCGCGTGATTGCTCGTGTATCTACACCTTGAATACCTATAACTCCTTGCTCGATCAACTCTGCTTCAAGATCATTTTGTGCACGCCAGTTAGATGTCAGAGATGAGGGGTTCCGCACGACAAATCCTGCTACCCAAATCTTTGAAGATTCATTATCAAAAACATTAACACCTGTATTTCCGATGTGCGGTGCAGTCATAACGACAATCTGCTTATGGTACGAAGGGTCGGTGAGTGTTTCTTGATAGCCCGTCATTCCTGTTTGGAAAACAGCTTCGCCAAAAGTTTTCCCGGTCGCAGCCCAAGAAGCGCCCTCAAAGATCCTTCCATCATCAAGGACGAGGTAAGCAGTTGCCATCACTTACTCCTCCCTTGTGCGATCAATCCATTCACCAGTGTTGGCTTTCCTCTAAAGATCGTATGTTCCACAGACCCAGGCAGTTCGTGGCCATGGTATGGAGTATTAGTTGAATTTGATAGAAGTAAATCGCGATCTACTCTCCACAATTTCGTTGGATTAATCACAGTTATATTTGCAAAGCTGCCCTTGGCAATTTTTTGACCTTGGTGCTCATAGCCACCAATTGCAGCTGGAGCGTGGGACATGCGCTCGGCTACCTGCTGCCAACTCATGAGACCAGAATCCACCATAGTCTTTTGAACTATTGATAATGCTGTCTCTAGCCCAAGCATTCCAAATGCGGCCTCTTGCCACTCGCACTCTTTCGCTTCAAGTGGATGAGGGGCATGATCTGTTGCAACAATATCGATCGTTCCATCAGCTAATGCTTCTCTTAGGACATGTACATCTGACTCGGTTCGCAAAGGTGGATTAACTTTGTAAACCGGATCGTACGATGAAGCTAAATCATCGGTGAGTAAAAGATGATGCGGAGTTACTTCAGCGGTGACATTGATTCCACGGGCCTTAGCCCATCTAATTATCTCAACACCTCCGGCGGTAGTGAGGTGGCAAATATGCAGACGGGATTGGACATGATCTGCGAGTAAAACATCTCGAGCAATGATCGCTTCTTCAGCAACGGCGGGCCAACCCTTAAGCCCTAAGCGCGCCGAGATTTCTCCCTCATTCATTTGTGAACCAACTGTCATGCGCGGATCCTGCGCATGTTGGGCGATTACTCCCCCAAACTTTTTGATGTACTCCAATGCGCGACGCATGACGAGTGGATCTGACACACAATTTCCATCATCACTAAAAACTCGTACTCGCGCAACTGAGTCAGCCATCGCACCAATCTCAGAAAGAGTTTCGCCTTTAAGTCCTTGTGTTACCGCACCAATAGGAAAGACATCTAAGAGCCCAGCCTCCTGTCCAAGTCGGTACACCTGCTCGACCACACCAGCGGTATCTGCAACAGGAGATGTGTTAGCCATCGCTGACAATGCTGTGAAGCCGCCCTTAGCGCCAGCCCTACTGCCAGATAAAACTGTTTCGGCATCTTCGCGACCGGGTTCACGCAAATGAGTATGGAGATCGACTAACCCTGGAAGAATTACACATCCTTGAGCATCAATGCTGGCATGAGATTCACCCTTGTATGCAGCGGTGACATCAACAATTGCTTCTCCATCAATACACACATCGGCTGTCGTGCCATCTGGTAACCGACCACCTTTAATAACTAGATCTACAGCACTCATTTAATTGCCTCCAGTTTCTAAAGCTCCACCGGTAAGAAGAACATACAAAATCGCCATGCGCACGCTAACTCCATTTGTAACTTGCTCGGTGATTACCGAACGGGCGCTATCTGCCACCTCCGCCGAGATCTCAAGACCTCGATTCATCGGACCTGGGTGCATCACAATCGCGCCAGTTTTCATGGATTTCATGCGGTCAGAGTTAAGACCAAAGTATCTGGAATATTCGCGAGCATTTGGAAAGTACATCTCAGTCATGCGCTCTTGTTGAACTCTCAACATCATGACGACATCAACAAATGAAATAACTGAATCTAAATCATATGAAATCGATACCGGCCAACTTTCGACTCCAACAGGTAGCAAGGTAGGAGGAGCAACCAAAGTTATCTTTGCGCCAAGTTTTGACAGTAGCAAAACATTGGAGCGTGCAACTCGCGAATGCAGTACATCTCCGACAATCGCAACGCTCAAACCTTCAAGGTCGCTTTTACCTAAACCTAAATGCTTACGAATCGTGAAGGCATCTAGCAAAGCCTGGCTTGGGTGTTCATGAGTTCCATCACCTGCATTAATTACGCTTCCGGACATCCATTGAGAATCAGCTAAACGTTGCGCCGCACCCGATGCCGAGTGGCGAATGACAACGGCGTCAGCACCCATTGCCTGCAATGTCATTGCGGTGTCTTTAAGGGATTCACCCTTGCTTACACTTGAACCCTTGGCAGAAAAGTTAATAACATCGGCAGATAATCTCTTTGCAGCCGCTTCGAAGGAGATTCTTGTTCGAGTGGAATCTTCGGCAAAGAGATTGACGATTGTGCGTCCTCGTAAGGTAGGAAGTTTTTTAATCGCACCATCACTGACCCTGGCCAATTCATTTGCGGTTTCCAAAATCGAGATAGCTTCTGCCTTTGAAAGATCTGAAATGGATAAAAGGTGGCGCATTAGTTTGCCTCTCCTTCGATGCTGACTTCATCTTTGCCATCGATCTCACTGAGTAAAACTCGCACCGATTGAGATTTGGAGGTGGGTAGGTTCTTTCCTACAAAATCCGCCTTAATTGGAAGCTCTCTGTGACCGCGATCTACAAGTGCGGCTAACTGAACTGTGCGGGGGCGACCGATTTCACCCAAGGCATCTAAAGCCGATCTAATGGTGCGGCCAGAGAACAGGACATCATCAACAAGGATTACATCTCGATCATGGATACCGCTGGATGGAATGGTGGTCGGCATGATTGCTTTGGGAGCTCGTAATCGCAAATCATCACGGAACAGAGTTATATCCAAAGTCCCATAAGCGATCTCGGTACCCTCGATCTCCGACATGATGGAGGCGATGCGATGGGCAAGATGAGCGCCACGAGTGGGTATTCCTAAAAGAACTAGCGAAGATCCACCTTGATTTTTCTCAAGGATCTCATGGGATATCCGGGTTAATGCACGTTTAATGTCGGGTGCAGACAGGGCTACGCTCATGTAAATCTCCTTTCCCACCTCTCAGGATGGGTCGTTAAAGGATGCAGGGGCGATACTAGCACCCAATGGGATGAGCTGTGGATATCGAAAACATGGGGTGTTGCTCGCTCGTACTCTCGCCACATGAGCATCGATATAGAGTTAGAAAGCCTTCAGGAAAGAGTTCGTCAGATACGTCAATCACAGGGTTTAACCCTTCAGGATGTTGCAGCAAGGAGCAAGGGAGCGATCTCTGCCATCGCCTTAGGATCCTATGAACGTGGCGATCGATCCATCAGCGCCCGAAAAATTCTTCAGATTGCGCACCTTTATGGGGTACCCGTCAGCGAACTTTTCAAACCCTCCGATAAGATTCTAGAGGCGGGTAGGGTCGTAATCGATCTTCGAAAACTCACTCTCAGCGAAGATCCAATGGGCAAACAGTTATTAATAATTCTGAAGCGGATAGTTGCAATGCGCCGCGATTGGAATGGTGAAATTATCTCACTTCGCAACGGTGATATTTCAAACCTTCAAACCTTTGCACACTTTTCATCGGCAGAGCTTTCCGATGTACTAGAAAAATTCACTCTTACTAAATTGAAATAGTGTCCTTGATACTTGCGATTCGTCCTAGAACACCATGTATGTACTTTGAGGAATCATCACTTGATAACTCTTTAGCAAGCACCAACGCTTCATCTATCGCAACACTCATGGGTACATCGGTTGACCATAAGATCTCATAGATTCCTAGACGCAGAATATTACGATCTACTGCAGGTAGACGATCCATATCCCAGCCTTGAGCATAGGTTGTAATCAACTCATCGATCTTTCGACGATTATCCGATACACCGTTTACTAACTCCTTTGTATATTCGCGGATAGGTCGAGCATCTGGACCTTCAGCCGGTACATCACGAGCTACCAATGTTTCGACAAGATTAGTTCCACGAATATCGGTTTCATACAAAAGATCTAACGCCTGTTTGCGCGCCTTGCTACGTGCGGACACTAGTTAGCGCGACCCTGGTAAGACCCGTCGCGAGTATCTACTAGAACGATTTCATCCTGCTTGATGAAGAGAGGAACCTGAATCTCAATACCTGTTTCAACAGTTGCAGGCTTAGTTCCACCTGATGAGCGATCGCCCTGGATTCCAGGTTCGGTATAAGTAATTTTCAAAGGAACAGAGGCTGCTAATTCGATGTACAAAGGATTACCTTCATTGACAGCCACAATCGCCTCGGTGTTTTCCAACATGTAATTAGCGGCATCGCCAACGGTGGCAGCGCTAATGGTCATCTGGTCGTAGGTTTTAGAGTCCATGAATACAAAGTCATCGCCTTCTTTGTACAGGTACTGCATCTCTCGCTTCTCAAGGATTGCTACATCTACCTTGACTCCGGCGTTGTAGGTGCGATCGACAACTTTGCCACTAAGAACGGATTTCAACTTGGTGCGGACAAATGCTGGGCCTTTACCTGGCTTTACATGTTGGAACTCAACGACGGTCCATAACTGACCTTCAATATCCAGAGTCATACCGTTTTTTAAATCATTTGTTGTTGCCACAGTTAATCCGCCCGCTCTTGTCGATTCTCTTTAATTCTACGAAGGTCTAAGGATACCCGCTCTGCGGGTGTGGTCTGTTACTTTGAAAGAAGGTTTGCCATGGCAATGATGGCTAAAACATAGGAATTTGAGCCGAACCCACCGATGGTTCCGTTGGCAACACCCGAAA
>Ga0247837_1008025_pt1 | contig 13546 bp, 12 predicted proteins | sample LaCtaG_2_FD_187115 | JGI IMG/M metagenome (GOLD analysis project Ga0247837, IMG submission 187115) | Freshwater microbial communities from meromictic Lake La Cruz, Castile-La Mancha, Spain - LaCruzMarch2015_14.5m | ecosystem: Environmental > Aquatic > Freshwater > Lake | place: Spain: Castile-La...
GCTACTAATCTATCAAGTCCGAAGACACTCGAACGGTTAGAAGTCACTAAAATATTTGTCTCGATTGTTGATAGTGAATTAGTTGTTATTCACTTACTCCAGGAGTGGGAAAATTACAAACCCCGACACTACTATGCATGCCTGACAATCATACTCTCCCACGAATTTGCCCATTTCCTCAAGAAAGACAGTTCCATTAGCTATGCCGCCAATAAGCGCAAGCGCACTCCTCCTAAACACCCTTCCTTTCCTAGAAGTCCACTACCTGCTGACTCCTTCACTGCACAATTGGAAGCACTATTTCCCATAGTAACTAAGGGTGAAAGCGGAAACCGTTTTGAGAAGCTGCTTTATGGAAGCAAATTCCGTTGCCTCACTGAAAAAGCCGCAAAACACTTTTTGAAGTGGATTAAGCATGACACTACTTCAATCGACATCTTCAAAGCAGAGTTTCAGACTCTCAACCAGGTAAATCCCGGTGAGGCTGTGATTACGCTGCCTTTAGACATATAGTTAAGGTCTAGCTTAGGTACGGTCTGCAGAGTAGCACAGGGACCAGTAGTCCAACTACTTGTTTTCGTGAATTCCCTCTTAACAATGGCTTTATTAGGACTACAAAGAAAGGACAGAGAGCTTTTCAAACTCTCGCTCCTCGATTTCGTTGCCTTCAGCAAGCACCTTGAGTGCCTTATGTCGTAGTCCAAGCGCGATGAGTTGCTGGAAGCCCACATGAGAGAGGGTGTTGAAGCGGAGACTGAGGAAGGTGAGGGTTTCGTGAGGCTCCAGAGCCTTGCACACTCGCTGGCATCCTTGATCTCCCACGATGTTTTCGTCCAAATTGACCTCTTGCAGTGTGTGCATCTGGGCCAGTGCAGGCGCCAGCACCTCCATTGCCTCAGGTCCTAGGTCATTCACTGCCAAGCATAGCGTCTTCAACCCCCCCAGCGCCTCCAGTCCTTCCGCCAGCTCCGCTAATCTATGATGTCCCAATCCAACGTTCTCCAATGTCAGTTCCTCCAGCTGCTTCAGCACATTGACCGCCTTGCACACCGCTCTGAAGCCTACCGAGCTAAGTCCCACCTTCCAAACCACGAGTTGCTTGACGAATCTGATGGTAGTGACTAGGAATGTGAAATGCTTCCAGTCGTTGTCGTGCATGGAGCAGAATTTGAGCTGGATGTGCAGGGCGTTGGGGTGGTCGATGTGATAGTTGAAGAGTCTTATCAGTTTCTTGGGCATAACCTGGCGCTGGGATAGCAGATAAGCGGACAGCTCACGAGAGGCCTGTGCGGAGGAGTCCGGTGTGGCAGTAGTAGCGGCCTGGTGGAGCGGCTTCGCGACGATGGCTTCAAAAGCTACCATTTGGACCGAGTCTCTGTCGCGCATGCAGCTGCAAGGAGTTCCCATTATAGGTCCAGTTAATTTCACTACGGCTGTCCGCAGTACTACCTCCACTCAGCATCTCTGGCCGGACTTTTGGTATACTCAAGTCAGGTCTCTGTTTAGGCGAATTACAGGCTGATAGACGGTTCTTCGGGTGTTTGTGCAACTCGGGCTGTATCTTCACTGGAGGGACTGATTTTCTTCGTGTCTTGCAGAGGGTACATCATGCGACGCACTGGCAATCTATCAATATTTAGCGAAAGTCGGAGATGGCAGTAACTCTGAAGTTAGCAATAAAGCCACTATTAGTGTTTCATTGAGCGTTCATTTCCTTGCGTATATCCGACGGCCGAGGGCCCTCAGTCCATATTTGCAACGCTTCATTCTTCGCCCCCACCTGAAGCAGCAACTTGCCAGTCTCCGACACTGCATTCTCACACAGGCCCAGCACTCTCAGAGCCGCCAAATCAGCCAGAAATGGAGCCAACACAGCGCAGCCCCGGTCCTCTATCTCGTTGTGCGAGAATTCGCATTCCTGTAAGGACGAAGGGAGTCCCGGGGCAATGATTTCCATATGTTCGGAGTTCAGTTCGTTCTCACTTAGGTCTAATTTCCTTAGACGTCTTAAGTGCTTAATTGCCGCAGCCAAAGACTGCAGAGGATAGCAGCCTAAGCCGGTTCCGGAAAGGGACAAATCTTGCAGTTTCCGCAGTAGTTCCAAGTAGCTGCATACGAAGTCGAGTCCAGAGAGAGTCAGTAGCACCTGGGTTATGTGTAGAGAGGTAGCTTGCTGTCCGTAGAGAATGAGGGTGGAGAAGTGGGCCCAGTCTGAATCTTTGAGGGAACAGCGGTCCAAATCGAAGGCAGAAAGGCCTTCTTTGGGGAAGGAAATTGCTTTTTGGAAGAGAACCTGCAGCTTCGGCTGCATTTCTTTCTGATTGGATATAAGGTACTTGAGCAGGTCCGTACGCACTACTTCAGGCTTCACATCCATCTCCGCAACACTCCTGGCTATGGACTCTTTGGTCTTCACAGCCTTGGTCAAGTACACTTCGAACTGTCTGCCTTTGCTCACACAGCTGCAGGACGCGCCCATACCTTTCCATCCCGCTAGTAGTAATGGCCGAAAGCGACTCTGAGTACGTGGAGCCGCAAGACCTACCCACTCTCCTGCAACGCCTCGAAGCCGCCCAGCAAGAGCTCTCCGCCAACCAGGCACAGGAGCACCGCACCAACCTCGCCATCCTGCTCAAAGACAAGGAACTGCACCGACTCCGCTCTCGTCTACAAGACTTAGAGGACCAAATCAACCTCAACAAGGCTTCCTACGCCACAGAAAACACCTTTCCTGCGCTTCTCCACCCACTGGTCAATGGGGAGTTCAAAGTCATCCGGGACCAACTACGGGAGTGCACTGATAAACTGACGTTAGTGAATAATGACAAACTGAACAAACGCTTGTCCGAGCAAGTGGCAGCGAGCAAGGACCGCGGCTCCATTCAAAAGTACTTTGACAAGGAGATATCGGCCACGCAGAAGGAAACTTCGGAAAGCAGGGTCAAGGGACTGAAGGAGGATTTGGACAGGGAGAAGGCGCATACGGCGGAAATGGAGCGGAGACTGGTGAGGCAGAGGGAACTGGCGGACTATTTGGTGGGGGAAATTGATGAGCTGCAAAACATTATGTCCACAGTGCTAGCGCAGACCCAAACCGTGGAGACTCAGTACTCTGCATTGGCGAGTGAAAACGAAAGGCTAGGAACAGCGAGCAGATAGCGATTTACAGGATAAGCATAGGTAGTTCTCAATGCTTCAATTGGTACATCTAACTGCACCAAGTGCTCGAATCAGTGCACAACTAGTCACAGACTATACTGTCTACCTCTCTTAATATCCAGCAGTATGGCTGCAGAGGACTCCTCAGTCCTCGTCGAATTGACCTCAAATCCAATCGATATACTCCGCCTCATAGCCTTCACTACTCAGCCAGATTGCGGGGGGATCAGTTACTTCCTCGGAACTACTCGCAACTCCTTCGAGGGCAAAGAAGTGACTCGACTGGAATACGAAGCATACGAGGACATGGCACTGCGACAGATGAGGGAGTTAGCAGTGCGGGTGGTGGAGAAGTGGCACTTGGGCAGGTGTGCAGTGGTGCACAGACTAGGAGAGGTGAAGGTTGGAGAAGTCAGTATTGCCATAGGGTGTGCAGCGGTCCATAGAGATGCAGCGATTCAAGCCACCTCGGAATTGATAAATGAAGTGAAGGCCTCGGTAGTGATTTGGAAGCGGGAGGTGTATGCAGACGGCTCACCAGAGTGGAAGTCCAACAAAGAGTGGCGATTTGCGCAAGTTTAGATTCATATAATCATACTCACCGAAACCCGCGCTAGAAAGGAAATTGGCGCCAGCGGTTTGAAGCGGACTATCTGAAGGGAGTGGTGTACATGTCGATATGATGATATCAGCCGTGCAGTGCTACTTGCAAGACTACGTGTCAGAAGGCGCACTCACAGACCCACATGCAGCGGCCCTGCAGCACTGTCCACGCAGTTGGCTAGAGAAGCGGGAGTCTGTCATGAACTGGCTGTTCGACTGGGGGGAACAGCTCAGTCTCAGCAGTCATTGCATCCAGCAGGCCTGCGTGCTGTGTGATCTATTTATATCTTATCGCCAGGTGGACACTCCGGAAGTGTTTCAATTGATTGTGGGTCTCTCGCTCAACATCACTGCCAAGTTAGATTCACGCTTTCCTCTCACTCTCGCGGAGATCTCACAAGTAATTAACTGTCCTCTCAGCCCCGCAGCTATTAGCAAGGTGGAACTACTGATGCTCGATAGTGTGGGGTGGAAAGTCGCGAGACAAACAGCTGCAGGCATGTCCCGACTGTTGCTGCACGTGACTTGTCCTGAATTCAACTTTCAGACGCTGTGGAAGTATAGTGACGCATTTGCAGCGCTGTGTTATTGCAATGTGGAGTTGGCGAAGATGGACGCAGGCACAATTGCAGTAGCGACGGTGTGTGCAGCGCTAGATAAGCTAAATCAACGCGATTTCAAGGAGGGCTGGCTCGCGCATATCCAAGGGCAGTTCTCCCAACCCACAGTGACTCTACTCCTCTCTCGCATCCAGAAACTCGTGAGTCACCTGGAAGAGGACCGCGGCAGTGACAGCACTGAAGGCTCGCAGCATAGTTTAACTGCGGAGCAGTAGCTCTGACAATAGGGTAGGGACCTGCCAAAACAACATTAAAAAGCCGAATTGGATGATTTGCAGCTATTATATGCTTCAGACTTAACAACTCAGTCTTTCCTTCCCAACTCCCTTTTCCTAGTAAATGTCCTGCTACTATCGCAACCGTAGGCACTAGGCAGGCTCCTCTGCCCCTTGGATCACTGTCCTATTACACGTGGCTATCACTGCACTGCTGGTCTGGAAGGTGCAGCATTTACGCGACTTGGCTTCTTGGAGCGGCAATGCGTTCTGGTGAGTGCTACAAAGGACTGCTTTTGTGCTAACTTTGGCGTCATTTCTCAACGCTAGCTACCTGAACCCCGGCTTTATCTCTGCCAAAGACATTGAAGAGCGCAATAAACTCAGAGTAGATAACGACAATCAAAGCCAAACTCTGCGCAAACAAGACTCAGAAGTGCCCGGCTTCCTCCTGTCGCCTTCCAAACTGCGGGAGTCGCTCAATTCGCCCAAGAATGCGCCGATTTTCGAAGAAGTGCTGGACTCCACCTCTCTCCCTCCCAAGTCGCCAGAGCGGGGAGGTTGCCAGCAGGTCACAGAGCCTTCAGAGGACCCGCCCGGACCCCTTTCTACCTCTGGGGCAGTTTCCAAGCCTTCCGAAGAGTACCAGAACGAGCCCACTCCCCGGTCTATCGGCGCTATCGACTCCGACGCTACTGACGATGAGCACATGGACGACATCCGCGCCCCTCAGAATTCAATCATATTCATCCCTGACAACCTGAAAAGCGAAGACCTGATAGTGGTGGAGCCGCGCCGCTGCCCTGTGTGTGACTTGGAACAGCCGCTGCGTTGCAAGCACTGCAGAGACTGTGCACAGTGCGTGGCACTGCATGACCACCACTGTCCGTGGCTGGGAAATTGTGTGGGTGAGCGGAACCGCAGGAGCTTTTACTGGTACTTGGTCTTTGAGTGCTGTTTGCTGTGGCTTGCACTTGTACTAGTAAGATCTAGACAGACCGTAGGCAGCTACCAGACCAAAAACACGTTAATTGCCTGGGGCGCGGAAAACGGACCAAGAGTGGTTTGCAGTATGGTGATGGGGTTGTTTTGCCTAATGGTGAGCTGTTTACTGGGGTTCCACACCTATTTAGCACTAACGAACCAGACGACATGTGAATGCTATGCAGGGGAAAGTGTGTCCTGGGAGAAGATTTCCTACTTGAAGGTGTGGCCGAGTGAGTACGGGTCTCCCTTCAGCCACGGCTGCTGGTCCAACTTCCTGATCTACTGCTGCTACCGGGTGCCTCGGCCTTTTCGGGTGTGGAAGATGCCCAAGCACTTACCAGAACAGGTCCCCAACCTTCCCTTAGTCTAGCCCTAGTCTTGAAACATGCTCAGTGCATGGGAACACAAAGTCCTCAATTCAGCCACTTCATATGTATCCTAGTATGTTAGACTAGGGGCGGAACTGGATCTGAACGCGAGTATTACTGCGGTTGGAGTGGAAGAAAGACACTGCGTCTTGGCAGTTGGACACAGGGAAGACACGCAGCGGGTCTTGCGCTGTCAAGGAGGGCAGGACACTGCAGACTTCCTGCAGAATGGATGCTGCCTCTGCAGGGTGTCTCTGCAGCCACTCCAACAGCACGAATAGCTCTGCACGTTTCCCCGACTCGGAATGGGGTACACTCATCATCTCCATGAAGCCGACCTGAGCGTGGAAAGCGCCTGGCTGCAGCGCTGCGAAGATCTGGTTGCTCAGTCTGCCGCCCACCATTTCCAAGGCTGCTGTGACGTTGTGTTGGCGACATAGAGTTTGCAGCTGACTAGGGAAGTCCGGACTAGTGGAGAGCAGAACTGGTTCATTTGTTTCCCTGCGCAGTCTGTCGACGTACTCTGCCTTATGAACAACTCGTATGCAGTGCATGCCGAGAAGCCGAAGCCAGGCGGAGGCCAGTCTGCCCAGACCTGATAAAGGGACTGTCATAATCACACTGGTGCGTGGACGTATGAGGTGCATTGCAATCCCCAGTGTCATCGCATTGGTCATAGTGGCTCCATCCGAATAGCTCAAATTGTCAGTCAACGGGACACACTCTTCAGCAGGAGCCACCAAGTAATCCGCCCACGCTCCACTAGCGCCGATATGCACCAATCTCGCTACCCTCCTCTGCAGCAAACTGTCCGCCAGTCTCCCCCCTCCGCTCTGCACCACCAGTCCCGCAGCCTCGTAGCCTAGCGAAGACCCGGAACTCGAGTAAGTGTCGATGTTGAGGATAGACGCATTGTGCACTTCTATCAGGACTTGGCCTGCTCTTGGCTTCGGAACCCTTGCCTCGTACACCGCCAACTTCAATCCTCTTTCCAGTCGTAAGGCTCTCATCATTATTGCCACTCCTTAAAAATCGTTTCTGCGATGGTGTCTCCGCCGTCGCAAGTGGTATATGCAGGATGAAACCCTACTCTGAAGTGTCGTTTCCATTAACTGACCTCAGTGAACGAATTGGCCCGCGGCTAGAAACGGCTCTATAGCTCTATTACTAGACGATTTCTGAAGCTCTTAAGCACGCATCTCCGTCCTTTAGCTGCCCCAAGCCCTGTATGTGGTTTATCAGACTTCTCCACATTCTATCGTTGCTGAGGACAATCTTGTTCCCTACGAGTACGAGTCCTGACTGAGCTCGAGTGATAGCGACGTTCAAACGTCGTTTATTGTGCAGAAACCCCAACTGAGACTCCATATTGGCGCGAACTGTGGAAAAAAAGATAAACTTCTTCTCTCTGCCTTGGAATCCGTCCAAATTCTTGATTTCCAAACTGTCTAAAGGAACGCGCTTTCTGGTTTTGACAGTGTCAAGGATGTGCAGGCGCTGTCCTTCGTAGGGAGTGATGATGCCAATGTCCTCTGGTGATACTCCGTACTGCGCTACTAGAGTGTACAGCAGTTCTTCGACCAGTGCGGCTTCTCTGTGGTTGAAGAAGGAAAAGGCGCCTGAAGGCTCTTCGGTCCCATTCACGTGGTAGAAAGCCAGAGGATGACTGCCTCCCCAGAAGCTTTCCAGGCTTGGCTCGAGTCTTGCCACAGTGTTCGGACCGTCTAGCAGGCTTCCTGCATAGATTTCCCGATTGGAGAAGAAGGACAGGTCAGGGTGCATGCGGTACTGCATATTGATTTGATGCACAGGCACTCCAATGCTCACCAGTCGTTCGAACATGCTCCTGCCGTAGCCGATGCCTATAGCGACTTTGGACTGCACAAAGGGCGGCAACTGATTTTCATCTCCCAACATCACAAACCTGGAAATGTTCTTTAGCACTGGCAACAGGGCATCTGGCTCTGTGGCAAAGCCCGCTTCATCCAGCACTACCGCTCCGAACCGAATACTGCGGATGTACTCCGTCACAGTGTTAGAACAGGTGCAACACACTACGTGGTATTCGTTCACTATTTCTCGCTCCACACGACTGATGGCTGTGTCGGGGATGTCCGACATGTCCGAGAGAGATTTGTGACGGTCCTTGAGGGCTTCGGAATGGGTAGGGTACAGAACCGCTAACTTCCTGCGAACTGCCAGGTGCAGAGCTGACTCCTCGGCTAGCAGCGCTCCTTCGCTCTCAATCATCGTCCTGGAATATATCCTCAGCGGTCTAACTCCGTTATAAGTGGCCAAGCGCTGTGTCAAGTGATCTACTGCAATGTTGGAAGGCGCACAGACCAGCACTCTTTCTTTTGTGAGTGTGAGAAGGTTGTAAATGATGGCAGCCGCCGTGGTGGTTTTGCCAGTGCCTGGGGGACCGCGAATAAGGGCGAATGGACGAGTGAGTGCGAATTGAACTGCTTGGATTTGGGAGTTGTCCAAGTCGTGGTTGGGAGGCCTGAGGATTTGGTAGTCTGCAGGGAGCGGCAGTTCCACATTAATCGTTTTCCCTAGTATGATATTCGCTATCCTTTGATCCACGTCCTTCCCAAACTCAAACTGATTGAGTCCTGTCATCATCCTCAAGTGCACTCTGCAGGCCACAAACTCCACTCTGTACCTCAAGTTTTCACTCATCACCAAGCCCTCCATTGCGTCCACATTTATCAGCCGCACTGAATTAGTTTCCTGTTTCTTCTGAAATACCCGAAAGATAGCACTGTGGCCCTCGGGATCAGTAATGCGCAGTTGATCTCGCACTGAGAGTTCGGTGACAGAGGGAAGTTGGACTTCTGCCACGGCGCCTGCGCCAGGTCTCCAAAGGACTGCGCAGTCGCTGCGGGTCAAGTGGTCTCTTTTGCTTTTCTCCTCCGCTATCTCTAGCGCCAGAAAGCCTTTGAAGGTCTGCACGTAGTCCTCTTTAGTCTCGAACCTTTCAGGGACATTGGCACGCAGCACAGGCTGGGGGTTTTCATAGGCTATGGCGTCCGGCTCAGCCTGCAGTTCACTGAGATGGAACTCATTCCCACCAGCCATTGTATTACCAGAGATGCGAAGACTCTTTGGCAAGCTAAAAGACCTTTCCTTCGACAAGGGATCTGTCACTATGCATTGGGCCGATGCGGCCACCTCGACGGTGCCGCTGATTTGGCTGCGGGACAATCCGCAAAGTGGACAGCGCACCTCGCTTCCAACAAGCCTGAAACTGCAGACTATTACACTGGATGAGCGCAAGGACACGCTTATTATCAAATGGACTGACCGGCCTGCAGATGCTTATAGTGGCTCCTGGCTGTATCAGACCCTGGCTGCCGCCCCAGTGTCCCCACCTATTGATAAGGAGCCTTTTACCACTGAAAGCCTTGCAATGGTAAGACTAGGCGAGAAGCACGGACTGAGGGAAGTGATAGAAAGACTGGAAAAGCACGGAGTAGTGATAGCGGGACACAGAGAAGTGCAGGAAGTAGTGGACAGAGCAGACGAGCGAGTAGTAAGCGCAGGTACAGGCCTAAGGACTGAGGGCGCCTACCTGCAGGAAGTACCCAAGGTGGTAGTAGTGAGGGCGGAAGTCTCAACTCCTGTCCAAGTGTTGGACTCCCGCCTGCTCTCCTCCCTGCCTTCTCTAGTCCCTCTCCTGTCCTTGTTTCCCCAGTACCCTGCTTCTTTCCGCTACTCCGACCCGCCCTTTCTCCACCTCTCCTCCCACACTCTCCTCTCTTCATCCCTTGTCTACAACGAACACTACCGCGACTCCGCAGTGGCTGATAAGCAATTCTACGCTCTACTGGGACAGCTCCAGCAGGCTCTGACTCAATTGCCGCCTGTTCAGCTTACTCTGGTTCCTGGAGAAACTATGCTGCTTGATAATCACAGAGTTCTTGCTAATTGGCAAGCGGATGCTCGGGTGCTTTCCGCCTTTTCGCCTAGTCTGTACTGGGCCTTGGTGAACGGACTCAAGGAAAGTAAGGGAAATATATAATGAGATAGCTCTTCTACCACCGGAATTAGCCAGTATAGACTGGTTGGGGGATAAATAGAAGGAAAAGGTATACGAAAGCAGCAGTTTCCACCTTAAACCTGCTAATTGTAATATCTCCCTGTGATGGAACCCCTCGTTCCTCCCAGGCCGTACCAGCCCTGTTTGCCTTGTGCCAACATGGCCGTCCTCATGCTGTCCGGCTGCACAGGCTACTCCCTGTATCAGTACTTCGCAAATCGGCCCTATGTCATTTGGTACCGACACCTGGGAGCCGTGGCCCTGCCTGTGTGCTTCGCTGGCTTGACAGTGAGACAGTGGGGACTGAGAAGGAAACTCATAGAGGCGGACAAAGAGACAAAATCCCCTACCTAAACTTCAAATTCACCACGAATCCCTTCTCACCCTCACTCTCCGACTCCGACTGCACCTCTCTCTGCGGCCGTATAGCCTCCGGCAGTGACAGTTCCTCCTCCTTCACCACGTCCAGCAGCACCGGCTGCAAGTCCCTGCCACTCACCTGATACCTCCGACTCAAAGCCGCCTGCTGCAGCTCCAGCAGTCCCTCCAGGTCCAAAGTCGCTAGCAGGCGCACTAGGAAGTCTCTGTCTTTCGTGTCAGTGTCAGGGACGTATTGCCGTAGCACGCGGTTTTCCCTGCAGTACTGCAGTAAACTGTCGGGCTTGGTTTTGGCGTGGTCGGAGAGGTAGAAGCAGCGAGTTTGGTACAGTGGCAGCACTTTCTTGCCTTTCTCCACCACTTGTTGGAGGAACTGCACGGGACAGAGGTCGAACTTGGGGAGGAGGACTTGGCACTTGTAGCTGAGGTAGTTGTGGAGTTCATCAGGAGCCAGGTATCTGAGACTCGAGGCTTCGGGGAGTTCCGCCATTAGCGTGTTGCTATATGAGGAGAAAAGCAGTTGGTAGGGACACCAGTGCTAATTAACGCAGCAATGCAGTCCACTGTGCACTGTCTCCTGGTCCCGGCAGTCTACCTAAGCATTCTCCTCTCTTTCGAGTGCGTAAGGAGGAATTAGGTACTGGCGCAAGACAGCAAGGAGCGACCAGAGCTATACCCCAGCTACTACTGGGAGAGCTGCACTGTGGTGATATGGGGCACTGTGGGCCTCAGTGCAAGCCTTTGGCTGCTTTCCACTCTAACTAACCCTGGCCACCTTCACTTAGACTCGACCGAGCCGCACCCCCGACTCTGCACAGTGTGCAACCTAATGCGGGGGGAAAGAACACACCACTGTTCGAAGTGTGGACGATGTGTGGAGGGGATGGACCACCACTGTTCCTACCTGAACAACTGCGTGGGCAGGCGAAACCGCAAGTACTTCGTGCTCTTCCTCTCCACTACTTGTCCTGGCGCCCTCGTGTACCTCTTCCTCCTTTCTCAGTACTCTTTTGGGCATGTCTCCGCGGAGCCGATTCCGTCGCAGTTCTCTTTGTCTCTGCTGAAACTCGCATTTGGTGTAATTTCCTGTGTGCAATCGCTATTTCTACTACTGGTGTTGACCTTGGCCGGAACTCATCACTACCTGATATACCGGAACATGACGACTCTGGAGCTGATAAAGGAGGTGAAAAGCAGCAAGCCCAGGTGGTGCTGGGAGTGGGAGGCGGAGCACGACGAAGGAGTCATTCCCAACTACAGACAAGTCTTCGGCTCTTCGCTTTCGGAGTGGTGTCTCCCCACTCCGCCGTATCTCGTGCCTTCGGTGCGGCTTCCTCTACCTTAGTTATACACCTTTGCAGCTGCTTAGAGACCTACTCTCGTCTCCATTGGTCCATGCACGAATGAGTCAAAGATACTTCGTAAATATTGCAGAAGTAGATAGTAGGCAGGTGAGTAATGGGCATTTGAACGGTAAAAGTCACTTTTCCACTACTAGATGGGCAGTTGTTCTGCCTACTCTGAGCCAGTGCTCTGGGGAATGGTTGATAATGGAGCGAGGAAGCAGATAGACACGCGGCTTTAGCGCAGCCGGTAGCGCGTAAGTCTCATAATCTTAAGGTCGTGAGTTCGATCCTCACAAGCCGCACTTTTGACGAGTCCATTCCCAATTCCTACAAGAAATACTGCGACTTTTGCAGTGAATTGCCTGTGTCTATTTACCTGAAATCACCTAACACCCTTGAAATACCGCTTTAGTATCCGTCTTTGCTCTCCTCCATGTTTCTTCCCGCGCTAATATAATGTCAAACCTGCGGCCTTCTCCCATGTCCGCTGCAGAGACAGGACCAACTCGCGACCGCAGAGTGTCCTGGGGCAATCGTCGTGTGCGGGAGTACTTAAAAAACGACATAATCGAAGAAGCCGGCGACTCTTCCCCACAAGACTCCTACGAAGGCCCGCTCGAGTCCTCTTCCTCGTCCCAAAGCAGTCCAATGCTGCAGGCAGAAGCCGCAAAGACCCCGGAACGAGAGCAGCCAAGGGACCAAGTGATGCTCACGCCTGTGCGCAAGTCCAGGTCTCCAATGGTCCGGATGCGCACCTCCCGCCTTGACAAGCGGAAACTCACGCCTATGAAGACATTTGGATTTTCACTAAGTCGGGTGTTGAGTATGAAGGCGGCAGCCACTCCGCAAAAGCCGCAGCCGAGGGAGGAGAAGTACTTGATAGAGGCGAGACAGCAGGAAAAAGAACTCGATGGACGCTTAGTCACACTCATCAGAGAAAAGGCCCTGCTGCAGACTGGCCTGGAAACAGCTATTCACCGCATACATTCCTGTCGACAGATTCTTGCAGAGCGCACAGCAGAGCTGCAGAGTCAGCAGGAAGTGGAGAACTTGCCTGCGTGCAGAGTGGTGCTGGCGCAGTTGAAACTGCTGGCGGACTGGGTGCCTGGCTATTCGACGGAGGGGGAAGAGGTGTGGCACCACGCTTCTACCTTCCACAATGCTCATTTCTATGACCTGTTCCACTGCAGAATTCGCCCCAGTAAGGTCGAGCTTTACACTAGCGGCGACTGGCCTGATGTGGAAGTGCAAGAAGAGTTCAAAGCCTTATGGCAGCGCAAGCAGCTGCTGTTCCAGTCCCAGTGCAGCAATTTAAGTGCTACGGAGGTGCTGGAAAGAGCGGCGGAAGAGGTGGACCAGGTCGTGCTGTTTATGAAGGAGTTGTGGCGCATGAAGGTGGCGTTTTTGGTGCAGGACTGCCAATTCACAGATCTGGAGATGGTGGCACTAGTGAGTAGGGAGGGCGAAGTGGTGCAGGTGAGGACTGACTTGGGCAGTCTGCGGAGTTGGGCGAAAGGCAAGAGCGGTAGTCTCACCTCTCTGCTCACTACTTATTAGCCTCCACAATGTCTTTATACTGTCCAGTCGTTATTTAGTAGGTGTAATCGAACTCGTTCAGATGGTTGTAATTATCTAAAATTTATGAAAATGAATCACCTTTGTGTGTTGAAATGCGCGTATATTTCCGTTTCTTCCTCACCATGTGTATCATTGAAGAAGTGCGAGAACAGGAGTCTTATTAGGCCTGGGACAAGGTAAAAAGCAGAATTCGACACTTAGCAAATAATAGTTTTAACAAAATGTCGACTGAGACTATCCTACTTCCTTG
>Ga0247837_1008026_pt1 | contig 13546 bp, 12 predicted proteins | sample LaCtaG_2_FD_187115 | JGI IMG/M metagenome (GOLD analysis project Ga0247837, IMG submission 187115) | Freshwater microbial communities from meromictic Lake La Cruz, Castile-La Mancha, Spain - LaCruzMarch2015_14.5m | ecosystem: Environmental > Aquatic > Freshwater > Lake | place: Spain: Castile-La...
GCATTCAGACACTCAAGCCTCGGACGTACAAAGGCGTCTATTTGGTGTCTGGCTCTCAAGAGGCTGAAGGCTGCTTCATTTCCCGTCTGCCTAACAATTTGATCCGCCTGCTGATTTCCTACAACACCATCTCCGAACTGCTGTCCTTCACTTTCACCTGCAAGCGATTTGGACAGTTTCTGTTCGACAAGTACATAGCCTTCAGTGGTGAGTACGGGAATGTGGGGTTCTTCAAGCAGGACCGCTTCACCTTTCAGGACCACTACGACCTGATCCGCGCCCAGGAACTCAGTTCCCAAGGCTACAGAGTGAAGATCTACGCTAGTCTGCGGCCTGAGTTCACTTCCCTTTTCCACATTAACACCAAGAAAGAGACCTTCTACTCCTACCATAACGGAGAAATCCAGGAAGGGGAACTAGTGCGATACAACGACTCCCTAGCACTAAAGTGCACACGCCCCTGTATCAGCAATGCTAGTGCCTGGGATGTCTGTGGGGAAGTCATAGTCTGCGCCAGTTCCAGTGAAATTGCTCTCAGCAGGCCTGCACAGCCTTTGCGTGTGGCTCGCTTTCCGCACGAAGAAGCTGCAGGCGCAGTGCGGCTGCTGGGGGAAAAGCGACTGATAGTGGTGCAGAGACAGGGCAGGTTCGAGACTTGGTCGGAGTTGCTGCAGCCACTAGGACACATTGCGCATGAGGGAGGCATTGTAGTCCTGCAAGTGGCTGATTTCAAACGAATGATCTTCGCAGCGCAGTCTGTATCCGGCTTTGTCACTGCTTATCAGGTCGATTTCGCAGGAAATATCCGGAAACTGTGGCAATGGACGAATGAATTCGGCCAAAGTCGGGTCAAATCCTTCCATTTGGCAGACATTAGGGGCGAATTGGTGCTGATTATATTGACTATTACTGGCGCTTTGTATGCAAATCGCACACAAATCTCCAAACCCACCGAAGTTTGGACCCACTTTTCAGTCCTAAACGATAAGTTATTCGCAGGGTCAGCCAACAACCTCTTCCTATTCACATACAACAGCCAGTCGGGGCAATACAAGTCGAAACAGAAGTTAAAAGTCAGGTGCGAGCCCTGGTCCGACCACTTTTCCTACATTAACTACAGCAGAATGAAGGGAATCGCCGTCTTTCAGACTGATTTCGGCCACCAAGTGGTCTTTTTCCGTCCCTCCCACAACGCCATTTCCGTCTTCAGCACCATCACTTTGCCTCGAATTGCAGATTTCTCTGTGCAAAGCCACAAAGAAGTGACAGTGCTGAAAGGCAGTATAGTGGAGGAGAGGGAAGGACAGGTGTGGTCAGTTCCTTGTGTGTATGTGCTGAACTTCAATGTTAACTCGATGTTGGTTCGGATGCCGGATTTAGTGCAGCAGGCGAGGACGTGGGTAGACGAAAAAGTGGCCGAAGTGGTCCGGAAGCGGCTGAAAAGAGCGGAATTGAAGCGGAAAGAACAGTCGGAAAAGGCGAAAAAGACGGAAGAACGTGAACAGAAACACCGTCCAAAGCGCTGAGTAAAGAACTAAATGGCAATTGCAGCCAATGTTGCTGTAAAGGAGTTGGAATTCCCTACAATGCGGCAGTAGGGTTTCATTTAAGCCATTTAGTGCAAATATTTGGATATTTTGAGAAAAAGGCTAATTTAAGAACTCGACCTAAAGGCTCAACAGTATATTTAATGGCTTTAATCGATTTATAGCCTGGGAAAAGACTTCTTCTAACATCCGATTTCCGAGTAATGTGAGAATTTCGCTTCGTCACTTCTGAGTACTTCGATCCAAGTGTGTTCCTTTACAGTTTTGAAGGCTGGAGGAAGCGATTTCAAGGCCTATTGCTCTTGCATAGAATTGCGGTCTATAAGCATCAATTCTCACAAAGCAACTGGCATCACCAACTTTCCAAACGACCGATATCAGTTTCTTTCCCTTTCTCCAGACTTCCTACCTGCAAATGTATGAGTAGTGGCTAAGTATAGCACCTGCCTACAGTTCTAAGCGTAATAATAGTAATATGATCAGCCCAGAGGCAAATCGCTTGCTAAGACTGCAGGCGGCTTCTCTGCTTCCCTTCCCAGCTGGCAGGCCTTCCTGCACACCAATGTTCGCAGTTTCCTTGGCGATTGCAGGCTTCGAGACTACTCATCGAAGCGCAGAAAGGGAGAAAAGCCGGGACTGGTGGGCGAAAGTAGTGCAATTGATAGGCGCTACAATGCTTTTTGTGGCTACTCTGGGAGCCGTAAGCTGTATACTGGCACTGGAGGAGACCAGGCAAAAAGGCAAATGGACTATATGGAGCATTCAAGTGGGGATGTGCTTAATGACTGCCGGGATGGGCAGACTCGCTATTCATTGCGGAAGCAGGAAAACCACATCTGCGGCTCTTGCGTATTTGCGTGTATTGGTACTGTTCACTGTCATTTCGGTGATTGCCTTGATGGTTTCCTCTATGCTCAGTCTCAAACCAGACTCTCCCCAATGGAGTCAAAAGCAGACTTTCCCTGCCCCGGCAATTCCCTCAGAGGCAATATCAGACCCTTTGTCGCAGCCGCTGAGTTGGCAAGAGGACAGTGCTGGGGATTGGGGAGAGGGTGAGGAAGACTGGCAGGGCGGAGAGGAAGGAATGATGGGGCAGTTCTTGATGGTCTTGGGCTTTATGCTGGTGTTGGCTGGGTGCGTCCTTTGTGCGGTAAAGCTTTTGACGTCGATTCGACAATGCGAGCGATTGGATACTGCCTGTGCCCAACTACCCCGTTTCTCTTTCCATTCCACTACGCAAGTGCAAACTGTCCTTGTCTTACGTCCTTCGTATACTAGCCAGGAGTAAAGTAGACTAATAGAGTCTGGAATCGGCATTTTCGTGCTATCACCCCTGTTAGGATCTAGGCTAATGTCCTTCAGGCACTAGATTGTCCTAGCTGCCTCAGTAAAATCGCCATAGTAGCAGAGAAACCAAGTATCAGTCCTCACACCATTCCTTACCCAACAGCCCATTTACCTGTATGACTGCTGGAGTGGCTGTCTTCCGGTGTAAAGGAGAGTTATTGCAAGTGGGGGTGTAGGAGAACTACTTGAGCTCCCTTAGAGAAAGCTGCAACAGACATACCGCTGCTTCGGCAGCCAGTGCTGTCCTCTCCCTCCTGCCGACATTTCGCTCTAGCGCCAAGTGATAATAGCGCGCGTTGGTACAATGGACGCCTACCCCGACCTAGAGCCCGACAAAGCCGCAGGGACCTTCCTGCACACTTCCCCCGCCTTCTCCCCCCTCTTCACCCGCGAGTTCACAGCCACTGGCGACCTCTATGAAGCCTGGCTCTACCGCCTGCAGGAGTGCAGCGACTTCGGAGTCCTCTTCCCCCATCAACTGCTGCCCCTGCCCTGGAAAGACCTGCGCGAACTCGGCTGCGTGCAGCTGCGGCGCAGAGAAGTGGAGGACCTGAAGGACTTCCTGTTCGAGATGTGGAGCGACCTATTGCGTCTGTCCAAGGAAAGGGCAGGCGAGGCTTCCAAGGCGTGTTACTTGGTAGTGCCTTTGGGGACAGCGGAGCAGGTGGACTGGGAGGTAGTGGCGATGGGCATAGGGAAGAAGCCGAGGCAGAAGCTGACGGATGTGGACCCGCACTCCCTGCCCAACTCCATCTGGCAGGCGAACTACAAGAACAAGGCGACTTGGATCCTGGTGGACGCATTTCTGTGCTGCCGAGTGAGCACTCGACAGTTCCTCACCTGTCTGTTGGGCCGCAAACACCCGAAGTTGGAGGAGTTGTGTGACAAGTACAAGTGGTTCGGAGTGTCGGACCTGATCCTTGAAGAGTCTTTCGACGTGGAGTCAGTGAAGAACTTCCGAGGCCTGATAGCCTCCGGAATCGCCTCCAGTTGCGACTTCTTCAAACCCTTTATCTTCGCAAAGCCCACCAAAACCATCATCCAGGACGGAGAAAGCCGCAGCACGGACCAGCAGTGCTTCCCACACGGCACTCCCTTGCTCCACTTCGACCTGCTGGACAAGTTCTACCTCAGCAGAGAGCAGTGGGAAATGGCACGGCGGCTGCCGGAAGTGCTGATTCGCCTGGAAAACGCGTCCTTAGTGATGGAATTCGCAGAGAAGTACGGCCGGGCGGACTTCTACGACCTGCGGGAAGCCCTGACCACCACTCAACTGGACATTCTAAGCAACTTTGAGAACCTGGAAAACATGGGCGACACTGTGCTCAAGTTCCTCACCACGCTCCTAGTCTACCGCCGCCACCCTGACAAGACTGAGAACTCGCTGACAAGTCTCCGCACCGGTCTCATCAATAACAACAATTTGAAGCAGGTGTCGAAGACCAACCACATTTACCGCTTTATTAGGACTGTCTTGGTGAAGTCTTCGAAGTGGAGGCCGCCTTTCTATGACGGCAAAATGGGCCCTGCGGACACTGCTGTGCAGAACCATGTCAATGAGAAGACCATGGCTGATGTAGTGGAGGCGCTTATAGGGGCGTATTACCTGTCTGGGGGGACGCTTGCAGCGGTCGATTTCCTCAAGAAGATAAAACTGTTGAAGGTGGATAGTCACTGGGAGACCTGCTTGAGCTACCTGGAGTCCTCTCCGCTGGTGTTTATATCCCAAGAGGAAATCAGCGCCTTTGACAGGGACGAAAACTCGACAATGGGACAGCTCCTGGCCCACGAAGACATCCCCTACCCCTGTGGCGACCGCGCCCTCAGTCTCGAGGACTGCCAAACCGCCCTCGGCTACACCTTCCGAGACCCAAGCCTACTAACCGAAGCACTGACTCAAAGGTCTGTCAACAGTGCACAGAACTATGAGCGACTGGAGTTCCTGGGAGACGCTGTAGTGGATGTCGCTGCCTTGACCAATGTGTTTCCCTTCCTCAGGGCTGACACTTCGCCTCGAGAGTTGACGAACATCAAACACATATTGGTCAACAACCAGACCTTGTCACGTCTGACCATTGCTGCGGGGCTGCATCGGTACTGTGCATTCACAGAGGAACTCACAGAAAAGGTGGATGAGTACTTAGCCCGGCTGACGTGGACGGACAACCCTTTGCTATTCGGGATCTACCAGGACGAGCCGCCCAAACAGCTGAACGACGTGTTCGAAGCTCTTATCGGAGCTGTGCTCATAGACTCAGGCTCGCTGCAAACCGCAGCAGAAGTCACTCTGCACCACATCCGTCCTATCGTGGTCTACCTCGTAAAGCACCACAAGAGTGTGCAAAAGAACATCGTAAACCGGCTAATTGAGGCAGGGCAGAAGCGCGGAGTGAAGGTGAGACTAGTGGCGGAGAGTCATGAGGGCGGGTCCTTTGCCATGGTGCAGGATGCGGAGGACCAGGTGTTAGCCACTGCACTGGCGGATACACTGGAAGTGGCGAAGCATCAGGCCATCCTGTCCGCACTGGAAGAGCTGGAAAAGCTGCCTGTGAAGGAGTAGGCTTTATGCTTAGGTCGCTGTAGACTTAGGCACTGTGCACAGAAAGCAGCTTCGCTTGGGGATAGGGGAATTGAAGGTACTATGAGACTTCTATACAGGGACAAATTTGCATTCTTTGCGATTTCTCCACAAAGTTGCAGGTTGAAAAGGCAGACAAAGTCAAAAGTTCGGGAAAGCACTATCCGCATTGCAGCAGAGAACAGAGGCTGGACTAGGCCGCTCTCCCTAATAATATGAGTCTCTTCGTAGGGAACGTCTCGAAGAATGTGAGTCTCAAGGACCTCGAAGAGGAATTCATGAAGTTCGGCGCATGCAAAGTGAACCACCGAGGCAGCTACGCTTTCATAGAGTACCCAGACGAGCAAGACGCCGAGGACGCTCGCATGACCCTGAACTCCAAGAACATGGGCGGTCTGTGTCTGAACATCGAATGGTCGAAACGGTCGACTCGCTACGACCCCATCAAATCGAACCGCCCTGCCGGCAGACTGGACCGCGGCCAGGAAAAGTGCTACAAGTGCGGGCAGCCTGGACACATCAGCAAGGACTGCAGGTAGACTTTAGGCAGAGAAGTGCAGGATTGCTTTGAGTGTGGAGGGAGGGGACATATAGCCAAGGACTGTCCGAAAAAGCGCTCCCGCTCCCCTCCTCGGCGCCGCACTCCCTCACCTCTGCGTCCCCGCCGTCGCAGTTCCTCGGAGCGTTCCTTCTCCCTCGAACACCCAGCTCCCTTCCTCCCTCCACAGCCTCCCCTGCTCGCCCAGCCCCTTTCCCCTACTGCCCCTGAGGATCTAGAGGACGACCTCGTCTTTCCTAGCGAAATCAAACAGACAAGCCCAGTGGCCGACACACCTCTCGTCTCAGCAAAGGAAGAAAAGACACCCGACCCCGCCGAAACCAAGAAGCTACCAGCTGCAGAGATCGTAGAGACGGACGGGTCTAGGTTCATCCTAGTGACGCCCACTGTGGAGGAGGAGTACAGCGGCTATAAATGTGAAACCTGCGGCAAAACCCTGCAACGAGGCAATCTCAAGAAACACATCGCAACTAAGACACACAAGGACAAACTGGCTCATAAGTAACTCTACCCATCATTGCGCTCTGCACTAGGACTTTCTGCTTAGAAAGAGACTTCCTTCACCTGGAGGCGAGGCACGAACCTTTGAAGGCCTTCATTGGCTAGCCACTGCAAGCGCGTCACAAATAGCGAATGGTCCTGGTACTCCGCATTAGTCCTCGGCCCAGAATAGGTATTTCCCACTAAAACCGAGGACAAATACGACTGCAAGTCCGTAGAGGGACTAGGGGGAGCCTGCAGGCGCTCACTATGGGCTGATAGCAGTCTACTCCTGGCCTTACTCAGCACAGGGGTTATCCGCGCTCGCACCCTTTGCCCCATTTCCGCCTCTTTCGACGTTTCGATGCGAGTTCGGTACGTCTCTGCGTCGAAGAGTCGGTATTTCCGTCTGGCGCCTATGCGCTGCTGCACAGCTTTATCAGCCTTCGCGCCTTCTTGCAGCTTTAAGTCCCGGAAGAGAGAATGAAGGGCCTGCCTTTCTGCCTGGGAAATGGCTTTGGGCGGGAAATCCTCCCTAAGACTCATAAAGCGCTGATGTCTGGCAGATACTGCGCCCTGCCTAGGTCCTGCTCTGGTTGTGCTCACTTTCGCTTTTCGGGTGTCTAGTCGCCTTCTAGCTGCGTGGAAGGAAGCGGTTTCTCGGTCCAGAGTAGCCCCTTCCCAGACTTCCTCTTCTCTAGCCACTGGTGAAGCCTTTTTAGCCACTGCAGGGCCAGGCGCCCTGATACCCTGTCTGTCCGCAGTTCCCAGTTTGAAAGCCAGTTCCTTCCTCACTCGGCCGTCCTTGTAGCCAGCCCTTGTGAGCAGGTCCGAGGCCATGTGGAAGAGAGCAGTCGTATTTTCCGAGTCCAAATTCACAGAAAAGGCACTGCGGTGCGCTTTCATATATAAAAGTCCCTTCAAATGCGCAGTTTCCTAGATGGGAAGGGTGGGATGGGGAAATAGGGGCTTTTGGACCAAATGTGCAGTTTTCGCTGATATAAACTTTAAATATACGTCTTATTTCTGCGTCTAAAGCCTATATGTATAGCAAATCTCTATCTATCGCTCTAATAAGCTCCAGCTATCAGTACTCCCCACTCAGTATACAGCCCCTTTTCCCCTGTCCCCATTATTCGTTTCAATATATGCATCTTGGTCTGCTCCCAGCGCTTCTGCAGCTAGTTTCCGCCTCTTACCAGTGAGTTCCACACAGAGACGAGTGTCTAAGTCTGCCAGAGTCGCTCTGTGTGGGTGGGGCGAGGCGTGTGCTGGCCGCTGCCTCGGGGCCTGAGGGACTGGTGGGGTGGTGGAGCTTTGATGACAGGTTTGGACATGACTCCAGTCCCACCAACAACTATATGAGGGACATTCCTACAGCCGGCCCTTCCTTCCGTACTCCTCACTCAGGCGGCCAAGGCTACTCCGGCTACTTCAACGGCACGGCCCAGTCCAGCATCCCACACTCCCCTGCCTACCAAGTCCCCGAGTTCAGCCTGATGTTCTGGCTGTTCCTCCTGCAGGACTCCACAGGCAGCTGGAGAACACTTCTGCACAAGGGGGCGGACATAGGGAACTTGACACCCACTATACAGCTGTGGCCGAAGGAAAGACGGCTGCATGTGAGGGTGAGTACTGACTACTTTTGGAATGAGGGACTGGACTCCAGGGCAGTCGTAGGGATGAGGAGATGGACGCATGTTGCCGTCACATCTACTTCGCAGCTCCTGCAGCTCTACATCAACGGCATTTCCGATACCCAAGTCATCCTCCGGGCGTCTATTCGCGTAAGTGCCATGTAGTGGAACAGCGACCCTCTCTACCTAGGCAAGGACCCTTGGCACGCCGGCACTCGCGCCTACATCGACAGTCTGCAGCTCTACAGCCAAGCTCTCAAGGAAAGAGACGTGCAGGCAGTGGCCTCTACAGCCCTGGGCCTAATCTCTCCTAACCGTGTGAGTCTCGGGTGCGAATTCTGTCCCTACAAGTCCGCCCTGTCTTCCTGTGTGGAGGACTTCCACCTTTGTTCCCTCAAGGAAATCTACTCGGAAGGCTTCCACATGGCGAGGACGATGGGGTGGTTCCGTTTTACGTCGGAGATGTGGGTGAGGAACACGCCTGGGGAGGTCAGCACCAGTGCAGACGAAATGAACGACCCCAACGTGTTTAGACTGGGCCTGTGCTGTGCAGATAGGTAAGGCTCTTTCCTAGTTAGCCATATGTCCACTGGTAGCGCACAATTAGCGATATTGCATACAGCTCCTATATGCAATATTCTCATTAATTGCTTAGAGTGCGAATACCACTCCAAATACCACAGTCAGGTGGTAGACTTCTGGGGACCGAGAGGGCTCCGACCCTAAGTCCAAGAGGTCTCCAGCGGCTCTGCCCTTATAATATGGAGCGTTGGGCTTCTCCTTCCTGCATGGAGTGTGGCAGTTCCTTCCCCTCTCCCCAGGCTCTGGACGCTCACATGCGTCTCGTGCACGTGCCAGTGGCTCACACGTGCGGACAGTGCGGCCTGTCCTTCAAAGACGCCTGGCACCTGAAAAGACACATGTTCACTCACGGAGTGGCAGACAGCGACACGCCACAGGTCAAGAACGTATGTGTGCTCTGCAACGCCATTTTCCCCGACAGCTGGCACTTGAGCAAGCACCTCAAGTCGCATGAAGGCGGGACGATTCCGTTGGGCAGTGGAGGGATGCCTGGGATGCCTGGAATGGGTGGAGGAGTAGTGCGGAGGCGGGGCAGAGGCAGGCCGAGAGGCTCCACAGCAGCCAGAATGCTGATGAGAGCGGAAATGCCGGAGTGGACAGACCCCAACTCCCCCTACCCGCCCTACTTTGCAGATGGATACAGACGGCCGCCAGGACTCAAAGCAGACACGATGGAGTTCTACTGTGGGATTTGTGGGGAGTCGCTGGGCAGGTCCAAGTTTTCCACTCACTCCCTCAATCACTTTCACGACGTTTTCGAGGTCAGACGCCAGCCTGGCAGCGGCGAAGCGCCCCCCGTGGAGCCTGAGACTTCCGGAGAGTGTATGGCCTGCAAGGAGATGGGGAGAAAGGTGAGAACCATGATGGAAGTGATGGGGAATAGTTAAGCAGCTTTGTATGGGTTGCTTGGAAGGGCTGTTTTTTGTAGTGAAAGGCAGAGTTATATCAGGTTACTGGGAGATTTTGTAGAAACAGCTGAAGTTGCTTGGAAGATGTACTGGAAAGCCAGTGTGTACATAGAGGAATTAGACTATTAAAGGACTGAAAAGGCAAATTAGATGCCTGCGCAATACATGGAAAGCACACATTTCCAAGCATAGTTGTCCTAATCACCTTGACGAAACTCTATATTCCCAGTGTCCTTCTCCACCCGAGCCCACGATATTGACATAGTTCTAAGCTCAGTGATCTACACAACTTTATAGCCTAGAAATGACGACGTTGCAGTGTCCGCACCTGTGCACACTGCTTTTCCTCCCCCACACACAGCAATTCAGTCCCCAGCCCTGCTCACTCTCCACCACTGTTCTAGTCTCCTTCCTGCACTTCGCACAGTAGGCCAGGCAGGACGCTCCCCCGAACTCCAACTCCGCTTCAAAGCCCTTGCGCATGCTTGCCTCGTAGGAAAACTCCTGCAGACCGAAGAGATGCGGCTCTTCTTCGACGTTAGTGGCTGCAGTAGTGACTGGATGAGCTTCATCCAACACATCAGAGGACGGGTCAGTATAGGCCACAGCCGCTAGGTCGTTCGGCTGGCTAGACCTCCGGTGACAGGTGATACGCTCAGGAGACGGCTTGGGAGGAGGAGCTGACAGTGGCTCCGGCCCACTGGTTTTCTTGAAGAACATAGGGAACAGCAAGGGCTTCTTAAAGGGCCGCTCACGAGGCTGGCTGAGCGTGGAAAACAGAGTGTGCTCTGTGCGGGCAGCTGCTTCCGTAGTGCTCCAGATCTGGTTCAGGGAAAACTCCTGGCCCCACGTCTGCGCGCCAGTCTCCGCCATTTCGAATTACGTAAGACCGGCAGAGTGGCGGAGATGCTAGCCATGCACCCTAGTCTAACTTGGAGTAGCTCAGCTCGGCTTCGAACTTGAGGGCGGAGAGGCCGGTCTTTGCGGCTTCCATCCAGATGTAAGGGACTGCCCAGGCTTCCCACCGCTGTGCCTCTTCCCGCATTAGGAAAGTCTGCGCGCCTTTGAAGATATGCAGTTCCGGGCGAGTCCGGAGAGCAAGCGTTTGCAGCTGCACAGAGACACTCGCAAAGGCGCTGTCTCCCTCCGCATGCGGCAGCAACTGACTGATCAGTTCCTGGAAGAAAGGGGCTGTGCCGGGACAGTGAGTGTTCATCTGAGCGAAAGAGTCTGCTTCGTGCAGGGTCATGTAGACAAGCCAGGCAGCTCGCGGAAGGGAGGAAAACAGCTGCACGGCTAATAGATCTGTAAGCATCCGTAGTAGTTCCCTGGCCTCCACCAGTCTAGTCTCCTCCCCCGGCTTATTACTCAACTGCCACAACGACTTAATGGTCGATAAAAACACCTGAGCCGCATACTCGTGCAACTCCACTATCCCCTGAGCCAGGTTGAACAGCAGTCCGGTCACCAGCACCTGCGCATACCCGTTTCTGATAACCATGTTTTCCCGCACTATGTTCAGCGCTGCAAGGAACATCACTGAACTCAGGGAAATGCCTTTGGTCTGGTAGTTGGAGAGCCAGGGCACTGCGTCTAGTTTCCCTTCAGTGCTCAGAGATTGCACGATTTGAGGGTTTTCTGTGAGGAGGAGGAGGATGCTGAGGGCGAGAGTCAGGTGGGGGTGGGAGCGGGCAGGCTTGGTCGAGTGCAAATAGCGACATAGTTCCAATATGCACTTATTTCGGCATGAATTCGCTAGAAAGTGGTTCCGGAAGTCTGCGTTGTGTCTCAAAAGCGTGTAAAGCAGTAGCAACTTCTTCGTGTCCTGCAAAGAATCGAGCAATGTATTGGTTAGCTGAGGCGCAATGGACTGCAAATCGCTGTTAATGTAAGGATTCGGGAAGTGAGTAATCACGCATAGACTCAAAAGTGACAAAATCAAAGTGGTGTTTCTGATGTCAATGTGGGTTAATTGGGCCAAAGTAGGCTGTGTGCTGCCTAGCAGCATTGCGAAAAAGCCAGGCACTGCCACTTGTACTTTGGAGGATTTTATGAAGTCCTTCAGCAGGCCTATGATCAAGCCTGGACGGTCGATGCTCATTAGTATGTCCAGTGCGGGGGAATGGACGAAATCTGCATATATCGTGTCGCCTTGTCTAGACTGCAAATAGTACATTTGGGAGGATAAGAGGGTGACTAGATAACTGGTGGCCGCCTGCTTTACCTTCAACACTGGCTCAGACTCGCCCTCAAGTCCTAAATAGAAGTCCACAAGTCTCTGCAGGAAAGTGGTCATTGGCCCTGCCAAAGCGCCTATATAGCGGCTTACATTCACTAGTTTTCACTCTAATTGTCATATGCTTCTGCGGCTCTTCAGTCAAGTTCTGCGCGAATGGGTTAATGATCCTGTCCTGCGGCCGATTCTTGATGTAGAAATCGACAATGTCACCGATATCTATCAAATGTCCCGACTCAGAGAAGAGCACCAGATGCTGTTTGGTGGCTTTAACCAGGTCTTTGAGGGAGTCAAAGCTGTTGGTTACTTGCGAGGTAATTTGGTGGAATTCCGCTTTGGGGTCGTAACTGCGGCTTTGGGGAACCGAAATCAGCAGTGATTTCGTTACATCTCTCCATTGAAACGAGCACCTGACTTGCCTAGAGAATGCGAAGTCGTCCCTGCGTACAGGGTCAGCTTCCTCAGACTGAGACTGATACATGAAGTCATAAGACTGGTGATTAGCGAAGACAAAGGCAGTGAACACTCTCAGGACATTCAGGAGATTCGCGGTATAGACGAGATCAGTGTTTTGGGGGATTTGGTCGCAGAGAGACCAGAAGCAGGCAGGCTGGGCGAGGAGAGTTTTGCAGAGCGCTTTGGCATTCGCATGTTTGAAGACGTGGTCTGAGCTGAGGAAGGAGTGCAGCGACGGGTCTTGGAACACAGCCCAGTTGGGAGTGGGCGGAGAGGCTGTGAGGCCGGGCTGCAGGGTCTCTACTGAGTTCCCCATTATGAAAGTGGACATCCAACCTTACTACACCTACGGACTTCGCCTACTTTTCAGTCCTTTACAGGAGCTCAGACAGACTTTCCGAAGAGTCTGTTAATTCCTCCTTCCAGGCCTGGTAGCGAAGCTAGTCGTTGTCACTTTGGATATCTGCAAAATAGTTCTAGCGAGTAGTAGGCTGGAAAGAAGTCTCCACATCGCCTGTTATAAGCACTTTTAGTAGATTACCCAGAACTTGTAATGCTATTACTCAGCTCTTAGCTATAGGAAGGATTCTTGCACTCGTCATCCAACAGTGAGCAAAGCTTCTCGCTTTTCACGGAAAACTAGCTGGTGAGACTGCGAGCAGGTCACTTTCCAGGGATTTGGCCAGGGGAGCAGCAGGTTTGATCTCATTGCACTAGAGGAGTTAGTAAAACATAATAGGTTAATAGGTGGATAAATTAGATGGAAAAGGGATTGGTGGAAATTGGAGAGCCGAACTACATATATAATACCTAGAGAACTGCTATCAATAGTATATTTGGGTGAAATCTCTCAGAGCTTCAGAATAGCCACTACCTCCACCATTCCGTTATCATCAATAGTCCCCTGACTCTCTGCTTTGGCTCAGGAACGAACATTCTGAAAGCACAGTTCCTAGCTCCTTAACCTTCTCACCCACTTTTCCTACTACTTTTTCGAAGGAAGCTTCTAGACAAATGTATGCTGGTCCTTATACTTGCCGACTCATTGGCAAGGATTAGATTTCACAGATGTATATAGAAATACGGAAATCATACGCGACCGATTTCTGAAACTCCTCGATTTCCCTAGTGATTTCCCCGTTATGACTTCTGTCTCTCGGCAGCACAGAGCCGGACCTAGAGTTCCCAGGCTTCAGCAGTGTCGATGTAAGGTCTG
>Ga0247837_1008028_pt1 | contig 13541 bp, 11 predicted proteins | sample LaCtaG_2_FD_187115 | JGI IMG/M metagenome (GOLD analysis project Ga0247837, IMG submission 187115) | Freshwater microbial communities from meromictic Lake La Cruz, Castile-La Mancha, Spain - LaCruzMarch2015_14.5m | ecosystem: Environmental > Aquatic > Freshwater > Lake | place: Spain: Castile-La...
TCTCCTTGCTGGGGCTTTGGCCGTGGGGGCGGAGGCGGCGGTGCACGTGGCGGTGGTGCACGTGGCGGTGGCGGGGGTGGGGGTGGATTTAGCGGAGGTGCTTCGCGCGGCGGGGGAGGTTTCTCAGGAGGCGGAAACTTCTCAGGGGGCGGCGGCTTTGGCAACATGGGCGGCGGTCAAATGGCGGGCGGACGCCCCAACCCAGGAGGGTCTTTTGGCGCTGGACAAGCGGGGGCAAGGCCTATGGGTGGCAGTGAACGCCCTAACTTAGGTAGCGGGGGGGCTGGTGGCCTCAATCCTGGAGGGGCTGGAACACGACCTGGCGCATCAGGCGCAGAAGGCGCTGCTGCCAATCGCTTCAACGCACCCAGCAAAAATGAGTTGAGTGGCTTTCTTGGTTTGCCATCCGATGAAGGCATGAGTCATGCAGGTGCAAAAGTAGGTACTATGGCCAATGGAAATCCTTTCCAAGCTGGCAGTAACTTCGATGTGAACAAGGGGACTGCGGAAGGACCACGTGGCGGTCAGGCTGCGGGAGTTGCAGTCACAGGTCCTCAAGGCAATACCGTAGGCAAAGCGGCAGCAGTCGGCCCCAATGGAGGTGCAGCCGCGGTGGGTGGAGTCCAGGGAGCTGCGGGTGGTGCGGCTGCTCGTGGCGTTGCGGTCGGGCCCGGTGGTCAAGTGGTTGCTGGCCGTGGGGCTGTCGGGCCAGGCGGTTTTGGTGCGGGCGGCATCGCGACAGCTGGACCTTTGGGGGTTGGAGCCGGCTTCACTCGTGTTACGCCGTCTGGTCGATACACTGCAGCTGCGGCGGTTCGTGGCAACTTCAACAATTGGGGCGTTTACGGCCAAGGCTGGTACGCTCAGTATCCCGGTGCGTGGTTCGCGGCAGGTGTAACCGCCAACGCCATTTGGAACGCGTCCACCTGGGCAACTGCATCCAGCTATTGTGGGTACAGCGAACAACCTCCCATTTATTATGACTACGGCAACAACGTAGTTTATGAAGACAACAGCGTTTACATCAACGGGGATAGTGCTGGTACATCCGAAGAGTTCTATGATTCTGCGTCTAATTTAGCATCAACAGGTGCGAAAGCAGAAGCTGCCTCGGACGGCGATTGGCTGCCGCTTGGGGTCTTCGCATTCACCAAACCAGATCAAGCCAAGTCGGACATTACCATTCAGTTGGCGGTCAACAAAGACGGTGTTCTGAGAGGAAATTACACGGATACCGCTACGAAGCAGAACCAGGTGATTCAAGGTTCCGTCGATAAGGAAACTCAGCGGGTTGCCTTTACCGTCGGGGACAACACCACCAATATACTTGAAACGGGCCTATACAATTTGACCAAGGCCGAAGCACCATGCCTGGTGCATCTTGGTAAAGAAAAGACCGAACAATGGTTGTTGGTGCGATTGGAAAATCCTGATTCGGCATCGAATTAAAAATCCGCCTCCATAAACAAGTTTATTCCGGTCTACTTTCCTCACCGCTTTGCTTGGTTCCGTTGGTTCAGACGGGCTGCTGCGACGAAGTGCAGCCCCGCCGGGACGAGAGCTTTGATATCGGCTCGGATTCGTTGACCGGGGTGAATGATGCAGATTACAAGCCACCGTTTGCTCTCACGGCGAAGCTCAACAATCTGAAGATCAAGATAGATCGTCCTGAGCTTTCGGCCGTTGACATCAAAAAGCTGGAATCGGCCATGCGAAATAATTCATCCAGCGAGTAGTTATGGCTACCGTCATTGAGCGAATCGCGAGGAAGCCCCATCCTCCTCGCGTGAGTTTGCTCCGCGATTGGTTGGGTATGTTTGAATGGATGGACTTGGGGAGCTTTAGCGTTCGCCGATCGTTTGATCGAATCCTGAAGTAGACGTAGGGGGGGTGATAGCGGAGAGGGGTTTGTTGGTCTTGCGTTCATGCCTTCCCCACCACGCTTCCGCTTCGTCGCTTGTCCAGCTGTCTGTTAATTCAATAGCCTCGAGCATCTTGGACAGAGCTCGCGCGGTTTGAGGACGTTTTGCTCGGTTTTTCTCGAGACAAGCCATCAAAGCGTCCTCCAGCCCAGAGGAGATTGGGCGGCCTAATCGTTGGGAAGGAAGTTCAGGAACGGCCGTAATATGTTGTTGGCACAGTTCGCTAAGCGTGCGAGCTTCAAACACCGTTTGGCCAGTCAATAGAAAGTATCCGACTGCTCCAAGTGCATACAAATCACTACGCCCATCCACCGCGTCCGGGGTTTGGATCGATTCGGGCGACATGTAGAGGGGGGTACCCGATAGTCCACCGGCATTCTGCGATTGGTCGCGTTCATCGAGTGCCTTGACCAAGCCAAAGTCCAAAACCTTAACCACATCCGATTCACCACCTCTGCGATTGAGCATGATGTTGGCTGGTTTGATATCGCGGTGGACAAGCCCCATGGAATGGGCTTCGTAAAGCGAACCACAAACCTGCTTCAGGATATGGATAACACGGCCTTCCGTTTGAGGTCCATAACTGCTGACCAAGGTTTGTAAGTCGATCCCATCCAAGAATTCCATGGCATAGTAGAAAACGCCTTCGGGAGTCCGTCCGAAATCGTAGATGGCGATCGAGTTGGGATGATTGAGTTTGCTGGTGATTTGAACCTCGCGTTCAAAACGTCCGATAGCTGCCTCGTTCAGATTGTCAGCTTGCAGCATTTTAATGGCCGTAGGGCGGCGTAGCATCGCGTGATGTCCCTTGTAGACAACTCCCATTGCCCCAGCACCTAGGCGTGTTTCAAGTCGATACTGGCCCAATTGCTTGGCTTCGATGGCAGCCAATTGGGCTTCACGATGCAAGCGAGTCACCATCACTGTAAAGCCGAAAATGGCGATGGCGCTGATGACTAACAAAGTGTAGAGGCAGTAGAAGGACCAATTGAGAATAGCTAATGGGCGAAAGGCTTCTGAGGAATGAATCTCCGTGATTAAGCCAAATTGGTATTTTGGAAGCCAAGTCCAAGCACCGACGGAAATCGCACCTCGATAATTACGGTAACCGTCCATGGTAACTCCTGTCGTGCCGCTCAACGCCTTTACGCAAATCTCTGTTAAAGGAAGTTCAGAACGTCGAACTTTTGGACGAAAGCCATCTGCGAGATCGCCGCCAGGATTGCGCACTTGGACATTGAGAATTGATGCCGAGTTTTGTTGATCCGGTAGTACCCCCAAAAAGATCAATTGCTCATCGAACCTGCTGTTGGAAACCATCAACCCTTGAGAATTGACTGCGTATGTTTCACCGGTTTGACCGAGCTGACCGAGTTGCAGAATTTCCGTAAACTCTTTTTCTGGTCGAATGCGCATTGCAAGAGCCGCAACGATCTGCAAGTTATCGTCGCGGATAGGGGCGCATACGAACATGGTGGGTGTTTCCGAGCGAAGTCGACCGGTTCGATCCTTGAGCATGACCACGCTCGGAAATGGCGCGCTGACGGTTGGTTCACCCTCGAGTGTCTTACTCAAAAAGGATTCGTATTGGGGTAAGGTTTGACCCACAAGTTCGCTGGTTTGAGCGGCGATGATACGCTGTTGTTTGTCAGCCACGATGAAGCCGACAAAATCCAGAGAGGACATACTTGCTTCCAATTCCTCACGCAGTTGTTCTCCGAGCTCCGCCACGTTCGGCCCACTGTTCGTGGTTGGATCGGATTTGTTTGTTAATCGGAGTGAATTCTTATCCATCGCAAGCATTTGAATAACAGTCCTCCGGACCTGCTGATCATTTGCCAATGTCAAGGTTCTTGATTCTTGGACCTTAAACCATTTCTCAAGCATCGCTCGTTCTACATTCAGCAGAGTCGAGAGTTCTGATTGAAGACTATTCTTGATCGTGCTATTGATTGAAGTACTAACCGCATAGCCCGCGATGGATAGTAGAATAACGGCGAAAATAGGCCATACCCATAGCTGTTTCTTGAGAAACAAACCGGTGCGTCGAACCGTTCGTGCGACCGAGGTATTTCCGAACGTCATATGCGCTTGAATCGGATCTAGTAGGTTCCGACTTGGCCGTAGCCATTTAGAAAGCCAATTAGGCATGCACAACCATCCAAAAAACGAACGAAGTGGACTCAGTATCTGCAAGAATACTCGCTCTATACTAATCCCGGCGGAATTTCATTTAAATCCGGACGTTCTTTGAAAAGTGCAAATCTGGTTGATGCCAACCCCTAGAATCGAATGCCCAAACCGATATTACTAAAAAAGTTGGGCGATTGTTCGTTCAATCCCCAACCTACCCGAGTCCCCAATTCAAAATTGCTTGAAATGAGGTAGTGAACGCCAGGGCTAAAGAAGTGCTGCGTGCTTTCTTCCTCACGGCCTTCGGAAAACACGCCAAAGTACTCGGCATGAATTTTCCATTTCTCGCTGAGGGGAATCTTGATGACGGTAGATGGTGACCAAATGTTAAAATTGTCTTCTTCCAGGGAACCGGTGCTGTAGCGGATAGCCGAATCCCAAACGATTGAGTTCTCGAATTCCCAACCGAAAACATAGCCTGCCGAGAGGCTAGACGCAGTGACTTCGCCGCTGGTGGGGGTGTAGCCGTGTAGAATAAAAGCGCTTTGAGGAAGCCAATCGACCTGATCCATGAGAAGCAGCTTCGTCCCGTAGAAAACGCGGCTTTCCTCTTCAAGCTCGGGAGTTGACTCGAGCGATTTAGGAACATTTGCCGAGAAGGGACTTCCTGAACCTCCAATTTCGTAATTGGCCCCCAATCGCAATTCCATATTTTCGCCGATCCCGTACCTGAATAAGAGTTCAGGAAGGCTATGCGTCTCGCGGACATTTCGATTGTCGACGAACGAGTAGCTGGTTTCGAGAACGGAACGACCTTGTCCTACGACATTAGTGGATGGAGTAAAGGAATCTCGGTCCGTTTCTATTTCATTCTCCTCAGCCTCTTGTGCAATCGAAATTGCTGGAAACCAGATAATGAAAACGAAATATAGCAGGCCGGCAAAACGCGTAAAGCAGAACATCATATTCCCTTAGGATGTTTGAATGCTATCGGCTTAGCAGGGGGCACCGATTGGGGGCGCACACTCCGTAAACCATTCCCGTGCGTGATCGACGCTTGAAAGTATGAAAAATAAGCACCACGAAAAAAATTCCGATTGTTCCAACGGTGGCGATCATGAAATAATCAACCGTTAAAAATCTTGAGCAAGCATTTATTGAGACTTTTGGCAATTACACTTGGACTGGAAGTGAATACCTCCTTTACTACACAAGAATGCACTATGAAGAAGAGAATGAACAAATCCGAACTGATCCGAGGCGTCGTTTCCGAGAATCCTGGCATGAAGGCTTCTGAAGTGGTTGCACTTCTAAAAAAGCAAGGCGTAGTAGTCTCCGCGCCGTTGGTTTACCAAACACTCAAGAAGAGCGGTTCGCCAGTTACCAAATCCGCAGGCAAGAAGCGCGGCAGGAAGCCTAATTCAGCTGTCGCTGCTGCTTCGTCTTCCTCGATGAACGATGTGTTCTCAACCATGCAGAGCTTCGTCGTAGCTGCTGGCGGGCTGGACAAGGCCATCGCGATACTGAACGTATTCAAGAGTTAGTTTGCATCATCCACGACGATTCATGAGAGCCGCGAGCATTTGCCGCGGCTTTTTTTGTAGAACGGCAGCAGGTAGCCTCGCGACAGAAAGACTTGCGGCCGTTAGGCCTTGGGCATGACCAACGCGAGCCGAGCAAGCATAGCTCGTCCTTTCTACGTTTTTTGAAGGGGGCAAACCTCTTTTTTTCCGCGTGTCGACGTTCTGTTTTCGATCTTCCCGACAAAAGAAGAGCGTCGGTGGAGCAGATCCGAGAACCTCCGGATAATTTTCGCAACGCAGCTTGTCTAAAGTCGCGGTTTGGCTAGAATCCCCTGGCAAGATCAACCTTGGATTGCTGGTCGCCAATCATTTTTACCCTATCTGCAACACCCGCTCGTGGATCACTCCGCAAAAACTTCAGATTCTCCTATTCGGCCTGTTGACCAGCTTGTTCTGGATTTGCTGCGACGATTCGAGGGGCTTTCCGTTACCGATTTAATGGAACGTCTTGAGGTGACAGCGACGGCGATTCGGCAGCGTCTTGATCGTCTTGAGGAATCCGGATTCATCGAAAAACGAAAGCAGGGGGTCGGTCGAGGACGGCCTTCTTTTAAGTACTTTTTGACGGACTTTGGCTGGCGGCAGGCGGGTGTTACGTACAGCGATCTGGCGATCTCGATGTGGACCGAAATTTGTTCGCTGGAGAACGCGGAACTTCGGGATCGGATGATGACAAGAATTTCCGACAGTATGGGTGGTAAATTCCGCGACTTGATTCCCGACGCACCAATTGGGCAACGCATGGAAACGATGGCGGAACTCCTATCGAATCGACGTGTGCCAACATGCTTGACTAGCGGATATGGTGCGCCAGTGCTCGAGGTATTGGCTTGTCCCTATCCCGATTTGATTGGCGATGGGCAAGATCGAAGCGTGTGTAGCATGGAAACAAAAGTGATGAGCGCAGCGCTCGGCCAAGAGATGGAGCTTTCTCAGTGCCGGCTGGATGGCCATACTTGCTGTCAATTCAAACCGATTAATTTACCTTCTGTGCCAAACTGATTTTGCACTCGATGGTGTTCAATACTCAATCCTTCCTTTTTTGACTTTGGATCAATTTAAATAATGTCACATATTCTTCGCATTGAGAACCTACATGTTTCGGTTGAGGGGAAAGCCATTCTTCGCGGTGTGAATTTGGAGATGAAGTTTGGTGAGACGCATGCTTTGATGGGACCGAATGGGTCAGGAAAGAGCACGCTTGGCTTGGCGATCGCCGGACACCCCAACTATGAGATTACAGAGGGGTCGATCACCTTGGATGGCGAGGAGATCACCGAATGGGAAGCAGACCAACGCGCTCGAGCTGGAATTTTCATGGCCTTTCAGCGGCCTGTCGCGATTCCTGGCGTGAAGACAGCGGACTTTTTGCGTCATGCGACCACGAACGTCCGGCGGCCAGACCGCAAAGAGGGCGAGGACTTGATTCCTATGCGGGAGTTTCGCAAAGAACTGAAGTCGAAAATGGAACAGCTAAAGATCGACTCCGAATTCGCTCGTCGTTATGTGAACGATGGGTTTTCCGGAGGGGAAATGAAGAGAGCAGAAATCTTAACCATGGCGATGCTCTCTCCGAAGTTCTCGATTTTGGATGAAACCGATAGCGGTTTGGACGCCGATGCCGTCAAGCTTGCTAGCGCATCGATCGCAGAAATAGGCCGCGACAAAATGGGCCTGCTGATCATTACGCACCACGACAAGCTGCTAGAGCATAACCCTCCTCAGTTCACGCACGTGATGTTGGGTGGCCGGATCGTAGAAACGGGTGGCAGCGAGCTGGCAAGAGAACTGCACGATCATGGGTACGAGAGAATTCGCAAAACCTACCCTGATGCAGAAGCCGCGAATCAAGAAATGCTAGGCAAGGAAGAACCAGCAGCCGTCTGATTCCAGTCTCTACCAATTAAAAACACAAATCAATCCTCGGGAAAGAATAGAAACAATCCTATGTCAACAGATATCGCAGCAAACGATTCGATCGGCGAGATCAACAAGTACGATTTTCGAACGGAAAGCAAGGCGGTCTTCAAGGCTCGCAAAGGAGTCGATGCAGAAATCGTTAATCAGATTTCGGAGATGAAGAACGAGCCGGAGTGGATGCGTGATTACCGTCTCAAGGCCTTGGAGATCTTCAATTCGAAGCCAATGCCGTCATGGGGTGGTAGCATTGATATCGATTTCCAAGACATCTATTACTACCTAAAACCAACCGACAAGCAAGGTCGGACTTGGGACGAAGTTCCTCAGGAGATCAAGGACACTTTTGACAAGCTTGGGATTCCTGAAGCTGAAAAGAAGTTCCTGTCCGGAGTCAAGGCTCAGTTCGAGAGCGAGGTGGTTTACGGTTCGCTGAAGCAGGATCTCGCCGATCAAGGTGTTATCTTCACCGATACGGATTCGGCGGTTCGGGAGCATCCCGACTTATTACGAGAGTATTTTGGAACGATCATTCCATCGACGGACAATAAATTTGCCGCATTGAATTCGGCGGTCTGGTCCGGCGGTTCGTTCATCTACGTTCCCAAGGGAGTCAAAATTGAATTCCCATTGCAGGCCTATTTCCGAATCAACGCGGAGAACATGGGGCAGTTCGAACGTACCTTGATCATTGTCGATGAAGGTGCCTCGATCCATTACGTAGAAGGCTGTACGGCTCCCATGTATTCGTCGGAATCATTGCACTCCGCCGTGGTTGAGATTATTTGCAAACGCGGAAGCCGCTGCCGATACACCACCATTCAGAACTGGGCCAACAATATCTATAACCTTGTTACCAAACGAGCGGTGGCCTACGCCGATGCAACGATGGAGTGGGTTGACGGCAATTTGGGCAGCAAGTTGACCATGAAGTACCCAGCAGTATATATGATGGAACCAGGCGCTCGAGGGGAGATTCTTTCGATCGCTTTCGCGACCAAGGGTCAACACCAAGATGCAGGTGCCAAGCTTGTCCACTGTGCGCCAAACACAACAGGACAAATCATCAGCAAGTCGATCTCGAAAAATGGCGGACGCAGTAGCTACCGAGGGCTCGTCAAAGTTGAAAAGGGGGCCAAGAAGTCAAAATCCAACGTCGTGTGCGATGCGTTGATCTTGGATTCAAAGAGCCGCAGCGATACCTACCCTTACATCGAAATCTTGGATCAAGACGTGAGTGTCGGCCACGAAGCAAGCGTCTCTCGTATCGGGGAAGAGCAGATGTTCTACCTGATGAGTCGCGGTCTTTCCGAAGCAGAGGCGAGCACCATGATCGTAAACGGCTTTATCGAGCCGCTCGTAAAGGAGTTGCCCATGGAGTACGCGGTCGAGATGAATCGTTTGATTCAATTGCAGATGGAAGGATCGGTGGGCTAAATGACATCCTTGCTGACACAAACGGAAAAGGTCGGTTTCAATCAACTGGGCTTTGAACAATTCCTCGAGCGACGCATCGATCCCACCTGGATTACCGAATTGCGTAAACAAGCATGGGCAACCTTCCAATCGATGGGTTGGCCCGATGCTCGCGATGAGAATTGGATGCGTTCTGATCTTCGCGGATTTAAGCTGGATAAGTACCTGCCGATCAATGAAACTGAACCTCAACAAGTTGTCGGTGCACCGGTTCGCTTGATTGAAGGTGTTGATCTTGGCGGTTCGATTCGCATGGATAACGGGCTTGTGACTTCGGAGTCGCTCGATCCAAAGTATGCAGCCAAAGGCGTGATCTTTGGCTCGCTCAGCCGATGCGCTCGCGATCAAGCGGATCTGGTCAAGAAGCATTTGCTCAAGCAAATTGAATCGGGAGCCGACAGATTTGCTGCCCTAGAAGCAGCAATGTGGACGGATGGGCAGTTTTTATACGTTCCCAAGAATGTCGTAATCGACAAGCCCTTCCATATTGAATGTGCGATGGGGGACGGATGCACGGATCTTTCCCATACTTTGATCGTCCTGGAAGAAGGTGCGGAAGCAACCGTTCTCCTAGAGTCAAACAGTCCTAGCGAAACCTCGGGCGGTTGTCACGTTGGCGGGGTGGAGATGGAGCTAGGGGCGAGATCGAATCTGCGGTTCGTAGGTCTACAAGACTGGGGAAATGCGGCTTGGCATTTTGCCCATAAACGAGCAAGAATCGGACAGGACGCGAACATCCAATGGACGATTGCTGCCATGGGGGCACGATTTGCCCAGGTAGATCAGCAAGTTCACTTGGTGGGTCCTGGAGCCAGTAGCCACGTCAACGGCGTGTTGTTCACTCGAGGTCGCCAGCATATCACTTACAACACCATCCAGCGACACGCTGCTCCTCACTGCAATAGCGACTTTTTGTACAAAGCCGTTCTTCAAGATCGATCTCGCACCGTTTGGCGAGGGATGATTAAGGTCGACGTTGGGGCTGACAAAACAGACGGCTATCAGCGGAACGACAACCTGCTTTTGAGCGATCACGCTCGTGCGGATTCGATTCCCGGCCTGGAGATTTTGGCAGACGACGTTCGTTGTACGCACGGTAGCACCAGCGGCCGTGTCGATGACGAACTCATTTTTTATGCTCAGTCCCGAGGGTTCACCCGGGCTGAAGCGATCCGCATGATTGTGACAGGTTTCTTCCAGCAAATTTTTGATCGTATCACGATTGAAAGTGTTCGCGAAGCGTTGGGCGTTGCAATCGCTCGTCAAGTCCGCCAATACGATTAGAAAGCACTGATAGACCAAGATGGTATCCAATACGAAAGAATTTCAGTTCGCATGCAAGCTTAGCAGCTTACAGCCCAATCAGCCACAGACTTTTGAGATCGAAGATCGTTTCGTCATCGTCGTTCTTTTAAACGAGCAAGTTTTTTGTATCGAAGACTTGTGCACGCATGATGGCGGTACTTTCGGTGACAGTCAATTGGAAGGCTCCTGCATTGTATGTCCCAGGCACGGCGCGAAGTTCGATGTTCGTACCGGTGCAGCCATTTGCATGCCTGCCACCGAAGCAACTTTGTCCCACATGGTGAAAGTTGAAGGGGATGATGTCCTTGTTCAACTAAGAGACAACTAAAACCCTTTTTAACTAGTAAACGAGCAATGAGTATTTCTGAAGATCAAGTTCGCGAACAGCTCAAGCTGGTAATTGACCCTGAGCTGTTTGTAAACATCGTCGACCTTGGATTGATTTATGTCGTCGACATCCAGCCAGGCGAAGAGGGCAAAGAGAACGTCAACATTGAGATGACGATGACAAGCCCAATGTGTCCGGCGGGCCCTCAATTGGTTGCCAATAGCAGGCAAGTCATTGAAGACATACCGAATGTGGGTGTCGTGGACATCAAGGTGGTTATGGATCCGCCTTGGACGCAGGATCGAATGACCGAAGATGCCCGAGATCAGCTTGGGATATTCTAAGACGCTACAGCTTCCAATGGTTTATCTGTCGGAAGAAGTATTCGCGGCAACAGTTCTTCTGGCAGTATCTTGATAGTGTTGCCCAACGTAGAGCCTAGGCTTTGCCCGTCGGCGGTTGCCATCTACCGAACGAAAACTTATGACAAACCGAAATATTGATTTCTCGGCAACTTATCCATCAACGGAAGAATTGCAGGAGGAGTTTCTTGACCTCGAGAGTTCCGAGGATCGAATCCAATTCTTGATTGAACTCGGGCAAGCCTTGCCTGAGTTTCCCTCGGAGTATGCCACCGAAGAATACCGAGTGGTGGGTTGTCAGAGCATGGTATGGATCGTGCCTGATTGGGATGGGCAGCGATTTCGTTTCGTTGCGTCGAGCGATGCGCCGATGGTTCGGGGGTTAGTCGCCGTGCTAATGTCTGTCTACTCTGGCAAGACACCAGGCGAGATCAATCAATACCCGATCGAGTCCTTTCTGGAACAATTGCATCTCAAGTCGTTCCTTTCGCCGCTTCGAAGCAATGGCTTGCACTCGATGATTCGTCGTGTGAAAGAACATGCTCTGTCGAAGCAGAGTGCCCCCGAGGCAGTCCATCCCTCCGGGCGCGACAATAGCGACATTCCGATCGTTGACCACGGAAGACTCATTGACCGAATGGATGCCATCCGATCTGACTTTCCGATCCTTGCTGGGCTGAACGAATCGGGGAAGTCAATCGCATACCTTGATAACGCAGCCTCATCGCAACGCCCCAAGAGCGTCATCGATTCTATTTCGGAAGTTTTCTTAGAACACTACGCAAACGTCCATCGATCAGGGCACGAATGGGCGGCTCGAACGACGGTACAGCTGGAAGCAAGTCGCCAAGCAGTGCAACGCTTTATTCATGCTTCAGCGAGCGATGAAGTGATTTTTACCGCTGGCGCGACAGCATCGGTGAACCTGGTTGCTTGCAGCTGGGGCGAAGAAAATCTGAAGGCGGGGGACGAAATCTTGCTTTCCGAAATGGAACATCATTCCAACATCGTGCCGTGGCAACAACTGTGTGCACGCAAGGGGTGTGTGATTCGCTGGATACCCATTCGTTCTGATTTTACATTGGATGAAGATGCGTTTGCCCAACTCCTTTCCGGAAGAACGAAGTTGGTTGCATTAACGGCTGTTTCGAACGTACTTGGCACTGTTTTGCCAGTGGAACGACTCGTCGCTCAAGCTCATGGTGCGGGCGCAACCGTGCTCATCGATGCCGCACAAGCGGTCCCGCACGGGTCGATCGATGTGCAGTCATGGGACGCGGATTTCGTTGTCTTCAGCGGGCACAAAATGTTGGCCTCATCGGGTGTCGGCGTGTGCTATGGGAAGAAGGCGATTCTTGAAGCCATGCCAGCTTGGCAAGGTGGGGGTAGTATGATCAAGTCGGTGACCTTCGATGGATTCTCACTGGCGGACTTGCCGCATAAATTTGAAGCGGGCACCCCTGCTATTGCAGAAATCATTTCCATGAAACCTGCGGTGGAGTATTTAGAGACGATTGGGAAGAAGCGTCTCATGGAACATGAGCGAGCTTTGGTAGCGAAAGCGGAGGAAGGGCTACGCGGCATCCCAGGAGTCCGAATTTATTCGCCTGCATTGGAACAAAAGAGTGGAATCTTATCCTTTTCGGTCGATGGCATCCATGGTGAGGAGATAGCCAAAGTTCTGGACGGTCGCGGGATTGCAATCCGAGTGGGGCATCACTGTGCGATGCCTTTGCATATGAGACTGGGTGTTTCCGTAACCTGCCGAGCAAGCTTCTATCTTTACAACACGTTGGAGGAAGTGGATCGATTCGTGCAAAGCGTCGGGCATGCGAAGCAGCTTCTTAGTCGATAGATAGCTCAAGAACAATGGATTGTCTCTTGCTATGTGGGACCTTGTTGTTACCTTTGGTAAGGATCTTCATTACATAAGCTTGCCACAACGAACTCGATACGTATTTGGCTACCGTTGATTCCTAGCGAGTTGTCGAGCTCCAGGTGATGCTTTGGTCCCAACCCCACGTTATGTTTTGTTAGATGGCGACAAACCCGTTAGCACGTTGGTGGCAGGCGTGGTAGGCGACGGCGCCAAGCGAGCCATTTTTGGCTTTTCGGACAAGCAGCAATACGATGTTTTTCGAGCCAACAGCCAGCTTGCGTACAAACCCTACCCACTTGTCAAAGGTTATCTTCGGGGGCAAATCGAAAAGGCCGATAGCGGCGCTGCATTCATGGTTCTGGATGCCATCGCCCCCGAAGGTGGCTCTTTCCAGGTTTGCTCAATGCCAGAAACTCTTCTAGCGTTCGAAAGCAACGCTAACGCAATGGAGAGTACAACAGTGCAGGGACTAGTGGGCAAATCGAGCTAAGACGACGAGACAATTAAATCGACCAGCTAAAGCGACATCATACACAAGGGATCTCGGCGTTCCGGTAAGCCCCCAAAGAGAGCCCCCAAAGGGACACAGGAGAGCCCCCAAGAGAGCCCCCAAAGGGACACAGGAGAGCCCCCAAA
>Ga0247837_1008030_pt1 | contig 13537 bp, 8 predicted proteins | sample LaCtaG_2_FD_187115 | JGI IMG/M metagenome (GOLD analysis project Ga0247837, IMG submission 187115) | Freshwater microbial communities from meromictic Lake La Cruz, Castile-La Mancha, Spain - LaCruzMarch2015_14.5m | ecosystem: Environmental > Aquatic > Freshwater > Lake | place: Spain: Castile-La...
AACACTCGCTACGGGTGGGTGGTTAGCCCTTACGAGGAATCGCTTCCGACCCCTCTCCCGACCGGGACTTGCACCCGGCAAGAAACGCCAAGCTTCGCTTGGCGCACCAAGACCTGACCCCATCCGCACTTTTAAGACCTGACCCCATCCGCACTTTTACATCTAACGACCGAAACGCGGGCGTTCTCGTGCGTTTATGCAGTAGTGTCTAACGCATCTTTCTCTTTCGTCGGAGCAATAGACCCCACCAGCTATTCCTGTGATCGATCCGCGAATAAAACCTTCACTCTCGATAGAATCCCATTTCGCGTCGTCCACGTCATTCAAGCACTTCTCGTACCATTGGTCGCATGGAGCGCGGCAGTTCACTTCCGATTCTGTTTGATCACCGGAAAAACCATTTGGTTGAAAAACAAGAAAGGCGACAGCCGCAATTAAGAGGCGGCTCGATAAACCAGGGGCTCTCATGCTCTATTGTCTCGCGAAAAGAAATCCGGGCCTTGATCATGATTCCGGCCACGGGTTTGTAGGTCGGCCTTCAGGCCGACCGCGGCGCCCCCGGTCGGCCTGAAGGCCGACCTACAGCGGGGCGGCAACCGCCGCCCGGGCGGCCGAAGTTCTGATCAAGGCCGAAATCCGCATCCGGACAACCAGAAACAGATTCAGAAAAACGGGTCCTGCAATTTGCATAATTCGCGGGCGAAGCGCGGCAAAATACAAGGCCCGCCCCCGTGCCGGGTTCCGCTCAGAGTTGAAACTATGGTCTGTTCCCGGCTCCACCGCCCCCTGTTCCGCTCCGACCCCATTATCCACTGTTTCATCGAGTTTCGCTGTACACTGTACTCCCTTGCATTTTCTCGGTTCTGCTCGGTATTTCGCTAATCTTTCTCGAACCTATTAACCGCTCTAATATAATCTGACCAGCGTGGGCACGTATCTGGATTATGTCTGCTCTTCAGTAGTTCTTCGAGAGTCCGCTGACACGATTTGGCGACGTCCTCGGGGTCTGTATTAGGTTGGTTCTTCGCTTGCTTGATTTCCGAGTCGCAGCCAAGAATAAAAGCAGCAAAGAAGATCTCTCGAAGACAGAGGTCTGCGAATGTCTTTTTACTCATGTACTCGTTGAACAATTGTGCATTTCCGGGCATTTGGCTCGACAGAAGATGCGATAACTCCGCCTCCGCCGCCTTTTCATGGCAACGAGCAGATGTTTCTGGCGGAACAGAGGCGAATCCAGCGATAAGCAAAGCGTCCAAGCGATCACATAATGCATTACCCGGTAGCTTAGCTATAGCTTGAGCCGTTGGCGAGGCCGAGGGCGTTATCGCCTTAACCGGCGTGTTTCCCTTGGGCACCATGGAAGCAAAAATGGTTATGAGAAATAGAACAACGACAATCTTGCCAAGAACTTTCATGCGTCGTCTTTACCTCAATCTTCGGTCGCTCACCGGAGCAATCGCGCGAGCACTAGCCTCCGGGCCGGCGGCAAAGCCGAAGGAGGGGCATACGTAACGCGTTCGCCCGCCGGCTCGACCGCTAACCAAAGGATAATTTTGTGCCCTAACGTGTTCTAGATTAGACTACGAGCGCAATGCTTAAGATTGCATTCGCATACTAATGAGCTAGGTTGCGTTAGGATATTAATTTTCTAAATTGAATCCGTCAAACCCCCAAACACCAACTGTTTTCGTCAGACCGCTGTCTGTGTTGGGCGCACCTGACGGATGCCGCCCCCATGGTAACCGACGGATTTAATCTGGTTTCTGTAATGTTCCCGCGGATCAGGGCGCCCCGACGTAGGAGCGCGCAAATCAGACGCAGGCGACAAACAAACGCGAGTGTAAAGCCACGGTGATCGTTAAACAATGACCTCGGTCACGTTTTTTGATCGGCGTGGCCGCGCCGAAAGCCGTCGGATGGCGCCGCCCCGCACCAGCAGCAGCGACCGACCCGCCGTCATCCCGGATCAACGCCGGGCCGTCGCGGGTGCCATGATCCGATAGCCCAGCAGGAGGCGCACCCCGGCGCCCGCCAGGGATGCGGACGGTGGTTGTGGCCGCCGACGAATAAAATGGGCACCGCAGGCCCCAACCGATGCCCAGCGGATGACGCGGTTGGTCTATGGACTGCGGTGTCGGTCGTCCCAGGGGCTTTGGTGCGCACCCGGCTGCGCCCGGATCGCCGGTCCCGCTGCCTTGGCCGCGTTCTCAAAGGGATAAAGTCGCTGTCCTTGCAGAGCTGGCGATACACCGCTGCCCGGGGCCTTGATCATCACTCCGGCCACCGGCCCTTGCGGCAACCCGTCGCGGCCTGGGGGCCGCTCCTACGGCGTAGGAGCGGCCCCCAGGCCGCGACGGATGTCACCCTCGCGCCGCGCAAACGATGGGTTTCGCTGCGCTCTACCCATCCTACGGGAATACTTGCCCAGTCTCAGCGGCGCGGGGTCTGCTCAACCCACACCGGCGGGGTTGTCTGCGAGATCGCGCCGCACTGGGGTGCGGCGCTCCCAGGTCGGGGCGGAGTGTAAGCGAGGCTTAACTTGATGGCAGTGACGCGGGGGGCTGAGTCGTTCCGGCCCAACGCGGGCGAGGGTGACGCCGGTGGCCTCCGCCAGCGTCGGCGGGACCGCCTGGACCTGGTCCGCGGTCAGGGTGCCGACCAGATAGACGCTGCCGAACGGGGGGAGGGGGGCGAGGGCCTCGGGGCTCGGTCCGCACAGCGGACCCTACGGCTACCGGACGTTCTCGCGGACCGGGCGTCGTTGTCGTTGTCGTTGTCGTAATCGTGGTCGGATTATTCGATTACGACAACGACAACGACAACGACGGCGTACCCGGGATCTCGGCCAGCACAGCAGTCCTCATCGCACCCTTGCCCCTTGCCCCTTTTTGGGTGTTGCATCCGGCCTCCCGTCAGACCATAATGCCCGGTTTCCCGCGATATCCCCCTGCCGACCCCCCTCCTCGGACGCACTCCTCCGGATGCTGCACTCCCTGGACGTATGCCAGGCACCATTCACTCTGCGAGGCCCGCCCCCTATGGATACCCCCAACACCGCCGCGGCAGCCGGCAACGAGGCGCAAAGCGTCGATCCCGAACTGAGCACCGAGTCGACCGCGGCACCCGACGCCGAGACGACCGCCGATCCGATCGCCGTGATCGCCGAGCTGATTGCCGAGGGCGATGCTGATCCGCTCGCCGCGGCCGCGACCGAGCCGGTCAGCAAACCGGACGACGAGCCGGTCAATGAGCCGGTCACCGAACCGGTCGACGACCCGTCCCCTGTCGCCCCCGTGACCGAGCCGCCCGCCGCCGCGTCGGCCCCGGCCCCGATCGCCGCCGCCCCGGCGCCGACCGCGCCCGTCGAGGAGACCCCCGACGACGGCTTTGCGACGCTCGGCCTCTCCGCCGAGGTCGCCCGCGCCGTGGCCGAACTGGGCTACGAGACCGCGACCGCGGTGCAGTTGCGCTGTATCCCCCCGCTGCTGGCGGGGCGCGATGTCATGGGCCAGGCCCAGACCGGTACCGGTAAGACGGCGGCCTTCGCCCTGCCGCTGCTCTCGCGTCTGGACCCGCAGGCCAAGCCGCCGCAGGTGCTGGTGCTGACGCCGACCCGGGAACTGGCCCTGCAGGTCGCCGAGGCCTTCCAGCGCTATGCCCACCACATCCCGGGCTTCCATGTCGCGCCCATCTATGGGGGGCAGAGCTACGGGCTCCAGGTCCGCCAGCTCCAGCGCGCGCCGGAGGTGATCGTCGGGACCCCGGGGCGGGTCATGGACCACCTGCGCCGCGGCACCCTGTCGCTGGTCGCGCTCAAGGCCCTGGTCCTGGACGAGGCCGACGAGATGCTCAACATGGGCTTCGCCGAGGACATCGACTGGATCTTCGAGCAGACCCCGCCCGAGCGTCAGGTGGCCCTGTTCTCCGCCACCATGCCCCCGGGCATCATGAAGGTCGCCCGTGAGCACCTGAACGACCCGGTCGAGATCCGCATCGAGTCGGCCACCGCGACGGTCGACACCATCGAGCAGCAGCATGTCGTGGTCACCCGCTTCCACAAGGCGGACGTGCTGACCCGCATCCTGGAGCTCGAGACCTTCGACGGCATGTTGATCTTCGTGCGCACCAAGGGCGGCACCACGGAACTGGTCGACAAGCTGCGCTCCCAGGGCTTCGCGGCCGAGGCCCTGAACGGCGACATGAACCAGGAGATGCGCGAGCGCACGGTGGATCGTCTGAAGGGCGGCCAGCTCGACATCCTGGTGGCGACCGATGTGGCCGCCCGCGGGCTGGACGTGGAGCGGATCAGCCATGTGGTCAACTTCGACATCCCGACCGACCCCTCGGCCTATGTGCACCGTATCGGGCGCACCGGGCGCGCCGGGCGCGCGGGCAAGGCGATCCTGTTGGTGGAGCCGCGCGAGCGGGGCCTGCTGCGCTCCATCGAGCGCACCATCCGCCGCCCGATCCCGGAGATGCCGGCCCCCTCCGCCGAGCAGCTCAGCGCCTCGCGCATCGACCGCTTCACCACCCAACTGCGCGAGACCCTGGCCGAGCAGGACCTGGATTTCTTCTACCGCCTGATCGCGCGCGTCGCCAAGGAGCAGGAACTGGAACTGATGGACATCGCCGCCGCGGCGAGCTATCTGATCCAGCGCGAGCGCCCGCTCGACGTGAAGGAGCCGCCCCGCGAGCCCCGGCGCGACGCGGGCTATGAGCGCCCCCGCCCGCCCTACGGCCGTGACGAACGCCCGGCCGGACGCGGCGACACGCGCGGACGCGACGCGCGCCCCCCGCGCGGCGACCGCGACCAGGCCCCGCGCTTCGACCCCCGCGCCGAGCGTCCCGGCTTCAACCGGGATCGCCCGGCACCGCGCGACGACCGCCCCATCGGCGGCGAGCGTGACCGCCAGCCGACCCAGGTCCCCTACCAGGGCGTGCGCGCCCGCACCGACGAGCGTCCGGCCTACCAGCGCGAGCGTGAGGCCCAGGGCGAGCGCCCGCGCTTCGATCGCGAGCGCGGCCCGGTCCGCGACGACCGCGGCTTCCGCCCCGAGCGCGACGCCCGGCCGTCCTACCGCGACCAGGGCCAGCCGCCCTACCGCGACCAGGGCCAACCCCCCTTCCGCGACCAGGGTCAGCCGCCCTTCCGTGACCGCGACGGCAATCGCGACAGCAACCGGGATGACGGGCGCGACGACAACCGCGGCAACCGCGACCCGCGCTTCGAGCGCCCGCGCGAAGGGTACCAGGACCGCCCTGCCGCCCCGCGCCTGGACCAGCGCCCGGCGCGCGAGGAGCGCGGCCCGCGTGACCGCGGGGTCGACCTGGTCCAGCACCGCATCGAGGTCGGACACCGCGACGGCGTGACCCCGCGCGAGATCGTCGGGGCCATCGCCAACGAATCCGGACTGGAGGGCCGCTTCATCGGCCACATCGACATCCAGGACGACCACGCCATCGTGGACCTGCCGGCCGGCATGCCGCGCGAGATCTTCCAGCACCTAAAGCGTGTCTTCGTCTGCGGCAAGGAGTTGCAGATCACCCTGATGGACGGCCCGGCCCGCCCCGCGCGCCCGCCGCGCGATGACCGCGACGGCGCCCCCCGGCCGCCGCGCCCCCGCGACGATGCCCGCGGGCCCGCACCCCGCCGCTTCGGCGCCGACGACCGCGGACCCCGGCCGGACCAGGGCGGATTCCGCAAGAAGCCGCGCGACTGATTCGGGTGGCGGGACCCCTGCCGCCCGGCAGGGGTCTCCTCCTGAGTGCTTCGACGACTCCTAACCACCTATCGCAGACCGTTCAGACTCCAGGTTTTCCCCAAGCAGCGGGTTCGCTATGCACGCAAGCAACAGAGGATCGGACCCTTCGCCCGCACTTGAGGAGGGACGGCGCCGCGGCGCCGCGCGGCACCCCCAGGATGAACTGGAGGTAGCGCCGGAGTTACAGGCCCTCGCCGAGCGCATCGGCCATACCCATCTGCGCCAACGCCTGGGGCTGGAAGAGGACCACGAGGTCTTCTGCTTCTCGCGCCGCGGCGCCCATTTCTTCTACCCCGAGAACTGGTACTCGGTCCACGGCTTCATCCGTACGGCGCTGCGGCTGGTGGGCCTCTACGAGCGCGCCCAGGACAACACCAGGGCCATCCGCCTCACCCATCACCGGCTGCGCATTCGCGGGCTGCCCCCGCCCTTCGAGGGCCTGCGCCTGCTGCACCTGAGCGACCTGCACGCGGACCTGGACCCGCGCATCACGGCGGCCATCGCCGCGCGGGTGCGGGATCTGGATTACGACCTGTGCGTCCTGACCGGCGATTATCGCGCCCGCACCTATGGCCCCTGGCAGGCAGCCCTGGAGGGGATGACAGAGGTCTCACGGCAACTGCGGGGTCCCCGCTACGCCGTCCTCGGCAACCACGACAGCATCCGCCTGGTACCGGGCCTGGAGGCACTGGGGATCCGGGTCCTGCTGAACGAATCGGTCGCCATCGAGCGGGACGGGGCCGCCCTGCACCTGGCCGGCATCGACGACGCCCACTACTACCAGGTCCACAACATCCAGCAGGCCGCCGCCCGCATTCCCGCTGACGGTGTCGCGCTCCTGCTCTCCCACACCCCCGAGGTCTACCGGCACGCCGCCCACGCGGGCTTCGCCGCCATGCTCTGCGGCCACACCCACGGCGGCCAGATCTGCCTGCCGGGGGGGCACGCCCTGACCTGGGACGCCCGCTGCCCCCGCCGCCTCGCCGCCGGCCCCTGGTCCTACGGCACCATGAGCGCCTACACCTCGGTCGGCTGCGGCAGCTCGGTCGTCACCGCCCGGTTAAACTGCCTGCCGGAGGTCACGCTCCACCGGCTCGAGCGCGGGTGAGATCACGGACCACCCGCCGGTTGCCGCCCCCCCGGTCGGGGGGCTACAATTCCCTATCCCTAGAAAGGGCGGTATCCCGACCGGGCACCGTCCCAGGGTGGGCCACGTCCAGCACCCCTACATCCGGCCTGTGCGCCGGATCAACCTGGAAAGAGCATTTGTTTCACGCAAAGACGCAAAGACGCAAAGTTTTTCAATGTGATATCTCTGTCGTACGGTTCACCTACCGGGTGACGGGATCATCGCCGGCAAAGTTCTATTCTTCTTTGCGTTCTTGGCGTCTTTGCGTGAGCAATTGCCGATTCTAGGATCAATGTCTACGCCGGCTGTCGCATGTCGATCCGGCATTGCTGCCGCTACAGTTCCTTTTGGAGTGTTCACCAGATGAAAGCAGAAACCGCAGACTTGGAGCCGGGCCAGAGCCACGGCTTCTTTGAGGATGACCTGATCGTCGGTATTGCGGACCATGACTGGCCCAACCATGCGATCGACGTCATCGTCGGATCGCCCGGGTCGGCGGATCGTGCCGAAAAACTCAAGGTCGGCCAGATGACCCGATATGTCAGGGCCGACAATTCCGCACTCTACGAGGTCCGCCTGCGCAGCGTGGATGGATTCGGCGCCGGGCGTGCGTCCTGCGCATTCCAGGTCATCCGCTTCGATGACCCCGCAATGATTGCCACCATTACAGCACGGACAGGATGGGAAAACGGTAAGTGACGGGGGCGACACCGGGTTGGGACCGCGAGGACCGCTACGGTCACCGCGCCCGGCCGGGGCCCTGCGGCGCGTGCCGCAAGCCCCCGCGGGCCGGTACGGCACCCGCCCGGGCTAGGTCCGCCGCCCCGCCCCCAGGCGCTTGAACAGGGGCGTCAGCACGAGATCCAGCACCGTGAATCCCAGCACGGCCAGCCCCAGGTCCAGCCAATCGAGACCCATGGGCGCCTTGGCAAGCAAGGCCGGGATCAGGGCCTCCGGCACCTGATCCAGGAACGGCACCGAGGCACTGGACGGGAGCCCCAGCCGGCGCTTGATGAAGCTCGCAATGAGATCACCCGCCATGGCGCCCAGGGCCACGACCAGCCCCAGCCCCCACCCGAACCCCAGCGCCCAGGCCGTCGGCGGGGTCAGCACCAGGGCCGCGACCAGGCCCCGCCAGGTCTTCGCCGGCCCGAACACCGGTCGGCCGTCCAGCCACCGGCACCCCCCGTCCAGCGGCGTGGCCGCCGCCCCGCCCCCCAGCAGCGCCAGCACCACGGGGGCCCCGTTGGCCAGGAGCAGCAGGGCAAGCAGTGAGAGCAGCAGGCTCCAGTGGGGCGACACAATGGCTTCCCGCGGCAGATGACTTGAGGTGCGAAGTATAGCCCCACGAAGCATAGCCCCACGCGCCCGCGACCCCGAGCACCGGCGTGCCGAGCGCCACCGCGCCAGGGGGCCGCGACTGAGCGTCCACACGTCGGCCTGGCGTGATAGTGGTCGGTGCTCGGTGGCCTTGATCATCACTCCGGCCGCCCGGGCGGCGGTCGGCGCCCCGCTGTAGGTCGGCCTTCAGGCCGACCGGGGGCGCCGCGGTCGGCCTGAAGGCCGACCTACAAACCCGTGGCCGGAATCATGATCGAGGCCGTGCTCGGTGGTCGGTGGTCAGCGAGGCACAATTGTCTGATCGCTTTGGGTTTCTTTGTCGCGAAAATCCGAAAATCGACGCGCGATGGGTATACACTTGTAGCGGTAGCACGCCGATCCGCCGGCGCCGGAGTACGCCCGCCCCGGCGCACCCGACCCCGCCGGTCCACCCAGCGCCTCAGCCTGAGGAGAGTTAACGCCATGCCCACCTGGATCCTGGTCGCAGATACCAGCCGCGCACGCATCTTCACCGCCGACAAGACCGCGGGTCCGCTGTCCGAGGTCCGCACCCTCGCCTCCCCCGAAGCGCGCCTGCACGAGGGTGACCTGGTCAGCGAGCGCGCCGGACAGGACCGCAATCCGAGCGTCGGCGGCCACGGGTCGAGCAACGAGCACCCCCGCAAACACGACCTTGCCGATCGCTTCGCCGCCCAGGTCTGCGAGACCCTGGAGAGCGCCCGCACCCAGGGCCAGTTCAGCAAGCTCTACGTGGTCGCCGCCCCCGCCTTCCTCGGGATGCTCCGCCACCATCAATCCGCCGCCCTGCGCCAACTGATCGTGGCCGAGATCGACAAGAGCCTGGCGACCCAGGACCCGGCGGCCATCCGCAAGGCGCTGCCGGACTTCCTGTAGCCGGCGCCCGCCCGGCACCCGGACCCGACCCTGTCCCCAGTCCCCCACGCGGCGCCCGCCACGGCGAGCGGTCCGGTCACGGCCCGGGCCTTTCGCCGCTGGATCCTGCGCCCCGCCGAGGGCGTATTTCTGTTCCACCCCCGGGCCATCGAGCGGCTGCACGCCCTGGACTGCCCGCGGGCCGCGAGCCATGTCTGCTACCACCTGCTGGCCCGCGGCCCCTTCCTGGAGCGGCTGGAGTTGGAGAATCCGGAGGCCCTGTCGGTCATCGAGGGTCTGCGCCTGCCCGATTGGATCCTGCTCCTGCCCATGCCGAGCGCGCCGGTACTGCGCAACACGGCGCCGCGGACCCTGCTGCGCGACTACTGGGCCAGACGCTTCGAGGGCGAGGTGGCGCGCACCTGGCAAATGGCGCGGGAGGACAACCAGGACCTGGAGCGCTGCGGCCCGGCGGTGCTCAGGCCCCTGATCGGGCCGACCGCGCTGGCTGAGGCGCGGGAGGTCCTGACCCGCGACGGGGTGCCGGGGGCGGCGGCGGGGGAACTGGCGTTGTGTCGCGCACTGCTCGCCCGGGTGGTGCGGCTGCGCTATTTCGCCCCCGGGACGCGCGGTTGCGCCTTCCCCGCGATCCGCGACTGGGCGGCGCTGGATCGGTGGCTGGCGGAGGGCGGGCTCGATCTGCCGCCGCCCCGGTCCAGCCGCCGCCTCCCCCAGGCGCTGGAGCGCACCCGGCCGTCCGTCGGCTGCGGTACCCCCGGGGTCTGGTTGCCGCTGCCCGCCGACCTGCCCTTTGGCCGCAGCGATCCGGACCGACTGAACGGGGTGCAGGAGCCGCCCGGACCGGCCCTCGATTCCGGTCCCGCGGCGGCCGCCCCCGGGTCGGCACCCGCGGCGCTCGCCGGGCCGCCAGGCGCCGCGACCGCGGACCGCGCGCCGGTGCCGGCGGCCCCGGCGCTCACGGACCTGCAGGCCCGCTGCCTGCGCGCCCTGCACCAGGGGACCGCGATCCGCCGGCGCCTGGGCCGCCGTGCGCGCCTCGGGGCCGCCCTGGCGCAGGCCGTGCGACCCCTGGTCGGCGGCCTGCCGGCCCTCTGGAACCGGCTGTGGGGGCGCGCGCTCCCCGGTCGCCCCCGGCCACCCGGCGAGCGGGCGCTGCGCGTGCATCTGCGCGGGCTGCGGTCCGCCGCCGCGGCGGCCCAGGCCGCGGACTGGGATGGGTGCTTTGCCACGGCCCTGGGCCACTTGGCCGCGGCCCGCACCCGCTATGCCGCCCTGGCCGGCCCCGGTGAGCGCATCGCGGACCCGGTGTCGGCCCTGCTGGAACAACGCCAGGACACCACGGCCGACATCTTCACCACCACCCTCGCCGCCGGCTGGCACCTGGCGCCCGCCGCCGCCGACGACCTGGGCGCCTTGCTGCGGCGCCTGGCGGGTGCGCAGGGGGCGGCCGCACGCCCGGCGCGCGCGCTGCTGGCCCAGCTCGAAACGGCGCTGCGCGAGTGCCGCACCACCTATTCCCGCCTCTCATGGCGAGCCTCGCTCCGCCCGGCGGGGCTCCGCCAGGTCCTGCCCTTCCAGGGTTCCCTGAAGGCCCTGGCCGCCCTGGATAGCGCGCGCCGCCTGCTGGAGGACCTCCCCTGGCCGGTCGCCGACCTGGACCGCCTGGGGGCACCGCTGGCGGCGGCCGCAGCCTATGTAAGGCGAGGCCTCGAGCAGCGCCTGCGCGCCCGGCTGCTGGAGGTCCTGGAGACGGCCGGCCTGCTGCCCGCGCACGCGGAGGGACGACTCGCCGCCCACCGGCTCGCCGACGCCTTGGCGGACCTGATCCGCCGGCATCGGCACCTGCGGTTTGCCGATCTGCGCGACCTGCTGAACCAGGACGCTTTGAGCCTGCCGGACGCGGGCTGGGCCGACTGGCGCCGCGGCGATTGCCTGGGGCGCTTCGACCGGGCCGCGGCGGCGGCCCTGCCCGGGGTCTATCGGCCGGGTGAGTTCTATGTGAAGGGGCTGCAGCGCCTGAGCGCCCCCCTGTTCGGGACCGGGCGCGGGCGGCTCGGCCTGCGCGTGGTGCTGCTGCCGGGGCTCGCGGCCTGGGCCGCGCTGGAGGTCACCGCACTCGTCTGGGGCCTCGTCACGCCCGACGGTGCTCACCCGGCCCTGACCACCCCGGCGGCGGTCCTGCTCCTGGCCGCGGCCCTGAGCGCGGGCGCCAACACCGGCCCCGGTCGGGACGCGGCGCGCCGCTGCGGGCGCTGGGCCATGAGGCTCGGCCGCCTGCTGCTGTTCACCGGCCTGCCCCGTCTGCTGCGCTCACCCCCGGTCCAGTGGCTGCTCAACCGCCGGCTCGTGCGCCGCCTGCACGAGCAGATCCTGGCCCCCGTGACCCTGGGCCTCCTGCCCCTGCTGCCCCTCACCGCCCTGTGGCTCCTGGCCCATCCGCAGGACCTGGGGCCCGCCGCCTGGGCGGCGCTCCTGACCCTGGCCTACGCCCTCGGCACCCTGTTACGGGAGACCCCGGCCGGGCGGCGCGGGCTGGACGACCTGGCCACCGGCTGGCGGCACCTGCGCGACCTGCTGCGGCAGGAACGGCTGGCCGACCTGATCGCGCCCGTCATGGCGTTCTTCAAACAGTGGATCCGCACGCTGGACGAGGGGCTGCACCGCATCCGCACCCACCTGAGCCCGCGCCTGGGCGAGGGCCCCGTTACCACCCTGCTCAAGACCCTGGTCGCCCCCCTGTGGGCGGCCTGGGAGTCCGTGGTCCAGTTCTACGTCGTGGTCCTGATCGAGCCTCAGACCAACCCGATCAAACACTTCCCCGTCGTCACCCTGGGCCACAAGCTGCTGCTGCCCTGGTTGCCGACCTTGAGCTACGGGCTGCACGCCGGACTCTCCCCACTACTGCCGAACGCCCTCGCCTTCCCCCTGATCGCCGCCACCATTTTCCTGCTGCCCGGGCTATTCGGCTTCCTGTTCTGGGAGCTCAAGGAGAACTGGCGCCTCTACGCGGCCAACCGCACCGATCCGGTACCCGCCGCGCGCGTAGGCGCGCACGGCGAGACCCTGGCCGGCCTGTTGCGGCGCGGCCTGCGGGGCGGCACCATCCCCAAGGCCTTCGATCGGCTGCGGCAGGTCCTGGACCGCCAGGTGCGGGACGAGACCCCGGACCCGCGGGCGTTGCGCCGCGCCCTGGCCCGCCTGGCGGCGATCACCGCGCTGATCGCCCGTTTCGCCGAACGGGAACTGGTGATCCCACTGCGCGCGGCCTGCCGGGACCCCGCGACCACCACGCCCGCCGGCACGGCGCAACTGGTGCTGGCGGCGCCCCGCGTCGCCAGCCACGAGATCGAGTTGCGTGTACAGCGCGGCGGCGCGGCCGCCGGCTCGATACCACTGGAGTTGGTCCTGCGCCTGGCCCCCGCTGCGGCGACCGCCGGGCCGGGGTCGGAAACCGGCGCCGGCCTGGTCTGCACCCTGGCCTGGCGCGGCGCCTGGTGCGACCTTGGGTCCGACCTTGGGTGCGACCTTGGGTGCGACCCCGGGTGCGAACAGGACCCGGACCTTAGGCCGCGGATGATGGCAGTGATCCATCGCTTTATCCGCCGCTGCGGGGCACGGGCCGCCGAGTTCGACGCGCGCGCGCCGGGCGACCCTGGGTCGGGGCCCGGTGCCGCCGAGGTGGACCACGGGCCCGGCGGCGGCATGACGCGGCCGTGCGGGGCGGAGCTTGCGGCCGCTGTACCCAGGGCTTCGTCACCAGGATGACGCTGCCGGTGCGGTCGCCGTCCGGCTCGTGGTTGGCACCGGCCACAGAGGTCACGCCCAACGGGAGCGCGTGGGATCGGCACGTCCGCCCGCGCGGGAGCGGATCACCCCCGAACCGCACGCGCGCTGCCGCCGGCCCGTGACGCGCGGCACAAGAATCCCAACCAAACGGGAATCCGGGAACTATCCTGACGCTTGAATCCCCGGTCGGCTCCGGCCCCCCGGGTCTTCGATCCGATGACCCAAACGAACAGGAGAATGAGGTGAATGAGGTGAAGTCGAAGATCATCTGGTTGCTGGTGGCCCTGATCGGGGCCACTGCCTTTGCCGTGCTCGCACTGAGTCGGGGCGAACCCGTGAATGCCGCCTGGCTGGTGCTGGCGGCGGTGTCCTGCTATGCAGGACTTTCTCGTCCTGTTCATCTCCACCCGGCGCGACGGCCGTTCACTGGGTGAGATGGCGAAGGAGGAACTGGGAGCGACGATCGGCACCATCGTCATGCTCGGCACCCTCGCGGTGATGATCATCATCCTGTCGGCCCTGGCGCTCATCGTCGTCAAGGCCCTGACCGCGAGCCCCTGGGGCACCTTCACCATCGCAGCGACCATCCCGATCGCGCTCTTCATGGGTATCTATATGCGCTTCA
>Ga0247837_1008032_pt1 | contig 13528 bp, 9 predicted proteins | sample LaCtaG_2_FD_187115 | JGI IMG/M metagenome (GOLD analysis project Ga0247837, IMG submission 187115) | Freshwater microbial communities from meromictic Lake La Cruz, Castile-La Mancha, Spain - LaCruzMarch2015_14.5m | ecosystem: Environmental > Aquatic > Freshwater > Lake | place: Spain: Castile-La...
CGATCTGGGCACCGAAGAAGTTGGTCGAGCTGCGGACGTTGTAGCTGCTCGGGCCCGGGAAGTTGCCGCCGGAAAGCTGGAGCGACGCGGCCTCGTCGAGGCCGGCCCAGCGGAATCCGGCTAGCCAGTCGATCGTGCCGCGGCGGTAGTTGCCGCACCGCTCCCAGGGATAGGCGGAATGCCGGGAGAAACCGCGATAATAACTTCGCCTGAGAAAGTTGGCCTCGGCTGTGTTGAGCGTTGAGGAGTAGGTGGCGCGGGCCAGCGACCGCCCGTCGAAACCGTCGACGAGGAACGAAAGCGGATCACCGCCGTTGATGTCGTTGCGGCCACCTTCGTCGAGGTCGGCGAACATGTTCCAGACGCCGAGGTAGCCGAGTTCCCAGCCGCGGCCGCAGTCGTCCACGACGCCCCGGAACAGCCGCAGGCCCGGCTGCACTGCAAACTGCGGCTGGCCGGTGGTGATGATGGCGTTGGGCCCGATCGCGGCGAGGATCTGGTCGGTCGACTGGTTGTCGCGCTGCAAGAACACGCTGTCGAAGATCCAGTAGGTCTCGCCGATGCCGGAAGGCGAGCGTTCGCAGCCGCCGGTGCAGCCCCCCGCGGTGCAGTCGGAGCAGGAGCCGGCGATCTCGTGCGGAGCGTGCTCGAGGAGTCCCTCGATCTCGGGCACGTCGGGCATGCTCTCCAGCAGGATCGACCCGGTCTCGATCGGTTCGGGTGCGGCATCGTCGGCCACGGGCTGCGCGGCGCTCGGCTGCTCAGCGCTCGGCTGCTCAGCGCTCACGACCTCCGCCACAGGGATGGCCTCGGTCGCCACCGGCTTGATGTCTTCGCCGGCTGGCTCCTCGGTGCCGACGACGTCAAACGCTGGCTCGGGGGCGACCGCATCGAACGTGATCTCCCCCACGTTTGGCTCCTCGGCCCCGACGACCTCCGCGACGGGATCGGCCGCGACGTCGCCCCGCGTCGCCGGGTGACTGAGAGCCGCGAAGATCGTCACCGCGATCGTCGCTCTGGTGCTGCGCCACGCCTTGAACATTCCCCACCCCCTTCGTGCCGGTGCAACCGTTGCGCGAGGCAGACCTCCGCGCACCCTTGTTTTCGGCACCTTCGGCAGGCTGCATGACGATCGTTTTGACCGGCGCAGGCGGCCAGGCAACCTGGGCAGGGGGCGGAAGGCGGTCTGGCGGGGCGCGTCCGGTCACGAAAACTGGGCAAGCATGCGCCGCAGATCGGCGAGCGTTCCGGCCTCGGCAGGGGTCTTGTCCCGCCGCCAGCGGACGATCCGCGGAAACCGGACCGCCACGCCCGACTTGTGCCGCGTCGAGGCGGCCACGCCCTCGAAGGCCAGCTGCATCACCAGTGTGGGCCGGCAGATCCGCACTGGGCCGTGCCGCTCGAGCGTGGTGGTCCGCACGATCCGGTCGATCTCCACGATCTCGGTGTCGGCCAAGCCCGAGTAGGCCTTGGCGATCGTCACCAACTTGTCGCCGTCCCAGACGCCGAGCGTGTAGTCGCTGTGGAGGCCGGCGCGGCGGCCGTGCCCTGCCTGGGCGTAGAGGAGCACGGCGTCGATCTCGAGCGGCTCGATTTTCCACTTCCACCAGTCGCCGCGGGTGCGGCCGGTGCCGTAGACGCTCGAACGCCGCTTGAGCATCAGGCCCTCGACTCCGCGGCTGCGAGACTCGGCCCGGCGCACGGCGAGCGCCTCCCAGGAGTCGGCCTCGACGAGCGGCGAGCGAAACAGCACGCCGCCGTCGGTTGGGCCAGCAAGCGCAGCGCTGAAGCAAACGGGCACGACCGCCTCGAGCACCCGGCGGCGGTGGAGCAGTGGCTGCGGCCGCAGGTCGATGCCGCCGTGCTCCACAAGATCGTAGGCCACGAACACCGCGGGAATCTCGGTCAGGATCTGCTTGGGCGCGGTGCGGCGGCCGGCCCGCTTCGAGAGCGCCGCGAAGCCGAGCAGGGCCAGGCCTCCGGCGGGGCCGCGGCGACCGACCGCGAGCAGTTCGCCGTCCAGGACCGTGCCGGGGGGAAGCAGTGCGGCGGCGGCGACGATCTCGGGAAACGCGCCATTGACGAGCTCCTCGCCGCGGCTCCAGAGCGTGACGTCGTCGCCGCGGCGGACGATCTGGGCCCGCATCCCGTCCCACTTCCACTCGGCCTGCCACGCCTCGACCGGGCCGAGCTCGGTGGCCACGGCGGCGGGATCGGGCTGGTCCACCGCCGCGGCGAGAAAGAACGGGTAGGGGCGGCGGTCATCGGCGGCCGTCTCGGGAGCGAGCAAGCGGGCGAAGCCGTCGGCGTCGAGCGGGCCGCCGGCCACGCCCATCAGCCGGTGGGTCATCACCGCCGGCTCGACGCCTGCCAGTTCTGCCAGTGCGCGGGCCACGAGCGTCCGCGACACGCCCACCCGCAGGCCGCCCGTGAGCAGCTTGTGCCACACGATCCGCTCCCGCGGCGCCAGCCGCCGCCAGGTCGCGGTGACCACCTCTCGCTTGCGGGCCTCCTCGGCATCGCGGATCGCGTGGATGGTCGTGGCGATCATCTCGGCGAGTCCGGCCCGCGGGGCAGCGTCAGCGCTGGCCGCGTCGGGCAGAAGCAGGGCGAGCGTCTCGGCCAGGTCGCCCACGTGGGCATAGGCATCCTCGACCAGCCACCCCGGCAAGCCCGTCTCCTCGGCCGCCCACTGCCGCAACAGCGCAGTGGAGACCGCCCGGAGTTGCCGGGCACCGCACAGCACCCCGACCGCGCAGGCGGCGTCGGCTGGAGTGACTGCGGCGAAGTAGGCGACCAGCGCCGCGAGCTTGTCCTGCGTCCGCGGCGCGGCGTCGAGTTGCCAGTAGAGGGCGGTGAAGTGCTTCATGGGGGCAGCATGGTCAGGGCGGCAGCCGTGCCGCGTGATCGGCCTGGTCGCCGTCCGAGACCGCTGCGGGCGGATCATCGCCGTCGTGGTCATCCTCGTCGCCTGCGGCGTCGGGGGGCGTTTCGCCGGTGAACCGGGTGGCCAGCGGGGCGGCGTCGAGGCCCTTGTCCCGCAGGTACCGGGCGAGCACGTCGGCGAAGCCGTGGGTGACGAGCACCCGCCGGGCCCCCGAGGCTTCGACCGCGGCGAGCAGGCCAGGGAAGTCGGCATGGTCGGAGACGACGAAGCCCTGCTCGACGCCTCGTCGCCGGCGGATCCCACGCACCGTCATCCAGCCCGAGGCTACGGCCAGGCTCGTCTCGCCGAACAGCTTGAGCCACGAGCCCCCGAGCACGCTCGGTGGCGCGATCACCAGCGCCCGGCCGTTGCCCACGCGGCGGGCCCGCGGTGGAACGCGGTCGATCGGCGGCAGCTTCACGCCACTGGCACGATAGGCCTCGACGAGCTTCATCACAGCGCCGTGGGCCACGATCGGGCCGATCTCGGGATCGACGAGCGCCGCCAGCCGTTGGGCCTTCCCCAGCGCGTAGGCCAGGATCACGCTCGTCCGGCCCGCGTCGCGATTGGCTCGCCACCAGGCGTTGATCTCGGCGGCCACGAGCGCCGGATCCGGCCAGCGGTAGACCGGCAGCCCGAAGGTGCTCTCGGTGATCAGGACGTCGCAGGCCACCGGCTCAAAGCCCGCGCAGGTCGGATCGGCCTGGAGCTTGTAGTCGCCGGTCGCCACCCAGATCTCGCCCCGGTGCTCGATCCTCACCTGGGCCGAGCCGAGAACGTGGCCCGCGGGGTGGAGCGAGACGGTCACGCCGTTGATCGTGGTGGGCGCGCCGTAGCGGACGGCGTCGATCGTGGCGTTGCCTCCCATCCTGGTCCGCAGCACGGTCTTGCCGGGAGCGGCGCACAGATAGCGACCGCAGCCGGGGCGGGCGTGGTCGGCATGGGCGTGGGTGATGACGGCCCGTTCGACCCGCCGCCAGGGATCCACGTAGAACCCGCCGGCAGCGCAGTACAGCCCTGAGTCGGTGACCTCGAGCAGGTGCGGCAAGCGGACAGACACGGAGGCGGAGTCCCGGATCGGCGGGAGCCCGGTGCTGCCCTAGCGGTATGCCTGGGAGCCGACCGCGGGGAAGCGGTAGCCGCCGAATCCAAGTGGAGCGTAGCTGGGCCAGTCTCCCGGGACGACCCCGGGAGGCGTGCCGTACATTTTCGAGGTGGGCGTGCGCGGGTTGGTGGGCGGCACGAAGTATTTGGGCCGCGTGCCGTGGCCGGTCACATACGGACTCGCGCCCGGAGCGTAGGCCGCCTGATTCCGGGGCGTACCGGTCGAGGCGGCCGAGTAGGCTCCGCGCCAGCGGCGGCCGCCGCCAGCCTCGGCCGGCAGGCAGACCGCTGCCGTGACGACCAGCACGAACGCGGCGAGCAGGCGAGGCATGGACAGAGCTCGAGGGGGTGGACGGGACCGGGGCCGCCGTCGCGGCTAACAGCCCGGACGGTACGACAGTCTCATGATCGACGCCCCGCTGCCCAGACCTTTGCCAGTGGGCGGTCTGGTGCGGCCCTGCGGCCTGCGCCGGTCGTGCCGCTCAGCCCGCGGCGGCGGCTTGGCCGCCGGCCCAGCGGATCTCGACCGGGAGGCCGAAGGCCTTCTCGAAGAGCTCCGTGCGCCGTTCCGCGCCCCAGATGTCGGCCTGCGGTTCCTGGTCGGCCAGCACGTCGAGGATCACACGGCCGTCGGTTGCCGTCACGAGCACGTCCCGCACCTGCTGTGTGCGGCTCCGATCGAGGCCCCCGGCCAGCCGGAGGATCGCGGCGAGCCGCTGCACCCGCCGGTGGTCGTCCGAGGAGAGCCGGGCGAGGTTCTTGTGCTTCCGCTTGGGCAGTGCGCCGCGGTGGTAGCGGGCCACATTGGCAATCAGTTCGACCTCGTGCGGTCGGAGGCCCGGCAGCCGGCTGTTACGGATCAGGTGGTAGCTGTGCTTGTGGTGCTGGTCGTAGTTGATCACGTAGCCCACATCCTGCAGCCGGGCGGCGATCTCCAGGAGCAGCCGGTCGGCCGGCGGCAGCTCGAGTGGCTCGGCCAGTTGCTGGAAGATCCGGCCGGCGAGCGCTGCCACGGCCCGCCCGTGCTCCAGCTCTCCCGAGCAGGCGGCCGCGAGCCGCTCGATCGCGGCCTCGCGTTGGGCGGTTTCGTCACCGCTGGGGGGAGGCACCGCGAGTTCGTCGATCATCTCGCGGACGAGGCCGTCCCGCACGCCGCGGGTGTGAACCACCAGTTGGTTGACGCGAAAGCGCTTCATCAGGGCGTCGATGACCGACAGCCCGGCGATGATGATGTCGGCCCGGTCGGGCGTCATGCCCGCCAGCGTCCGGCGGATGCGGAGCGGAATCTTCTTGAGCCGGTCGAGCAGGTGGCGGACCTCCGCGTGCGAGACGCGGTAGCCGGCCACCGGCATCTCGGCTTCCCGTTTGCCCGCCATCACGAGTTCGGCGAGCGTGGTGAAGCTGCCACCGCAGCCGACCAGGAAGTGCGGGGCGAACAGTGGCCGGGTGGTCTGCTGCTTGAGCACCCCCGCGACCCCGGCGTCGAGCTCGCCGAGGCCCCGCTGGAAGGCCGCCGCATCGGCCCCTTCCCCGAGTCCGTACTGTTCGGTCAGCCGGACCACGCCGAGCGGTGTCGAAAAGATCGACTCGATCAGATTGCCCGTCGCGAACACGATCTCGGTGCTGCCGCCGCCGATGTCGGCCATCACGACGTTGCGGCCCGTCAGGTCGAAGGCATGCTGGACGCTCGAGAAGGCCAGCCGAGCCTCCCGCTCGCCCGAGATCACCTCCACTTCCAGGCCCACCTGCTCCCGGACACGGCGGCAAAACTCGGGCCCGTTGCGGGCCTCGCGCACCGCACACGTCGCGATCGTCCGCAGGGCGGTCACCTGGTAGCCGGCGGCGATCTCCTTGAAGCTCCGCAGCGCCGCCACCGTGCGGTCCATCGTCTCCTCGTCGAGCCGTCCCTCAGCCGACACGCTGCGCCCGAGCCGGGTGGGCTCCCGCTCTTCGTCGAGGATTCGGTAAGCGCCTCCGCGGAGGGCCTCGGCCACGAACAGCCGCACGCTGTTGGAGCCGATGTCGATGGCCGCCAGCCGGCAGGCCATGTCGGGGGAGAGCCAGATCTGGCGTTCGTCGGGCGCGTGGTCCACGGCGGGCTTCCTGACAGCGGGAACCTCATGATACCTCCGATCGACTAGACTGCCGCCCTGAAATCCTTTTCCCCCGCGCCGTCCTGCCCGTCGCCGTGCCGCTCCCCGCCCCGATCGTCTTCGGTTCCGCCGCGTGCATCCCGCCGCTGGCCCGGTCCGCCGTCACGATCGGCAACTTCGACGGAGTTCACATCGGCCATGCGGCAATCGTCAGCCGGCTGGTCGCTGCCGCCGCCGCCCTGGGCGTGCCTGCCGTCGCCCTGACGTTTGATCCCCATCCCGCCAGCCTGGTGCGTCCCGGGCTGGCTCCCGCTCCGCTCACCACGCCCGCCCGCCGGGCCGAGTTGCTGCTGGCGCTCGGCCTCGATGCCGTGCTCGTGCAGCCGACCGACACCGCCTTCGTGGCCCTGTCAGCCGAGGAGTTTTACGCCCACATCCTCCGCGGCCAGCTCGGCGGAGTGGCATTCATCGAGGGGGAGGACTTCCGGTTTGGGGCGGGCCGGGCCGGCGATGTGGAGGTGCTGGGCCGGCTGGCTGCCGCCGACGGTGTGATGGTCGAGGTGGTGCCGGCCGTCAGCGTCGGCGGGGCGACGGTCTCGAGCTCCCGGCTGCGCGGGCTGTTGATGGCCGGTGACGTGGCCGCGGCGGCCACGCTCGCGACCGCCCCGTATCGCCTGAGCGGCACCGTCGAGCCGGGCGCAAGACGGGGTGCGGGGCTCGGCTTCCCCACGGCAAATCTCGGCCGCATGGCCACGCTCGTGCCGGCGGCCGGCGTGTATGCCGCCCGGGCGCGGCTGGCCGGCGGCAACGGCTCGGCTGCATGGTTCCCGGCCGCGGTCAACATCGGCACGAGCCCGACGTTTGAGACCACCAAACCCACGGTCGAGGCGCACCTCGTCGGCTTCGCGGGCGACTGCTACGGCCGTGTGCTCGACGTTGACTTCCTTGCGCGGCTGCGTGACACTCGGCGGTATTCGGCGGTCGAGGATCTCAAGCGCCAGTTGGCCGACGACGTGGCTCAGGCCGTGGCGATCGCTGCCGGCCGGCCTGCCCAAATCCAGGAGACATGATGCGACTCGATTGGGCCAGCCTGCTCGACTTGCTCCGCAGCCGTGAGCGGTTTGTGCTCACGAGCCATGTTCGACCCGACTGCGACGCCCTCGGCAGCGAGTTGGGCATGGCCGGCATCCTCGCCGCGCTTGGCAAAGACGTGCGGATCGTCAACGCCCAGGCCACACCCGAGACCCTGGCCTGGATTGATCCCCAGCACCGGCTCGAATCACTCGCCGGCGGCGTCAAGCCCGCGGATCTGGCCGACCGTGACCTGCTGATCGTGCTCGACACGAGCGCCTGGGCCCAGCTCGGCGCGATGGGCGACGTTGCCAAGGGGATGCGGGACCGCGTGCTCGTGATCGACCACCATGTCAGTGAGGACGACCTCTGCGACCTGTGGTTCAAGGACACGTCCGCCGAGGCGACGGCCCGGATCGTGTACGAGATCGGCCTGCGGCTGAAAGTGCCGTTCACCGAGGCGATCGCCACGCCCCTGTACGCCGGCCTGTCCACCGACACCGGCGGCTTCCGCTTCCCGAGCGTCTCCGGGGAGAGCTTCCGGATCGCCAGCCGGCTGGTCGATGCCGGCGCCAGCCCGCCGGCCATCTACCGTGAACTCTTCGAGCAGGACTCGCTGGCCCGGCTCCATCTCGTCGGCCGCACCCTCGCCGGTGCGACCACCGCGCACGCCGGGCGGGTGATCTTCTCGCAGGTGCGACAGCAGGACATCAAGCAGGTCAACGCGCTGCCGGCTGACACCGAGGACCTCATCAACCTCACGCTCGCGGTCAAGGGCACGGAGGTGGCGGCGATCCTGATCGAGCAGCCCGACGGGCGGATCAAGGTGAGCTTCCGCAGCCGCGGGCCGGTCGACTGTAGCGCGCTGGCCGGGCGGTTCGGCGGCGGCGGCCACCGGGCGGCGGCCGGGGCCATCGTCGACGGTCCGTTCGAGGCGGTGCACGACAACGTGCGGGCCGCGGTCGACGAGGCCTGGATGGCGCGGGCCGGCGGCGATTGAGCAGGATGGAGCACGCGGCTGGTGACGGTTCGGGGCTGCCCACGCCCCGTCGCCGGACGTTCGCTTCGGCCATCCCGGCCTGCGCTCACTCCCTGCTGGCTGCGCTTCGCCATCCACGACGACGCTTGCCAATAAAGCCGGCGCTCGGAGCAGGGGCAGCCCCGCCCGGACAAACGCGGCCCACCAGGCCGAGTTCGGCGGTACCCGCCGTGCAGACAGCAGTCTGCGTGCAGGCTAAAGTGATCCGGCTCGCTGCGTGGGCGTTTCCTGGAGAAGCGGCATGACAATCGAAACCAGTGATTCCCGCCGGGGCTTCTTCGCCAAGGTGGCGGCGGTGGCCTGCGGCGGCTTGGCCACGCTCGTGCCGGTGGCGGCCGGGGTGTGGGCGTTACTCGACCCGTTGCGGCGCAAGGCGGTGGCCGCCGCCTTTTTGCCCGTCACGGAACTCTCGGCCATTCCCGACGACGGCGTGCCCCGCCAGTTTGCGGTGATCGCCGACCGCGTCGACGCCTGGACAGGCTATCCCAGTGAACCGATCGGCGCGGTCTACCTGCGCCGGGAGAAGGGTTCCCGGAAGGTCGAGGCCCTCACGGCCACCTGTCCCCACGCCGGCTGCTTCGTCGAACTGGAGGGGACGCGGTGCTTCCGCTGCCCCTGCCACAACTCCACGTTCTCGCTCGACGGCGGGATTGTGCAGCCGAGCCCGTCGCCCCGGCCGATGGACTCGCTCGAGTGTCGCGTGGGCGAGACCGGCGAGGTGGCCGTGAAGTGGCAAAACTTTTACACCGGCGTCGCCGAGAAGGTGGCAAACTCATGAGCAAGCCCCGGGAAGGTCGCGCTGGCCCGCTGCACTGGCTCGGTGATTTCCTCGACGACCGCACCGGCTGGCGCGGGCTGATCCACGAGGCTCTCTACGAGCGCGTGCCGGGCGGGGCCCGCTGGCGGTATGTCTGGGGCAGTACGCTGGTGTTCGCCTTCATGACGCAGGTGATCACGGGGCTGTTTCTCTGGGCCAGCTATTCGGCGAGTGCTCAGACCGCCTGGGAGAGTGTCTGGTACATCCAGCACGAGATGACCGGCGGCTGGCTGCTCCGCGGCATCCACCACTTCATGGCCCATGCGATGGTGGTGCTCCTGGCGCTCCATCTCCTGCAGGTGGTGATTGACGGGGCCTACAAGGCGCCTCGTGAGGTCAACTTCTGGCTGGGCCTCGTGTTGATGATGCTCGTCTTGGGCATGGCGCTGACGGGCTACCTCCTGCCCTGGGATCAGAAGGGTTACTGGGCCACTCGTGTGGCCACGAACCTCGCGGGCCTGGTGCCGTTTATCGGACCGGCACTCCAGAAGATCGTCGTGGGTGGCCCCGACTACGGCCACCACACGCTGACGCGGTTCTTCGCCCTCCATGCCGGATTCCTGCCGGCCACGCTCGTGGCCTTCCTGGTCGTGCACCTGGCCTTGTTTCGCAAGCACGGCCTGCATGCCAAGCAGCCGATTACCCGGCCCGACGGGATGTTTTGGCCGGATCAGCTGCTGAAAGACACCGTGGCGATGCTGGCCGTGATGGCCGTGGTGCTCGGCGTGATCCTGGTGCCGGCGGTGCGAACGATGCTCGCCGGCGGTCAGGTCGACTGGGGGCACGTGGGGGCGGAGCTCGGCGCCCCGGCCGATCCCTCGCAGCCCTACGCCGCGGCCCGGCCGGAGTGGTACTTCCTGTTCCTGTTTCAGTTTCTCAAAGTCTTCGAGGGCTGGGGGGCCACGGGCGAGTTTCTGGGCGCGATCGTCGTGCCGGGGCTGATCATGGGAGTCATGTTCCTGATGCCGATCCTCGGCAACTGGAAGCTGGGCCACCGGTTTAACGTCGCCTTCACGCTCGGGATCATGGCCGGCGTGGCCGTGCTCACGGGGCTCGCTCTGAACGAGGATTACTACGCCCTGTGGGCCGACAAGCAGCAGGTCGCCGAGGCGGCCAAGCTCTTCGACGAGACGGGCGGCGACGAGGCGAAACTCCTGGCGGCGGTCGGCGGCGACCGGGCGAAGGCCGCGGAGATCGCGGGGCAGTTTGACTCGGTCGAGAAGATTCGCCGCTCCGAGGCTTTTCTGGCCGCTGTCCAGACGGCCCGGGCCGACGGCGAGCGAGCCGCGGAACTCGCCGGCCGGCCGGAGCGAATCCCGCCCGGCGGCGCGCTCGAACTGGTCCGTCGCGATCCGCTCTCGCAGGGCCCGCGGCTCTTCGCTCAGCACTGCGCGAGCTGCCATTCCCATGTCGATCCGGCCGCGCCCGAGGCCGCGACAATCCTCGCCAGGTCATCGGCGGCAAATCTCCATGGCTTCGGCACCGCGGCCTGGATGAAGGGGCTGCTGGATCCCGAGCAGGTGGCCGGCCCGGCCTACTTTGGCAACACGGCGCACAAAGACGGCGACATGGTGAGTTTCGTGCAGGGCGACCTGCAGGATGCCGACGCCTGGAAGCCCGCCGACATCGAGGCCGTGATCGCTGCGATGGCGGCGGAGTCGGGCCTGGGCGACCCCAAGACGTCGCCCGCGGTCATCGACCTGGGCCGCGACCACGTCTCCAACGAGGAGCGGTGCGGCGGCTGCCACCGCTTCCGTGACAATGGGACGGATCTCGGCATCGCCTGCGACCTGACCGGCTGGGGCGGTCGCGAGTGGCTGGTGGGCCTGATCACCGACCCGACCCATGAGCGGTTCTACGGCGACACCAACGATCGGATGCCGAGCTTCGGCAAGGCGGCGGAAGGCTCCGTGCCCCGGCTGACGAGCGACCAGATCGGCCTGGTCGTCGACTGGCTGCGGGGCGAGTGGTAGTGGTTGGTCGCCGCGCGCTGCGTTCGCTCAGACGAATCCTATGTGGCGGCGGGGCTCTGCTCCGCCGAATGCGGGTCGCGATGGAAACCGGATTCCGCGGACCAAAGGCCCGCGGCTACTTCCGGCAATGGACGAGCCTGCGTTACCCAAGACTCAGCACACCCGCGCTCCCTACGCCACGCCGCCCAAGACCGTGGCCTTCGCCACGCGGCCCACGCCGAGCATGTAGGCGGCGGTGCGGAGCGAGACCTGCCGGGACTGGGCAAGCTGCCAGACCTGCTCGAACGACTCGCCCAGAATCCGGTCGAGTTCCTGGCGGACCCGGTTGATGCCCCACTGGTAGTGCTGTCGGTTTTGCACCCACTCAAACCAGCTGGCCGTCACGCCGCCGGCGTTGGCGAGGATGTCGGGCAGCACGAGCGTGCCCCGCTCGGCGAAGCTCGCGTCGGCAGCGGGCTCGACCGGAGCGTTGGCCGCCTCGACGATGATCGCCGCCCGCACGGAGGCTGCGTTGGCCGTGGTGAGCACGCCCCCCAGCGCGGCCGGGATCAGCACGTCACAGTCGGCAGCGAGCAGTTCCGGGCCGGTGATCGCGTCGCCGCCGGTGAAGCCGGCCAGCCGGCCGCCGTGTTCGCGGGTGTGGCGCAGGAGCTCGAGCACGTCGAGGCCGGCGGTGCGGTGGAAGGCGGCCGAGGCGTCGCCCACGGCCACGATCCGGCACTCGGCGTCGGCCAGATACTTGGCCGTGTGCGTGCCCACGTTGCCGAAGCCTTGGATCGCGATCCGCGTGCCGGGGATCCGGCGGCCGAGCCGGCCGAGGAGTTTGAGCGTGAGCGCCCCGACGCCGCGGCCCGTCGCCTCCTCGCGGCCGGGAATGCCGTGGTATTCGACCGGCTTGCCGGTGACGCAGGCGGGGGAGAAGCCGTGGTACTTGCCGTATTGATTCATGATCCAGGCCATCATGTCGGCGTTGGTGCCCATGTCGGGGGCTGGGATGTCGACATCGGGGCCGATCAGGTCGTGGATCTCGTCCACGAGCCGGCGTGTGATCCTCTCGAGTTCGCGGATCGAGCGGGTGGCCGGATCAACCGCCACGCCCCCCTTGGCTCCGCCGTAGGGGATGTTGACGACGGCCGTCTTCCAGGTCATCAAGGCCGCCAGGGCCCGGACCTCGTCGAGGTCGACCTGCGGGTGGTAGCGGAGGCCGCCCTTGAGCGGACCGCGGGCGTCGTTGTGCTGGACGCGGTAGCCGATGAACGTGGCCAGCTCCCCCGAATCGAGCTCGATCGGGATACTGACCTGCACCTCCCGCTTAGCCGTAAGCAGCAGTTGCCGCATGCTGGCGGAGAGATCGAGTTGGTCGGCCGCCGCATCGAAGTACATGCGGGTGGCGTCGGTGGCACGCACGGGATCACGGCCTCCGGCCGGCGGGAGTGGTGGACGGACAAACGACAGGCCCGCTGGATGGGGACCGGCGGATGATAGCCCGACTGCGGCGGCCGCCACAAGAAAAACGGCGCCGCCCAAGCGCCGCCAAAGTCGCTACATTGCAGGGAAAGGACGCGACCGATGCCGACGCCCACCGCCGCGGAGTTCTGGGACCTGCTCGTCAAGAGCGGGCTCGTCGATGCCGGCGCGGTCGCCACGCTCCGGCGGGAGCAGGAGGCCGACCCGGCTCGCTGTGGCGGCAGTACGGCGAAGGGAATGGCCGCCTGGCTCGCCGAACGCGGCGTGCTCACTCGCTGGCAGGCCAAGCGACTCGGGATCGGCAACCTGGGACCGTTCTTTCTGGGCGACTACCGGCTGCTCGAGCGGCATGAACGGGAGGGAAACGCGCTGTTGTTCACCGCGCGGCACGAGCCCTCGGGCCGGATCGTGAGCGTGGTCTTGCTCAACGCCAAGCAGTGTCGGCGGCTCGACGTCTGGACCGAGATCGTGCAGCGAACCACGGCCGCCAGCCAAGTCACCGACCCGATGCTCTCCCGCACCTGGAGCCTCGAACAGCATGAGTCGAGCCGGCTGATCGTGTGCGAGCACGTCGAGGGCATGAGCCTCGCCGAGGAGCTCGCTCGGCACGGTGCGCTTCCGGCGATGCAGGCCGGCGTGCTGGTGTCACAGATCGCGCGGGCGGTCGCCGAGGTGCAAACGCTGGGCGGGCCGCATGGCAGCCTGTCGCTGGAAGTGCTGCGGCGGGAGCCGCCTTCGGGCGGTGTGCCGCGGACGGGCCGGGTTCGGCTGCTGCAGTTTCCGCTCGCGGGCGACCCGCATCGGGTGCCGCTGCGACCCTGGGCCGGCGACGCGGATCTCCCGTCGCTCGGCCGCGCCGCCGCGTACGTGGCGCCGGAGCTGATGTTGCCCGGCGCGGTCTGTGACGACCGGACCGACGTCTATTCGATCGGCGCGATCCTCTATGCGCTCGTGTCTGGATCACTGCCCTGTTGGGAGGGAGACGCCGCCCGCACGCTCAAGCGGGCCGCCTTCGGCGCGGGCCCCGCGCCGCTCGGG
>Ga0247837_1008034_pt1 | contig 13519 bp, 7 predicted proteins | sample LaCtaG_2_FD_187115 | JGI IMG/M metagenome (GOLD analysis project Ga0247837, IMG submission 187115) | Freshwater microbial communities from meromictic Lake La Cruz, Castile-La Mancha, Spain - LaCruzMarch2015_14.5m | ecosystem: Environmental > Aquatic > Freshwater > Lake | place: Spain: Castile-La...
GTGCCTTGGCTATCGCCTCGTCGCGTGCGGCGAAGAACTCCTGCTCCTGCAGCTTGATTCGCTCCCATGGCGGATTGCCGAGCATCGCAGTGAAGCCCCCCGACCATCCGCTGGCCGGGTCGGCCCCGGCGCCGTGGTCGACCCGGAATACCTGCGGGAACTCCAGATGCCAGTGGAAGAACCGGTAGTCGATCGCCTCGCGCTCGATGGTGGCGATGACAGCCGGATCGACGCTCCCCGGGTCGTCCTGCAACGCCTGGAGGGTCGAGTGGGTGATGGCCGGATCTCCCTGCCGCTTGGGCTGCACGAATGCGGCGCACCACGCATCGGCGACCTGCCGTGCTCGTGCGTAGTCGGGATCGTTCTGCAGGTCGCGGAATCGCTGGGCCTGCTGGTGGGCATCGGCCAGAGAGGGCGCCGCCCCCGTGTCTACCTTCGCCACCTTCGTGGCGAGGTTGGTATTGCTCGCATGGAGGCCGCCAGTGGTGAAGAGTTCGCCCTGGTCAGCCTGCTCTCGCTCGGCCTTGTTCCGCTTCTTCAGGCTCGAGGTCCATGCCTTGTCGTCGCCGGTGAGGGCGACGAACGCGGCATCCGGCAGGCCCTCTTCGAGCAGCCTGGGCGTCACTCCGAGCAGGGCATTGCCGACCTTGATATGGGCGTCGAGGAACGACAGCGGCCGGCCCTCCTGCATGGCCTCGAGCCACAGGCTCACCTTCGCGAGCTCGGCTGCCATCGGGTTGAGGTCGATGCCGTAGATGCACCGGGCGACGACATCATGAAGGGCTTCCTGGAAATCGGTTGGCGTCGGATCAAGTTCACCCGTGCGGGCAGTCGCCAGTCGTCTCGCTATCCGCCTCGCTGCTGCCACGAGAAAGTGCCCGGATCCGCAGGCCGGATCGCAGATAGTAATGGCGAGCAGCGCCCGCTCGGCGTCCTTGTGCTTCTCAGCCTCGTCAAGTAACGGATCGAGAGCCTGATCGAGTACTAGGTCAATGAGGCTGGTGGGCGTGTAGTAGGAGCCGGATGTCTTTCGGTCGTTGCCAGCGAGATTCTCCAGGGTGAAGGTTCGGCTCACTTGGTCATGCCTAGGCACGAGTTCGAGTAGGCTCTCATAGATGCTGCCGAGCTCCTCAGCACCGAGGTTTCGGTAGTCGACAATTCGCTGGGGTGAGTTCTTTGGCTGCACCACGCTGAGCCGGCGGATCGCCGTTAGCAGTGCCTCGTTCGGCAGACGCTGGCCAATCACCACGTCGATCGGCTCGTGGTTGAAGATGCCGCCCAGGCCGATCAGACCAAGTTTTGGCAGACCGTGCTCGGCGCCGAGCGCCTCAATGACAATTTGAAGTCCCTGCCAAAGGTCGGTATGACGGGCCCCCCTGCGCTTGCGGGCCAGGGCGCGAAGCCTGCTAGTTGAAAAGTACTCGCGGTAGCGTCGGCTCGCGACCTGGTCGGCAGCCGGATCCAGCAGCAGGCCGCGGTCCTCGGCCACGAACAGGAAGAGCAACCGATAAACGAGCCGCAGCAATGATCGGTGAAAATCCTCTAGTAGCAGTTGCCCATCGGCAATACGCTCGCTCAAGTCATTGCCCGGGCCCTGAAGGAACCCGGTTCCCAGCGCCTCGATCGCGTCCTGCACTCCGTCTCGAAGGAGACCCAGAGCCCGCGTGCCTGACTCGGCGGCACTGGTTCGCCACTTCTCTAGCCAGCAATCTGATGGTGCGCCATTTTCTGGCACCTCCACACGCGATTGGTGCAGCATCACATACAGCAATGCAAAGTCGCTGAACACCTCGCCGTCGAACATGCTCTCTAGGTCGAACTCGACATATGACTGGCCGGCAAGGCTCGTAGAGTCTCGAAGCAGACGCAGAGTGCGGCCATTACTGAGCATCGCCCACAGATAGTCGCGATTGCGGTTTAGGAGTTCTTGCACCATCGCCTGCGGTGCACGATCTGCGGCGCCCGGGACACCCTTGGTTCGCTTGTCAAGCTCGACCCCCCATCCCAACAAGTGCAACGGGCTGGAACCCCAAAGGTGCGACACCGGGAATGCCTTGTCGTCAACATGCAGACCACCAGCTGGGGTCTGTGGCAACCTGCCGTAGTCAAGTTCCTTGAAAAGAACTGTCAACCACTTCTCCCGGGTTAGGCCAACCGCGGGATCACCCTCAGGAAGCTTGGACAAGGCCTGGCGATACGAAGCCCAAGCCCCCAGTAGATAGCCCCATGCTCGGTTCGCTGCTTCCTTCGGGCTCTCCCCTGATGGCAAGTGATAATCGCCGGAAGACAATCCGCCAAGATCCTTATCACCGCCAAGGACGCGTGCCAGCAAATCCGTGGGTAGCAAACCCCCAACCACTCGGACGCAGGTGAACTCCGCGCCACTCATTCCGCACCCGCACTAATCGGTAGAAACACATAGGCACCAAGAATATCGACAGGTTTTTGCGCGGTGACTTTTAGACCGCGGCGTGCGGCACCGGCTCCAGCTCGGGCTCGCCGGTGACTTTCAAGTAGCTCCCCCGCAAGATCGTCCGCCATCTTATTCAATGTTTTCGTTAGCACACCTAGCCCATCAAGCACCCGCCCAGCGGCGGCAACAGCGAGATCAGCCGCGACATTAGCCTCGGCCTCGGCGTTTGCGATCTTCTCAACATCTGCGCTGCTCAGCCACACAGCTGACTCAGGTGAACCACTGAAACCGAGTAGCCGTGCATCCTCGACAACGAGCGGGCGAATCGTGCCATCTGATAGCGGAAGTTCCGCATGGAAACGGAATCTCACGAGCAGGATTGAGATTCGCGTGGATACCGAGCTAGTGCGAATCACCCCTGCACGCCGCGCAGGGCGTTGCCCTTCTGGGAAGGTTGGATCGAGGGCCGCATCTAAAACATACCTCGCGATTGCCTCAACCGCCGGGTCAGTCCTACTTAGTAATGCATGCGAACGCTCAATCGGCAGCTCACGATGAAATGGATATGGCTCCTTGCGACGCAACGGGAGATTGTCCTTGATTCCAGGCGTTAGCGTTGAGGTCAGGGCTGTAAATCCATCGGCGGTTTTCACAACAGAAGCACCTAGCGAGCGCAAGGCCTCGCTGGCAAAAGCCTCTATGTCCGCGTGCGTACCCAGGGCTCGACGAATATCGGCGATCTCCGCAGCCACCTCTTCCGGGTGGATCGACTTCTGCGCGTACTTGGTGCGACTAGCTTTTTCTCGCTCAGCAGCTGATTCCCACTCGCCATGTAATGCATCAGCCTGAGCGGTCAGATCTAGGTCCAGCAAAAGTTGATCCGGGTCTTGACCGCGAAGGAGCAGACCTTCCAGCAAAGCTTCAACGACAGAGTCAGAGGAGTCGGGCACAGGCACCGACACACCCGTAGCAGCAGCTATCTGGCGGTGCTTACGGATGAGCACATCCAGAACTATGCCGTCTATCCGAGTGTCCTTGCCATAGATGGTGATGGCCCGGACAATCTCAGACTTTTGCCCGAAGCGATCGACGCGACCCTCTCGCTGTTCATGCCGCGTGGGGTTCCAGGCCAAGTCGTAGTGAACTACTGCCTGAAAGCCTTCCTGTAGATTTACGCCTTCACTCAGGCAGTCGGTTGCGACAAGAACCCGCTGGCCCTCAATTTCGGTCAGCTCCCGGATCCGCTGTGCACGCTCGGAAGGAGGAAGAGTTCCTGTAACCGCAACAACACTGGCGACTCTACTAAATTCTGCGGACAGATGAGCTGCCACATATTCAGCCGTGTCAATGAAACGACAAAAGATAATTGGGTTAAACCCATCCTTGAGAAGTTCTTTTACCATTTTTTCAAGGCTCGCAAGTTTTGCATCCGATTTACTTCCAGCAAGCGCCTCCGCTTCACGTGCCAAGGCGAGAAGCCGTTTTCGTTGAGGCGACTGTCCTTCCTCTTCATCATCATCGGCGCCCGGGATGGAATCAATTGCCTCCAAGGCTTCGTCATCGGCGCCATCAGAATAGTTGCGCGTCCTAGGGCATCTGCCTCCTCAATACCTACGGCGTCCACGTTGGAGGCCCGAGTGCGAAGTGTTGCCGCCGCCGCGACAGGTGAGCTTGCTAACGCCCGCAACAACGCCAGGGCGGACCACCAGCGCACCCGCTGGCGCACGGCGCTGCCTTCACCAGATTGGACCTGCTCGCGGGCATAGTCGAGGACTTTGTCAAAAAGTTTTCGGTACTCAGGAGTTAATGAATACGGAGCCTCCAAGGTCTGTCGGTCTTTCGGAAAGGCAGTCTCCTCCTTCAAAAACGTTCGGATATCCGCCCTTCGGCGCTGGACAAAATGCTTGGCCAGAAGGGTGCGGCCTTCCGCTTGTTCAAGATCTATGCTGGCCAGCGCCGGGTCCAGTAATCCGAGCAGGTTGCGGAATCCTTCTTCCTTACCAGAATGCGGCGTAGCGGTGACCAAAATCAGGTGTCGGTTTCGATCTTCGGCGAGCTTCCGAAGCAATTCATAGCGTTGATGGGTAGACCGGCGGCCTACTTTCGTGTCATCAGACACAGAAGTATGCGCTTCATCAACGATCACAAGTTCAGGACACTGGTTGAGAAACTCGCTTCGGCGTAGGTCACTCTTGATGAAGTCAGTTGAAACCACTACATATGGATACCTCTCAAACAGAGATTCACTCATCATCAGCCCGCGTTCGAGTTTACGCACCGTGCTGGTTAGTACTAATTCAGCATCTATTCCAAATTTCTCTCGAAGTTCGGCTTGCCATTGCTCAGCCAACGCTGGGCTGCATAACACTGCAAGACGCTTAGCATCTCCCTGGGCTAATAACTCCGCGGCAATAAGTCCGGCTTCAATTGTTTTGCCGATGCCGACATCGTCGGAGATCAGAATTCGAACTCGCTCCTGACGCATGGCTAACATGAGTGGAACGAATTGATATGCGCGTGGCTCGACAGCAATGCTCGCCAAACTGCGAAACGGACCCGCACTGGACCGGAACCCGATACGCAATGCAGTTCGCAGCAGGCCGGCAGATGCGGCATCCCCTAAATCATGAACTGTGGGGGGCGGGAAGGTCGCTGGCTCAACTAACTCGAGTTTCGGAAACACGCCGGCCACATCTTCCGAGCCCCCGCCCAGTGGTCGCAGAATGAGAAATTCAGGTTCGCTATCCGGTAGAACTACCCATTCTCGACCACGGGTTCGGACAAGTGAACCTGATGCGAACTCCATTGCTCCGTCCCCCATCTATTCCGCTTAAACCACGGTACCCACTTGGAGTGACAGGCTATCGAGCCAGCATCGGACCGCGACAGACTGTGGCCTTTTACCTGGCAGGTGCCCCAAAGACCGAGGGGTATTTACCAGTCACAGCCTGCCAATCATCATCGTGCCGAATGCGAATCACCAGCCAGCCAAGATCCTCTAGCCGTTCCTGCGCTGCAAGATCACGTTCAATTTGATGGGCCGCGTCATGGTGAGGCCCATCAATGAATACAGCCACGCGATTATCAGAAGCCTCATACACCAAGTCCGGCCGTGCCCGCGCGTCATTTACCGTTATTTGCGCTTGATCTGGGAGTCGATACCCGTTTGAGTCAAGCCAGTCAACGAACTTCCTCTCCAAACCTGAATCGGCCATATCTCCAAGCAATCGCCTTTGGTCGCCACGATTTCTACCTCCGGCACCAGCCTTAGTGGTGGACTGAGACAACTGGAGAAGCAGGTCACGAATGGAATGACGGTCAATCAGTGAGTGCTCGAGTTGGTTTCGGTAGCTCAGCAAACAGTCATAACATGCATGCTCGCATCGCTCAGATGCGCCAGGAGCATTATTCATGTCCTCGCCCGTAACAGGATCAAAGTGCGTTATTTCCAGCGCCTTGGCAGCAACGGCAGCTAGCGCTTCGGGCTCAGCAATAAGTCGCCTAAGAGCCCCGGCCCCGCCCTCTGCTGATTCAGTGAATAGAGACCTCCCACGATTATCTTGGTCAGGTAGTACTTGGCTGTCTAACTCAGAATCTTCGAGTTGGAAGAGGGCCTCAACCCCACGCTCCAGGGCGTATCTAAGAGATACGGCAAGGCCCGGGGCTGAGGATTTAGCCAAGCGGGCGATAAGGATATTGCGGCGGTCCTCCACATATGGGATCACTTTCTTACGCGCCTGAACGTCATCTGCATCATCTAATCCATCAGCGTCGACAGTTGAGTCGGATGCCGCCTTTTCGGACAACCACTTACCCTGAGTTAGATCGAGCCAAAAACCTCTATCACCTGGATCCTTACGGCGTCGGCGCCCAACATTAGCCAAACGGATTGTCGCGCTGTCGGCGTAAGTTAAATAAAGAAGAGAAACCCCATCCTTTGAAGACTCTGCGGTGATAAATCCTGGTCGATTTCCATGCCCCTGGAAACGATAAGAAACTTCTAGCTCAAATCCTGATTTCCGGCGCTCTTCTTCATCGCTTGAAATACGCTCACGTCTGCGGGTGTACACAGTTTGCAAGCGCAGCAATCCATAACTCTTCGCTCCAAGCTGTTCACCGCACATCTCACAGACATCGGTCCCGACTTCCACGGCGTGGTGGTAACCGCAGGCGTGGCAACGCCTTGCTGTCTCAGTCTCGACAGCGCTCGCATCTCCAGTTGTCGATCGCGGCAGTTGGATACGATTAACTTCGTAGCGAGAACCCTCGTGGTAGATGAGAGCGCCAGGACCAAATTCACTGATAGCCAGGAACCTCGGCCTTTGTATGTACTCTCCACCGTCTCTCGCTGAAGTTCTGGTGCCAGGAACATAAGCTGCCAGTGGCAGCCGTGGGAACGAGTAACCGGGGAGAAACCCCTCGGAGGCCAAATAGCGATAAGAGTAAAAATCTGTCTGGCCAAGGTCGCTCTCTTCGTTCTGCAACAAATTGAGCTGGTTCCGTGAGTCCGCCGCCCGGCGCGTCGCACTTTTGCGCGCGCCTGATGAGGCTTTCGGATCAATCGCTAGTCGGCTTTGCTCCTCATATTCAGCCCTGGCTGCGCGATACAACATTCGCCATCTATCAAAGGCGCGATCAAGTCCCTGCGCGGCATTGGCTACCTGGTCATATACCCACTCTTCGTACCACCAAGTGACCTCATCACCCCCTGACTGCCACGCACGCCGCAGATCGGCTATAACCTCTTGCGCCCGCACTACCGCTCGATTATGTGCCAGGGGATCATTTAGGGCCGACCAGATGTCCGGATAGATCGACAGACTTGGGCTATCTCCCGTGGCTTCCAAAACGTCCGTTATCCGCGACTTCATCGATTGATCTGTTTCGGCCAACCAGATCGCGTGCACGTGCGAACGCACCAAGTCCTCGTTCGCGAGATCAAGCCTTGGAGCTATGACCGAACCAGAAACCATGTCTCGGCTATGTCGAAAATAATAGCTATCATGCGAGTTACCAGTCGCACAATAGGTAACGACAAGGGCAGGCTGCCCAGAGCGACCGGCCCGACCCGAACGCTGAGCATAATTAGCGGGCGTCGGTGGGACATTGCGGAGCCCAACTGCATTGAGACTAGCAATGTCAACCCCGAGTTCCATTGTCGGTGAGCAGAATAAAAGCGGCAGGGTCCCTGCTCGGAACTCATCTTCTCGCTCTATTCGCTTCTCTTGTGGCACCTGGGCGGTGTGCTCCTTGGCGTGCATCCCCGCCAGCGAAAGGGCTACGTCGCGATATAGATCACGAAAGAAAGGGTTGACACGGGCAACGGTCTCCGAGTCGCGGCTTTTGCGGAGCGGATCTTCAGCACCCGATGTGCCGTCCCCAGCCATCCATACGAGAGCGGATGCCTTTATTCGATAACCAAGTGTCCCATCATCATGCTGAGAAACACGTGTGAGCAAACCACATTGGTCAAGGACTCGCAGCATGTCTCGGATGACTATCTGCGCATCGTCCGCATTCAGGTGTGTTCCAATGCCCTTGGATCCACGAAGATAGCGACCGAAGGTACCCAAGCCGGACATGAAGACGTCTCCGCGAGGCATTCCTGGAGTACTCTTCTTTGGATAAAGCGTACCGACTTGAGGTATGCGCTCACTTTCCGAAAGTGCCCACGGCTCAACTAGGTGTTGACGCGATTCGCGAGCCAAACGTTCGAAGCCCTCCTGGGTGAGGGCATCGACGTCAATACACAGGGAACGCCGCAACTCATCCATGAGCAGCCGCAGCAATTCTGCCCTCTGGCTAACTGCAAGTGCTTTAAGTTCCGGGTGACAATCCGCCCAGGAATCCGTGTCCGCAGCTACCTCTGGGAGATCCGCATAATTAATTCGTAGAAGTCCAGTTTGCTCAAGATTTGGCATAGTGATGCGCCAACCGCGCTCGAGGTCGGAATAAATCCGATACTCAACTACCTGCCGCAATGCCCTTTCGGCCTGCTCTTTTGCGGCAAACTTCGCAAATGGGTTGGTGGCAAAATCCTGCATCCCCAACCCCATGGCTCGACTGACATGCTGAGCCACCGACTCATGGGTCAGTTTCCCTTGCTCTGCAGCAGCCCGATGCACGGCACCACGAAGTTGTGTTACCAAGACAAAATCATTCAAGTGACCTGCCTGCAGCGACGCATCCTGACGATTGTCAACAAATGTTAAAAGCTTCCTCGCGTCCTTAGGGAGTTCATCGGCGCTCAAAGAATTAAGCGCACGGACAATACTTGAACTCACAATCGTCACAGCTGACGAACGGCCCTCTTTATCAAGAGTCGCCAACTTGCCGAAGTCATTTCCCCTGACCTGCTCATAGGAGACTCGGCAACGTAGACAAAAAGCAAACGGCGTCGACATAAACCAGGCGTGAAGCCCTTCGTCTGCACTCGTGATTTTGGTGCCATCCGGGGCGAGTCGCACTTCATCTGGCAAGTATTTTCTCTTGGATGCAATCACTTCGATACCACCGCGGTCATCTGGTTGCAGCCAATGGTCAGGCAGCTTCCCTTCTATAAGAGGGTCCTTAGGCCAAGGCATGTCATCGGACACATATAAATACCCAGTAACTGCATCGCCACCCGAAGCATCATTATCTTGGCGCGGGACGAAAACCGTATCGCCGAATTTATCTACTCTGGCCACCACTAGATACTCCTGGCCACACTCCCGACAGAACGCCAACGGCAATAGAGCCTTTTCAGGATGCCCAGGGACTCTGAGCTGATAGGAGTCTGTTATGTGCCTAGCGCTCTCAGATTCAAGGGATACATAGATAGTGTCGCCCTTGGATAAAAACTGATGTAGGCGAAAGGCAAACAGCGGGCGTTTGGAGACTGAACCAAGCGCGTTGGCACCAGCCATTAGAACAGCTTGTATGGCAGTTGTGCAGTCTTCGACTTTCAGCCCGCTAGCTTCTGCCAAGTCGATAGCCGCTGTCGGAACCGTGGTTGGTTTGCGCCGAATAAGTCGACCCGACCCCAGCTCGCGCTCCAAACCGAACCTTGTCTCCACCCAAGCAGCGAGGGAATCGCTGGTGAGCTCATTAAAAGTGCTCAAGCCATTGCCTGATGCCCAACTCGATACGGCTTCTGCGAGTTCCGCTTCAAGCGGGACTGCATCAGAGGTTGCTCTTTGCAAGTACTCGCCGATCACATGATCTGGAGATACTTCAGCACCAAACAGTCGAGTTGCAACTTCTGCAACAGTTGCGCGTTGTTCTTCGATGCTCCCGCCCGAAGACATTGTCGCCGAAGTGCCTATGACCTGCAAGGTTGGAGAGGCGCAAGCATCGCGAACACGTCGGATGAGCATGCTGACGTCCGCACCTTGGCGGCCCCTATATGTATGCAACTCATCCAATGCGAGAAAACGCAAACCTTGCGCTGCTCGAATCAGATGTTTGCGTTCGTCCGGCCTAGTAAGAACTAACTCGAGCATCACATAATTTGTCAGCAGGATGTCAGGCGGTTCAGCCAGGATCTTGGCACGTTCGTCCGGTGATTCTTGACCTGTGTAGCGTGCGAACGAGACAGACTCTCCGCCAGCAGGGTAGCCATGTTTTAGAAATTTTCGCAACTCACCTAACTGCGAGTTTGCTAGCGCATTCATGGGATAGACAATGATGGCTTTTACTCCTGGGCGCCGCTGCCCGTTGTTCTCTTCGTTCTCGCGCAGTACTGCATCAACGATGGGGATGATGTAGGCGAGTGACTTACCTGAACCAGTTCCAGTTGTTAGCACGTATGACTTACCTGATTTGGCGGCTTTGATTGCCTCCGTCTGATGTCGGTGAAGGACGATACCCGAGCCTTGTAGGGAGTCAGGGTCCGACTTGAAACGGAAAATTCGTTCATTTTCTGGATGCAATTCTCTGGCCGCCACCAGCTCACCTATAGATCCGCCCGACTCAAAATTAGGATTAAGACTCAACCACGGCTTGGGCCATTGGACACCGCGATCAAATTGATCCTCTATGAAGGCCTTGATTCTGGGATTTCGAGCATCAACGAAAGCCGAAGTGAAAGCACGATAGTCCGATATGACCCGACCATGGATATCGAAAACGTCCACAACAACTCCTCGCGCTCACCTTGATCATAACGGTTGACGCATGGAAACCTTCAATTAACTTCGATTCTCCACCCATTCGGAAACAACGTAATTAGGCACTTCAGCCCTTAGGTGAGTCCATGTGGTTTTCCTGCTGTCGTTCATGACCCAGGTGTTGATCACTTCGAGCACACGCTTCACGCATTTTCCCTACGGGATAGCCTCTCGGCCTCAACTCTGTGCGGGCGGCCCTGCCGGAAACTTTATGGCCGCGATTCGCCTCCACTTAGATCAAACCATCATTGTACGTACACCACATCCCGGTGATACTCCAAGAATGGCGTCTGCGTTTGATTGAACCCGCCGACGCTCGCTGTGGAATCGATATGCCATCGTTCGAGCACCGATGGGTTCAGCTCATTCGATACAAGAATTCGCCCCGCATTGCTGAACGAGATAAACCCACGGTCGAATAGGTGATCAACATGCGGTGAAAGCAGCAGCCCGTTCGCCCCGTCCAGCTTCTCTGAGTTGTTGGATTTGGCCCAGGGCTTCATGTGACTTGCGCGCAGATGCTTGACGTTCGTGACACCGGTAACTCGGCAGGCCCGTTCGATCATCCGCACATTGGCCTTGAAGATGCCCTGGCCCCTTCTGGACTTTATTAGCTGAATACCGTCAAGGTCACCCTCAAGATGCTTTGCCCGGATCTCGAGCTCTATCGCGTCATCGGTCTCTTGATCAATCACGCGGGCGAGCTGTTGCTCCAGGATGGAAACATTCTCGTTGGACAACATGATTAGCAGGTCACTTAACTCTGCCGAGATCTCGGTCAGGTAGAGGTTCTGCAGCCCGTCGCCATTCGTACGCAGCGGGGCGTACTTGGAAGCAAGTAGAGGGCCGATTTCAGTCATGAACCTTTTCGGTGCAATTGGACTCGTGACCGGACTGAAGTCAACTTCAACAAACCAGCCGACGTCGGCCCAATTGCTGCCGGCGGTTCGGAAGTTGGGCTTAGGGGCTGTCACTGCCGGCCGTTGCACCACCCCAATCGCCTTGATCAGGGTGTCGCAGAACGAAAACACCAAATCACCGGGGCTGACCTGCTCCATGGTGTCGTAGTAGTAGTTGCGGCTGCCGTTGCTCGTCGTCTTCGGTGACCAAAGAAAGCCCCCGGGCACCTCGTAGCGGTAGGTCTGGTTCTGATTCACCCACCAGTGCCGCATGGTTGCAGCTTAAGACCGGGAACGGCCCGATGTCGATGGAGTGTGACAACTAAGCCCCGCGAGCAGAACAGCCCGCGGTGCCGAGCCACATGCCCCAAAGCGCCACCGCGCCAACCGTTCTTTTCGCATCGAGGGCCGTACTCAAGGTTTTAGCTCATGCTTCCGCATCTGGATTTTCACTCATAAGGTGTGTGAGCACGAGCTTCTTCTCGGTAGGTTTAACCCTCATGTCGTGGGTTCTCTATAGTCACGCTCATGAGGGACAGCCAACTCGACGTGGTTGAGTGCATATCCGATAGCCATCATCAGGTCCCGACCCACGCCTCTGGCGAGCCTGTCAGGTAGCGTCTTCGGGTCCCCGAGAAGCTTATGGAACTTCTCCTTCTCCATCCTTCCGGAAATCTGAGCCCCACATAACCATGCGTCATACAGTGGTTCCATAACGTATTCGTTCACATCCTCACGCATGTCAACGTCCTCTCGTTCGTGGTGCGCGGATCGGTAACTTTCGTACACGTCGAGCCTCCCCTATCCCCTCTTTTTCCTGAGCAGGGATGCGTCTTCATCGTTCGCGTTCCTGAAACTAGCCAAAGTTCCCTTCGGTGGTTCTACCTATTTAATATCCATTTCACTTCCCTCCAATTCTCCAGCGGCGGGCTGCCCTAGGTGCGGGCCATCATGCTCGTCATCTCATTAACTGCCAACTCGAGTGGTACCCGGAGGGCTGGGATGACGTCGCGCTCCTTGGCTATGGCCAGGCACTCTTGGTAGTAATCGAGCACTTGGTTGGCGTCTCCGTTGAACTTGCCGATCACTTTGGCGCCGTGCACATGTAGGTCGGTCACGATGGCCCGGGCGTTATGGACTTTGTCAGCCATCGTCACGAGCAGGTAATCCATCGGCTCGGTCTTGATGCGATCTAAGTAGATCCTCTTGCGTTTGCTGTAGGGGGTGTCCCGTTTCCACTCCTCATCGGTTGAGTCGCTGCAGGCGATCACGATCTCGGTTACCCGATCGCCAAAGCGGGCCCTGATGTCAGCAGCCCGAGCCATGCCGCCGGCATCTTCAACGGCATCATGCAGCAGGCCAGCTATCGCCTGGTCTTCGTCACCACCTGCCTCGATAACCAAACTTGAGACACCGAGGAGGTGACAAAGGTAGGAGATTTCTGTGCCCTTGCGCACATCGCCCGCGTGGATGATGGATGCGTAAGCGACCGCTGCGGCATACCTTTTCGTTAGCACCACGTTAGGAATCGTCATTTACTCGCCCTTCTGTTGTTCGGCTTGTTGTTGTTCGGCTTGTTGTTGGTCAGATTGTTCCAGCTTGGCTACGGCGTGAAGCCAAAATTGCTCAGCCCACGCATCAATCGATGCATCGTCATCCCAATCGATGTTTGAGGGCTTGATGAAAATCTTGTCGCCGGGTTTAGACATTCGCGCTCCTTTTTGCTCTTTTCCAAGTGGTAAATCCACTTAGCAGCTCTTCCGCCGGGACCACCGCATCGAGCTATCGGTTGGTAGGTAATCAGCCGGAGGACTATCGATTACCTTCTTGAGCAATTACAGAGTCGCACATGGGTCTGACATTAGGAAATAAAGTGGAGAAATATCTTGTTGCTGCGTTTTACTAGCAACGCGAGCTGATCACCACCGGCTTTGGCGCTATTAGTTCGCTTACTCACTAGCCCGTCGCGGCGGCGTAAAAGTCTGCGCTGTCTTACCGCCAGGGCCTGCGGTGTTGTAGGTGACGGCGATCTTGGTGAAGGTCTTCTGGTTCTTGTA
>Ga0247837_1008042_pt1 | contig 13498 bp, 8 predicted proteins | sample LaCtaG_2_FD_187115 | JGI IMG/M metagenome (GOLD analysis project Ga0247837, IMG submission 187115) | Freshwater microbial communities from meromictic Lake La Cruz, Castile-La Mancha, Spain - LaCruzMarch2015_14.5m | ecosystem: Environmental > Aquatic > Freshwater > Lake | place: Spain: Castile-La...
CGACGAGTGGCGCCAGCGAACAACCAGGATCGTCTTGTCGGCCTTGCCGGCAACCACTCGGGCTTCAGCCATGAGCAGAAGCGGACCGGTATCGATCAGGATCAGGTCGTACATGGAGCGCAGGCGCGCAAGCAGGTCGTCGAATGCGCGGGTGCCGAAGACATCGTGCGGCGTGTGGCCGTTCTGCGAAAGCGGCAGGATGTGGAGCATCGTCTTGCGATCTTTGACGATGGCGTCCGACAGCTGGCCGGTGCCAAACAGATACTCGACGAAACCGATCTCTGGCGACAGGCCAGCCATTTCGGTGAGCTGGCGGCGGCGGAAGTCGCCGTCGATGACCAGCGTGCGGGAGCCGGACATCGCCGACATGCGGCCGATCGACAGCGTCAGGCTGGTCTTGCCTTCGTCCGGAAGCGAGGAGCAGATCGCGACTGTCTTGGTTTCGCTGTCGAGATCTGAGAAAGCGATCGAGGCGCGCAGGTAGCGGATGCTTTCGGCGTAGGCCGATAACGGGCTTTCGACCAGGAAGTCGGCGGGACGAGTTTTCGACAGGCCCATAAAGTTGACGCTGCGGATCAGCGGCACCGTGCCGATCGGATTGGCGCCGAGCTTGCGCTCAACATCCTCCGTCGAGCTGATCTTCATGTCTAACATCTCGGCCAACAGGGCGAGCCCGCCGCCGACGACCAGCCCCAGCAGACAGCCGATGATCAGGTTCAGCAGTTTCTTTGGCGAGTCCGGACCGCCAGGCACAGACGCGCGCGACAGGATGTTTGCGTCAGCCGTGATCAGTGCGTCCTGCTCATTCGTCTGCTTGGAACGCGTGAGGAATTCCTCAAGCAGGATACGGCTTGTTTCAGCATCGCGCTCAAGTTCCCGCAGGCGGACAAGCGCCTGGTTGTTGCCGCGCAGTTCGTATGTCGACCGGCCTATTTCACTCTGGATCGAGCCGATCTGCGACTGAGCAACGCGAAGTTCGTTCTCGATGTTTCCCGCGATACGCGACACTTCCGCGTTGATCTGCCGGTCGATGTCGGCCGCTTCGTTCCGGGCGCTGATCAGTTCAGGGTGCTGCGGCCCGAGTTTGGTTTCAAGTTCCGCAACCCGGCGATTGATGACCGCACGCTGCGCCTTGAGGTCGGTGATCACTTGCGAACTGAGAACTTCCGAGATCCCGTCCGCCCCTGCTCCGCTCGCCATCTGGCGGCGCATGCTGTCAGCGCGGGCGCGCGCCCGGTCGAGCTCAACCTGCAGCGTGGCTTTCTGGGTGGTGAGATAAGCGATCTGCTGTTCCGTCAGTGTCGCGCCCTGCGCTGCCAGAAGGCCGGACTCGGCGCGGTAGCTTTCCACGCGGCGTTCTTTTTCTTCGACTTCCTCGCGCAGGGCCGCCACGCGCTCGGAGAGCCATTCGGTGGCCTTGCGGGTGGCTTCGTACTTTTCCTCGAGCTGCTGAACGCGGTATTGTTCGGCGACTTCGTCTGCCAGCCGCGCCGCCGTCTCGGGCGACACACTCCATACATCGATGTTGATCAGGTAGGTCGTGCCAACGCGCGAAACCGAAACCTTGCCCCTGAGCGCTTCGACCGTGCTTTCAAGAACCGCAGCGTCTTTCTGCTCAGGCGTCAGGCCCGCGTTCGGATCGACCGGCGGCTTGCCACCCGTCAGGGCGCTTGCGGCGCCCTTGAGTGAAGAGATCAGCCCTTTGTCCGCCGGCACCAGAGCGTAGTTGAATTCCGGATCCTCGACGAGCTTCTGTTTAACCGCAACGCGCGTCAGAAGCGACTTCGATCCGAGCACCAGAACTTCCGTATCGACCACGGCTGTCGTGCCGCCCATCCCGGAGAAGATCGCACCGAGGTCGATGACGTTCTTTTCTTCGGTGTCGAGCTGCACCACAGACTGCGCCTTGTAGATTGGCGTTTGGGTGAAGGTCATAAAGGCAATGATGCCAAACGTCGTCATGAAGCCGGCCAGGATCATCCAGAAGCGCCGGTAGACGACACCGACCAGCTGCTTCACGTCAAGCGGAGCCGCAGCCGCGGTTTCGCCACCGGAGGCACTGAGATTGGACGGTAATTCAATCGAGAAGGATTTGGTCAAGGCAAGGCCTCTTTGAGAAAACCGGGAACTGGCTGGGTTGCGGGCTCCCGGGGAGTCCAGAGTCAGAATTACGGGTAGAGCTTCAGACCGATACCGAACTGGGCCTGGCTGTAGGACGGATCGCCGAAGACGCCCGAGCCCGACACGTCGCGCTCCCGGTTGCGAGCGAAGACTTCCCAATGAACGCGCTTGTTCATCTTGTAAGTCGCCGAAGCGCCAAACTCGAGGGTTTCGTCCTTACGGTCGGTTTCTTCATAATCGTAGGTGGCGATGCCCGCATAGCCCGACAGCAGGATGTTGCGGCGCAGTTCGTGGTCGATACCCGCACCGAAACGCGTCTCGAGGGCACTCGGCGAGTTGAACGCGCCGACATCGACGACCCGGCGGGCGGCATTGAAGTTGACCGTGGTCAAACGGGTCGGGAACCACTGCATATCGGCGTCAACCGACAGGCCGCTGACGTCTGCAAAGAAGGCGTCATCCTTCTCTTCGTTCAGGTAACCGACGGCGATGTCACCGCGGATCAGCGAGACGAGTTCAAAGTTCACACCGCCTGCGATCGTGTAGCCTTTCGAGTCGCGCGAGCGCAGCGCGCCAGCCAGGAGTTGCTCGCTGTCATACTCGCTGTTGCTGATCGAGCCTTGCGTGAACACGGCAAAGTTTGGCGAGACGGCATAGGAGAGACGCGAACGCGCGTTCGTCTCGGAGCGGTCACGGAAGTCCTGGTCGACATTAAGGCCAGCGAACGAGGTTCCGTCCTCAAAGTCTTCCTCTGTAACGCCGAAGCTGTTGACCCAGCGGACGCGGTCGTTCTCGTAGTTGGCGTCGAGCACGGCGCCGGTACGGGTGTATTCAATCGGCTTGTCGGCGCTGGAGTCGTTGACGAACTCATACCGGGGCTCGTTCAGCTTTTCAGCGAACACGGCGCCGCCGAGCGAGAACGACCGCGACACGTCGAGACGGCCGCGGACACGGCCGGTCAGGTCGCTGAACGACTCATCGCCGAAGTCCTGATATTCATTCTGGAACGCAGAAGCATCAATGCCGACGGCGTGGACGCTCCAGTCCGTCGTTGCAGACACCTGAGCGCCGGCGCGAGCGATAACATCCGATTGCTCGCTGGCCGAGGTTGCAAAAATGTTGTCGTTCGAGGTGATGCCGAGTTCGGCATTCGAGCGCACGAGGAACGTCCCGAGACGAACCGGCTCGGGATCGAACTCCGGCTGCGCGCGGTCGCGAACCGCCTCGTACTTGTCACGGCTGTAATAGCCGTCAGCCTGGCCAAAAGCGGCCTGTGCAATGAAGGCGCATGCTGCTGCGCTCATAAGTGTCATGCGTTTCAAGTTGGACATTTCATCTTTCCCCAGCTTCGCTGCAAGGCCGACATGGCCCGGGTTTCTCGTTAACCCCTGCAAGTTCAATACCACCTTAAAGGCCCGCGTCCCCGGCGAGCTTGGCGATTAAGTCCGGTTTAACCGCAAATCATTCAAAATTGAATATCAACCCTCGGAATATACGGAAATAAAGGGTGCCTTTCATGACTTTGTCGCTTGCTGTTACCAAGCAACGCGCGAACAGCGGCCAATAAAAACCGGCCGTTTTTGAGCTTAAACTTTCGTGGATAAACCATGCCGACCCTGACGCTCGCGCCTGCATCTGTCTCGGATTATCGCCGGCTGGCGGAGCGCCGCCTCCCCCGTTATCTCTTTGATTACCTTGATGGCGGGGCTTATGCCGAGGTGACGCTGAGCCGCAACGTGCGCGATTTCGAACGCCTCGAACTGCATCAACGAATACTTAAGGACGTGTCGGCGCGGTCCGCAAAAACCCACCTTTTCGGCGCAGAAGTAACCTTACCACTGGCCCTTTCCCCTGTCGGTTTGTCCGGAATGATGGCCCGCCGGGGCGAGGCAGCCGCCCGGCGAGCAGCTGGCGATTTCGGCATTCCGTATTGTCTTTCGACGCTTTCCGTATGCTCGGTGGAGGAAACCGCCGCGGCGGGCACCGGTCCGCTCTGGTTCCAGCTCTATATGCTGCGGGACCGGGGTGCCTGCGCCGACCTGATCCGGCGCGCGAAGGATGCCGGGGCGTCAGTCCTTGTTCTAACGGTCGATCTGCCGGTGGTCGGCACGCGGTACCGCGATGTCCGCAACACGATGAGCGGGGGCGGCGGGAGCTGGGCCCGGTTGCGCCGGGGGCTCATCTCCTACGCCTTGCACCCGGACTGGGCCCTGGAAGTCGGGCTGGGCGGCAAGCCTCACATACTCGGGAACGTGGCGCCCTACGTTAAGGATGCCACGACGCCGGCGGATTTCTCGGCCTGGGCCAATGCTTCGCTTGACCCTTCGGTCAGCTGGGCGGACCTCGGCTGGATCCGCTCGCAATGGCCGGGTCCGCTGGTGATCAAGGGCATCCTGAGCCCGGACGACGCAGTCGAGGCCGTCAGGCATGGGGTCGAAGGCATTATCGTGTCCAACCATGGCGGCCGCCAGCTCGACGGCGTTGCCTCATCAATTTCGATGTTGCCACGCATTGCCGACAAGGTCTCGGGACAGACCACGCTGATTATCGATGGCGGGGTACGCTCCGGTCAGGATATCCTGAAATCTCTGGCCTTTGGCGCTGACGCTGCCATGGTTGGACGGCCTTGGGTATATGCGCTCGCTGGCGCGGGTAAGGCCGGTTTGATCGCGCAACTGAACTCGTTTCTCGAAGAATTTTCAGTATCGATGGCACTGACCGGGACTTTGGCGGTAGGTGATGTTTCTGCCAGCGTGCTGACTGGACCGTCTGTTGCCTTAAAATGAGCCTATACGACCGGTCGCCAGTATGGCCGACGGGACGGCTCGGACAGCCCAACCTGCATTGAGCCCACAATCAATTTCGATGGGCTCTGTAACATAACAACTCCGTGCTTCGCTGCCTGCTTCGTGGACAGAACTGGAGGTCCTGTGTGCCTGCATACCGGCAGGAACAGTCATCTTCTTGGGTGGTCTTCACGTTCTGTACAGCGCGGCTATCCGCGATGTGCCCGGCGCCGCAACAAGCATCCTCTCCAAGAGCGCCAGCTGATGCAAACGCGCGCGATGGCGTGTATAGAGCGGCGTGGGGACGACCTTACGCGTGTTGATCGAAGCTTTGCTGATGGCAGCCGACGGTATGGAACGGTCAAAACAAAGCAGGTTATCAGTCGAACAGCCAGGAAGGGACAGTTCAGTGTCGGAAATGGGCGAAGAAATCCTTGTTGCGTTCGGCGTCGATGCCAACTACGCCCCGCATCTCGCGGTGACCATCACATCGATTGTGTCCAACGCGCCGGGCGCGAAATTCCGGTTTCTCATTATAAATGACGGCTTTCCGATAGAAGAACGTAGGGGGGTCGAGTCCTGCGCTCCCGGACAAACCTTCCAATGGGAAGAAGTCTCCGACACGGACCTACTCTCCCAGCCAGGTTACATTCACGTCAGTCGTGCCGGACTCTTCCGGCTGATGATACCGCAATTTGCGCCGCAGACTGCAAGCCGCGCAATTTACCTTGATGTAGACCTTGTGGTGCTGGGTGACATACGGGAACTTGCGAACGCGGATATGGGCGCAAGCGCGATCGGCGCAGTTTTCGATCCGGACATGGATGCTGATCTGTTCGCGGATGAAAACGGATTGCCGCGCATCAGGCTCGGATATTTTAATTCGGGCGTGCTGCTCCTGGATCTGAAAAAGATCCGGGAAGAGCACACCTTTCGAGACGCTCTGGATATCATCCTGGCAGGCAAGGCATTGCTTCGGTATGGGGATCAATGTGCCCTGAACATAGTGTTCTGGGGGCGTTGGGCTCGCCTTGATCCTGTCTGGAATGTCCAGCGCCGGATGGCGATGCGTAAGGACTGGGAGCCTGCATACGCAACCGCCGAAGAACTGCAACGCCACAGACGCCCAAGGCTCATTCACTACACCACAGCTGAAAAACCTTGGCGCGGGGGAACGTACCACCCCTATACATGGTCTTACTATAAATACCTCAGGAAAACGCCTTACTGGTCGGCCGTCAGCCGCAAGGCGGGCAGGTCCTTCATCCAGCACCTGCGGGATTTCGTCCGCGCAAATCTGTTGTTGACCACCCTGCGGCGTTGAGTGTGCGCGTCGCTCCAGATGTTCGAGAATCATGGGCCAAGACACATGGGAAAGCCAATACCCCCCTAACCGCATGCCGAGCCTGCTGCTGAACTCAAAGTCACTTCTGTCGTCGCATGGCCTCCTCGATCTCGTTGCTTGCGCGCATTGCGGACAAGGTTTCGGGACAGACGAAGCGGCTGGTTGATGGCGGCGTGAGAACAGGCCAGGATATCCTGAAATCTCTGGCCTTTGGCGCTGACGCAGCCATGACCGGTGGCCCGTGGGTATATGCGCCGGCCGGCGCCGGTGAGACAGGATTGCTTAATCAGCTGAAAGCGTTTCAGTATGAATTTTCAATATCGATGGCACTGACCGGGACTTCGGCTGTTGGTGATGTTTCTGCCAGCGTGCTGTCTGGACCGTCTCTTGCATTCAAATGAACCTATAAGACCGGTCGGCAATATTGCCGTCAGGACGCTTCGAACAGCCCAACCTGCATTGAGCCCTCATGACGGATTACCAGTCCCCGCTGCCGTCTGCCGCATCGACGGCCCAATCAGGCGTCGCTCCGATGGGTCAGCGGGTAGCCAGGGGCGCGATCTGGACGATGGCTGCCAATGCGGCCCGGATCGCTTCCGTCATACTGATCCTCCCGGTTCTTACACGGCTCCTGAGCCCTGAAGACTTCGGCCTTATGCAGATTGCTGCACCCTTTCTGTTCTTCCTTATGGTATTCAGCGACTTCGGCATGCAACCTGCGCTCGTTGTCGCGGATGAGCCATCAGACAAACTCTGGTCAACCGCGTTCTGGACCGGACTTGCGGCCGCTTCCTTACTGACCCTAATCCTGATTATGGCAGCGCCGGGCGTAGCAGCCTTTTTCAACGAACCGCGCGCCGAGCTTATCCTCCAGGTCCTCTCGGTAACGCTGTTGTTTGGCGGTGTCATGATTGTACCGGCCGCCTGGCTCCTTCGGGCCATGAGTTTTCGTGCGCTAGCCATCGTCGAATTCTTTGCGATGACTTGCGGCATCGTCGCAGCGCTTGCCTGCGCCGTTACGGGCTGGGGCGTCTGGTCGCTGGTCGCCCAGCAACTGGTGATGTTTTCAATCAAGGCGGTAGCCTACTGCACGATGTCCAGGGCGCCGCTGAAGTTCGAGTTCGATTTCGCGGAGCTGAAATCCATCATCGGCGTCAGCTGGGGCATGATTAACGTGCGCGTGCTGGTGTTCTTCTCCGGCAACATCGACATGATTATCATCGGCCGCTTCCTCGGCGCGGTGGTCCTTGGTTACTACTCAATCGCCTGGCGGATCATGGCGATGCCCGTCCAGATTTTCGCTGGCGGCCTGTTCCAAGTCCTGTTGCCGTCATTGGGGCAGATCAAGGACGATGCCGGACGCCTTAAGGCAGGGCTGCTGAAAACCTACCGCATAATTGCATTGTTCACGTTCCCTGCCATGGCAGGTATTGCGGCGCTGTCAGTGCCGCTGACGGCAGTCGTGTTCGGCGAAGAGTATGCCCCCGCGGCCTTCCCAATGGCCGTACTGGCAGTCCACGGTGCACTGCAAAGCCTGCTTACCGTGCAGGGCAGTGTCTTCATGACGCTGGGCCGGGTCGATGTGATGTACAGGTGGTCGCTGATTACATTAGTCATGCTCTGCATCTGTTTACTGATCGGCGTACAGTGGGGCTTGCAGGGGGCTGCGCTGGGCTACCTCGTCTCGACGCTGGTCTGCGCACCGCTGAGCTTTCGTGCGATGCTGAAACTGGTCGGCGCCGGGCTTGCGGACGCGTGGCACGCGTTAAAGATCCAGACGCTGCTTTCCGCAGGAATGGGTAGTCTGGTCTATGCGCTCAGTCTGACGTTGCCGTCATCTCTGACAGATCTTCAGGTTCTGTCGGCCTGCATTCCCATAGGAGTTTTCATTTATGTAAGCGGCCTGTATCTGTTCGATCGGGCGGCTATGGTTGAGGTATCAAAACTCGCACAAAGCGTGATCTCAAAAGGCAGCAGCCAGTCCCAGAGAGAGGAACCCTGATGCCCCCTCCTGTCATTTCCGCGTGAGTGGCGGAAATTGGGGCGGCCAACCTGTACGCTGGCTCAATCCGCGCAGGCTGTAACTCACTGCATTGTTGCTGGCGGTGCAGCAGCTAACCGGTCGAAACCAACCGATGAACCTATGACATATCTCCTCAGGCGGCATATTCATTGCACAGTCTATCCTGATAACCGGTTCACACTGGCCGAACCGTTTCCTTATTCGATGTTTGACCTGCAGAAAGTTCCGGATGTCACCACTCGATAAAGAGCAGAAGCGAACACTGGGCCCTCTTGCCGGCATGAAACTATACCGCCTGCTCGAGCCCACGCCCGTTGAGCTGGACTGGCTGATGCAGCACCTCGGCCCGCTGGGCGTCACGCTCGCGCCGCTGACACTTCCGGCGCCGGTCGAGCCCGGCGCGCTCTACATCTATAACAGCACGCAGCGCATGGACCTGCCGGCCGAGTTCCTGGCCCGCGTCAGGAGCGCTGGCGGTTGCGGTCTGCTCCACCTTGGAGACGAATACTTCCGCAGCAACCTGACCAATTACGCTGCGTTCGATTTCGTTGTCCGGATGTTATCCGCAGCGCCGATAAACGGACCTGGCGTTTTCCCGCTCGCTCTCGGCCTCACGAACGATCTGGGTCCGCCTGTTACAACCCCTGCCAGCGAGCGGCCATTGACGTGGTTCTTTGCAGGCGACTGGAAAGCAGACCGCAATCTGATGGCGAACGCCTTCCGCCACCTTCCTGGCGGCTTTCTGTCAATGCCGAAATCCTTCTACGGGGAACGCGGCATAAGCCGGCCCGACTACCTGCTCAAACTCGCCAGCTCCAGGTTCGCACCTTCGCCGGCTGGCAATGTCTGCATCGAAACGTGCCGCCCCTACGAGGCCCTGCACTTCGGCGCCATTCCGCTCCTGCCCAAGACGCGCTTCGCTGATACCTACCGAGATCTGTTCGGCAGTCACCCTCTCCCCACATTCTACGACTGGGAGGCTGCGCGCAGCTTTGCCGGAACCCAGCTGAAGTCGCCACGAACCCTCGATAGGCTCCAGTCCGAATGCCTCGACTGGTGGGCGAAAGAACAGGTCCTGATCACTAACCGCCTCGACGCGTTCATAGCAGAGGGCCGCGCTGGTGCTTTGCGCGCAAGCCTCCAATCGCGCTTCGCGAACCGCGACCTCGGCAAGTTCGAACGCATGCAGGTGCTCATTGGCCAGCAAAGCCCGCAGCGGCTGATGGCACGCGCTGCGTTCGCGGTTGAGCGGATGGCCTACAAACTCAAGACCGGTAAAACGCTGTCTGGTGAATGGTCGATTCAGGGCCCGCCCTCTCTGCCGCCTGACAAACCCGGACCTTCGGGCAGCCAGCAGTGATGACCAATCCCGCGAAACGCTCCATGATCGTTCATTAAGGCACGCAAAAACGCAGCCATATCTGCAGGCTCCCTGAATAAAGCCTTTACGGTGCCGAGTTCGCCGTCACCCGCCTTCCAATCAAACTCGTTTGGCACAAAACGCCCTGCTCAGCCTGCGCCCGCGCGCTCGTGTGGTTCTTTCGGCGCGCCTGAAAGCGCCAGGCTTGGTGATTCATCCCGAATTTCGGCGCCCGATCTCAAACTGGCCGCTCCACAATTCGACACTCATCGTATACGAGCCGCCGCGCGTTAGCTAATGACCGTGGATCAAGCTAGCTTCGGAAGAAACGCTAGGAGTTTGTCGTTGCGTGGTGGCACAAGTCTGCAACTAAAAACAATTGTAAACAGCGGTCGTTTTAAGGCTTGCTGGCATGGGAGGTGCATTCCTACCCAGTTTGAGGGAGGCCACTTTTCATGACTATGAAAGTTCTTTTTACCGGCGCCGACGGCTACATTGGTACGCTTCTCGGTCCTTACCTGCTTGAACGCGGGATCGAAGCAGTCGGTCTCGATACCGGCTTCTATCGCTCGGGCTGGCTCTACCCGACCAACGTTCCGCGCCCGATGATCCTCTCGAAGGACATCCGCTCAATTACCGCGGAAGATCTCGAGGGCTTCGACGCCGTCGCCCACCTCGCCGAATTGTCGAACGATCCGCTCGGCCAGCAGGATCCGGGCCTCACCCACGAAATCAACCACGGCGGCTCCGTCCACCTCGCCAACCTGGCACGCAAAGCAGGCATCAAGCGCTTCGTATACATGTCGTCCTGCTCCGTGTACGGCGTTGGTAAGCCTGACCAGATCCTTGACGAAACTTCGGACGTGAACCCGCAGACGGCCTATGCCGAGTGCAAAGTTAAGGTCGAGATCGACCTGATCAAGATGGCCGGCGATGATTTCGAGCCCTGCTTCCTTCGCAACGCAACCGCCTACGGCGCCTCGCCGCGTCAGCGCTTCGATATTGTGCTCAATGACCTTTCCGGTCTCGCCTGGACCACGAAGAAGATCAAGCTGCTCTCGGACGGCTCGCCCTGGCGCCCGCTCGTCCACGCTCTCGATATGTGCCAGGCAGTCTACCTTTCGCTGATGGCTCCGGCCGATGCGATCCGCGGCCAGAAATACAACGTTGGCTCGTCCGACCAGAACTACCGCGTCATCGAAATCGCGCAGATCGTCGCCAATGAATTCCCGGGCTGCGAACTGGAAGTCGGCACTCAAGGCGCGGACAACCGCTCGTACCGCGTCAACTTCGACAAGATCCAGAAGGTCTTGCCGGATTTCAAGTGCCAGTGGACGGCCCAGCTCGGCGCAAAGCAGCTGCACAACGTCTTCAAAAGCGTGAAAATGACAGAGGAAGACTTCCGTTCGGCGCCTTACACACGCCTCAAGATGCTCATGAAGCTTCGCGACGCAAACCTTCTCGACTCCAAACTGTTCTGGAAAACACCTGAACTCGCAACGGCCTGACACAAATGATCATCGTCGACACCGCACTGAAGAAACGCCACGCCGAAGGCCGCCCTATCCGGGTCGGCATGATCGGCGCCGGTTTCATGGCCTCGGGGATTGCGCTGCAAATCGCAAAGTCCGTACCCGGAATGGAGCTCTGCGCCATTGCAGTGCGCCAGACCGAGCAAGGTGTCGCCGCGTTCGAGGCGAGCCGCGCCGGTGAAACCGTCGTGCTCGCATCAACGACCGCCGAAATCAGCGCGGCCATCAAGGCCGGCAAGCCTGTCGTGACGACCGACCCGGCCGCCCTGGCCCGCGCCGAGGGACTTGACGCAATCATCGAAGCCACCGGCTCGATGGACTTCGCGCTAGAAGCCGTGGAAGGCGCCCTGGAAACCGCCAAGCACGTCATCCTGATGAATGCTGAACTGGACGGAACGATTGGACCGCTGCTGAAGCTGAAGGCGGACATGGCCGGCGTCGTGATCACCAACGTCGATGGCGACCAGCCCGGCGTGCAGATGAACCTTTACCGCTTTGTCCAGTCGATTGGCGTGAAGCCGGTCCTCTGCGGCAACATCAAGGGCCTCCAGGACGAGTACCGCACGCCGGACACCCAGCGCGGCTTTGCCGAGAAATGGGGGCAGAACGTCAACATGGTCACCTCCTTCGCGGATGGAACCAAGATCGCCTTCGAACAGGCCATCGTCGCTAACGGCACCGGCATGGGCGTCGCGAAACGCGGCATGATCGGCCCGGATCCGACGAACAAGAACCCTACCCTGCCCCTTCGTCCGCTTGAGGAATTCGTCGAGATGCTCGCCCCGCATATCGATCCCACAGGCCCCGGCATTGTCGACTTTGTCGTCGGCGCCCGCCCCGGCCCCGGTGTGTTTGTTCTGGGCACGCACGATGACCCGCGCCAGGCGCACTACCTGAACCTCTACAAACTTGGCGCCGGCCCCTATTACCTCTTCTACACGCCCTACCACCTCTGCCACTTCGAAGTGCCGCTCACCGTGGCGCGCGCTGTGCTGTTCCATGACGCCGCCCTCGCGCCGCTTGGCGCACCCACCGTCGGCGTCATCGCCGTCGCAAAACGCGACCTGAAAGCGGGCCAGACCCTCGACGGAATCGGCGGCTTCGACACCTACGGACAGGCGGAAAACGCACCTATCATTCACGCAGATCTCCTGCTGCCGATGGGTCTTGCAGATGGCTGCCGCGTGAAGCGCGACATCGCCAAGGACACCGTTTTGACCTTTGCGGACGTCACCGTCCCGGCCGGCCGCAAGATCGATGCGTATTACGCCGAAATGGAGCGCCATTTCGGTCTCGTGACCGCCGAAGCAACTGTCTGATCCAGCCAGCGCCGGGCCCGCTATGATCGATGTGGATACAGTCGTTATCGGGGCCGGCGCGGTCGGCCTCGCCTGCGCTGCAACCCTCGCTCGGGGCGGCGCCGACGTGCTGGTCCTCGAAGCGGCCGGCGCCATCGGTACACTGACGTCTTCGCGCAACAGCGAAGTTGTCCATGCGGGGCTCTATTATCCGACTGACAGCCTGCGCCGCCAGCACTGCGTGGCTGGCCGCCGAAAGCTATATGCCTGGATGGACGCGCACGGCGTCGCCTATCGCAAGACCGGCAAGCTCATCGTCGCCGCCTCGGACGCCCAGATTTCCAAGATGGAAGGCCTGCACGCCCAAGGGCTTCGCAACGACGTTGAAGGCCTTTCGTTCCTCACCGGCGCCGAAGCGATGGCGATGGAACCTCATCTGGTCTGCAAGGCCGCAGTCCTGTCCGCAGAAACCGGCGTGTTCGACAGCCACGGTTACATGCTCTCGCTGCAAGGCGAGCTTGAGGACCACGGCGGCGCCATTGCGTTCAACACCCCCGTCACGACCTCGGAGATCCTTGCTGATGGCCGCATCCGGATTGAGGCCGGCGGCGCCGAGCCGATGGCACTGGTCGCCCGAAAGGTTGTCAACAGTGCGGGCCTGTATGCCCACCGCGTTGCGAACGGGATGTCCGGTTACGACCCCGCCCTTCTGCCTGCGTTCACCCTCGCCAAGGGCAGCTATTTCAGCTGCCAGACGAAGCCCGTCTTCCAGCGCCTGATCTATCCGGCGCCGGTTGAAGGCGGCCTCGGCGTCCACGTTACGCTCGATCTCGGCGGGCGTATGCGTTTCGGCCCGGATGTCGAATGGCTGAATACGGATGACCCGGATACGGTCGATTACCGCGTAGACATCCGCCGCGCCGACAGCTTCTACGCCGCCGTGCGCGAATACTGGCCGCAACTGCCGGACGGCGCCATTGCAGCTGACTATTCCGGCTGCCGCCCCAAGCTCTCCTTCCCGGGCCAGCCGGCC
>Ga0247837_1008049_pt1 | contig 13486 bp, 7 predicted proteins | sample LaCtaG_2_FD_187115 | JGI IMG/M metagenome (GOLD analysis project Ga0247837, IMG submission 187115) | Freshwater microbial communities from meromictic Lake La Cruz, Castile-La Mancha, Spain - LaCruzMarch2015_14.5m | ecosystem: Environmental > Aquatic > Freshwater > Lake | place: Spain: Castile-La...
CTTTCCCACTTTCTTGCCGCTTCAAGTTTTTCCTCTGTTTTTGCAGCGGCTTGCTCCTTCGCCCAGCTTTCCTCTCTTTGCTTGAGTCCTTCAGCTCTCTCAATTATCCAAGCAGCTCTGAGCTGACGAGCTTCCTCGATATTACTTAGGTTGGTATTGATGTAGTGGAAAAGTTGTAGCCAGAAGTCAGTGTCATCTTGCGCAAGTCCAGTTTGAACCCACACAGGCCATTGAAATTGAAACCGGACTTGAGGAATGAGGAAACTCTCATCGGAGGAAGGTGGCGTTTGAGCCATATTGTATTATAGTCCAGTTCAGAGCTATAAAGACTCTATTCGTAATTGAAAGACTGCTCCCTCCAAAATGTATAGATCTACTCATTCGCATTAGTTATCACTATCAAAACTCCAACCCCCCAAATACAGTTCGATGTCTGCGCCTCACATCTCGCTCCTTCGCTACACTTCCCTTTGATGCAGTCGACTTCGGACCAAGTTTCACTATCAACACTGGCGTCCTTCCCTGCATTTGCAGTCTCGAGTCCACTCTCACTGCTGTCACTAGATCCTTCCTGTCCAGTTGCTTCCTGATTTCCTTCCTCTTCTCATGTATTTCCGTGTACGAAGTGTCCAAAGGACTTTGCGAGCCCGATCTGTCATATGTGTCATACCTCGGCACAGGACTATGAGCCGGGGTGCACTCACGAGTAACGAAGGAACTGCGACTTTGAGAGGACTCATTGCAGCAGGAAGCCCGGACTTGATGTTGTCTGGTCTTCCGAATAGGAGACACAGACGGCACTTTAGTAGTGATTTGCCCTGCTGTAGTCCTTTGATAGGCTGCAATGAACTCCTCATTTGTCATCTCAAAGCTGCGCTGTTCGAAAATGAACCTTTGGAAAATACCTCGGATGACGTCCCTGAGACTGGGAGGAATGCGCTGCAGGATGGACTTCTGAGTGGACTTTACCATGTCTTCGAGTTCGATAGTGGCAGTGTGTTGGGGGTTGATTGCTGCTAGCAGCGAGGAACAGCTCCGGACTGGCTGACTTACTCGCATATTAGAGTCGGTTAGGAAGGGGGATGGATAGATGTCTACACTAGTTGTAACTATACTCATTTCTACTATACCAACGAGAAGCTGCTGACCTCCTGCACACTCCTCTGAGGTATCGAACTCAAGTCCGACTTCGACTGTCCCTCTTCCACCAAATCCGTGATTTTGAACCCACACCTCTTCAGCTTCCTCTCAAACTCCTGACTGTGTTGGGACACCTGTCTCGGCGCTCTGTTTTTCGTGAGAGAGTACTCGTTTTCCAGTCTTTCCTTCGAGGTCTCAATGCCTTTACTGCGCAGCTGGGACTCGAGGTAGTGAATCAAGGTGCGGTCCTCACAAATAAGCAAGGTTTCCTCATAGTTGTAAGTGACGTCGACACCGATAGTTTCTACTAAATAGCGTAAACAGTCGTAGTAGTTACGAGCGTCTTTCCGCTTCGAGCCAGTGGCTGCGACCTGTATCGCACTTTCATTCCGCCTATTGAGTGCATGGAAATCTGCACTGGAACACTGGTGCAGCAACTTGATCATTTGCAAGTTGCCCATCTTGGCAGCCACCAAAGCACAGTTCTCCCCTGCCTTTTCATCCACTGCGTTGACGTCGAAGTCTGCAGGCGGACTTTGGCTTTCGAAGGAAGTTAGAAGCCACTCCACTACGCCTATGTGGCCTTTCTCGCAGGCGCGTTGGATGCCGGGCTGGAAGGGGGCGGGAGGGTCTGCTTTCTCACGCAGAAGGATGGTTCTGTGGTCTGAGAAGATGGAGAGTTCTTCCTGACTGTCATTGAGTGGCGCGGAAGTCGCCGATTTGCCGCTTTCACAAAGGTGAATGGGCAGAAAGTACTGCAGTAGCGACAAAAAGCCATACTCACACAGTATATCCGCCGGACTGCGATTAAACTGCTTGTACGTTTCATACAATTTCCCCACACTCGCATGCGCTTCCTCTATCAGAAATTTGACAATTTCCGTCTGCCCCGCCCTAAAAGCATACGCCAATGTGTTCAACTTCACTTCTTGCAGGACAATAATCCACTCATCCACGGCAAATTGCAGGGGAGTCGCATCGGACTGCATGTATCGCTCGTAACTGTGCTGGATTATGTCTAGACGGCCGCTTTCCACGGCTGCTACGAGTCGCTCGCGGAGTTGGTCGAAGGAGGAACACTTGTCCTTGCCTTTGCAGGTGCAGTTGCCCATTATATGTGTGAGAAGTTGGCTATTGGCAGACTAGAGGAGGGAAATGTATGGGAATTGCATATTTACTAGCAGGTTAGTTCTAAATCTACCCTTTAGAGAGTGGAAATCACTGTGAATTCTTGACTTCCTGCCAACTTCGCCCCTTCTATGACTCTTTCAGCCGTCGAACTCCGCTCACAGGTCAAACCCCACACTTCCCCATACTTAAATCGCCTGCTTCCCACCTGCTTCAGCACCTCCTCCGCCCTTGAGTCCTCCTGCTGCGTCTCAAACCAGTACCACTGAACCGCTGCATCCCCCCACTTCCCAGCAGAGTCGAGACACTTCTGGAACCACATCCGGGCTTTTTGGATTTTGCGGTCCTCCCAGAAGAGCTTCGCGGCTTCCAGCATGATTTGAGGACTGGCAGGGCACTTTTCCAGTGCATCCACTGCCTTGGCTTTGCGAGTTTGCCGGGACTCTTGGCGAATTGCCTCGGCCCACAACTCCCCACTGGTAGGGAATCTCCGCAGGCCTTCGATTAGGAGCATTTGTCCGGCCTTTGGACTACCTTGGCGGAACTCCAGGTCTGCTGAGGTCAGCCAGACTTGGGCGCTTGGGCAGTTTCTGCGCGCCTTTTCTAGGAGGATGCGGGCTCTGATGACTGTCCCTTGAGTTTCTTCCAGCTTGGCAGCTAGCACCCAGACCTGGGCGGCCTCGGGACACTGCCTAATGCCTAGCTCGCAGGCCGCCAGTTTGGCGGTGAAATCAGTCTCTAGGCCCGCTAAAAGCAGGTAAAGACGAGGATATTTCGGGTACTTTTCTATGCCTGTGAGAAGAGTTTGTCTAGCTGAGGCTGAATTTCCCTGGGAAAGCTCTAAAAGAGCTGCTTGCTTCCAGGCTTTTCCGCTTTCACACTGGATTAGAGACCTTTTGGCCTTTTCGAAGTCTCCAGCAGCACAATAAAGCTTGGAAAGCCTCAGAAAGAGCTGTATATTTGCAGGGTGGTGAGTCAAGGCCTCTTCAAGCACCCGAATTCCCTCCATTTGGCAGTCTTTCGACACATTTTCGCAGTACTCCAGCCACAAATCGACCTCTTTCGGGCAATTTTTGACCGCTAAAGGATACAAATCTCGCAAATTCCCCACATTTCCAAGTATCTTTTCCACCTCCAGCCTGCTCTTCCACAGTTCCACAGCCTCAGGCAGGGCTCTTAGTGCAGTTTGGAGCATTTCCCGGGCCACTTCCACACAGCCTGCTCTCAGGGCAGTTTCAGCGTCTTCCCTCCAGCGCGTAATTCGCTCTTCTGCCTCTATTCCGGTTTCAATAGTGGCTTTCACTATGGCTCGGGCGGTTAGGGTGCTGCCGGACTGCTCGGCTAGCTGGGCCTCTTTGAGCCATTCTGGCCGGACTAGAGCCACTCCTGCCTTGGAGAGAGTCTTGAGGCCTCGGCTTATCAGCAGTTCCACGTTACTTCCATTCCCATTGGCTTCCTCTAGCTTCGCAGCGTACACCCAAATCACGAACTCCAGCGGCATCAGTTTGCGGGCTTTGCTCAGCACAGCCTTGGCGTTTTCATAGTTCTCTAGCCTGGCCAACGCCAGCCACAGTTCCAAAGACTGCGGCACACAAGTCACAGCCTTGCGTAGGTACATCCTAGCGTCTTCCAGAGGGGCGGATTGGATGACTTCCTTCCAAAGCCGCACGGACTCCGGGTTGATTTCTAAGCCTTGGCGGAGCGTAGAGAGCTTTTCCGCCTCTGAGGAAGCCTTGGCAGCCAGTGCAATCCAGAGTTTGACGGAGTGGGGGAGGGCTGCAGTGGCTCTCAGCAGCATTTTCTTCCCTAGGGAGACAGGCGCGAGTCGGGCGGTTTCCACCCAAATGTCCTCAGAGTCCGGGCAGAAGTTGAGTCCTTCATTCAGTAAGGCTCTGGCTTCCGCTAGTTTGCCGTCCTTTTCCTCGACCCTAGCAGCAGTTATCCACCCTTCTGCATGTGTGGGGTTAGTGTCTGTGAGTGACTTTACCAGCGACCTCAGCTTCTTCAGGTCACTAATCTCTTCCTCAGAACTGACCTTCATGGAGTTTATCTCCGTGATATAGCCTATAGGGTCCACAGACGGCCTGGCAGTACTCATCCCTCCGACCTTATCCAGTCTCGCAGCAATCACTGAGCCCTTCGCATCACTATTGGAAGTCTGTTCAAACGACATCACCTGTCCTTCCATCGCCGCTTGATACAGGACTTTATCCGAAATGGGCAGTTTCCTCGCTTGCTTGACCTTCTTCCGGGCGTGCGGCTTGACTTCAGGGATGCCTTGCCACTGCTCTGCATACATCCTACCTGGGGTGATGGTCTGCAGGTCGGACTTCACGTCAGCGAAAAGACTGGCGACTGTGGGTTTCCGCTTCTTCGCTACGAGCTCTTTGACGCTTTTTTCCCTGTGTCTTCGTCTTCGACTATCCACGAATTCGTCCACATTCGCATAGATTTTGTCTGCTTCGTCGTCCTCAGGGTCGACCTTGTCCACAGGGCGCTTTTCTTGAAACCCACTCCAGCGGTCGAAAAGCGTATCCGAGTAATCGCCCCTGTCTCTGTCATGTTCGTGTCCCCGGGTTCCCTGTGTCGGACTGTGTAAGCAGTACTTTAGCATGGAGCCGGCACTGGCTGCGTTGCCGATGTCTGAGCGGGTGAAGAAAGGCACAGCTCCGCGGCCGACCCCGGGGGTGTAGCCCACTGGCATAGCACCGAATTTGGGCCTGGAGAAGACAGGGTCCATGCTAGAGAGATTTGCTATTGAGGCTTGCGAACTGCCTGCAATAGGTTGTCTAAAGTGGGTAAAACTACCGATTTCATAGGATATAGGTGATTGGCCTGCACTTTTCTAAAGTAGACCTAAACACCCTAATTGTCTTCTTGCCTCGTTTTCCCTTTTCTATCATACACCGGCGATATCAATCTGAGCTGCCTAATAAGCAGCAAAAGCTCAAAACGACCTTTGTCTCTGAGTGAGATATGGGTGTAGGTTAGACCAGACGGCATTTATTTCCCAGATCACCAGTCAAATGCTCCACATCCAACACTCCTTATCCATTTCCCCAGTTTTCCACCCCTCCCATTCCTTCTTTCTCTCTAACAATAGCCTCTATATCTAGTCCCAAAAGCCTTCATTTCCACCCCTCCTCCTTATAACAATTAGCCTTTCTTGATGAAAGTCCTCCTCACCAGCTGCGACGGAAGCAACTTCGGCCGCATAACGACGCTGCCAATGGACCTGCCAGAGGACTGTACTGTGGACAGACTGAAGACAGAGGCAGCCAGTCGCCAAGGCCTGCTGCGTAGTCACCTGCGACTCTGTGTGACTTACATGGGAGTCAAGGTCTTGCTGGCCGAGGGACAGACTTGTGCGTTCTATAGGATCACGGAGGGGACGGCAATACACCAGGAAACGATTGGACTTCCAGTGGCCAGTCGCAACACTGAAACCTTTGCCCAGTCCAAATACCTCCGGAAACTTGGCATAACCCAGAACTTGCCCGTCATCGAAGAGCGTCCCGCCCGGCTCCTCGACCAACTCATCAAAGCCTGCAAAACCGGCCGTCTGGAAGAACTAACAGCCCTGTGCTCTGAAGCCGAGCTGAACCAGGAAGTAATCTGTGAGGACGGGGAGGAGGAGGAGTACATAGCAGGGCGCAGTGACAAAGAAGGGTGGACCTGTTTCCACTATGCAGCCTACCAAGGCCAGGCGAAGATACTGGCTTTTCTGACTTCGAAACGCTGTAATCCGAATAAGGAAAGCAAGGACTCGTGGACGCCCCTGCAGTTGGCCTGCCACCAGGGCCATTTGGACTGTGTCAAAGAGCTGCTGAAGCACTCCAGTATCCAAATTAACCGACTTACTTCGAGAGGGGCAGCCCTGCATATGGCCTGTTTGAAGGGGAGGGATGACATTGTGCAGTTGCTGATGGAGCACGAGGCCTGCTTGACCCAAGAAGACGCTCAAGGCCGCATTCCCCTCGAAATGACCACGAAAATGACAATCCTGGAAATGATCCCCAAGTGCATGGGCCTTCGCCAGCTCGCTGCCATCCAACTCAGCAAATCCCAAGAAATCCCAAAGCCAGAGGCCCCTCCTCCCTTCTGCGGAGAAGTCTACTACTCCGCCCCTCTGACTATAAACGACAAAAAGGTTTATTTGGTGCTAGACCCTGGAGCAGGCCTGCTGATGCGATATTCGAGTCAAGAGCAATTTCTGGATAATAGCAAGCCGGGGTGGAGTGGCTACCTTACAGACATTCAAACCGTGGTGAAGATAAACAAGGGCCATTTCGGAAAGCGGAAATTCGGGTTCATCGTGGAAATGAAGTGTTCGAAGGGGAAATATATCTGCAGTTACGAGGAGTTGATAGATGAGTGGGTCGACCGGATCTCCGACGCCGTCAATTACTGTCAAATCCACAAAATCGGCATTCAAACGCTTCGCAGCAGCTTCGCCTTCCGTGGGTCTATTTCCGAACCTATAATGCCGGAGTCGCAGGAAGAGCGGAAGACTCTGTCGACTACTATGGGCAGTGTGGGTTCTGCAGTGGCTGAGGACGAGCCTGCCAGTCCTGCGAACCCTGAAGCCGGCTCTTTCGAGAGTGTCAGTTTCGACAGTTTCGAAGTCATTGAGGAACTGGGGTCGGGCAGTTTTGGGAAAGTGTACAAAGTCAAGAAGGTGAGTGATGGGAAAATATATGCAATGAAGAGTCTCAGCAAGCAGTTCCTTATGAAGCAAAAACAGCTCAAATACGCCATTGGCGAGTGCCGCATTTTGAAGTCGCTAATTCACCCCTTCGTTATCAGACTCCACTATGCCTTTCAGACCCCCAAGAGTCTCTACATGGTTCTCGAGTACTGCCCCAACGGGGACCTATCCGCTCACTTGACAGAGCGAGGGACCTTCGAAGAGGTCGAGGCTCGGCAGTACATAGGCGAAACCCTGCTCGCAATTGAGTACCTGCACAGTCAAGACATAGTGTACAGAGACCTCAAGCCTGAAAACATCCTCTTAGACCGCAAAGGACACGTCAAGTTGGCGGACTTCGGCTTGGCCAAAGAAGGCGTCATCGGCTCCAACACGACCAAATCGTTCTGCGGCTCTCCCGCGTACTTAGCACCGGAGGTAGCGAATCAGCACGGCGCAGGGAAGCCGGCGGATATATACGGCTTGGGAGCAATTCTGTATGAAATGCTCACTGGCGAGCCGCCCTTTTACTCCGATAACGCTCGAGAACTGATGATGAACATCAGGTCTTCGACCAAACTGCCCTTCCCTGCCCACGTCTCTGAGGAAGCCAAAGACTTGATTAAGTCTGTACTCAATAAAGAGCCTTCCAAGCGGCCGACTATTCCCCTGCTCAAGAAGCATCCGTTCTTCAAAAAAGTCGTGTGGGAAAAGCTGCAAAGGCTGGAAATCGACCCACCGGTCCTCGGCCCTGGCTGGAATCAAGACGGAGACGAGAAGGAAACTGCGGACGCAGAGCCGATTTACCCAATGCGACCTATCGACAAGGACTACTCCCAAAAGCCCAGTATGGAGGAGTGTCTCGTGGACTACGACTAACTAAGCTAAAAGGACGCATTTGGGTACGGGCTGGTAATATGGCCAGCTGCTTCGTGAAGGTCAGGGCGCATACTGAGGCGCACCCTGTCTACACGCGAGCGAATCAACTGCTAGCGGCGCTAGGGAAGGTCCTGGCTACGGAGAGCTGTGTCACCTATTACGCCGCCTTGCTCGACATCGTCAAAGGAGACAAAGACACAGAGCCCGGCGTCGTCCTACTAGCCTGCGTCCTGCAAGCAGTGCCCATAGGCCTGATCCAGTCCGAAGCAGCGACCATCGACGGACTCATATCCGGACTACTCGCGAGGACCGCTCAGGAGCAGATCTACCAAGGAAAGTACTGTGTGAAGGTACTGGAAAAGCTACTGCAAGTGCAGACACAGGCAGCCTGGGAGTCCTTCGACCCGGCTTCCACCTGCTGCCAAGCCTATCAGAAGCTGATCACACTGGCTGGAGACAAACGGCCGGCAGTACAGAAGCAGGCCGCTTCCTCGCTCTTGACTCTACTGAGGAAAGGCATTCTCGCCTTTCCCAAGGCTACAGAGACCATTGAGGAAAGGCTGCTGTCGGTCCTGCAGCAGGAAGATGTGTTTCGGAAGCGGTTTGATATGACTATGAATTTGCTCAAGTTTCTGGCTGGGGCGCTGCAGATACTCCCTATGGAAGCCACGATTAGACTGGTGATAGCAGTGGGAGATGTGGCTGGGGGAGAGGGGAACTCAGAGTTGTCCACTCAGGCGTATTTGGCCCTGGAAACGGCTTTTGCAGGAGCCAAACTGCCAATGGAGTTTCTGAAAGAGAATTTGGTGAAGTTGCTGAAAACATCCCCCCAAACCGGTGGCTCCGAGTCCCTGCAAACCGCCTACATCCAATGTCTCACCCAGCTCCTCCGCGCCCTGCACCTGCTTTCCTCCTCAGAAGTCTACCCTCTCCTCAGTCCCGGCATCTCCGCCCTCACAGAATACCTCCTATCCAACCAGTCCGCTGTGCAGCAAGTCGCCGCCACTGCCATTACTTCCGTGCTCCTCACTTGCGTGCATGAAAGCCAGGCTGCGCAGATACCCAGAGGGGACGATTTGACCCTCACCTTTGAAAGTCTGAGCCTTGGGGCGCAGCCGCTGCCGATTCAGAAGGTCGCACTGACTATGAAGTACCTGCTAAATGAGCGCTTTCAGGAAATCATTGACCTGATTTTCCCCATTGTGGCTGCTTTCCTGCAAAGAATTAACGCGAAAAGTCTGAACTTGACGAGTAATATACTGCTGGAATTGGAGAAATACGCTGCAAGTCACTGCCAACGAGCTGGCTTCAAGCGAGCCATTGCAGCAGGTCTCAACACTCTAGGGCCTGCTGCCTTTTTCTCCATTCTGCCTATGCAGCTGTGCAGTGAACTGACTAACCCTGACTATATGACTCTGTCCCGGTCTTGGTTGCTGCCCATTATAGCGGACTACTTGGAAAAGGGGGATTTCAACTACTTCCTCAGAGAGCTGTTCCCTGCGTATTTGGATATGGAAAGCAGGCGAGAAGCTGCTGAAAAGGGCAATATCGTCTTTCTCGCAACCCGTCTCCAAGTCCTAGAAACCCAAATTTGGCTCTGTTTCCCTCGATTCTGCCTACTCAATCGCTCCTTTTCCGACTCCTCCGCTGCTTCCTTCAAGCAAATGCTCCCCAAACTGGCCAAATTCCTCTCCTCCAACCATAGTGTCCGGGCTCACATTTGCAGAGGACTAGTGCACATCGCAGAAAGCGGAGTGGAGGCATTCGTCAGGGAAATGCGAGAAGCAGAAGGCAAGTTTGTGCCTATGCTCTTCAACGAACTCCTGGAAAAGGGGGGAGATAAGGAGATGGTGAAGGTGATAGAGGTGTACCCGGTGTCTGAGGACTACAGAGGAAAGATGGTCAAAAAGGCTATTGAAAAGGCGGTGAAGCCTGGGGAAGAGCCTGCGAAAGTGGTTGTTTTGCTGGATATCATTATTGCGCTGTGCACGCTTGCGCCTTGCTTTACGACGATGCAGGGGGCGATTCTCAAGAAATTCACACTCACGTTTGCAGGTCACACTGACGGAATAATCCAGAAAAAGGCGTACAAACTCGCCAACAGCCTCTTCGGCAAGCTGAACATCGTGGAAGCAGTGCTGACTTCCGCAGCAATCACCAACTGTGCGGAGTGTGCACGGACCGAGCGCCTACGCAGTCTGAGTCTCTACCTCCTCAACTGTGCCCTGGAAGACTTGCAGAGAAACGTGGTCGCCTTCATGCCGGAAATCCTGCAGTCCGTCCCAGACCAAAGCACCAAAACTCGCAAAACTGCCTTGGATTTAGGCGTTGCGCTGGCTAAAAAGTTCCACCCAATCGGCCATTTACTGAACTACCTGAATTTGGTGTTGGTCGGACTGGGGTCGGAAGTAGGCAGCACCAAGGCCGCCGCTATGACTCTCATGGCAAAGCTGCTGTCAGCAGTGCTACTGCCTATGGAAGCTGAGCAAATCAGCAAGGAAGAAAGGACTGCCAATGCGAATTACGTGATAGAACTGCTGAGGACTGTCCTGCTGACACTGAGAGACTCGCACAGAGAGGTAGTGAAGGCGGCTATGGGCTTCGTCAAGTCCGCTGTCACTGTGCTGGACAAGGACGTAGTGGCTTCCTTGGCCGGTGAGGTGGTAACTGCGGCTTTGGAATGGCCGGAAACTGCGCTAAAGGAGGCAATTAAGCCTAAACTTAAGTTTCTACTGGAGAAACTTATCAAAAAGCTGTCATTTGACGAGGTTTCGAAGATCGTCCCTGAGGCCTATTCCCGCCTTCTCCACTATGTCAACAAGTCCATGAAGCGAAAAGCCAAAAAGTCCCATTTGCCCACGGCAAACGCCCAAGATTCAGACTCAGAAAACGAACTTCCAGACACAGACGAGGCCAATCTGTACTCAGCCCGGCCTCAAGCCGAGGCCAACGCCCCGGAACAGCACTTTATGAACCCTTTGGACCTACCTGCTGTGCAAAAGACCAAAAGAACTCGGGAAGAAACGCCTGATGAGGACGTGGAATTCCTCGATGGGAAGGTCGTAGTGCATGAAGAGGACCCTAACACCTTGGAAGATGAGGACGATGGGGAGGAAATGGGCAATTTATACAGGGGAAAGACGCGGAAAAGGACTAAAGGTAGCGAAGGAGTGCAAATAACAGTGAGTGGGGAGGAGTTCAAGAGCAGTAGGGCAGCCGGAGACATGCGGAAGCCAGGGAAGCAGCAGCCTTATGCCTATATTGAGTTCAACCCGAAGATGCTCAATAAGCGCAAGAAGGTCAAGGCGGCGCAGCAAATCGCGGGCATGGTAAAAACGGCCAAACAAGGAGTCTTCAAGGGACTCAAAGCTAGGAAGAAGCGTAGTTAAGACAGCTTTTAGCCACTTCTTGGGCCAAATTGCGTCTTTTAGACTTATTTCTGAGAATTCATAGAATAAAACAGTCATTGAAGTCCTAATATACTCCAGAAAGCAGCCTCTTTAGTTCTAATTAGCTGCTACGCAGTCAACAGGCGGGTTTTATTGTTACAGATAGGACACTTGGTCTTCCAAAAGACCGTGTACTGGTGCGCCTTGCAAAGCACATGTCCCCGCTTGCATTTCCACACGTCAGTGCTTTGGTGGCACAGACAGCACGAATTTTGGTAGGCTTCCAACTTCAAAAGCTCGAAAACTGACGATTCGAATAGAATTGTGACTTCTTCCTTGATGACCCGCACTTGGCAGCAGGGACAGGTGTAGGCCGCCCCCGGGTCGCTGAAATTCTTCGTCAAAGTGCAAATATGCTGGAAAAGGCACTCTGCATTGTGGAAAATGTGCTTGGATGGACAGGGAAAAGACACGAATTCCGCCTCTTTGGAGGTATATTGCTCTCCGCAGCCAACACATATTGTTAAGTCGGAAAGCGATGAGCGTAGACATTGTTCACTGCATAGAAAGGCGCATTTTCCCCGGTATTCAGACAAATTTGGGTCCAAATGACCAATCCAGTCTGTGCCATTCAGTACTTTGCCGCATACTTTACAAGTCGAAATTTCCCTTTTCTCAGCATTTTCCATCAATTTCCCCAAACCTGTAAATCTGAGTCTCTGCCCAGGACTGACAGCCAGCATCACAGGTAAAATATGCAGAAACCCTGAATACTGCCCAATCACTCTATTGACACAGGCAGGCAGTCTGCTTTCCAGCTGCAATACATCCTTCGCCTCTTCCGGGAACTCTAAAAGCGCCATTTCCATGAGAACCAGGCCCAATGAATACACATCCGCCCTGAAAAAGTCGATTTCGGCTTGAACTGACCCTTGGGAAACCGCTTGTATGACTGCTTGGCGGTACTCTGGACTGGAGTATCGGAGATTGCCGGGTAAAGAGGGGTGCACAAGGGAGTTTTCTTGGGAACGAGAGGTTAGAAAGGTGTTGAAATGCTCTGGATTGGAGTAGTGCAGACTGCTGGGAAGGGAGTGGAGGGAAACACTGATTGAAGCCCCGAAATCGCCCAGTTTGTATCGATTTCGGTCGAAAAAGATGTTTTCAGGCTTAATGTCGCGATGTGCGATTCCGCAGGTCTCGGCATAGGCCAAGGCGGAGACCATTTCCTTGCAAATCTGCAGCAATTCCAGTTCCTTCCACAGTCTCCCCTCCCTTTTCCTGCAGTCAATCGCAGCCTTCAGGTCACTTTCCAGCCTCTCCATGACCATCACCACCTTAATCTCCTCTCCCTCTCTCTGCAAATAGCAGTCATACAGCTTGCACACATTGGGGTGTTCGAGTCTTTTCTGCACCATTGCCTCCCTCAAAGCCTGGTTGGCAGTGCTGATTTCCTCGTAGGCGATTTCCTTCACTATCACAGGGACGGTGGAGTGGAAAATGGACCCGTGGTGGATAGTGGTGTTGCCGGAAATGGAGATCAGGCCGTCGAGACGAAGGTCGAGGGCTGTAGGACGGGGTTCGGCCATAAGAAATATAGGAACTATTGGACGCTATGGGGAGTAGAGCTGATAGGAGCCTTTTGGACTGTGCTAAAGTGGGCTTCTACGAATTGGCGATATATTTGGAAGTGTCTGGAGGACTTAGGCGAGTTTGATAGGAGAAATGAGGAATTAGATATGAAACTAACTAAGAGGGAGTGGGGCTGCATTTTGGGCAGGAGTCGATACGACATCTCGGGCATATTCGATGTTTACAGCTATAAATATAGCCGTCTTTGATGTTTTTAGCTCCGCATTTCACACAATTCGGGTCAATTGTGGCAATTTTGGCTTCTTCCTGCTTTGGATATGTTTTTTCGGGAATGACTGCAGGCGGGGAGGTCGATTCCTGCAAACACTGAGAGTGATAAGCGACAACTGAGCCATCAAAAGCGGCAATTCGCACATTGCACCTCTTGCAATTGACTATACATTCCTGCGAATCAGCATTCGGTTGAGGTACTACAGGGTTCAAACAGGCTCTGGCATACTTCGCAATGTCCTCAAAGCTCCACCTCCGTCCCGGGTCCACTTCCACCATCCCTAGTAGTATATCCTTAAAGCAGCACTGCTCCAGGTCACGCACAGCCACTTGCACATTGATAGCAGTACTCACCTGCAACTTCGCCATCTGCAGCACTGTCAAGCCCAGTGAATACACGTCT
>Ga0247837_1008054_pt1 | contig 13481 bp, 14 predicted proteins | sample LaCtaG_2_FD_187115 | JGI IMG/M metagenome (GOLD analysis project Ga0247837, IMG submission 187115) | Freshwater microbial communities from meromictic Lake La Cruz, Castile-La Mancha, Spain - LaCruzMarch2015_14.5m | ecosystem: Environmental > Aquatic > Freshwater > Lake | place: Spain: Castile-La...
GATCTCCAGGCCAATGGTGCCCTGCCCCGCCATGATGGCGTCGTCGTCGTAGGCGTGGATGTAGACGGCCCCCGAGCGCTCCATCAGTTCGCAGGCGTGGGCGTAGGCGTCGTCATAGCTCTCGCCAAACAGCACCACGTCGGCGCCGTAGCCCTGGGTACGGGTCACCTTGATGAGGGGCGTGCCCACGGGCATGACGATGGTGGACTTGATGCCCAGCCGGGTGGCGTGGGCGGCCACGCCCTGGGCGTGGTTGCCGGCGGAGGCCGCGATGACGCCGCGGGCCCGCTCCGAATCGCTGAGGCCGAGGAGCCGGTTGAGGGCGCCGCGGGCCTTGAACGACCCCGTGAACTGGAGGTTTTCGAGCTTGAGCCGGACGTCACCCCCCGTCAGGGCAGAGAGCCCCGCCGAGCGCGCCAGGGGCGTGCGGACGATGCTCGGGCGAATGCGGTCACGGGCGGCGATGATGTCGGCGAGGGAGATCACCAGCGGAACGTGTCTCTGCGGCCAGCGAGATGCAAGCACGGGGGCGCAGCCGGTGTTGCCTGCTGGCGCGCGCGCCGCGGCGGCTGCCCGATGGGCGCGTCTTGTTCCGCACAGAGTTCGGCGACAGGTCTGGAACGCTGTAGGGTTCCACGATGGACGCAGTGCAGCATCTGCCCGGCATGGTCGCGGCAGCGGCAGGGGCGGCGACAGTCGCCACCGTCGCCGTGGTGTTCTCGGTGGTCGGTGGACCTCGACGTCGACTTGCCGCCCTGACGACGGACCTCGGCGGCGGCCGCGTCCGACTGGCCTCGCGAACCCTCGAACGCCTGGCCATCGTGGTGGCGCTGTTGGCCTTGTCGGTCATCTGCCTGGGCCCGCTGGACGACCCCCTGCTGCTCGTGGCCGTGTGGTGCACCGTGGGGGCCATCGTCATGGCCGCCCGGCGGGGCGGCTTTGAAGGACTCGTGCCCGCCGACATCGAAGACGTCGTGGAAGACGACGGCTACGTCGACGCCGAACCCCGTCGGGGCCCCGATGCCTGAGCCCACCGTCGTCTCTGCGCCCCCCCTCGAACACACCCCGGCGGCCCTCCCCGCCAAGCTGTGGCGCTGGTGGCGCCTGCGATCCCGTCGTGGCCTGGTGGTGACGGGGGCCTTGCCGTCGGCGGCGGCGGCGGACTTCGTCACCCGCCTGCGGGCGGGCACCGTGTTGCCGGTGCCGATGGACGCCGAGGGCCCCGAAGACGCCGACGTCGTCGTCATCGTCGGCCAGATCTCGGCCCAGCTCTCGTTGCGACTGGCCGGTCTGCGCCAGCGGCTGCCACCGGGGGCCGTCATCGTCGCCTTCGACGTGGCCACTCCCGTCCCCGTCTACGCGGTGGGCGGCGCCGCCGGCGTCGTCGACCTCGACATCCTGGTACGGGCCCTGCCCCCGACAGCGGCGACCATCGACCTCGTCATCCAGCACATCCTGGCCAGCACGGCGTCGTCGCCAGCCAGCACGGCAGCAGGTCGACCATGAGTGACATGGAGCTTGGGGCCCTGCTGGCAGCGCGCCTGCCGCGGGTGAGGGTTGGCAGCGTCCACCAGGACGGCGACGTCGAGGTCATCCGGTTGCCGGCGTCGTCGTTGGTCGGCGTCGGCCGTTTTTTGAGCACTGATGCCGACGCCGCCTACGACCTCGTCGACATCACGGCCATCGACCGCCTGGGCAGTGACGACGGCGGCACCCGCTTCATGATCCTGGTGCTGCTGTGTTCGCGCACCCACCGCAGCCGGGCCCGCCTTGAGGTCGAGGTCGACGACGAGACTGCGGCCTGGCCCAGCCTGGGGGCGGTGTGGCCGGCAGCCGCCCTGTACGAGCGCGAGATCGTCGACTTGTTTGGCCTGCACCCCGACGGTCACCCGAATCCCCGGCGCCTGGTCTTGCCCGAGTCCTTTGTCGGCCACCCCCTGCGCCTCGACTACCGGCTCACCAAGCATCAGCCCCAGGTGGTGCCGCCCGAGCGGGGGCCCCTGATCACCGTCGATGTCGCTGTCGCTGTCGACGTTCACGTCGACATCGCTGTCGACGTCAACGCCGACAAGGCCGCCTCATGAGAGAGCTCCTCGAAGAACTCCCCCATGCCCTGCTGCCCGACCCCGCCCGCGAGAGCGAAGACCCCGGCGTCGCCCGGGAGCTTCACGACGACGATCTCGTGCGGCCGAGCGCCGAAGAAGACCTGCCCGTCGACGCCCACCGCAGCAAGCGCAGCCCCCTGGCCAGGCACATCGACGTCGTCGTCGACCCCTTCGATCCCCGCTTGCCCACGCCCCTCGGGCTCACCCTGGCTGTCGAGGGGCAGCGGGTCCGCAGCGCCCAGCTGACGGCGGGCTTCGTCCACCAGGGCATCGAGCGCCGGGCCGTCGGGCTGGCCGTCGACGACGTCGCCCTGGCGGTCCTGCTCTCGCCGGTGGCACCGGGCCTCGTGGCCCAACTCGCCGTGGCCCGGGCCATGGAGCGGCTGGCGCGACACACGCCCGACGGCGCCACCACCGCCTGGCGGGGCCTCGCGATGGACCTGGTCGGTGTGGCCGAACACTGTCGGGTGCTCCTTGACGTCGTGCGACGCAGCCCCCGGCTGGCCCCGGCCCTGGCCCAGGCGGCCTCGGCCGCCGGCGTCGCCCTCGAAGGCATCGACGTCGGCCATCGCCTCGGCCATCCGTTCCGGCTGCGGACCCCGGTCCCCGACGACGAGCGCCTCACCCTGCGGCGCCGGACCGACGACGTGGCCCGGGCCCTCAAGGACATCGACGACGACCGCGTGCTCTCGGCCATTGGTCATTTGCGTGGCGCCGGCGTCCTCGACGTCGATCGCTGCCGGGAACTGGGCATTGATGGCCCGGCCCTGTTGGCGGCCGGCGGTCTGCCCACGGTCGCCGTGGACCTTGGCCAGCGTCACGGATCGTTTCACCTGGAGGGCCAGGACCTCGGCTGCACGGTCTCCCGGGTCGAGGTTCGCCTCCAGCTGCTGCGGGGGGCCGCCCAGCGCCTGCCCCAGCACCTGGAGCGCCTGGCCGCCCTGGCCAGCGACGACGCCAGCGCCGACGCCAACGCCGAGGCCGGCGGCGACGACAGCAACCACAGGTCCCCACATGTGATCCCCAATCCCACCTTCCTGTCGGGGACCGCCGACGCTCTGGTGTCGGGTCCGGGAGGCACCACGGCCTGCCTGGTGGATGTCCGGGGGGGCCGGATCCGGCGCCTGCGAATTCGACCGCCCGAACTGCCCCTGCTGCTGGGGGTGTCGCGGGCCCTCCTCGGGGTGCGGCTGGACGATGTGTCCGAGGTCATCGCCAGCTTCGGCATGCACGCCAGCGCCCTCGACCGCTGACGCAAGCCCCGTGACCTGTGGACCTGTTGGCGGGCGGCCTGCTTCGTGGCACCTCGCCCGGGTGCTGCCGCCGGAGCGACGGCCAAGAGGTGGGTCATGGGCAAGAAGAAAGACAAGGCGCGGGATTCCAAACAGCAGCAGGCGCCGTCGCCCAAGGCCCTGCCCCACTCGACCCCTGGCCACCTCCAGAGCATCGACCACGCCGTCACCGTGGCCCTCGCCCTGCCCGCCGACCTGCTGCGCCGCCCCACCATCGCCGTCGAAGAGCTGCTGCGCGACGCCCGCGCTGTGGCCGCCGCCGCCACCGCCCACCGGGAGGCCCTGGTGGACCGGGGCCTGACCGCCGCCATGGCCGACGAGTTGGTGGCCCGCGCCGACGCCCTCTCCCAGGCCCAGGCCATGTGGCTCGCCGACCGTCGTCAGGGTCTCAAGAGCGACGTCAGCGCCGTGTTGCTGAGGGATGCCGAAACCCTGCGCAGCACCACCCGCGCCGTCGTCGGCCTGGCCCTGCGCAAGAGCCGCGATGGCCAGGCCCGCCTCGACGCCATCAGCGGCGGCGAAGGCATCGCCGACCTCGTCGCCGACCTCGCCAGGCTCTCCCGCCTGGTGAAGGACGCCGACATGGCGCTGGAGCTCATCAACGAAGATCCCGTCGCCCTGGCCACCACCCTCGACAAGGTCCGCCGCAAGGTTGAAGGCGCCCTCCTCGACGACGGCGCCGGCCACATCGTCTCTGGCAGCAAGGACCTGCGGGATCGCCTGGCCGTCCTCGTCGAAGACGCCATCGACGAAATCCGCGCCTTCGCCGCCGTGGCCTTTCACAACGACACCACCCAGGATCGCCGCGGCGCCTTCGCCTCCCTGGCCCCCCGCCGCCGTTCGGCGGCGTGAGCCTGTCCACGCGACCGACCATCGCCCTCGACGCCAACGCCAGCGTGCCCCCCGTGCCGGGCGCGCGGGTGGCGCTGTGCAACGCTCTCGACATCTGTGCCGGGGTCAACCCATCGTCGCCCCACAGCCTGGGCCGCCGGGCGCGCCGGCTCCTCGACGAGGCCAGGGACACCACCGCGCTGATGCTCGGCGCCAGCGCCAAAGAGGTCTTCTTCACCAGCGGCGCCACCGAGGGCAATCGCTTCACGGTGGACCTCTTCATCGAAGCCGCCCGGGCCGCCGGCAGGCCCTGGCGGGTGGTGACGACGTCGCTGGAGCACCCATCGTTGTCCAAGCCCCTGCGGCGGGCCGCTGAACGGGGCCTGCTCGACCTCGTGGTGCTGCCCATCGAGGGCGGCGCCGTCGTCGTCGACGGCGATGCCATCGGTCCGGTGTTGCAGGGGGCCGACGCCGTCGTCGTCACCGCTGCCCACAACGAGACCGGCCTCATCATCGATACCGCCGCCCTGGCCCGCGCCATCGACGTCCATGCCCCCGGCGCGGTCTTCGCCATCGACGCCGCCCAATACCTGGGACGCCGGGGCCCGACTTCCGTGCGCGCCGACATCGTCGTCGCCTCGGCCCACAAGCTCGGCGGCATCGTCGGCGCCGGCGCCCTGGTGTTGCGGGGTCGGGCCCGATCGTTGCCGTTGCCCTACGTCGCCGGCGGCCAGGAGCAGGGCGTCCGCCCGGGCACCGAGGCCACCCCCGCCATCGCCGCCATGGGGGCCGCTGCCAGCGTCGTCGACGACACCCGCGCCGCCCATCGGCGCCTCAAGCCCTTGCGCGATCGGCTGGAGCAGGCCGTCGTCGACGCTGGCGCCATGGCTCTCGCCGCGGGCCACGACCGCCTCGAGAACACCAGCGCCTTCCTGGTGCCGGGCTCAGATCCCGAGGCCCTGCGGATGGCCCTCGATCAGGCCGGCGTCGCCGTCGGCTTCGGCGCCGCCTGCAGCGCCCTGGCCCCCGAAGCGTCGCCGTCGTTGATGGCCCTGGGCTTGTCGGCGACCGATACCCGGCGGGTGGTGCGGGTCAGCTTGAGCCAGAACACCAGCGCTGCCGACATCGACGACGCCACCGGCCGTATCGTCGACGTCATCCGGGCGTTGTTGCGCGACGGCTGAGCGAGGCCGGGTCCCCGGGCGGTGGTCCGTCAGCCCCAGACGCCGAGGTGGTCGAGGATGGCGTCGTAGCAGGGGCGGGCGTCGGGGAAGCTCTCGATGGGCGACGACAACGCCACCATCAGCAGGGCCCGCTCGTCGTCACGGGTGACGATGCCCCGCCAGGACACGGCTCGTCGACCGGTGCCGTCGGTGCCGAGGTAGAGGTCTTCGTCGGAGACGGTGGCGAGGGCGTCCCGGCTTTCCGGGCCCCAGCCGACGACGAGGAGACCGGGGACCTGGCCGAGGGTCTTGCGGCTGAACGACGTCACCCGCTTGAGGTCCACGGCCTCCTGGAGCTGCTCTTCTTGCGACGCCAGCAGGACTTCCGCCGAGACGTCGTCGGGGATGGGGGACACGTAGATCTCGATGCCGTGGGCGGCAGCGTCGGTGTCGGAGACAAACGTCATCGAACGGCCGTCGGTGCCGACGCCCAGGTACTTCCAGTTGGCGGGGACGCTCAGCTCGACCCCCCGTTTGGCGAGCCAGCGACGGGCCTCGGGGATCTTGGGGGGCGCCAGGGTCTTTGGGTCAAGGGAGCCGGGCCCCGCCGAAGCCTCATCCTGCAGGCTGCCCCGGTTCACGATGTGGGCGCGACCGGCCAGGGGCGTGTGGCCAAAGGTGGGTTGCGACGACGACGTTGACGACGTTGACGACGTCAGCGATGGCGACACCAATGGCGTCGGCCCCGTCGCCGTGTCTCCCGGGTTTTTCTGGTCGGGCATGCCCCGAGCCTAGTCCCCCGGGCAGACTTTTGCAGGGGACGTCCGCCTGGCCGCCCTGGCCGCCCTGGCCGCCCTGGCCGGAGGTGTCTCTCGCGGCGGAGCCAGGTGCGGGCGGCTACGATCAGAACATGTCTGCGGCCCCGGCTGAACCCGCTGCGTCCCTCCTGCCCGTGCTGCCCGTCCCGGCCTGGTCGGCGGCGGCCCTGGGTCTCGTCGGCCACGAGCTGGCCCTTGGCGAGGTTTCCGATGGCGAACTCGCCCGGCTGGTGGAGCTGCGGCGGCGTCTGGAACACCAGCATGGCTGGTGGCTGATGGGCGCCATGGTGCTGGCCCTGCTGAGCGTGGTGGGCGTGGGCGCCGTCGTCGACTCCCGCTTCGCCTTCGGGGCCTGGGCGGCCGCCGTCGCCTCGGGGACCGTATGGCTCGGGGCCCTGGCGAACTGGGCCCAGGGGGCGGTCTTTCGACGCCACGCCGCCGAAGCCCGTTTGTCGCCCGAGGCTGCTGCCCGGCTCTTTCGGGCGGCCCGAGACGCCGACCACTGGATCGAGGTCCTGAAGGCCTGCGGTCAGCGCCCGAGCCACGCCGAACTCGCCTCGTTCGTCCGCCACGTCGACGAAGCCACCCGGGGCTGACCGTCGGCAGCACCCAATGCGTCGCTTCGCCACGCCATCCGCCATGGCAGAGGCTTGACCACCGAGAGCCCTTGCCCACGACGATGGCTTCGGTTACCGACCTCGTCGTTGACGTCTCGTTGACGTCATTGACCTGAACCCGGAGCACGCCGATGGCTTCCCTGCGCGACATTCGCAAGCGCATCAAGAGTGTGAAGAACACGCAGAAGATCACCAAGGCCATGAAGATGGTCTCGGCGGCCAAGCTGCGGCGTGCCCAGGAACGGGTGGTGGCGGCGCGTCCGTTCGCCGACAAGATCGCGGCGACGGCGGCGGCCCTTGCCACCCGCGCCGAGGCGCTGGGCGAAGCACCCCATCCCCTCCTCGTGAGCCGGCCGACGGCGAAGAAGGGCGGGCGCATCGAAGTCCTCGCCATCACGTCGGATCGCGGCCTGTGTGGCGCCTTCAACAGCAACGTCATCCGGCGCACCATGCGTGCCCGCTTCGACAACAAAGACCTCCACAAATCCGTCGCCGTGTCGACGGTGGGTCGCAAGGCTGTCGAGGCCATGAAGCGCGAAGGCGTGCCCACCCGCAAGCACTACGACGTGCTTGAGCCCCTCAACTACGCGGGCGCCCAGCGCATCGCGTTTGAGCTCACGGAGTTGTTTGTGAAGGGCGAGCTCGACGCCGTCCACATCATCTACAACGAGTTCGTGAACGCGGGTACCCAGCGGGTGGTGATGGACCAGATCCTCCCCATCGCCCCCACCGAGGGCAAGGCCACCGCCAGCAGCACCGTCGACTACGAGTACGAGCCTGGCCGGGACATGCTCCTCGACGCCTTGCTGCCTCGTGAGCTGGCCACGCGCATCTACCGGGCCCTCTTGGAGAGCCAGGCTGCCGAGCACGCAGCCCGCATGCAGGCCATGGAAAACGCGTCCAAGAACGCCAAGGAAATGGTCTCGACCCTGACGCTCTTTTACAACCGCGCCCGCCAGGCCTCGATCACGACGGAGCTGATGGAAATCATCAGCGGCGCCGAGTCCCTCAAGGGCTAGCCCACCGGCTGACGTCGTCGATGCAGAAAGAAACAGGCGCCACAGGGCGCCTGTTTCGTTTCGTCGGCTCGGCTCCCCTCTCCCTTCACGGTGAGGGCTGGGGGTGACGTCGACGGCGTCAGGCGCGGCCGGGAGGACGGCGGAAGGTGACCTTGTCGGCGCCGGTGTCGCCGTCCCGGGCGCGGGCCTGGCGGAGGGCGCCCACGATGTCGTCGAGGGTGGGGACCGGGGCATCGCGCTCCAGGCGACGCACCATCACCTGGAGATTGGCCTGGGCCCGCTGCCAGACGGCGTCGAAGGCCGTGGCCTCTTTGACGACGAGGTGGACGAGGTCCTGGGCCTTCTGGCCGGGGCTGTAGATGCCGGGCTTGAAGAACATGACGTCCCACGTGTACGTCGTCGCCTTGTTCGACGCCGTCTGGTCCCGCTTGATCTTGTCGAGTGACGCGAAGGCCTGCTCGGACAACGACGGCACCCGGTAGTGGCCGGCGTCGGCGTCGCTGCCGTCGTCGAGGGAGGCGTGGCCGCGCTTTTGGTCGCCGTAGTTGTCGTCGCCGCTGTGGGCGTTGCCGCGGGTCTTCTCGTTGCCGTCGCGCTCGCCGCTGTCGCCGGCGGTGTCTGTGCCGGCGGCGTCGTGGCCGCCCCCGGACTGGTCGCCGCCCTTGCCGCGCTTCTGGCCATCGCCGCCGTCGCCCTCGGTGGCGTCTTCGTCGGCCTCCTCGTCGAGGATGCCGCGCTCGGTGGGGTCTTTGCCCGTCAGGGCCGCCTTGCGGCGCTGCTCGTCGGTCTTTGTCTGGTCGGCCTTGAGGCCCCGGGCCACGTGGAGCTTGTTGTCCTTGACGATCTTGTCGAGGTTGTTCTGGGCGGCGTCTTCCTTGCTGGCCTTCTTGGCGTCGCTTTGGCCGCTCTTGTCGGTCTCGGTGGCCTTTTTGACGTCGGCGGCGCTCTCGCTCTTGGACATCTGGGTGGCGGACTCGGCGGCGCCGCCGACGTGGCCGGCCTTGTCCGACGTCACGCCGTGGTCGCCGCCCAGCTTGTTGATGAGGGCGTCGAGAAAGTTGGTGTCGGGGGTGCTGTTCTTGGCGGCGTCGGCGCGGCCCCGCTCGCCCTGCTTCAGCAGCCCGAGGCCGCCGCGCTCGAAGTTGTCTTTGGTGGCCTTCTCGGCGCCTTCCTTGGGCGCGCCCGCCAAACCGAGGTTCTTGAGGGCGTCGGCGGTGGGGTTGTCGAGCTTGCCCGTCTGTTGCAGGCCCTGGGCGCCCTGAAACGAACGCAGGGCGCCGCCGAGCTGGTTGCCGAAGTCTTTGCCGGCGGTGGCGGGCGCCTGGAAGCCCTGGCTGTTCAGGTTGCCCAGCAGCTGCTTGGCGGCGTCGGCAGGGGGTTGGCCCGGCTGGGCGATGCCCGTGCTCGTCACGGCCTGCTGGATGCCTGCTGGCACGCCCGCCTGGACCGCGGGCGCCGACGGCGTTTGGGCGAACATGCTGGGTTTGCCGTTGACGATGGGCATGGCGTGATTATGCCCGAAAAAACCCGCCCGTGCGCACCCCGGTGCCCGCCGCCGGCCAGCGGGTCTGCCCCCACGGGGCGGTTGAATGCTTGCCCATCGCCACGACGGCGACGATGCTGGCTGGACCATGGACCCCTCGCTGCGGACTGCCGCCCTCCGGCTGACAAGCCCCCTGCGCGCCGAACGCGACGCCGGCGAAGCGGCCCTGATCGCGGCCCAGCAGGACGCCGTCCCCGCCCTCGCCTTCGTCCTTGGCCATGTCGTCGCGACGCCGGTGGGCGGCATCGACCATTCCCCCGTGGCCCGCGCGGCCCTCATCCTGGGGGCCTTGAAGGCCCGTGACGCCGTGCCCGCCCTCTGCAAAGTCGTGCGCGCGGGTCGTTTGAGCGGCGACGACGGCGCCTTCGTCGCCCGCGCCTTCGCCGAAATCCTCGACGGCCGCGACGCCTTTGACGACGACGTCAGAGCCACCCTGGAGGCCCTGGCCGGCTCCCCCGACATGTACACCCGGGCCTACGCCGCCGAGGCCTTTGGGGCCCTGGGGGACCAACGCAGCAAGGCCCGGGTGCAGGCCCTCGTCGTCGACAAAGACCAGTGGGTGCGGGACCGGGCCCAGGCGGTCCTCGTGCGCCTCGCCGACGTCACCGCCAGGAGCGCCGCCGACAGCGTGTCGCTGGCCGACTTCGCCGCCCTCGTCGACGACGCCAGCCGCCAGGGCGGTGATTTGAAGCCGTGGCTCGACGACCTGCGCGACGAGCGCCGGGCCGTGCGCGACGCCGCCATCAATGAGCTCATCAAGGCCGGCAAGGCCGCAGTCCCCTTCCTCCTCGACCAGGTGAACCAGCCCAACGTGCGGGCCCGCATCGGGGCCGCCACTGCCCTGGGTCGCCTGCAGCCTCCCGAGGCCTGCGGGCCCCTGATGATCGCAGCCACCGCCCCCGCCACCACCGCCGACGAACGGGAACTGCGGCCCATTGCCTTGCGGGCCCTCGCCAACTGTCTGACGGGGGCCGAGGAAGGGCTGGCGTCGTCGATCTTCCCCCTCGCCCAGGACGCCGATCGCTTCACCCGTGCCGCCGCCCTGCTCTGCCTCGGGCGCCTCGCCGACCGCAGGGGCATGCGGGTGGTGGTGCAGGCCATCGTCGAGGATGACCCGTTTGTCGTCGAGAGCGCCGCCGTGGCGCTGTCCGAAGGCGTCCGCGAAGACGACCTGGACCTCGTGCGGCCCCTGCTGGTGGCCCTCGCCAAGCGCCCGGCGCCAAAGCCTGCGGTCAAAGAAGCCATCCTCATCGCCCTGTCGCGCATCGCCATCGACGACGTCGCCCTGCGGGTCCGGGCCCGCCATCGGGTGCGGCGCGACGTCTTTGGGGCCAGCGCCAGCACCCGCAAAGCCGCCATCGTGCTGCTCGAGCGGATGTACAGCGACGAGGACCCACCGCCCCTCAGCGTCGTCGACGACGTGATGTCGCGGGTCCAGGACGATCACCCCGAGGTCCGGGTGGTGGCGGCGTCGTTTGTCAGTCGGCACCTGCAGCCGGGCTTCAGCGGCGCCCCGGGTCGCCTGAGCGCGGGCCTTTTGCGCCATGAGCGCACGGTGTCGTTGCTGTGTCTGGAGGCCCTCCGTCGTCACGACTCCGACGCCGCCCGCGCCGTCATCGACGCCGCCACCCGCAACAGCGACGCCGTCGTCGCCGCCCGCGCCCGCGAACTGCTGGCGGACTTCAAGCCCAACGTCTCCGAGTGGCGCTTTTCGAGCGCCGCGCCGTCGATCACGCCGTCGATTGCGCCCATCACGAGCATCCCGGGACCCGCTGAGCCGACGACGGCAGCCACGACGACGACAGCAACGACGACAGCAACGACGACAGCAACGACGACAGCAACGACGACCGCGCCAACACCGACGACGACCGCCATCCCGTCCACGGTGTCGACGCTGCCCCGACCGGCGATGTCGGATTCCCAGCGTCCCCATCGGGTCCGTCGCCCTGTCGATGGCGGTGACGTCGTCGAAGCCAAGGACGGCCCGGCGCCCGCGAGCCCCGGCGGCCCGGTCGCCCCCAAGGGCCCCCTGCCCTGATCCCCCCTCCAGGCTTCATCGGACAGGAGTCAACGATGAGAGTGGCGACCCCGGCTGACTGGAAGACAACCCCCATGCCCGACGAACGGCGCACCGTCGCCGTGGAGCGGGTGCTGCAGCCCCACGAGGTGGCCCGGCTGCGGCGTGGGCTCATCCCAGGGGCCATGGAGGACAAGTGGTTCGTCTACTGGACCGACGTCGACAACCGCAGTGCCCGCGTGACCTTCCACCGCAGCTGGACGGGCCTGTGCGTGTTCATCGTCGACGTCGCCCTCGACCTGCACGGCGGTGGTCGCGTCACGGGCGCCATGGCCAACAACGCGGCCGATCAGTCCCGCGTGAACGACGCCGCCGACCGCAGCCTCATCAACCAGCTCATCGATGGCGTGCTGTCCCGTCGCTGACGACGTCAACTCGTCAAGTCGTCGGCGCTCAGCCCAACAACTTCTTGCCGTGAAACGTCATCTGGGCCTTCTCGAGGCCGTCGGCGATGAGGACCTCGACGGCGTCAGCACAGTGCTCGACGACGATCTTGGCATCATCGAGGTCCTTGCCCTTGAAGACGCCGAGCACGTAGCCCACCACGCCGCTGCGGGGTTCGACGACGGCGCCCTCGGGGGCCTTGCTGCGGGGATGGCCGATGCCCGCCCGGATGCGCAGGTAGTTGGGCCCGATGCAGCCATCGATGGACTTCAGCCCGTTGTGGCCGCCGGGTGAGCCCCCACGCTTGATCTTCATCTGCCCGAACTCGAGGTCGAGGTCGTCGTGGACCACGATGATGTGCTCGAGGGCAATCTTGAAGAACGCCATCGTGGGCTGCACCGACTGGCCCGACAGATTCATGAAGGTCTGGGGCTTCAGCAACGCCGTCGGCGTGCCCTTGATGGTGCACTGCCCAAGCTCGCCCTTGAACTTGGCGCCAAAGCTCGCCCGATGCCGACGCGCCAGGGCGTCGACGACGAGGAAGCCGATGTTGTGACGGGTGAGTTCGTACTCACGTCCCGGATTGCCAAGGCCAACCACCATCCACATGGCGCCGGTCTGTCGTCGTCAGTGGCCTGGGTCAATCACCCGGGGCGGCGTGAACGGCGGCGACCGGTGATGGCGAGCAAGGCGATGCCCAAAGGCAGCACGCCCCCGCTCGACGAGCAGGCCCCCTCACAGCCAGCCCAGACCTCGACGGTGGTGGGCGGGCTCTCGTTGCCAGCAAAGTCGCGGACCACGACGTCGTAGCTGACGGTGCCGCCAGCCTCTTCGAGGACTGTGGCGAAGAAGTGGCCGCCATCGCCAAAGACAACGCGTTGTCCAACCACGACCGCCATGGCTGTGTCTTCGTCGCCATCGATCACGAAATCGACGACATCATGGAGCTCGGGGGTGCACTCATCGGGCACCAAAGAACCAGCGGTTCGCCGATTGGCGGTCGCGACGGGAGCGCGAGGGGCATCGACATCGTCGTCGTCGGCGACCACAAACGCTACGTCCCGGTCCGCCGTCCCGAGGGTGGTGAAGTGGAGCGACCACGGGCCGGGAAACAACGGCGCCGCAGGGATGAACAACAGGGCTGAGCCCTCGCTGGTCACCTCAACCTCGACCCGAACATCACCGGGACCAGTCAGGAACCGCTCGACGGTGGCGTCGAACGGTACTGCTCCAAAGAAACTCTCCCCGCGCAGCTCGACGTTGGCTGGCACCGTGCGGCCCTCGAAAGGGAAGACCGCACTATCAACGTCCCCCAACGAGAACAGACACGGCCGCGCTGCGCTCGACGCCACCATCACACCCGCCACGACCAAGCCCCCGATGAAGCGCATGGGGCGATGGTATGCGGGTGGAGTGGGCGTGGCACCCACATCCGCAACCACTTGAATCATCAGGAGATTTCTGCTGCGCAGGCACGCCGCCGGAGTCCCTCAACTCGCCTTCGTGTGCAACCGGACTCATGGGTCAGCCTTAGACCGGGCACATAGGTCAGCCTTCCTGCTGCAGTTGTGGGCCGACTGGGTGAAGCCGGCCCATGATTTCGTCAAACATTGCGATGCGGGTTTCGCC
>Ga0247837_1008060_pt1 | contig 13473 bp, 7 predicted proteins | sample LaCtaG_2_FD_187115 | JGI IMG/M metagenome (GOLD analysis project Ga0247837, IMG submission 187115) | Freshwater microbial communities from meromictic Lake La Cruz, Castile-La Mancha, Spain - LaCruzMarch2015_14.5m | ecosystem: Environmental > Aquatic > Freshwater > Lake | place: Spain: Castile-La...
GCCGACAGCGAGATCGGCTGCACGCCACGCTTCGCCGAATTCGGCAACGACGTCTGCGGCGAAGACCAGACACCCCACACCCGCGGCGCCGGCAGCGCCTGCTACGACACCGTCGACAGCCTGACGTCGGTGGCCGTCTATGCCGAGCGCTTCCGCCGTTTGAAGCCAAACGCCGACGACGTCACCGTGGCCGTCATCGGCGGCGGCGTCCCGGGCGCCAGCCCCGACGACATCGTCGCCGGTGGCTGCGACATCGGCGGCGACGGCCAACCCGTCGGCGGTTGCACGCCCCTGCGGGGCACCGAGCGCAGCGCCTGCCCCGACTGCTGCCTCGCCGACGCCGGCACCCGCTACTTCGCGCTGGCCCGGGCCCTGGGCGGCATCGGCGACTCCATCTGCTCGTCGAGCTTCAGCGACACGATGATCGACATCGCCAGCTTCATCGGCGCCGTCGACGTCATTCACTTCACGGAGCCGCCGTCGGACACGGGCTTGATCTTCGTGCGCCAGGGCGACGTCGGCGTCACCCGCCTGAGCGGGACCACCTGCGACGGGCGCGATGGCTGGGTGCTCCTCGAGGACGAGCAAAGCCTGCAACTGTGCGGCAGTGCCAGGCCAGCCCCCGGAGAGGAGCTCATCGTGCGGGCGCCCCTGCCCGGGGTGTGCGCGCCCCCGCCCCTCGACGCCAGCGACGCCAGCACCGATTGACCGGGCCCCTTCTGTGAACCGTGAACGGCTTTCATCGCATTGAGACGCGACCTGGAGGCTGCGACCCCTTGTTTGGCGGCTGGCAATGGGCCAAGACCCGCCCGATGAGGTGGGTGATGGTGCGACATCCCGGTGTGACGGGGCCCCCGGTGGCCCTGACGGTCCTGGTGGCCCTGGCGGCCCTGACGCTGGCTGGCTGCCCCAACGGCGCGGGCGGCGACGGCGGCCCCGCAGGGCCCATCCTGGTGGCTCCTGATGGGCCCGGGGGCCCCGGGCCCGGGGACCCTGACGGCGGCACCGACCCCACCAATCCCGACGGCGGCACCGGCCCCGATGGCCCGGCCTTCGACGGCGCCGCCATCTACGCCGCCCAGTGCGCCACCTGTCACGGCGTCCGCGGCGAAGGCTTGTCAGCCCCCCGGCTGGACCGCTGGACCCGCCCCGAGAGCGCCCTGGTCACGGCCATCGCCGACCGCATGCCGCTGGAAGACCCGACCCTGTGCGAGGCCGGGGGCTGCGCCGAAGCCGTCGCCGACTTCATCCTGACGTCGCTGCAACGGGCCGAAGGTGCCGGTTTGTGCGACGCTGTCGACGTCACCAGCCCCGAACTGCTGGCGCCACGCACCCTGCGCTTGCTGACCCGCGACGAGTACCGCCGCACGGTCACCGCCCTGCTGCACCCTGCCGCCGAGCCCTGCGGCGGCAACGACGACTGCGCCCTCGACGAGGTCTGCGGCGACGGCTGCACCCCCCTGCCCTGCGGCACCACGACGTTTGCCTGGGACCCACCCGGTGCTGGCCCCGGGGCCACCCGCGTCCACGTCGCCGGCAGCTTCAACGGCTGGCCCGCCACCGTCGGCGCTGGCGCCGCCATGACGTGGGAACCCGCCCTGGGCCTGTGGGTGGCACGGGTCAACACCGGTACCGGCCGCCACGAGTACAAGTTCGTCGTCGACGAGCGGGACTGGCTGTCAGACCCGCTGGCCACCCAGAGCGTCAGCGACGGCTTTGGCGGCAGCAACAGCGTGCGCGACGTCCAGTGCGACGCCAACGCCGGCAATGGTGCTGCCGTCGGCGACAGCGCCGTCGACTTCGCCGCGAACCTGCCCGGCGATGCCCACCCCGCCCGCTTTCCCTTTTCGAGCCACGCCGCCTCCGGCGTGGTGACCGCCATCCACGTCGAGGAATACCTGCGGGCCGCCGAAGCCGCCCTTGTCGACGTCGACGTGATGGCCCTGGTGCACTGCGCGCCGTCGCCGTCGTGCACGCGGGCCACCATCGCCGAGTTCGGTCGCCGGGCCTTTCGCCGGCCCCTGGGCACCGTCGAGGTCGATCGCTACGCGGCCCTCGCCGCCGACGACGCGACGTTTGCTGGCGGCATCACCACCGCCGTGGCCGCCCTGCTGTCGTCGCCGGCGTTTCTGTACCGCAGCGAGCTCGGCGTCGACGACGGCAACGGCGTCTTCCACCTGGATGCCTGGGAGACAGCCACCCTGCTGGCCTTCACGCTGACGGGGATGGGCCCCGACGACGCCCTCCTCGATGCCGCCGCTGCTGGCAACCTCGACGGCCCCGACAGCGACGTCGCGGTGCGGCTGCAGGCCGAGCGATTGTTGGCCACCCCCGCCGCCCGCCAGACCCTGGGGGCCTTTGCCCAGCAATGGCTCGGCGCCGAGCGGGTGCTGACCGCCGACAAGAATCCGGGCCTGTTCCCGGGCTTCACCAGTGCGGTCCGTCGGGATCTCTTCGGCGAGAGCGCGGCGCTGTTTTCGTCGGTGATGTTTGATGGCAGCGGCCGCTTCAACGACCTGCTGTCGTCGCGCCAGGGCTTTGTCTCGTCCCGCACGGCGGGCCTGTACGGGCTGACGTCGACGTCCCAGACCCTCGAGCCCGTCACCCTCCCCGAGGCGCGGCGGGGCTTGCTGTCGTTGGCGTCGGTGTTGTCGGGGACTGCCCACTCGGACCAGACGAGCCCCATCTTGCGCGGGCTGTTCGTGCGCGAGGTGCTGTTGTGTCAGCCACTGCCGCCGCCCCCACCAAACGCTGGCGGCGTCCCCGACGTCGACCCCAACGCCACCACCCGCGAGCGCTTTGCCCAGCACACGGCCAATCCGTTTTGCGCCAGTTGCCACCAGAGCATCGACCCCATCGGCTTTGGCTTTGAGGCCTTCGATGCCATCGGTCGCAGCCGCAGCGTCGACAGCGGCCGCCCCGTCGACAGCGCCGGCGACATGGTCGATCTCGATGGCATCGGGTCTGGCACCAGCGCACCGTTTCATTCGATGGCCGAGTTCGCCGCCATCTTGTCGTCGAGCGACGTGCCCAAGCGCTGCTTCGTGACCCAGGCGGGCCGCTACACCCTGGGCCGTGAGCTCGAGCACGACGAGGCCTGTCTGTTCGACGCCGCCGCCACTGCCTTCGCCGCCAGCGACGGCGACCTGCGCACGGCGTTCACCGAGATCGTCGCGTCTGACGCCTTCCGTGCCCGGAGCGAGCCATGAAGACCATCGACCAGCACCGCCTCCTCGCCGGTCCCCGCCTGCCCCGCCGCTCGCTGCTGCGGGGCCTTGGAGCAATGGCCATCGCCGCGCCGTTTCTGACGACGCTGAGCCCGCTGACGTCATCGTCGGCCCGGGCCCAGGGTGCGGGTCGCGCCCGCCGCGCCATCTTCATCGCCTTCCCCGACGGCGTGCCCGGCGTGTCGCAAAACGGCGACCACTCCGAGTGGCACCCCGAGGGCAGCGAGCGCAGCTTCAGCACGCCGCGGTGCCTGGAACTGCTGGGATCCCGTCGCAACGACTGCGTGTTCTTCAGCGGTCTGTCGTCGGGAGGCACCGACAGCGGCAGCCACCCCGGCGGCGCGAAAAAGCTGTTCACGGCCGTCGACGGCGGCAACGGCCAGAGCCTCGACCAGTTCATCGCCCACGGCGTGTTCTCGTCAGCGCCCTGGCGGCACCTGTACCTCGGCGTGCAGGCCACCCAGAACAACGCCTCGGGAGACAAGCACGTGTCCTATCCGTCGGCGGGCACAAGCATTGCGCCCGAGGACAACCCCCGGGTGGCCTTCGCCCGCCTCTTCAACGGCGGGCTGGTGGGCACGGGCCCGGGCACCCTGCCACCGACGTCGTCGCCGACGCCCACCGGCCTGCCCTCCAAACGCCGCTCGATCCTCGACGTCGTCGGCCGCGACCTTGCCGACCTGCGCGGGCGGCTGGGCACCACCGAGAGGGCCCGCCTGGATCTGCACACCCAGAGCGTCCGCGAGGTGGAGACCCGCCTGGCCGCCATGGCCGACGACACCGGTACCGGAACAGGCACCGGCACCGGCACCACCCCGCCATCGGCGAGCTGCACATCGCCGACGCTGGCGTACGCCGTCGACGACGCCAGCCTGATGGACCCCGCGCGCTTTCCCGAAGTCGCCAAAGCCCAGATCGACGTCGCGGTGTTGGCGCTGTCGTGCGGCATCACCCGCACGGTGACACTGCAGTTCTCCCACCACACGAGCGAGCTCATCATGAGCCGCTTCCCGGGCACCGAGCAGTCCCTGCCGAACTTCGACATGCGCAGCCACCAGGCCAGCCACTACGGCGCCAGCCACGACGACGCCCGCCTGGAGTACCGCCAGTTCGTGTTGCAGCGGCGCTGGTTTGTGCTGCAGCTCAAGGTGCTGCTCGACGAGCTGGCCGCGCGCCCGGACCCCGAGGTCCCCGGCGCGACGTTGCTGGACACGACGGTGGTGCTGATGGGCTCGGAGATCTCCGACGGCAACACCCACAGCCACGACAACCTGCCCCTCATCCTCGCGGGCCACGCCGGCGGCGCCTTGTCGACGGGGCGGCTGCTGTCGTTTGGCTACGAGCGCCACCACAAGCTGCTGACGTCGGTGGCCCGCCTGTGCGGGGCGAACATCACGGGCTTCGGCGACGGCCAGGGGACCTTGAACGGCCTTGGTTGAGGTCGAGGCACGGACACGTCGGCAGGCCAGCGATCCGCCGACACCGGTCTTCGTCAACGGCTGGGGGCTGCGCACGCGCAGCGTCGAGGGCGTCAAGGCACTCATTTCTATCGAGATGCGAGGGTCACGCGCATCTCTGTCTCTGATCACGATGCGGTGATGCACAGATCGAACGCCTGCGTGAGCACCGCGAGGTCCACATCGTCGAGGACGAGGGGCGGCATCAGGTACACCACATCGGCACGGCTGCCGCGCAGCGGACGCACGAAGGCTCCCTGCGCTGCGAAGGCGCTGCTGGGCGGCGCGGTCCCCGGCTCCATCTCGACGACGCCGATGGCGCCGAGCACGCGAATGTCCTGCACATGCGCGCGGGACCGCAGCGGCTCCAGGCCGGCGCGGAGCTTCTGTTCGAGGAGGAGCACGCGGTCGGCGTAGCTCGGCGGCCCATCATGCCCTTCGAAAATGTCGAGGCTGGCATGGGCTGCTGCGCAGGCCAGGGCGTTCGCCATGTAGGTCGGCCCGTGTTGCAGCGCGGTGTCGGGGCCGTCACCGAGGAACGCCTCGAAGATCTCATCCGACGCGATGGCGCAGGCGAGCGGCAAGGCCCCGCCGGTGAGCGCCTTGCCGAGGGTGACGACGTCGGGGACGACCCCGCACTTCGACATCGCGAATGATGCGCCGGTGCGAAAGAAGCCGGTCGCTATCTCGTCGAAGATCAAGAAGACATCGAGCTCGTCACACGCAGCGCGAATGCGCTTCAGCGCGACAGCATCGTGGAAGCGCATGCCGCCGGCCGCCTGGACCAGCGGCTCGATGATGACCGCGGCGGTCTCCCCGGCAACGCGGGCGAGTGCCTGCTCAAACGCACCCTGGTCGTCGGCAGTGGGGATGGGGAAGTGCACGGCGGGCATGGGTTGAACGATGGGCGCGAAGGTGGCGTGCATCTCGCCGGGATCGCCCAGGCGCATCGTCATGAAGGTGTCGCCATGGTACGCGCCGTGGAACGCGACGATGCCGCGCTTGTGGGGCTGGCCGCGGTTCTTCCACGCCTGGATGCACATCTTCAGCGCCACTTCCACGGCGACGCTGCCCGACTCCACGAAGAACACCCGCGAGAGCGGCGCCGGCGCCATCTGGATGAGGCGCGCAGCCAAGGTGTACGCCGGCTCGTGGGCCAGGCCACCGAACGCCACATGCATCAAGCGCTGCAGCTGCTCGTCGAGGCGCGCACGGATGTGCGGGTGTTGATAGCCGTGGCAAGCGGTCCACCAGGAGGCGATGCCGTCGACGAGCTCGGTGCCATCGTCGAGCAGCAGGCGGCTGCCTCGCGCGGACACGACGGGCAGCGGCGGCGGCGCCGTCTTGTGCTGGCAATAGGGTCGCCACACATGGGCAGCACCCTCGTCGAGCCACCGCGTCACTCGGCGGCCGCGGGCTGCCACGGCTCGAGGCCGAGGGCCTGGAACAGACGAGCGTCGCGGGAGATGCCGGGGTTCTTCGTGGTCAGCAGCTGCTCACCGGCGAAGATCGAGTTGGCACCGGCGAGGAAGCACAAGGCCTGCAGCTCGTCGCTCATGGCCTCTCTGCCCGCCGAGAGCCGCACCACACTGTGCGGCATCATCAGGCGGGCGGTCGCCACGGTGCGCACGAGTTCAAGGCCGTCGACGCCTCTGTCCCTCGACTTGTCCCCATTGTCGAGGATGGCCAGCGGCGTGCCCTTCACTTGCACCAGCATGTTGATGGGCACGCTCTCGGGGTGGGGATCGAGCGTGGCGAGCGCGACGAGGAAGCCAGCCCGGTCGGCGCGGCTCTCGCCCATGCCGACGATGCCGCCGCAGCACACGTTCACCCCGGCGTCGCGCACTGCAGCCAACGTCTGCAGGCGATCCTCGAACGTGCGCGTGGTGATGATCTCCTTGTAGTGCTCCGGCGAGGTGTCGATGTTGTGGTTGTAGTAGTCGAGCCCGGCGGTCTTGAGGCGCGCGGCCTGCGGACCCGTGAGCATGCCCAGGGTGACGCACGCCTCCATGCCGAGGGACTTGATGCCCTTCACCATCTCGCACACGACGTCGAGGTCCTTGTCGGTGGGGCTCCGCCACGCCGCACCCAGGCAGTAACGCGATGCACCCCGCGCGCGGGCCTCCGCAGCCTTCTCCACGACGTCACCCACGGCCATCAGCGGCGTGCGCTTGAGGTCGGCCTCGTGGTGCGCGCTCTGCGGGCAGTAGGAGCAATCCTCAGGACAGCCGCCGGTCTTCACGCTCAACAGCTCGGCGAGTTGCACCTGGTTCTTCGGGAAGCGCTGGCGATGAACCCGCTGGGCCTCGAGGACGAGGTCGAGGAACGGCAGCGAGAACAGCCGCTCGGCCTGCGCGTGCGTCCAGTCGTGGCGAACCAGGGACAGGTCGGTCTGTGTCGTCATGGGCGGACACTGTGTCCCCCTCCTGTCGACGTCAACCCTTTCGAGCCCCCCGGCATCGGCTGGTCGACGTGCTTGCGCAGCGCTGTGCGGACCCCTAGTCAACCTTGGTGACGTCCGAGAGCCTGCGATCCTTCTGCCGGGACAAGCTCGGCGTCCTCGACGAGCGGCGCCAGCGACGGAAGCTTGTGGACACGACGCACCTCCACGGCATGCGCATATCCCGCGGTGGTCGCACGCTCGTGGACTTCTCCTCCAATGACGCCCTCGGCCTGGCCCGCCATCCGCGCGTGATCGAATCCTCGGCCGCGGCCGCGCGCGAGTACGGAGCCGGCGCCACGGCGTCACGCCTGGTCAGCGGCAACCACCCCCTGTTCGCCCACCTCGAGGCGCGGCTGGCCGCCCACAAGGAAACCGAGGCGGCGCTCGTCGTGGGCAGCGGCTGGCTCGCCAACGCCGGCACGGTGCCTGCCCTCATCGGCGATGCTGACCTCGTCGTGGTGGACGCGCTCGCCCACGCGAGCCTCATGGCGGGGATTGGGCTGTCCCGCGCGCAGGTCGTCGTCATGCGACACAACGACGTCGAGGATGCAGCGCGCATTCTCGAGCAGCGGCGCGCCAGCTGCGGCCGTTGTCTGGTGATCACCGAGAGCGTCTTCTCCATGGACGGTGACCGGGCGCCGCTCGAGGCGCTCGCGAGCCTGTGCCGCACCCACGACGCCTGGCTGCTCGTCGATGACGCCCACGGGTTCCTGGTATCCCCCATGGCGGCTCCGCTCGGTCGCGTGGCTGACATCGTCACCGGCACCTTGTCCAAGGCGAGCGGTTCCTATGGGGGATCGGTGTGCGGCCCCGCCGAGCTCATCGAGTTGCTCACGAGCCGGGCCCGTACCCTCGTGTACTCCACGGGTCTGCCGCCCTCCGCGGTGGCCGCGGCGCTGGCCGCCATCGACGTCGCCCTGGGCGAGACCTCGTTCATGTCGCGCCCGCACTGCCTTGCCGCCCGCTTCTGCCGAGCGCTCTCGCTGGCAGCACCGGCCTCTCACATCGTGCCGCTCCACCTCGGCGACGAGGCGCGGGCCCTCGAGCTCATGACCGGCCTCGACGACGACGGCTTCCTGGCGGTGGCCATCCGCCCGCCCACAGTGCCTGCGGGGACCAGCCGGGTGCGCCTGAGCTTCTCTGCCGGGCACAGCGACGACGATGTGGATGCGCTCGCGGCCGCAGTGAAGCGGCGGTGGCGCCCATGACGCGCACCCTGATCGTGACCGGCAGCCACACCGACGTCGGCAAGACCTTCGTGGCCTGCCGCATCGTGGAGCGCTGGGTGGAGGACGGCCTCACCGTCGACGTGCGCAAGCCCGTGATGAGCGGCTTCGATCCTGGCCGCGCCGACGAGAGCGACGCGGGTCGCCTGCTGCGCGCCGCCGGTCTCTTCCCCGAAGATCCCGAGGAGCTGTTTCGCCTGCTCGACGAGGTGTGCCCCTGGCGCTTCGCCGCTCCGCTCGCCCCTGACGCCGCCGCCCGCGCCGAGGGGATCACGCTCTCGCTCGACGAGATCGCGGCGTTCACCAACAAGCCCAGCAACGCCGACGCGGTCCTGGTGGAGACCGCTGGCGGCGTCATGAGCCCGCTCACCCACGACAGCACCGCCCTCGATCTCATCGCCCGCGTCAGGGCCCCCACGATCCTCGTCGTGGGCGCCTACCTCGGCGGCATCTCCCACGGGCTCACCGCCCACATGGCGCTGACCCAGCGCGGTGTCGACGTCGCCGCTGTGGTCGTCAACCGCGCCACAGCCGACGACGCCGAGCCGTTCCGCCGTTTCCTCCCCGCAGCACGGGTGCTCGTGATGGGTGAAGGCGTCGACGAAGACGACGAGGCCGTCAAGCTGCTGGCGCAGCTCACCCGGACCTGATCGCTCCCACCTCGAGGCACCGGAACCGGATCCGGAGCCGAGCTGGCGGCTGGCGTCTCATCAATCGTTGGCGGCGCCTGCCGTGATCCAGGCGCGGATGGCGTCGACGTCTTCGGCGGGCAGCGTGACGCCGGGTGGCATCTGGCGGCTGGCGCCCACGGGTCCCTCGAGGATCAACAACAGCACGCTGTTGTTGGGGTCGCCGGCGCCCACGAGCTTGAGGGCCGGGTCCGAGATGGAGTCGACGCCGACAAGGGATGCGTGGGGGTCGGTGATGAGGTCAAGGCCGGCGGCGGGGTTGTCGCTGCTGTGGCAGCCGGCGTTGCCGCAGCGGGGCTGAAAGATGTCGGCGCTCAACGTCGTCAACGTCGGCGTCTCGGAGGGTCCGTCTTCACCGCCGCCGCCGCAATCGGCAGCAGCGAGGATGCCAGCAAGGGCCATGGTGAGGGCGGGGGCAAACAAGCGCATGGGATGAACCTCTCGAAGGGACACAGGGCACGGGGATTGTCCGTCGTGACAAGCCGGGGCGCAACACCTCGATGTGACGTCGTCGGCACCAGCCGTACCATCAGTCGTCGAGGCGGTCGTCGCGGCCGAGGGCCTGCCAGATTTCGCGGGCTGTATGGGTGGCCACACCGGCGCGCCAGGCTTCCCCGTGACGACGGGCCTCCACGGCGAAAGCCTCGGCGAGCTGGGCGTGCTCACCGTCGACGAGACCCTGCTGTTGGGGCACCAGGAAGGCCGCCAGATGGGCATCGGCGACGGACCACTCGGCGGCGCGGGCGGCACCGACGGCAAGGATGCCGTGGCACAGGGAACTCAGCAGGAGCTCACCAGCCCGGGACGCCAACGGCACGATGGCCTCGGCGGCCACCACGGCGGCACCGACGTCGCCGGCGGCCAGAGAGCACAGGGCCAGGTTCACCTCGACGGTTCGTACCTTGCCCGAGCCCGCCTTCTCCAGGAGGGAACGCGCCTCGTCGTAGTGGCGGCGGGCCTCGTCGGGCAGTCCCGCAATGCGCTCGACGTCGCCGAGGGCATTGCGGATCAATCCCAACAACGTGTGCAGGCGCTGGGTGCGCGCGAGTTTCTGGGCCCGCAACAGACACCCGCGAGCGGCGGCGGGGTCACCTCGCCACAGGGCGACGTAGGCCAGATTCCACAGGCAGGTGGCCACGGCGTCGTCGTCGCCACGCTGCTGCATGCGGGCCAGGGCCCGGTTGAAGGTGGCGTCGGCGTCGGCGAGGCGGCCCTGGTAGTAGTGGGTGTCGGCCAGGCCCATGAGGGCGTCGTCGACAGCGTCGCTGTCCTCGCGTTCGCTGGCCGGGGCTGTCCCGGTTGCCGGAACGTCCCCCTCGATGTGATCGACGCCGCCGACGCCGTCGGCCAGCAACAGCAGGGCCTGAAAACGCTCGCCGGCGGCGTCGAGTTCGCCCCGCCTGGCGCAGACCAGGGCCTCGGCGCGCAGAGCGTCGAGGCGGGCGTCCCGGGGAGCGCTCGCCCGCACCAGCTGGGCCCACATGCTGCTTTCGGCGTAGCGGCCAGCGTCGGCCAGCACGCGGGCCCGCAGGGCCATGGCCCGTTGACGATGGGGGTCGTCCTCGGCGACGCCGGCGCGGTCGAGGGCGGCGAATGCTTGCTCCACCAGGGTGCTGGCCTTGGCCGACCCCTCGCCGGCCAGGGTGCCGTGGACGGCGCGAAACAGGACGGGCATCGCGTCGTCGAGGTCGCCAGCGGCCAGCAGGTGGCGGGCCCGACGCTCGTCGTCGCCGCGACGGCCCCGCTCCTGGAGGTGGCGGGCCACCGTGCGGTGGTGGTCTTCAAGGCGACCGCCCTCCTGGGCCAGTCGCATCATGGCCTCGCGGAGCATGGCGTGGGCGAAGCGCAGGGCCCCACCCTGGCTGTGATCAACGACGACGAAGCGGGCCCGCTCAAGGGCATCGATGAGGGCTGAGACGACGGCCCCGACAGCACCCGCGTCGCCAGCACCGGCCCCTTCGCAGACAGCCACCCATTCGCTGGTGTCGCCGTCTTCGCCAAGCACAGCGCCGAGTTCCAGACAGATGCGGGCCGACGGCGGCACTGTCGCCAACAAACGCTCCAGCCGCGCCCCCCACACGGCGTGCAGGGTATCTGGCAGGGCCAGGGACTCCCCGCGGCGCAGGGCGAATCCCGCCGGTACCACCTCGAGGGCGGAGCGCTCGACGAAGTCGCCCACGAGTTCGACGGCGAAGCGGGGGTTGCCCGCCGAACGGCGCGCCACGGCGTCGACGAGGCGCTCTTCGAGACCGAGCAGGGCTTCCACGAAGCGTCGATGTTCGCGGGGCGGCAAGGGCGACAACGGCACGGTGATGACGCCGTCGATGGCGCACAGCGCATCCACTGCCGCCTGGGTCATGGGCCGTTCGGCCGCCGCCTCATCGGCGATGCCGACGACGATGACGACGCCATAGCCACCCTCACGGCGCTCGTCCTGCAACGCCGCCGCGGCCACGCGCTGGACAAAGGCCAGGGCATCGTCGCCCCACTGGGCGTCGTCGAACACCGCCACCACCGGACGGCGGGAGGCCAGCCGTCGCATGGCCCGCAGGTTCGCGGTGTGGCGCTCGGCGCGCTCGCTGTGGGGGGCGGCGTCGTTGCCAAAGGCGCCGGCCCAGGCCCGGGCCAACAGCGCCACGTCGTCGTCGTCGAGACCAGGCATGGCCTCCCGCAAGATGGCGCCGACATCTTCGTCAGGCGACAGGCGCAGCCGCAGGGCGCGGGCCATGGCGCCGGCGAGGCCGTCGTGGGGCCCCTGTTCGGGGGCGTGACTCGCCCACAATGCGGTTGCGGCACCCACCTCGGCGGCCCGCTCGCCAAACCACTCCAGCAAGCGGGTGCGGCCGACGCCGGCGGCGCCGCGGACGACGACGACGGTATCTTTTCCCGCCCTGGCGGGCTCCAGGGTGCTCCAGAGGCGGTCCCGCTCGGCGATGCGGCCCACGAAGGGGACCTGGCGCAAGCCGAACAGGCCGAGGCCGGCCCCGAGCAAGCGCTGGGCGTCAGGGAGCTGCCCCTGCAGGTGGGCCTCATCGGGACGACGCCATGAGGGCAAAGACGGCGGCGGCACCGACGGCGCGCGGGGGCGACGGTCCTCCTGACGGGTGCGCAGGCCCGAACGAGTGGGTGGGTCCGTGGCCGAAAACGGCGCGCCGATGGTGGGGTGGTCCCGGTCGATGGGATCGAGCTCGGCGTGGGCGGCAGCGTCGTTGGCCTGCTTCATCTCGAGGAGCTCGCCCCACGGGGCCTGGGGCGCCCAGGTTCGCGGGTCGGTCTGGGGATCATCGGTGTCCTCGTCGCCACTCTGGTCTGGATTCCACGGTTCGTCGACGCCGAGGACGGCGGCGAAGGGATCGTCATCGGGGATCACGAGGTGCGGCGGCGGCGCTCGGCCCCGGGTGGGCGCCGTGTCGCCGACGGCCTCGACGGCTCCGACGAAGGCGGCGTGCTGGGGCGGTCCGCTCAGCCGCGAGGCGACGGGAGCCCGACGAGCCACGGCGGTGGGTGCATCGGTGACATCGGCGGCAGCACCCGTCGACGGCATGCCGCTGTCGTTCACATCGTCGACGCCGGTGCCAGTGCCTGCACGATCCGTGGCGCCAATGTGGATGGCGGAACGCATTGGCCCGGTGGACTCGTCGGCGTTGGGTGGCGGTGGCGGCGTGTCGGCGAGAGAGGGGTGCTCGACGCCATGTTCGGCGCGGGGGCCGATGGTCTGGGCCGACGTGTCGTCTACGCCAGCGCCCGTACGCGCGGGGGCGCGAACGCCCGGGGGACGTGACGACTGCTGGGACGGATCGTCGTCGGGGTACATGGGACGGGGCCGCAGGGAATGCAGGGCCCCCTCCCAATCCGATGGCACCGTCAGGTCGGCGTCGGGGGTGAGTTGCAGCAATCCCCAGGCGGCGTCGGCGGCCTGGCGGTAGCGGTCCCGGGGGCGCTTCTCGAGCAGGCGCAGCACCCAGGCCTCGTAGCCGGGGGGATAGGCCTCGTGCTCGTCGAGGGGCGGCACGGGATCGTGACAATGGGCGACGGCCAGGCGCACGGCGTCACCGCCAAAGGGTGCCGAGCCATTGGCCAACTGAAACGCCAGGCAGCCGACGGCGTAGAGGTCCGTCCAGGGCCCGAGTTCCCGGGCCGCCCCCGTGAATTGCTCGGGAGCCATTGAGCGGGGCGTGCCCGAATGGGCATCGCGGGCGGCGTCGGCGCCGAGGAGGCCGAGGGGTTGGGCGATGCCGAAGTCCGAGAGCTTCAGGCCAGGGCGCGGATCGTCGGGGGCGCACAGCAACACATTGCCGGGCTTGAGGTCCCGATGAATGACGCCGCGGGCATGGGCGTGGGCCAGGGCATCGAGCAGCGACAACAACAGGGTCCGGCTCGTCGTCCACGGCAGGGGAAAGCGTCGTGGCGACAAGGCGCCGTGGGAACACA
>Ga0247837_1008065_pt1 | contig 13471 bp, 9 predicted proteins | sample LaCtaG_2_FD_187115 | JGI IMG/M metagenome (GOLD analysis project Ga0247837, IMG submission 187115) | Freshwater microbial communities from meromictic Lake La Cruz, Castile-La Mancha, Spain - LaCruzMarch2015_14.5m | ecosystem: Environmental > Aquatic > Freshwater > Lake | place: Spain: Castile-La...
CTCCACTCCAGTCACATTAAGGCGCTTTATAATTTAGCTAATCTCTCTCGAAGCAGCATAACTAACACTCATTTGTATTATTCTAAACTAAGAGTTCAGACACATACTAATCATTAATTTATATTGCTTGATATATTCATTGATGGCAGATGCTATGCCTAACCTTTCTATAAGTCCTATATACATGCTGTCGGATGACTAATAGAAGAAAGCTGTCTTTAAGACTCGGCTGAGGAGAGCAGCTCTCTTGGACAGCCAAGACTGTGCTGATTTATTAAGGAATAAGTCTGTATTCAACATATCAGAGTCGAATGTTCAGTTGTGAAATAATTATATTGGCCTCAATATAAGCATATTTAGCTTTCGAAGAAGTGGCAATTTTATAAACAACTGTCTTAGTGAGACTAGTAGGGGCAACTTCTTCTCCGAAAATAGGGAAAATGTGTAGATATCTTGATGAGTAATTTGCAGTAGATACTGCGCTACCCAGAAAATGTATGATTAAAAGATAGCTAAGAGATTATGATTAGTACTGATGGACCAGTGGTTTTCTAGACTCATAGACTTCTGACCATATGTTAAGCGAGTTTTCCATGTTTAGACGAAATCATATGAAGCGTTTAGTTAACTTCCGTTGGCTTCCTTCACAACCGCCTCCAAATCCGCCAGAAACTGAGGGTAAGGCTGAACAGTGGCCAATCGCACTGCCTCTCTGAGTCCACATAGCGTTTCAAAGCTGTCAGGCGAGTCCATCACATCAGGGATCGAGCGACTTTGCGTCCACCTGCCCTGCTCCCTCTCCTCCTTCGGCACTATCACAATTGTCCTCTGACTTCGATAAGCCAAGCCGTGCCCCTCTTCTTCCGGCCTGTCCAGCACTGCTACACCTAGTGTTTCCAGCTGAAGGCGAGATTGGCATTTGCGACCCATCATTAGTACACGCACTTGCGCCTTTTCCAGCAGTTTCCATGCCAAGTTGCCTACCCGCTCCCTGTCCTTTCCATTCTCAGGAATAGTCACGACTACTACCAGTACTTGGCAGCGGACTAGTTGGTGAGACTTGAGATTAGCGTGGGGGAGTGGGATCGCTAGGCCTTGAATTGGCTCTTTCGAAAGGAAGCAGTCGGTTTTGTAGGGAGTCAAAGGCACGAGTGTGTGTGCAAGTTGGTTGGCTAGTATACCAGCAGAGACATCTGCCGTGCCTGCCAGCACTATCAATAGACTGGGCACAGGCTTGAGCTTCAAGTTCGGGTTCAGCACTTTAGTCGCATCAAATACTCCTTTTCGAGTCAACAATGAGTCAGCAGGACTCCAAATCACTGCACTGCGTCCGTCCCCTTGTCCAGGCGCATCTAGAAACCCTAACAGTTCAGGCGCATATTTGGACCGCAGCCGCTCCAACTTGTCACTTAGTTCTAACTGCAGAGCGTTCTTTTGCAGCAGTTGGCAGGTCTGACGCAGGTTCAAGTCTCGACACTGAGAGGCTTCCAGCAGAGCAGTATAGCAGGAGTCGATAGAAAGGAGGGAGAAGAGATGGGAGTCACTGAGCTGGGCAAGGAGGGGAAGCAAGTGGAGGGGAGTGGAGGACAGGAAGCAGAGACGGCTAGAGCAGAACAGGGAGGTCAGGGAGAGATAGGGGGAATTCACTGCTACGTTGGCCGCCACTCCTGCCAACACACTCCCTTCTTCTCCAGCCAGCACACCTGTGTCTGTTTCGGAAGTCAGTGCAAAGCTGGCGAACACGTCTTGCAAGCTGAGCTCACAGCCAGTCACAGTTCGCTTGGGGACATCCGCTAGAGCTAGGAAGTTCTGCAGAAATTGCTCTACTTGTTCCCAATCGTCCTTCCTCACCAAGCTGGGCTTGTTCAATATCACCACCACTTCTCTCCCCCCGAAGTACCTCCAGTTCACCCAACTCACTCTTTCCTCGAACTCTTGGTTCTTCCCAGCTCGCAGGAAGTCCTTATCGTGGAACAGCAGAATGATGCGTTCCACCAAGAAGCCGAGTTCGAGGTTGCGGAGGTAGACACGGTGAATGAGACGGAACACCAGTTCCAGGTGAACAAGCGTGTTTTCAATTAGGATACACACCACTGAGGCCAGCTTGACAGCTTCGTTGACTAGTCCTGACTGCTTCCCCGCCTCTTCCACTCTATTCTCTTCTGTGCCCTCTACTCCTTCCATATCCATCAGCACCACTTGTCTGTCTGAACCTGGCATCCGAGCAGCCACATTCCCTATCTGACAGCCTGTAGTGGTGTGCGTGCATGTAGACCCCGCAGCGAAGGGAGTGGCTGCTGTGCGAGTGAGGGACTGCCAGAGAAAGTTGAGGAAAGTGCTTTTGCCTAAGCCCGGCTTGCCCAGTGTGAGCAGCACCACTGCAGGACTGGTGAGGTCCATTCTAGCGCTCAGCCACTTCCCTATCTCCGGAACTAGAGTAGACCTCAGGTCTGAGCTGTGAAAGAGAGGCACAGCCTGGATTGACTCTGCGAGCAGTCGATCCCTCCGAGCTGCGTTGACTTGCTGCATAGACCCACTGGCTCTGCACTGCTCTACCGCCTCTCGAAACTGCTCAAATGGCTCTGGGTGTCCTGCCAGGTCCACCAACATACGCAACTCACTCACCCACTCCTGTATACTTGTCTTGCTCTCAGGACCAGAGTCCTCTATTGCTTTGAGCGTCTGCGTCAGACCCTCCTCGTCTACTTCCCCTATTCCTCTGAAGACGAACTGATAGGACTTGCTGTTGTCATCATGAGTAGTGAGGAAGGCGAGGAGCTGGTCCCATTGCTGTTTGGTCCTTGTTAAAGCCTTTTCTTCTGCGAATATTAAAGACAGTTGGACTGGAGAGAGACCCGAAAGCATCCGAAGTCTGGGAAACAGGGATCCTTTTTCAGCAAAAAAGAGCCAGACAGAGGTCAATTCCAACTCCAAAAAGGCCAATTTGCTCCACACTCCCTCCAACTCAGCCGGGTTTCTGCTTCCTTGAGACCATCCCACACCCTCACACTCCATCAGCAGCAGTGTCTTCGAGCCCAAAGTCACAGGGTGAGGGTACACAGACACACCGCCCTCAGCCCTAGCAAAGGACTGGAAAGGAGCAGAGGATATGGAGTTGTGGGGCAGACGGCCTAGCAAGCTGTCCAAAGTTTGGGACTTCCCTTGGAGACTGTCGCCCAGGGCCAGCACCACAGTGAGGGGAGACGCGGGGAAAGAGGCCTGCAACTGTGTCAAGGTGGCTTCGTTGAGCTCTACTTCCAACTTGCCCTCCACTTCTCTCGCTACGAACAAGCACGCCGCTTCCATTTTATAACATCTACATTCTAGAGGGGCTTTGGATTATTGTGACATCTCATATATATGTTTAGAACTTTGATGTTGTGTGACTGACTGTGTCTTGAAAAGCGTGCAACTAAGCGAAATAGTAAATGCACAGAGTGCATAAGGGCTGCCTAGAAAGAGCCTTCTGCAGTGCAGTTAGAGACTATGCTTAGGAAAGGCGCAGGCTTTAAAAATCAATTGACCTCCGCATCTCATTTCTTAGTGGCTTCCCACTCGTACCAATATGCGTACTCGAACCGCCAAATTCCATTTCCCCCGACTTACTCTTTTTCGAGTTTACCAACTCAAGCACATATCCGTGCATTGGAAACTGCGCAGTTCAGCCAGCTGACTGAAAAGCAGCTGTGTCTGGATATGATACTTCTTCGCAGCTGAGTCGTAGGCAGATTTGAAAGCTATGGAAGAGACAGGTAATGGTAGACGTTGAGAGAAGGAGCACAGAGCTGATAAAGGTGTGTGTGCGGCTCAGACCCCTGCTGAAGCCCTACGAAGACGAAGAAGTGTGGGCCGTGGACCAGTCCAGCAGTTCCATCTGCACGATCGCCAACCCCTACTCCAACCTCAACCTACTCGACGACGTTTCCAACGTCAGTCTCAACTCACTCAAGGAAAGGGACATACGCCGCAGATACGCTGATACTCTAGGTCCTCAGAGCTTCACTTTTGACTACGTGTACGGACCTGAGGCTACATCGCAGCAGATCTACCAGCAGCTCTGTAGACCGATTGTGCACTCAGTGCTCAGTGGCTACAATGGGACGATTTTTATGTATGGACAGACTACTTCTGGAAAGACTTATACGATGCTCGGCACTCCAGAGAGTCCGGGCGTGCTGCCTTGCTCTATACGGGACGTCTTTCAGAACATTGCCAAAGACTTGGACCACGAGTACAGCGTGTGGGTGTCCTACTTGGAGATCTACAACGAGCAAATCAACGACCTGCTCGTGCCCGGCTCCACTAACTTGAAGATCAAAGAAGACCCGAAGCAGGGAGTGACTGTGCAAGGACTAAAGCAGCAGCAGGTGTGGAGCTTCGACCAAGTCATCATCCTGATGAACTACGGGGAAGAACACCGGTCCTACAGAGAAACCAGCATACACGAACACTCCTCCCGCTCTCACACGATCTTCAAAATCTTCCTGGAAAGTGTGTCCAAGTCCTCCCGTCCCTCTGACGGCCGCCTCAAGTTCGGCTGTCTCAACCTTGTGGACTTGGCAGGCTCTGAGCGTCTGGGCGAGTTTGAGACCAGAGCGCCGGACCAGTTGGGGGAAACTGGGCATATTAATAAGTCTTTATTCGTGCTTGCGAATGTGATAAATAAGCTGGCGGAAGGCCGCAGCCAACATATCCCCTACAGAGACTCGAAACTGACCAGGATTTTGAGTCAGGCGCTTGGGGGCAACTCACTGACGGCTATTGTGTGCACTGTGTCTCCCGCTGCTATGAACTTCCACCAGTCCTTGTCCACACTGCGCTTCGCTACACGGGCCAAAACTGTCCACAACGCTCCTGAAATCAACGAAATCCTGGATGAAGAAGCAGCTTCTTCCCAGTACAAGGCGGAGATCTCTCGACTGCGAGAGGAGCTGAAGGCTGCTAATGCAGAGGTAATTACGCTGGAAAAGACCAATGCAGAGCTGTTGAAAGAACTGCAGAGGACGAAGCGGGACTTTGAAGACATGAGTAGGGAGACTAGTCAGAGTCATGTGGTGCTAGCGAAGGATGCGGAGAGGTGGAAAGGGATGGAGCGGGCGATGGAAAGGCAAAGGAGTGAAATGGCTGCAAGTCAGACGGACTTAACAGACAAGTACCAAAGACTACTCGACCGACTGCAAGAGGAACGGAAAGTTCGCATGCAATACGAAAAGGAATTGGAGGGGTACAAACAAGCCCTGGCGGAAGTCTACTCCGCCCAACACGGCACTCTCCAAAACCTCAACCACCTCGTTGCAGCTGCAGGCGGGTCTCCAACAGACCTGCCTAAACTCCAACTCCCGGCCACAGAAGGCTCCTATGTGGACTCCATGGTTGGCAGCATTTCCTCAGTGGTCGGAGAAGTGGGCGGCTCGCAACAGTGGCGAGAGTCTACTCGAACTTTGGCTCAGGAGTATAGGAAGGAACTACTCACACTGCAGGAAAAGTACAGCCAGTCGGTCAAGGGACTAGCCAAGACCATTGCTCCTCAGAAAGTCACCGAAGTAGAAAACGCGCTCACAGGTGTGAGCACATCTCTGATTGAAACTATTCGCAGAGGGGAGGTTTGCAAGGAATTACCCACTGACTTTTCGCATATCCTTGATGACTTTTTGAGGAGCGGAAGCAGTTCCTCGGACTTGGCGGATATCGTTGTGGAGCGACTGAAGGAGCAGCATGAGTTGTTCTCACAGAACGTAGACCAGCGTTTCGAAGAAACCCGCGCCCAGCTCGAAACCTTCTTCCGCGAAAAGGTATCGAAGGAAGAAAACGACGCAGGGACCATCACCGCCCTGACCTCCCAACACAGTGACCTGCTGAAGGCCCTGAGAGCCCAGTACGAGGACTACTTGCAGGAACTGGAAACTGCCTATGTCAACTCACTCAGACAGTTCGATAGTTACTTCGTGGGGAAGGAGCAAGAGGAGGAAGAGGACATGCCTGTGAGGAAACACACTTCCAACCCACAGCCAACTCGCACAGCTCACCATAGTTCCAAGCTGGGTGAAGCCTTTCTTTGGGGCTCAGGCAAGGACGGCCGCATTGGCATCGGCTCAGAGGACAGTCAAAACCGTCCTGTTCCCCTAATGGAAGAGCCAGGCTTCCTGCTAACCAGTCTAGTGTGCGGCTACCACCACTCCGCTGCTATCACTGAGAAAGGGGAACTATTCACCTGGGGCCGAGGAGTGTTCGGACAGCTCGGTCACGGCAACCACGAGAGCTACAGTGTGCCTATGCCTGTGAGTGCGCTGTCCCAAGTGCCAATTCTGCAGGTGTCCTGTGGCTGGCAGCACTCCCTAGCGCTTTCTCAGTCAGGACAGGTCTACTCCTGGGGCTACGGTGACGATGGTCAGCTGGGCCAAGGCAGTACTCAGGACTACATCACTCCTACAGTGATTCCGGGACTGAGAGACGTAGCTGTGGTGAAAGTGGCCTGCGGACACAGTCACACAGGCTGCATAGCGGCCGAGGGAGAGGGGTACATGTGGGGACTCGGGCCAGACGCAAGGCTGTTCTTCCTCAGTGCAGAGCCCACAGTCTCTCCCGTTCCTATTCACTTCCCCTCGCCAATTACTGCGATGTCCCTGGGAGTGAGTCACTCCGCTGTAGTGACGGAGGACGGGGCAGTGTACGCTGCAGGAGTGGGCAGTGAGGGGCAGCTGGGACAGGAGTGTCAGGGCTTTAGTGAGCGAGTGAAGGTGCCAGGCTTTGGACAGACCTTGAAGGCGAGGGAAGTCAGCTGTGGAGACTGCTATACACTCATATTGGATGGTGAGGACTAGGCAGAGAAGGAGCAAGTGTATGCCTGTGGGAAAGGCAATCATGGACGGCTTGGTCTGGGTGACGAAAACGGGCGACTGCAACCCACCCTTCTGCGAGCTTTCCAAGGCGTGCGAGTGAAGCAGGTGAGTGCAGGCTGCAGACACGCAGCCGCCATCAGTGAAGAAGGTAAGCTGTATACCTGGGGGTTCAATTTCTATGAACAGCTGGGCTTGGGAGAGGTGGAGAAAGACATAAAATCCCCCACCGAAGTCCCAGGACTGGAGCAAGTTCTGCAGGTTTCCTGCGGCTATTTCCACACCGGAGCTATGGTGGCTTCGGGAGATTAAGATAGGTCTCAAGCTAGTTCTGTTAGAGCGCAGCTTTGTAGCCAGGCATACAACTTTGAATATGGCGGTTCTGCTTGCCTCCTGTAGCAAGTCAGTTCTCGTGCACTCCATCGACATTCCCGACCCCAAACTCTCTCTCCGAGTCCACCAAGGACGAGTGAACTCGGTCACTTGGAACCAAAATAACAAGGTGCTGGCTACTGGGGGCGACGACGGGCAACTCACCCTAGAACACGCAGAGACAGGCCAGGCTCTGGGCCAGTGGGAAACAGGCAGAGTGGGGATCAACTCCGTGGCCTTCACATCAAAAAGGTAATGCAGACATAGTGACGTAGTGGCTGGAGGCTGCAGTGACGGGATCATTCGCTTGTGGGATATGCGCAGGAAGGAACTGAGTCAAAGTCTGCGCGCTCACAATGGTCCGGTCACCAGTGTAGTTTGGAGCGCTGGAGATGCCTTTCTCGCCAGTGGGTCGACTTCAGGTGATATCGTGCTTCACTCGCAAACTACAGGAGTGGAGGTCTCACGACTGAGGAAGGACGGACAGGGAATTAAGTGTGTGCAGTACTCTGCGCTGCAGGAACATGTGCTGGCTAGCTGCAATGAAGCGGGGTCCGTGGTGGTGTGGGACACTACGAGGAGAGTGGTGGATGTGCACTTCCCGAATGCTCACAATAGTCCGGCTACAGGCCTGGCCTTCAGTCCTGTTAACAAACTCCTCCTCTGCTCCTCAGGTCTCGACCAGCGTCTTCTTTTCTACGACATTCAGGAAAAGAAGCTGATCAAGACTTTGGACTCTGACTCGCCCCTGACTTGTCTTGCCTTCAATGCAGACGGGTTCACCGTAGCTGCTGGAACGCTCTACGGAGACATAAAGGTGTACGACTTGAGAGCAGCAGTGCAGTCCAAGGCAGTGCTGCGAGGCCACAACGGAGACGCAGTGAACGCGGTAGAGTTTGGAAAGATGAAACCGATTGCGGGGAAAGGGGGGAAAGCCCAGGGCAGAGCCCCTGAAGCAGCTAAAGCCTCTGAAGACGAACGCAGCGCTCCTGACCTTTCTCGGCCTCGAGACCGGCCTGACTCCCGCTCGAGAGCAGACCTTTCCGAACCTTTGCGCGGCTTTCGTACAGTGGAAGAAATCAAACTCGACGCGAAGAATCGCACCAAAGCCAAAGAACGTCCAATTCCCAAGCCTGATGACCCTCCGCCCCTGGCCTTTCCTGAGCCCACCAGTGCCGGACTTGCGGCTGAGGGGGAAAGGATACTGCCAAGTGCACAGATCGAAGGCAGGAGTCAGACAAGGAAGGTAACAGGTGAAAGTACAGTGCTGGAGCGAGTTCCTATGGGCGGAGACAGGACGCCTGGGCCTGGAGACAGGACTCCTTTGGCCGGGGAACGAACTCCAATAGGCGGAGAGCGGACTCCATTCAGCGGGGAAAGAACTCCAACTATCGGCGAAAGAACCCCTGTCCCCATAGGAACCACCGGGCAAATTAGCCCTGGAGAAGCAGGATTCACCATGAAGCAGATGGACATGTTCCGAGGACTGCTGGAAAGCGTCATGGCCACTGTGCGACACGACATGAAGAACGAAAACGCTAATTTACACGTGGAAATCATCCGCCAAATGTGCATCCAGCAGACGGAAATGATGGGAGAGATGGATGAACTGAAAGGCCGCCTGTCCTCTCTGGAGCAGGAAGTGAAGGACCTAAAGAGCGTGGTGAAGCGGCAACAAGCTGATTTGCTCTAACGAAGTTTTAGACTGCTGGCAAGTCCGCCATATCCCAGTCAGATAGCGTAGGATATCTGCTATCCCGCGAGCTCTATGCACTGCCTATAATGCATAAAGTTGCAAGTGTGTCTGACAGCGAGGAGTGGGACGCCCGCTCCGAAAGCACCCGCGAAAGTCTGCCCCTTGCCTCTAACCCCAGTCTCTCTCTGCGCAAAATCCCTAAGCAACTGGTGGAAGTCAAGGAAGCGCGTTGCTCCCAACTCAAGCAATCCGTGCACAACTACTTGGTGGAAAATGCAAAACTCAAGGCGGAGAATACATCTCTGCAGTCTCGCATTGAGTTTCATCGAGAAGCGTTGCTGCGCTCGCGTGCGAATGGACCTTCGAAAGGCATGCCACTCAGTGTGGCGGCCGTCACCTTCCTGGCCTGCGTGCTGACTGGCGACTTCGGAGAGGAGACGCAGGGCGCAGGGGGGCGGAAAATGCTGCAATGGGGGGAGGAGTCCACCCTAGTCCTGAGGCTTCTCGTGGGGGCAGTGCTGGCCATGGCTGCCTACTTCCTGGTGGACGCCTTTCTGCCCAAGTCCAGCGATAGGAAAAATGAGCGATAAGCCAGTTTCTTCTCTTTCTAGCACTTTGCGACAGCACAAATTGGCCCTGGGGCTGGTCCTCGGCTCCGCAGCTATTTCCGCCTTCCTGTACATCGCCAAGAAGCGAAGAAAACGACAACTGGTAGAAATCGAGGGAGATGGGGAGACTGGAAGGATGGAAGGGGAAGCACTGAGGGAAAGGGCAGCGGCAGTGGGCAGTGTGAAAGTCCTCCTAAAGCTGAATTTGAGGGAAAACAGGTATTTAGGCTGCTGCCGCTGCACTTTCCTTCTCAAGTCCCCGCAGTCCTGCCTCAACATCGACTTCGCAGGGTACAAAATCCTCGAATTCCGCCTCAACCACAAGTCCTCACAGCCGATCTGGAGACAAGGAGCACTCGAACTAGGCAAACTGAGTATGGGAATGCACGAATTGGAGGTCCGATTTGAAGGGAAATACAGTGGAAACGGACTTATCAAGCAGGGAAACGCAGTTTTCTTCCCCGGCAGTCCTGGAAACCGCCAACTCCACCGAATTCTCCCTTGTTTCGACCAGCCCGACATCAAATCCACCTGGGAAGTGCTGGTAACAGCGCCAAACCACTGGGAAGTGCTGGGTCTGGACTACAGCAAGCGAATTGACTCCTTCGAGGGGTGTTGTCCGGACTCTGATGTGGTATTTGACATGGAGGCGGAGGAAAGCAGCGCTTTGCATGAGTTTTATAGGTCTGCGAAGGTCAGTCCAGAGCACTTTTCTCTGTGTGCTGGGCTGTTTTCCATACTCACTGTACCCAAAAAGCCCACTGTTTCCATATATTCTAGGCCGGAAGTTACCTGGAAAATCGACCTAAAGGGACTCGTTGAGACCGTCCTCAAGGCACTACGGCACTTTAAAGCAGCCAGCGGAGTGCCCTACCCCTTCCCCAAACTAGACCTGGTGTTCCTGCCCACTGCCAGTTCCTTCGCAGCCTCCATCCTTTACCTGAGTGAAGACCTGCTCAGTGATATCTGGGCTCCCATAAGTTCTCTATCAGCCCTGGAAGAGGTGCTACTGCGGGAACTAGCGGGACAGTGGGTGGGCGTAGTAGTGACGTACAGAAGCCTCCAGGAGTACCCAGGGTGGGAGGAGGTGGCTAGACAGTTGGTGCGGGATGTACTGGGAGCAAGTTTGATGTCGCCTACACAGGCCAATGCTTTGAAGCGGGCGCTCAGTCTGTACAAGTGGGGGAACTGCGTTCAAAGCGCTTTAAGTGAGTAAATGGATTGAGCTCCTAGCTACCTACGCTGCTTACATGACCGAGCAGCTTGCCTGTCCCTGCTCCACTGATACCATATAGCCTCCGAACTTCTTGACTTTGTCCCACACTGTGCCCAACATGCCTCCTCCCAGCAGTGCATCTCCGTACATCCGTAGCTTGGCGAAGGAACCTTGGGTGAGAGTGCTGAGCATGTACTTCATGCGGAGGAACTGCCACAAGAGTAGGGCTAGCACGAAGGAGCCGTTGGGAGTTGCGATGGAGAGAAGGGAGAATAGCCCCAGAGCCACCTCGCAGTCGGACTTGAGGGAGGCCAGACTGTACATGTTGACGCTTTTCGCATAGTTCTGGAGGGCAGGGAACTTGTCCACTCTCACCATCCCACTCACGACCCAGCACGCCGCTCCCAGCAAAATGGGCAGTTGAATGGCTAGTCCCTCTGGGAATACGAGCAGCAGCAGTAGGCAGTACACTACAGAGTGCATATCGTCATCAGTGGCCACTGTCCGCCAGAAGTCCATGTTCAGCCGCGGAATTCCGTATTTCGAAAAGACGCCCACTGTGAAAGCCGCTATAGAGAGAGGAATGGATTTGCCGATAAGCCAAGCATAGGGCCAGAGGCAGAATAGCAGCGCTGGCAGCCACCAGAATCCGCTTCCCCTGCTTGCAGTGGCCTGGCGGGGGGGTCTGGGAGGCTGAGGAGCCTGGCTAGCGTTGCTGCTTGGAGGCACAGAAGAGGGAGGGTCGATGGAAAGCTCAGGGTCAATGTGCTTTTGGTACCACTTGCGCTTGATTTTGATGATTTGCGCGAGAGTTGGAGAGGGGTAGATGTTGCGGAGGTGGTCCTGCCACGGTTCAGACCCGCCCCACGCGAACTTCTCGTACCTCTCTTCGGCCATTAATCTCACTGTGAACTGGGCTGGAAACATAGACGGGAATTTGCAGCCTTACTAGGGCGCAAAGAGGTTGGTAAAACATACATCTCTGAAGTAAATTGGTGCCTGCATGTCTTAAGGTCCTACAGACTAATGCTAAGGAAGGAGGATTAGTGACTTTTCGTAGCGGTGATAGTTGGCTTTCGTGAGCTTCGTAAGCGACTCCAAGGTCAAAGGCAGCTTGGTGAAGGGACAAATACCCCTGCTTTCCTTCAGTACTTGCACCCAGGTGTAGTACCCTGCCACGTGTCCATATGGACTCACAGCCGGCATCTCGATAGTCTGCATAGTGATTGGGTCTGTATAGTCAGGCATGGGATTATCATCCATAATAACGAGTCCGCACATCTGGTTCCGCTTCAAATAGCGACTGTGCCGCTCAATGCAGGACCAGGCGCCCTTGTAGTTGTCCTGGAAGCTGTCCGCTGTGATAGCTGCATTGGAGTCAGAACTGCTGGAAGGCGAGCGAGGTCTCTTGCGAGTAGTGCGCTGGTTCGTTTTTTCATATGTAATTCTCGCTTGGATCAAATGTTCCTTTTCCTTCCAGTACTCCGCGCAAAGGTGTTGAGTGTCCAACTTCTCGATTTCCTCGACAATTCTAGGGTCGTTGAGGCCGAAGTACTCAGGCCCTGCTACCTGAGTGCGCACTACCCCGTCTCCCTGTCTGAGGAGTGTGTCGTTGACAGCGTCGAGGACCTGTTTCCAGCAGGCTGTGGGGGACTTGCCGCAGAAGGGCTTGGGGACTTCGCGGCTTTGCAGCTGGAACCAGGGACGGCCTTCCTTGGTCTTGATTGAGCAGGTGTAGGGCACTTTGGTCCTTGGGTCAGTTATGCTTTTATACTCCACCACTGCTTCGTACCCCTTCGGAAAGATGTACCCAGCGTTAAACCAGCCTTTCTTGGGGACTAAAACCCCAGGCTTGACCAGCACGACCTTCTTTACCTTGCTGCGGTTCACTACTCTGCCTGGGGATTACCGGCCGAGGAACTGACGTTTGCGACTCCATTCGCTCTCCTTGTCGAGTCTCCTCTTGGGCATTAGCCGAGTATTGATGGCAGATATGGAGCTGCTTCCACCCACTTCTTCCCTACCTCCCTTTCTTCATTCTCTCGGGTGGGCTCTTCACTAGTCCTTTTCTCCCTCAGCTTCCAGGTGAGCAAGCTTCATTGCACTTACTGAATTAGGGGTAGCGGGTGTGTTTTTTTTTATATGTCAGCTGACTAACCCGGATATGCCATATGTAGGCCGGTGCTTGTCAAGTAAAGCAGCTCTCTGCAGGATAGAGCCGTTGGCAGGCTGGTAGAAGAGGGAAGGAAATTAGATAGGAGGACTGTGTATTGCTGGTTAGAGTACAAGAAGAGTAAGACTTTGAGGACTGCGGAGTGCAAATTTTAGCGATCTTTTCGGTTTCAAAGATGAGAAAAGCAGCGGAAAGATCTTGTCTAGTGCCACTTCACTTGAAACAAGACAATCATATTCTTAAGATCTATTTCACAGTAGGATTCCTATACCGCTAAGTGGGTCCAAATCCATTTGTAAGAAACTCGTCCCTGTGTCTAAATCGAATATTTCCAAGGCGTTAATATAACATGCCCATTAAGTAGGCTTTTCGCTCATACTTCCTAGCTGAGAATTCGCTTCTGGCGGCTTGAAGTCTGGCTTTGCTTCCGAATCACTTGTCCTACGAGGGTTGTACACCTGAACACAGGCACATTTCCTTGACTTATGCGTGCCTCCGAACAAGTAAGCGTAGTCCTGGTCATCATCATAGAGAGCTGCAGAGCCGTAAAGGTCCAAATTGAGTCTTCAA
>Ga0247837_1008068_pt1 | contig 13467 bp, 12 predicted proteins | sample LaCtaG_2_FD_187115 | JGI IMG/M metagenome (GOLD analysis project Ga0247837, IMG submission 187115) | Freshwater microbial communities from meromictic Lake La Cruz, Castile-La Mancha, Spain - LaCruzMarch2015_14.5m | ecosystem: Environmental > Aquatic > Freshwater > Lake | place: Spain: Castile-La...
CAACGGAATGCCGCCGCCGGCGCCAGCACCTGGCAGGGGAATCCCGCCGCCACTGCCGGGCAACGGAACGCCGCCGCCGCCGCCACCCGGCAGGGGAACAGCGCCCATACCGGGCAACGGGATGCCGGGACTCGCCTTTGGGGCACCGGGAAGCGGCACGGAGCTGGCCCCCATGCCTGGCAACGGGACGGCCCCTGGCGCGCTGCCAGGCAACGGGATGGAGCCGCCGGCGCCAGGCAGCGGCACCGAAGCGCCCATACCCGGCAAGGGCACGGCGCCAGCACCTGGCAGGGGAATGGATGAGGGTCCGGCTCCCGGCAACGGCACAGCCTGGCTCTTGGCCCCGGGGAGGGCGACGGACCCGGTGGGGCTGTCGAAGCCGGCGTTTGGTGAGGGGACGACGAATTGGTGCTGACACCGCGGGCACTTGATCGACACGCCCTGGGGCGGAATGCGGGCTTCGTCGACGTTGTACTGAGCTGAACAGCTCGGGCAGGAAATCTGCACGGTAGGCCTCACGGGCGCGACAGGCGGGGCTGTCGTCGGGGGAGCAATCAATCGGACATCGCCAACGCCAGCCGCTGACGACGACAGCCATGTTTCCTCGGCGGCAGCCAACGAAACATCAGACGTTCACGCCCATCGCGAGATGGTCGAGAGTGTCGACGTCGGAGGTAGCACGCCGGAACCGACCGCCGCAAAGAGCCCGCCGCCGGACAATCGGTTTGCGGCGAAGTGTGGGCACAGATGTGTGGAGACGTACGTCGAGGTGGGTCCCCCGCCATCGCCGAATGGGTCTGGGCAGGGTCATGTGTGCAGAAGTGCGTCGAGGTGGGTCAGCCGCCGAGGGCTTTGGAGCGGTCGACGGCGGCCCTGACAGCCTGCTGAAAGGCACCGCGGACGCCGGCGTCCTCAAGAGCCGCCAGCCCCGCGGCCGTCGTGCCGCCTGGCGACGTGACCTGGGCCCGCACCATCAGGGGTTCGAGGTCGCCGTCGAGGCGGGCGGCGGCCGCGATCAGAGCGCCGCGGGCGCAGACCACGGCATCGGCACGGCTCAGTCCCTGCTCGACGCCAGCGTCGACGAGGGCTTCGACGGCCAGCAACAGGAAGGCCGGCCCCGACGCCGCCACCGCCGTGACGGCGTGCAGCAAGCCCTCGTCGTGCAACTCGCGAACGACGCCGATGGCGCCGAAGACGGCCTCCAGGCGGGGGTGATCCCGGGCCGGATCACAGCTGGCGCCAAGCACGTATCCCGTCGTCGAGACACGACGCTGGGCCCCGATATTGGGCATGGCCCGGGCGACGCCGAAACGCACCACGCCGAGGTCCGCCACCAAGCGGCCCAGGGTGACCACCGCCGCACAGGAGACCACCACCGCGCCGGGCTCCACGACGTCGGCGATGTGGCGCAGCAGGTCGACGGTGCCCTTGGGCTTCACCGCCAGCAGCACGACGTCAGCGCCGCGAGCGGCGGCGCGGGCATCGAGTTCCAGGCGGGCGCGCCCCGCGAAGGCGTCGACGGACCCTTGCCGACGACCGCAGACGACAAGGTCGATACCGCCAACGTCGCCGACGTCGCCGCCGGCAGCGAGGACGCCGTTGGCAATGGCGCCGCCGAGGCCGCCGAGGCCGATGATGGTGAGCTTCATGGGTCTCCCGGAAAACAGTGTCATCGCGTTGCCACGTCGTCAGCGACCGCAGCCGGCGCGACTGGTGGACGTGGGCCGAACAGGCGGGTGCCAATGCGGACATGGGTGGCCCCGGCGCCGATGGCGGTGGCGAAGTCCCCCGACATGCCCATGCTGAGGGTGGTCCATCGGGGGTCGACGTCGTCACGCAGCGCCCGGACCGCGGCAAACGCTGCTGCCAGCCCCTCGGGCTCCACCGCCGGCATCGCCATCAGCCCGACCACCTGCAGGTGGGGCAACTGGCCGACAGCGGCGGCGGCGGCGGCGACGGCGGCGGTGGCGAAGCCGTTCTTGCTGTCTTCGTCGGCGACGTTGACCTGCAGCAGGATCGGCAATGGCCCGTCGTCTGGGTGGCCCGTGCGGCGGGCCTTCTCGAGTGCCTCGGCCTGGGACACAGAGCCCACGCCGTGAACCAGCGACGTGCGGGCGATGATCCGGGCATTGCCGCGCTGGACCCGACCGATGAAATGCCAGGTGATGCCCGGCAGGTCCTTGAGGGCCTCCATCTTGTCGCTGAGCTCAGCGGCGTAGTTCTCGCCAAAGTGGCGCACGCCGGCGGCGAAGGCCTCGCGCAGCGCCGACGCCGGTTGGGACTTCGACGCCGCCACCACCGTGATGCTGGCCGGGTCGCGACCGGCCTCACGGGCGGCGGTGGCGACGGCGGCCCAGACGTCGGCGACGCGGTCGGCAATGCTGGTTGGCGCCGTCGTTGGCCCCGTCGTGGGTGCAGGTTCGCTCACAGCCCCTGCCCCGCCAGCAAGCGCCGCACGGCGGTGACGACGGTGTCGACGGGGAGGCCAATGACGTTGCTCAGGCAGCCATCGACGCTGGCAACGAAGACGATGGCCCCGCCCTGGATGGCGTAGGCCCCGGCCTTGTCACGATGCTCGCCGGTCTCGAGCCAGCGATCGATTTCGTGGTCGGCGAGGGGACGAAATGTGACGGCGGTCTCGACGACGCCGCTGTCGACCTCGTCACCCTGGCGGACACACCACCCCGTCAGCACCTGGTGGGTGCGTCCCGACAGCCGCCGGAGCATGCCGCGGGCGTCGTCGTCATCGATGGGTTTGCTGTAGGCCACGTCATCAAGGACCACAGCGGTGTCGGCGGCCACCACGATGACGTCGTTGCTCCCGTGGGTGGCCGCCGTCTTGGCGGCTTTCTCGAGGGCCAGCCGCACCACCAGGTCCCGGGGATTTTCGCCCGGACGGGGGGTTTCGTCGATGTCGGCGGGGACGACGTCGAGGACGAATCCGGCGGCGGACAGCAGTTCCCGTCGCCGGGGCGACGACGAAGCCAATATCAGCCGCGGTTTTCTCTGGCCCATGGGGCACTTTCTCGTCCGCCCGCCGTCGACGCAAGGGTTCTGATGCGTCTTGGGTCGGGCGTGATCCGGGCACCTGGCCCGGATCAGCTCGAACGGCCGGGAGCCAGGTGGATACCCATGGTGTCGGGACGCTGGTCAGCGGGCTGGACCTGGGGCATACTTCCCGGGTCCCTTGCCAGCCCCCGGTTGGCTCGTTGGCGTGTCCTGGTCAGAAGGTGTTCGATGCAACGCGTTTTCAAGTCAGCCATGCTTGCATTGGTCGTCGGCAGCCTCGCCGGCAGCGTCTACGTCTTCGCCCAGCCTGCGCCGGGTGCTGGCGACGTCGGCAAGGGCAACAAGGACAACGACGACGGCGAAGGTGACGATGCCACGCCCCCCGGGCGCTATGTCGAAGAGGCCGAAGCCTCCCTCGTGCGCATGCGCGCGGTGATGCAGAAGGGGCTCGACGAGGTCAAAGAGGCCCGCGCCGAGAAGGACAACGTCCGCCTGCTGTGCGTCAACGAGCCTGTGACCGCCATGAAGGGCGTGCTGCGCATCTCCGAAAACGCCAATGTCGACCTCCAGGAAGCCGTCGCCACCAGCGAGACCGCCCAGGCCCGCCGGGAATTCCGCCGCATCAAGCAGGGTCGTCGCCAGATGGACAACCTGCTGACCGCCGCCCAGAACTGCTCCGGCGTGAGTTCCACCGAATCGACCACGTCTGTCGAGCTTGAGGTGGACGACAACCTCCTCGCCCTCGACCCCTACTACGGCGACGACAGCTTCTTCTACGACCCCGCCGACGAGCTGGTGGACGGCTCCACCGGGGCCCTTGGTGAGCGCGATCCGCCGACGGTCCGCCCTCCCAATGCCTCGGGCATCATCTAGCGCTGACGCAGTGTCGGCAGCCTCGAGCAGCCATGTCACGGACGCAGCTGCAACGCGCCACCCATCGGGTGGCGCGTTTCGTATCGGGGTGGCTCGAGCCTGACGTGAGCAGGGTCGGCATCAGGGGGCGAGGCCGCCCATGTCCTTCAACTCCAGGGGCGGCGGCGGCGCGTCGTCGGCGGTCTGGACGGGGGCCGTGCCAGCGGCGAAGACTTCGGCGATGACGCCGGCCGGCAGCTCTTTGGGGATCGGGTCGCTCTCGTCGTCGACGAACTCGGGCTCGGGGAGCTGCCCCGGCAGCAAGGCCTCGTCGGTCTGCACGAGCAGCCCCGTGCGGACGTCGACGCTGCGCCGGGCAATGCCCTCGGGGGCCGTGAAGTCGCGAGGAGGCTTGCCGGCGGTGGCCGTCCCCATGAAGCGCAGCCAGATCGGCACGGCGGCGCGACCGCCGCTCTCGGCGCGTCCCAGGGGAGCGTTGTCGTCGAAGCCAACGTAGACGCCGGCGACGACGTCGGGGGTGAAGCCGACGAACCAGACGCTGCGGGCCTCGTCGGTGGTGCCGGTCTTGCCAGCGACGGGGCGGTTCAATTGGCGAGCGCGGGTGGCTGTGCCGTTTTCGACCACGGACTTCATCATGTCGCTCATGATGTAGGCGGTCTGGGGCGTGAAGACCTGCACCGGGGCCGGGCGCTTGTTCTCGAAGACGACGGTGCCGTCCTTGCGTTTGACCTTCTCGATGAGCACCGGTGGCTCGTAGCGACCGCCGTCGGGAAAGACGGCGTAGGCATTGACGAGGTCAAGGAGGTGCACGCCGCCGGTGCCGAGGGCGAGGGTGAGGTTCTCGGGCAAGGGGTCTTTGGTGGGCAGGTTGAGCTGGCGGGCCGTCTGCAAGACGCGATCGACGCCGACCTTCTCGAGAATCGTGATGCTGCAGGTGTTGATGGAGTGGGTCAGGCAGGTACGGGTGGTGATGTCGCCGAGGAAACGACCCGACGAGTTCTGCGGCGCCCACTTCTTGCCGGTCCAGCGGTCGAGAAACACCTTGGGGGCATCGGTGATCAAGCGATGGCGAACAGCGCCGTCGGCCTCTGTGTCGACGTAACCCACCGACGAAAACGCCCCGGTCTCGATGCCGGTGGCGTAGATGAAGGGCTTGAACGACGAGCCCGCCTGGCGGGTCGCCTGGGTGGCCCGGTTGAAGCTGCTGACGGCGAAATTGTTGCCGCCCACGAGGGCCAACACCCGGTGGTCGGCGGGGTCGATGGCGACGAAGCCGGCCTGGGCCTTGGGCTCCTGCTCCAACGAGACTTCGACAAACGCTGGTTTCGCGGGGATGGTCTTGCCACCCTTCTTTGTCGCCGGCTTCTCTGCCGTCGCCGGCACGAGCCGCTCGACGGTGACGAGGACGAGGTCGCCCACCTTGAGGACGTCGCCGACGACCTTGGGCCTCTCGGTGCTCTTCTCGGGCGAAAACGGTCGGGCCCATCCCAACAACGAAAAGGGCAGCGTGGCGGTGGTGGTCCCGAGGTCGACCTTGACGAACTTGTTGGCGTTGTCGACGGCGACGACGACGCCACCGGTCCGGGCGCCGGTCTTGAGGCGGGCGGTGCGCACACTGCGCAGGGGGGGCGCCGTCGACAGCTTGGCCTTCTGGGTGAGCTCGGCCTCGAGCTTCTTGTCGGCTTCGCTGGGTTCTTCTTCGTCGTCCTCGTCACGGATGGCGTCGAGGGCCCGCTTGAGCTCGGTGGCTCCCAGACGCTGGAGGTCCCAGATGGGGCGGCCTTCGACGAGGGCCTGGGTGAGCTCGGGGGTTTCGTCCTCGGGGAAGCGGCGTTGGCGCTCTTCTTCGAGGAGGGCGATGACCTCTTTGGCCTCGTCGGGGTCCATGCGAACCAGGGGCCCGCGATAGCCCTGACGTTTGTCGAGTTCACGCAGGCCGGCGTCGACGGCTTCGTTGGCCGACTTCTGCAGGGCGCCGTCGACGGCGGCATAGACGCTCAAGCCGCCGCGGGTGATGTCCTCGGCCTTGACGGTGTCTTTGAGCAACTGGCGAATGTGCTCGGCGTAATACGGGGCCACGTCGAGGAACTCTGGCGGCGCCACCTCGAGACGAACGGGTTCGGCGTTGCCCTGTTGTTCCTGCTCGGCCGTGATGTGGCCGTGCTTCTTCATCTGCTCGAGGACGTAGGCCCGACGAGCGCGAACCCGGCGGGGATCGGCCCAGGGGTTGATGCGGTTGGGAGACTTGGGAATCGACGCCAACACCGCGGCCTGGCCGAGGGTGACCTTGTCGACGGAGCGCCCGTAGTAGGTGCGGGCCGCTTCTTCGATGCCGTAGGCGCCGTTGCCGAAGTAAATCTGGTTCAGGTAGAGGCTGAGGATTTCGTCCTTGCTGAAGCGCTCCTCGATGCGCTTGGCGAGGACCATCTCCTTCACCTTGCGCGACATGGTGCGCTCGGGGGTGAGCAAGAACGTCTTCGCCGTCTGCTGGGTGATGGTCGACCCACCCGACTGGGGGCCCCCGATGAGCTTGTGCCGCACCTGGTAGAGGACGGCGCGGACGATGGCGAAGAAGTCGATGCCCTGATGGGTGTAGAAGTCGGCGTCTTCGGCGGAGATGAACGCGAACTTCACGTGGTCGGGAATCTTGGTGATGGGCACCACCGTGCGCCGCTCCTCGTAGAAGCGGGCCACGACGTTGCCGTGGCGATCAAAGACCTTCGACGTTGTCGGCGGATCGTAGGCCTCCATGGCCGACAGGTCGGGCAACTCCGACGCCACGACGGCCAGGTGGGCCGCGAAGCCGCCACCGGCGAGGGCGAAAAGCGCCACGGCCAGCACCGCCAGCCGTTTCAGGAGGCCCTTGAGGCCCCGGTCGGTCACGAGGGAAATCTTGGAAAGGAACATGGGAGCCACGTCGCACCACCGGTTGGTGCAGTGAGGAAGGCGCGAGCGACGGAGGAGATTCCGCACGCCGAAAGCGGGTACCGGTCAGCCGAGTTCCACGAGGACCTTTGGCGGCATGAGCCATACGAGTTCGCCGTGGGGGCGAGGCAACTCATCGAGTTCAAGGAGGGCAGCACCCGCCTTCTTGAGGGCGGTGACGGGGACCCGGTCCCCCGTGATGGACAAGGCCAGGGCCCGGTCGAGGTGGGGGCAGTGCCCGACACACAGGATCTCGGCGTCGACGTGGTCGAAGGCGTGCAAGGCGTGAAAGATGGCGTAGGGGGCCGCCTGGGGCAGCATGGCATCGCTGATGACGACGTGGTCGGCGGCGACGCCAAGGACCTCGGCGGCGATCTCGGCGGTCTCGCGGGCGCGCACATAGGGGCTGCTGATGATGCGGGTCACCTGGACACCGACGCGGGTGAGGCCCCGGGCGGCTTTGCGCGTCTTCTTGCGCCCCTCCTCGGTGAGGGCGCGCTCGGGGTCCGCAGGACACGTTGGATCGGCCCGATCGTGGGCGATGCCATGACGAAACAAGATGACGCGCATGACACTGTGGTGCCTGAAGGGACCGCCGCTGAAAACCCCTCATGGCCGCTCATGGCCGCCCGGGACACCGAAACAAACGAGCCCCGGTGAAGGGGCTCGTCGGCGACGATGGTTCTTTGGCCATCAGTCCTGCTGGAGGCGGAAGTTGGCACTGGCGCTGCGCACCTCGGTGTCGACGTTGAGCCAGCGGGCATTGACCTGCACGACGACTTCGCCGGGGGTTGGGTTGGCCTCGGGAGGCGCCTCGACGATGACGTCGACCTCGTCGGCGGGGACGTCGAACTCATCGTAGTAGTCGATGGACGAACCCGTGCAGCCAAGGACCGTCACCTGGCGGCCCTCGTCGTCGCCGTACCCTGACAGCAGGAAGGTCTGGGAGCGACCGGGCTGAAAGACCAGGTCGGGCCGCGACGTCGACACCATCATCATGGCGGCGCGATCCTGCATGACGGCGACGGACTCGATGGAGGCGTAGAAGCCGTCGTCGTAGACGGCGAGGCGTTCGGGGGCCTGGCTGATGTCGCGGGCGGGACCGATGTCCCCCTTCATCATGCCGTTGGTGGCGCGGGTGAAGAGGCCCGAGCCGCTGCCCTGGTCGCCGGGGTCACCGGGGTCGGTGACGGCGCCGCCGTCGTCGACGGGACGGGGCTGGAAGAAGCCCCCTTCTCGAGGTGCCAGGGGGTCGTTTGGCTCGTAGGTGCGTTCGACAACGCAGCCCGAGAAGACCGAGGTGGCCATGACCGACGCTGCCAGTACAAACCGGGTTCCGCGCATCTGTCCTCCTTCGCCCCCGGCTCGAGATGGGCCGGTGTCCAAGAATGATAGGAGACCCGCCCACAGGTGTCTCATTCCCGCGGTCTGAGACAGGTGTGCCCAGTCACAACCCAGACATTCCGAGACATTCCGAGACATTTCGAGACATTTCGACACATTCCGAGACACGCCGAAAGAAGCCAGCGCGGGTCAGTCGAACAGTTCCCAGCGGAAGCGATAGCGAAACAGGCTGTCCACGGGGGCGCCGTCGACTTCGCCAGGCTTGAACGTACAGTTGCGAATCCCCTGGAGGCTCAGGGTGTCGAGGTCCTTGTTGCCACTGCTGCGGGTCACCCGGGCCGAGACCAACTCACCGGTCTGGGACACGCTGAGCAGCAGGTCGGTGACGCCTTCGATGCCCTGGTCGGCCAGCTCCTTGGGGAACGGGGGCTTGTTGCGACAGACCACCTCGACCTCGCGGGTGATGCTGGCCGCCTTGGCGGCCTTGAAGCCCGGCTGACCACCCGCGTACTGCTTCACCTCGGACGGGTTGACGAACTTCTCGCTGTTCGGATCGCCATAGGTGGTGTTGCCGACGCGGACGGCGGGACCGCCCGAGCCCTTCACCACCGAGTTCATGCTGATGCCGGTTACGATGGGCACGGGCTCCGACGGCGGCGATGGCGGCGGTGGATCGTTGGAGGGCGGCGGCGGCGGCGGCGGCTCCTTCGGCGGCGGTTTGAGCTCCTGCGGCGGCGGCTTGGGCTTGGGCTTTTCGACCTCGGGGGGAGGCGGCGGCGGCGGCTCCGGCGGCGGCGGTGGCGTCGGCTTGTAGATGGCCATCTCGATGCGCTCGACACGCTTCTTGATGGGGGTCCGGTTGGCGCCGACGCCGACGACGGCGTGAATCGAAAACGCGATGAAGAAGGCGAGAAGGAAGATGCCCCAGTTGAAGGCGTCTTCCTTGTCGAAGCCCACCATCGCCACCAGGGGCCCGTCGTTCCGGACGGAACCCCGCGTGGGCCCGGGACGACCCTCGGGCGGCGTTTCCAGCTCAGGCTCGGGGGTGGACAGGGGCACGGGAGGATTCCTTGGGACCAGACCGGAGACGCAACTGGAACTGGCAACGAAGGGAGGCGACGTCGGGTCTTAGGGAGTGAAGCAGCCTGCCGCCGGAACGCCCGTCAGATCAGGCCAGGCACCGGTGACCGGGAACACCCGGCCACGGCGACAAGCCGGGGCAGCTTCAGCCGCCGCTGGACTCGATGTTGAGGGCGAACTTGACGATGCCCTCTTGTTTGACGACGTCGATGAGGCGGATGACTTCGCCGTGGGACGCGGCCTTGTCAGCGGCGATGACGGCCTGGACGTCGGTCTTGCCCTCGGCTTTGACCTTCTGGATGTGGGCGCGCAGGGCGGCCTCGTCGGCCTTCTCGCCGTTCAGGTAGAGCTGGCGGGCGCCGGTCTCCTTCTCGACGGTGAAGGTCAGCATGATGACCGACGGCTCGGTGGCGTCGCCGGTGGACGCCTCGGGCAGGTCGACCTTGAGGGAGTCGGCGACAACGTAGCTCGTCGTCACCATGAAGATCACGAGCAAGCAGAGCATGATGTCGACGAGGGGCGTCACGTTGATGCCCGTGATGACGTCGTCGTCGGCGCTGCTGGAATTTCCGGCCATGGCCTACCTCAACTTTCGGTTCAAGACGGGCTCAGTGCGAGGCAGACGACGACGACGACGACGACGGCGCGTCCTTCATGTGGGCGAGGAGCACGTGGACCAGGGCCTCGGCGCCAATCTGCAGGGTCTTCAAGCGGCGGTTGAAGTAGTTGTAGACGGCGACGGCGGGGATGGCGACGACGAGGCCGACGGCGGTGGCGGCGAGGGCCGCCGACAACGTCGACATCACCGCGCCGGCGCCGACGTTGCCGCCGGATTGGGTGCCGAGTTCGTACAGCGCGGCGACGATTTCGAGCACGGTGCCGAACAGACCGATGAAGGGGGCGTTGTTGCCGACGGTGCCGAGGAAGGCGAGGCCGCGCTCGAAGCGGAGGCGCTCCATCTTCTGGGCCGACAGGGCCAGTTCCTGCACGCCGTTTTTGCCGAGGTGGGCGCCGTCGAGGGCGGCCAGCAGCACGCGGGTCTCGAAGCCCTTGGCGTTCTCAAGGAGCTTCCTGGCGGCGGCGTAGTCGCCGGCCAGCAACAGGGTGTTCAGCTCGGCGGCGACCCCACGGACGTTGTCCTTGTGGGTGGTGAAGAAGATCAGCCGCTCGATCATGACGGCGACCGACACGATGGACAGCAGCACCATGAACCACATCACCCAGGCCCCGGCGCCGGTGCGCGAGAGACGAACAACGAGGTCGGTGATCAAGTGCAGGTTCATCGCAGCAGCTCCGGGACGAGTCGACCGGGCGCGCGGCGCCCGTGGTTCACGCCCGTCTAGGGTTGTCGACGCGCCGTGACAAGGCCACCGGGGCCGGGATCAGGCCGGGTGACGCCCGGGTGACGGCCAGGTGTCGGCGCTGCGGCAACCGTGTTGCGCCCCGTGGGCCCCAGCCCGAATGTTGTCCAGGTTCCGCCCGGTCCGGCCTGACCCCGGTTGACCCGGCGGCCCCCGGATCTATCAGTCCCTGTCCTCTCAGGCCGCGATGGCCCGGAGCTGCATGTCCGATTCGTCCGAGCGCGACCCAACCGGGTCGGCACCAGTGCTTGCCATTGCCGTTGCCCCCGGGGACGACGGCCTTTCTGTGGTGCGCGCTGGCAACGACGACTTCTCCGTGGAAGCCCGGGGGACCTTCACCCCAAAGGACGCCGAGGGCTACCTGCCCTCCCCCGAGTCTGATCTGTTGCGGGTCCACGTCGAAGAGACCTTTGAGGGTCCCCTCGATCTGCTGCTGTTTCTCATCGAGAAGCACGCCCTCGACATCCTCGACATCCCCATCAAGGTCATCGTCGCCGAGTACATGAAGGCCATCGACGACATGCGGGACCTGAACCTGGATGTCGCCGGCGAGTTCCTCGTCATGGCCGCCCATCTGGCCCACCTCAAGTCGAAGATGCTGCTGCCCCAGCAGGAGCGCCCGAAAGAGTCCGCCCGCGACGTCGACCCCCGGGTGGACCTCGTCCGCCGCCTCCTCGAGTACCAGCGCTTCAAGGACGCCGCCGCCCGCCTGGAAGCCCTGCCCCAGCTCGGCCGCGACGTCTACGCCCGCCCCCTGGCCCCCGCCCTGTACGACGCCCCCGTCGACGAGCCCGTTGATCCCGGTCTGAACCTCGCCGAGGTCGATCCCATCGACTTGATTCGCCTGTTCGACGCCATGCTGCGGCGACAGAAGAAGCTCGTCATCCACGAAGTGCTGGTGGAGCGCATCAGCGTCGGCGCCCGCATCAACGAGCTGGTCGACGTCTTTGTGGGCCAGCGGGAACGCCTGTCCTACTCGTTCGCCGACATCGTCGACAGCTTTGGGCCCCGCACCAAGCGTGGCGTCATCGTCTGCTTCTTGTCGGTCCTGGAGATGGCCCGCCTGCGCCTGATCCGTCTGAGCCAGGATCCAGACACCCTCACGATCAGCGTGCTGCCCATCCACGGCAATCTGCGCGACGACACCGACGACGTGACCCTGCAGACCCAGCTCGAGAGCGTCGACGAATTCGAGGGCGACGCCCCCACCACCCCGGAGTCGACATGACCGACGACACCATCACCCCGAGCGACGCCAGCGACGGCAGCGACCCGGCCGAAGACGTCGTCGTCGCTGCTGAGACCAGCGCCGTCGACAGCGGCGCCGTCGACAGCAGCGCCGTCGACAGCAGCGCCGTCGTTGAACCGCCCACCGTCGATGCCGACGCCTTCGCTGCCGCCCTGGATGCCGCCGCCGGCGACCGGCCCACCGTCGATGTTGCCCTGGTGGTCGACGACGAAGTCACCTCCGGTGAGCCGTTTGTCATCGAGGAATGGGTCTACGGCGCCATCGAGGCCTTGTGCTTCGTGTCTGCCGACCCCATCACCCCGGCCCGGGTGAAGGAAGTCCTCGGCGGCGAGGTCCCCTCCCTCGAAGGCAAGGCCCTGATGGGCCCGCCGACAACGGCCCAGGTGAAGGATATCTTCCAGGAGATGCTGCGGCGCTGGAGCGACCCGACCCGCGTGTTGGGCCAGGGCTTCCGCCTCCTCGAGGTCGACGGCGGCCTGACCTTCCGGACCCAGTCCACCCAGGCCCGCTTTGTGCGCCGCATGCAGCAGGGCAAGCCCCAGAAGCTGTCCCGCGCTGCGCTGGAGACCCTGGCGGTGGTGGCCTACCGGCAGCCGGTCACCAAGCCCCAGATCGAAGAAGTCCGCGGCGTTGACTGCTCGGGGGCGCTCAAGGCCCTCCTCGACAAGAAGCTCGTGCGCATCCTGGGCAAGGCCGAAGATGTCGGGCGCCCCCTGCTGTACGGCACATCGAGGACGTTCCTCGACTTCTTCAATCTGCAGAGCCTCAACGACCTGCCGACCCTCAAGCAGCTCCAGGAGCTCGACGGCACGGCCCAGGCCCCCGCCGACGCCGGCGACGCCGCACCAGCCATGGTGATGGATTTGTTTCAGAAAGACGGTCCGGGCCTTGTGTCCGACGAGACTGAAGAAGAGAGCGCCGATGCCCTCGACGCCCTCGAGCGGGCCCTTGGCGAGGCCAAGAAGGTCGCCAAGACCGCGTCAACCCTGGTTTTTGGCATCGAAGTGCCAGACGAGGAGCAAAAGCCCGGCAGTGATTGAGCGTGCATGTTGGTATTCGACCACGGAGTGGTCGAATAGTTCTTATTATTCAGATACTTGGCGATGCGCCAAGTATCTGATATGTGCATATGTGAATGACAAACACGGCGCCCCCAGCGTCGACGACACCCCCAAGCACCGACGGAGTCGGAGCGATGACGAAATCAAAGTCCAAGTCCCCCATCAAGAACGACGACAACACCGAGCGCCTGCAAAAGGCCCTCGCTCGCGCAGGCGTGGCCTCGCGACGGGCGGCCGAGCAGATGATCGTCGACGGCCGGGTCCGTGTGAACGACGTCGTCGTCCGCGAACTCGGCACCAAGATTGATCCCGCGAAGGATCAGGTGCGGGTCGACGGCCGCGTCGTGCAGGTCATGCCGGCGGAGGCCCAGGAGAAGGTCTACTTCCTCCTCAACAAGCCCACGGGCTTCCTGACCACCACCAAGGATGACCGCGGTCGTCGCACGGTGATGGACCTGGTGCGGGCGGCGTCGGCGGCGCGCATCTACCCCGTCGGTCGCCTCGACTACGACGCGGAAGGCGCCCTGCTGCTCACCAACGACGGCGAGCTCGCCAACCTGTTGAC
>Ga0247837_1008070_pt1 | contig 13463 bp, 12 predicted proteins | sample LaCtaG_2_FD_187115 | JGI IMG/M metagenome (GOLD analysis project Ga0247837, IMG submission 187115) | Freshwater microbial communities from meromictic Lake La Cruz, Castile-La Mancha, Spain - LaCruzMarch2015_14.5m | ecosystem: Environmental > Aquatic > Freshwater > Lake | place: Spain: Castile-La...
CCTTTCGGCTCCGGACCCTCTTTCCGGACATCCGGCTGGCGAGTTATTCTCCGTGGACGTCGCGGATCCGTGCAGCGGGATTCGATCCCTCTTCGCGCTGATGATGGTGAGCACCCTCTACGGATTTTTCACCCAGCGCGTGTTTTGGAAACGCGCCGTGATTTTCCTTTGTTCTGCTCCCCTGGCCATCGCGGGCAACCTCGCGCGAATTCTCATGCTAACGTTCGGCGTCATCGCGATGGGGCCGGAGAAGGCGATAGGTACGCTGGAGCACCCGAGTTTTTTCCACATGCTCGCGGGATACATCGTTTTTGCCGTGGCCCTGGCGGGAATGATTGCGGTGGGCACCGTGGTCACGAGTGGGCATGAATGGTTCGCCGCGCTTCGTTCGCTCGCGCGGCGTCGGCCGGTTCCGACGTTGTCCGGGACAGGAGTCAAGAATTCAACCGGGAAACCAAAACAGCCAACCGACGAGTATTGAGCGACGTCCTATCTTTTTTTGGCGAAATCAAAAACACCGCTTTTTCCTCGCGGACGTATCGAATTTGTAGCGTGACGAATCGGCGATCATCTCCTATTCTTCGAAAACTAAACGACGGAGTTTCCATGCGACGCCCCACACTTTGGTTGTCTGCAATCTGCCTGCTTTCATTGGTCAGCCGGGCCGATGCTGTGATTGTTGCCGGAACAGGGGGAACAGGATCGCAAAATACCACCAGTACGGGTGCGGGAACGGGCTGGAACTACACCGGAACCGTCAACGGATCGAGCGGCGTTTACTTGGGTCAGTATGGAGGCGGTTACTGGGTGTTAACCGCAGATCATGTCTCCGCCGGAAGCTTCACGCTCGGGGGGTACACCTACGACGCGGTTGCAAATTCCGCCGCGAATCCCGTCGCGGGAGCCGACCTCGAAGTGTTTCGGATCACGTCCGCGAATCCCGCCGCAATGACTGCGCTGAGTAGTCTGTCCAACCTCTCCCTTGCATCCAGCGATTCATCGATCGGGACGTCTGTCACGATGATCGGGAACGGACGGGGAGGGCGGAGCACGGATACGGTCCTGTGGACGAGTGGTTGGCAGGAAACGGAGTTCCAGCTTCTGGCAGCGTACGAAGGGTACACGTACGGAAGTTCCGGGCAGGTGCTTCGCTGGGGCACCAATCATGTTGGCGGAAATCCCTATGTGAATTCGGGAACCGAAATTTTCCTGACCGATTTCGACGAAACCGCCGGGGAGGCGCAGGGCTCAGCCGGGGACTCAGGCGGCGGCGTCTTCAATTCCTCTGGCACCCTTGTGGGTTTGATGATCGTCATCGGTGGATATAACGGTCAGCCAGCCAACACGGCGGTCTTCGGAAACATCACGGGTTCTGCGAACATCGCGCAATACAGCACGGCCATCCTCACAGCCATCCCGGAGCCCTCTGTATCAATGCTCGTGCTTGGAGCGATACCTTTCGCCTGGTGGGCTCTCCGTCGGAGAATGGCTTAGAACGGCAGCGCAGGTGCCGTGCGAAGTTGTTCCTGACGGGGCTGTACGTTGCAGTCGGTTTCGTCTTCTCGCCGGGAGATTCTTTCGCGAGGTCAAAAGAACATTTCTGTGACGGGTCCCATTGCCTCGGAAGCCCTAAAGAACGACATCGTCGGGGTTCAACCGTCGAACGTTCATCGACCCGAAGTGCCGGTAGACCTCCGCCACGCAACCTTGCAAGGATCTCGGTAAAGGAGAACGGACTTTCCAGTCCGTTTGTGTTCAACCAACACGGGCAAGAAAGCCCGTGCTCCTTTCTCTGCGATCTTTCAGTCCGTGAATTCACAGCAAGACGGGTATTGCTGCAAGCGAAGGCGAACGGTCGGCCAAAGCGACTAAACCGACTTCGGAATGAGAAGGGTCGTTCCGTGGTGCCACTGACCCGGAATCAGGGTGTCCCGAGACGGGTCAGGCAGCCCGAAGCGATAGTTTTGGAGGCGCGAAACGTTGAAAGCCTTCATGGCAATGAGTCGAACCAATTAGGCTATTTGGGATGGGGCTCTATCGGAATTTAGCTGATCTCCAGCAGTCCTTTGAGGACGTGTCCTGCGTCGATTTCCCGGAGAGCAGTTTCAAACTCTGCGAGGGGCCAACGGTGAGTGAGAAAATCGTCGGCTTTCACGATTTTTCTGCGGAGGAGATCCCAGATCCACGGGGCGGTACGGTGTTCCAAAGCCGGAGCAAGGCGGACTGACGCATCGCCGCAGCTCCGACCCCAGTTCAAATGGTACTCCTGGTTGGGTGCGACGCCGTACACTCCGACGGTGCCGCCGGGGGCAAGCACGCCGAAACCAATGTGGACCTGGTCCGCCTGCCCGACCGCCTCAACGAACAGAGAGACGCCCCCGCCGGTGAGATCACGAACCTCCTCCCGCCAGTTGATGCTGGTGACATTGATGGCGGCGTCGGCGCAAATGTTTCTGGCGAGTGTCAGCCGTTCTTCGCGTCGGCCGAGAACGATGACGGTGGATGCTCCGGCGAGTTTGCTGAAGAGCCCGATGCCGAGACCCGCGATGCCTGTGCCGGAAACACAGACCGTCCGGCCCGCGACGGGCGGCATTTGGTGCAGCCAACTGGAGGTCTCGGCGAGGGCAATCGAGATCACTGCCTCTCCCGGCGTGAGTTCCCCCGGAACGATCATTTGTCTGAGCGCGGTGTAGTCGTCGAGCATCGAGGGATCCCCGTCCCGTGCCATCGCCTCGCGATCGCGAACGATCCCAAACTCGGCAAATCCGCCCCAACCACTGGCCATGCCATCCCGCTGGGTGCCCGGCCAGATCGCCGCAGGCCGCACGACCCGATCACCCACCGCAAAATGACGAACCTTCGCTCCGAGCGCGACGACTTTGCCAGTTGATTCATGACCGAGCACAGCCGGGTAGGCATGGTGGCTCGGCTGTGTCCCCTTGATAATCTCCCGATCCGTCGTTCCGCAGAACCCACAGGCGTCGATCCGAACCAGCGCCTCGTAGGGCCCCGGCGCGGGTTCATCCAAATTCCGCAGATTCAACCTCCCCGGCGACTCGACGATCAGGGCCTTCAAGCGAGTTTCCTCCAATCGATGACAATGCCCAGAAAATGATCCGACCCCGCCGCGATCATTTCATACATCTGCGCTGCGTCGTCCGGCTTGAACGTGTGGGTGACCAGAGGCTTCGTTTTCAGGAAGCCCTTCGCGGCCCATCGCAAAGCTGCCTCCACCGCCTCCGCGCTGTGAGCGCACGGGAAAAACACGCTGGGAAGCCGCTGATGCAGGGCATTGAGATCCAGGGGAGACGGAGGCGGATACCAGCCCTGGAAGACGAACTTTCCCCCCAGTTTCAGGAGGGGAAACAGGCTATTGACCACTTGCGCGCTTCCCGAGGTGTCGATAATGACGTCGAAGCCATTGGGTTGGATCGCCCGGGAGGCTTCCGCGAGGTTGGTCTCACGACCGTGGATGACGTGGTCGATTCCCAGCTTTTTGGCGACGTCCAACCGGGAGGACACGACATCCGTTCCCACGACGGAGGCCCCCTTTATCTGGCAGATCTGCGCGGCGAATTGTCCGATGACCCCCAGGCCGCAGACGAGGACGCTTGCGCCAACCGGTACGACGGCCATTTCAATACCCCGCAGGGCCACGCCGGCCAGTCCGCACAGGGCGGCATCTTCGGGCTCGAGCCCCGAGGGCACCTTTTCGCAATGATGAATCTGCAACGGACCGTTCCCACGGGGGCCGCAAACATTGATGACCGCATGAGAAAGATGACTCCCCATCCAACTGCGGCCCTCCATTTCTCCAGCCAGACGACTCGCAAAGAAATAGACGCGCTCGCCGGTGTTCCAACCCGACCGTGCCGCCTGCTCACCCGACTGCCGGATCACGCCCACGCCCATGTAGCCGGGCACGCTGGGAAAGGCGACTTCATCGCGCTTGCCGATGTAGGCCCAACGCTCGGTCCCCACTGAAACCCCGCTGACCTCCGTTTCCACGAGAATGTCCTGTTCGGTCGGTTCCGGGATCTCGATGTCTCCCGTCCGCACATGATGCGCTTGATCAAAGATGACTGCTCTTGCTTTCATGGCAACAAGCTACAATCTGTCAATAAGCTACTCCAATCTGGAAATCTTGATAATGATTGACCAAAAATGATCTCACGGCAGGTGACGGAATCCTGGATCGATCGGATGGCGCCCCGCCCGAATCTTCTCTGGCGGGGGGAGTGGAGGGGGGGTCACATTGAACCGCAGCGGTTCCTTTTTGACCATGAACTGGTGTTCGTCACGAAGGGGTCGTGTGAGATCCGGATCGAAGAGGAGCGGTTCGACGCGGGAGCGGGCGAGTTTTTCATCGTCCCTCCTGGAAAATGTCATGTTTCTGCTGCGGGCCCGACCGGAGTGTTTCGCCTTTGTGTCCACTTCGACTGGGACGGCCCGGATCGGCCGCCGCATCGCGCTGCGTGGAGCTACTTTCCGGCAAGGCCGAAAGCCTCGGAGCTGGTTCTCGCTCCGGCAGGCATTCCGAGAACGATTCTCCGCGGGAACTTCCCCCTTTCGGGTTCCATTGTGGCATTGCTGGAGACCCTGTTCATCCGATGGTCACTCCCGGAACCGCTGGAGCGCAGCCTGTGTCGCCCGGTGCTTCACGAAATTCTCATCCGGCTCTTCGCCAACGAGGTTCGCCCCCGGAACCCTGCCGGTGCAGACTGGATGGCCTACACGGTGAAGGACCTGTTGGATCGATCGGAAGACGCGTCCGTCGGCGTTCAGGACCTGCTGAGGTCACTGGGTTTTAGTTACGAGCATCTGTGCCGCTCCTTCCGCCGGACCTTCGGACTCACCCCGACGGGTTACCGAAATGCGAGACGACTGGAGAAGGCAAAGACGCTGTTGGGCGATCCGCGCATGACCATCGCCGAGGTGGCTTGCCAATCGGGATTCACCGAACCGTGCTATTTCTCCAGACAGTTTCGTCGGCGCAACGGAATGAGCCCGCAGGAGTGGCGGAGGGTCTTGCTCGGGCACCGGGAAGGGTTGACCCCTCCGAGTTGAGCCACAATCCACCGGAATGCCGACGGGTTCAAACTACCATGAAGGGCATGAAGAGCATGAAGAAAAAGTAATGAGGTCCGTGTTCTGACGTGGTTTGATCTCGTTCACCGAACGGGTGCACGCGTCGATGCAACTTTTGAGCCATTTCCTCCATGCTCTTCATGCCCTTCATGGTGAAATCAGCAGTTCCGTGGATTTGCAGTGCGGATCAATTCCCTCCGGATGCTGCCGCCTCCGGCGCTCGATCCTCGAAGCGGGTGAATTCCTTGAGAAACGAAAGAGGAACCTCGCCGGTCGGACCATTACGCTGTTTCGCGATGATCAGTTCCGCCTCCCCGTACTTCTCCTCGCGGGCCTCTTCGTCCTTCTCGTAAACCTCCGCGCGAACCAATAGCGCAATCACATCCGCGTCTTGCTCGATGCTCCCGGATTCGCGCAAATCGGACATCCGCGGCGTCCCCCCGCGCTCGTCCGGTTTTCGGTTGAGCTGGGCCAGCACGATCACCGGGATGTTCAACTCCTTGGACAGCGCTTTGATGCCGGAGGAAATTTCCGCGATTTCGATCTGACGGTTATCCTGCGCGCGACGGGAAGTTGATCGCAGCAGCTGCAGGTAGTCGATCACGAGCAACTCCACTTTATGGCGATCGTAGAGTCTGCGAGCCTTCGCTCGGAATTCCAGGATGCTCAAACTCGGAGTGTCGTCCAAATACATCGGCGCCTTGGAGAGTTGTGCGGCCGCAGCCGTGATACGCTGGACATCCGCAGGCGACAAAAATCCGTCCCGCACTTTCTGCATGTTCACCTTCGCACGCGAACACAACAACCGCTGCGTGAGCTGGTGATTGCTCATTTCCAGGCTGAATACGCCCACCGGCTTGCCGAGGTCGACCGTCACGTGCTCCGCAATGTTCATAGCGAGCGCGGTTTTTCCCATCGAAGGCCGCGCGGCAATGACGAACATTTCTCCGCCGTGGAGGCCGCTCGTCATGGCGTCCAATTTGGAAAATCCCGTCGCGAGACCGGACACCTGCCCTTTGTTCTTGTAGAGCATTTCGATCGCATCCACGGCACTGTTCACGTGCTCCTTCATCTCCTTGAGCGTGGAGCGATACCGGTCCTCGGCGATGGCAAGGACACGCGACTCCACCTCGTCCAAGAGCGTCTCCGCATTCCCCTGCTCGTCGTAAGATCGGGCCGCAAACTCGGTGCAAACCGTGATCACTCGGCGCAACAGCGTTTTTTCCTGAACGATGTTCAGGTAGTACTCCGCATTCGCAGCGGTGGGGACAAACGTGAAGAGGTTCGTCAACGCATCCGGTCCGCCGACGGAGTCGAGGATGTTCCGGTCGCGCAGAATCTGCGTCACCGTGATGAAATCGATCGGCTTTGCCGCCTGCCACAGCTCGATCAGCAGCTGGTAAAGGGTGGTGTGCGCCGGATGATGAAAGTGCGTTTCGTCAATCCGCTCCACGCAGTCCGCGAGGACATGCGAGGGATCCAGCAGCGCGGAGCTGAGGAGGCCCATCTCGGCTTCCATGCTGTGCGGAAGCACCCGGTGGGGATCCGGAGGAGCGGCTTTCCTGCGACTGCGCTCGCGGGGAGGGCTCGTGAGCGTCTGTCCGTTGGCGTCGGGCTTCGTGCTCATAGCAGCTTCATGCGAAAAAGGGGCCGGGATGTACAGACCCGGTCTGTTTTAATTTGTCGAACGAATCGCTGAGCAGACCCGCGCCCCGGGGCGCGGTCGGACGGAACGGTCGGGGTCTGGAGACCCCGGCTCCTGTTAGCGGCTCCTGGTAGCGGCTATTTTTAGCGCCGAGTGCGTGGGCGGCGTTCGCCGGCGTCGGCTTCCGGAGCAACAACCTCGGGGGCCTTCACGATCACCCGGACTGCGGCGACCACCTGGTGTTGCAAACGCACCTCGACCGAATGTTCGCCCGTCGTCTTGATCGGGCTCTCGAGATTGACCGCATGACGGGCCAGCTGATTCTCGGGCATCTCCGCATTGAGACGGTCCAGAATGTCCTTTGCGGTCACAGAACCGAACGCCTTGCCACCTTCTCCGGTCTCCAAAACAAAACTGAGGTTCATCCGAGCAATACGCCGACCCAATTCCTCCTGGTCGATCTGCTCCTGCGCCTCCCGTTGTGCACGACGCGCCTTCAGCGAATTGATGCGGCGGAGCGATCCGGCGGTCACTTCGAGCGCTTTGCCACGAGGGATGAGAAAATTACGTGCAAAACCGCGGCGAACCTTCACCACATCGGCTTCGGCTCCGAGATTGTGAACGAGCTCGGTGAGAATGACTTGCTGGAAACCCATAACTTTGAACTTTGAGACGAAAGGGGTGGAGGGTAACTTGGGAAATAGGGAGAGTCAAATGGAACGTTGCGTCAATTCGATCAACCAGTGACCGACATTGCACTCCGTGATTCCTTCCTGCTTTCATAACGCCCCACCCAATTCCCCAACTCAACAAAATGGAAGTCCGCTCATTCGCCCCCGGTCGCGTCGAACTCCTTGGCAATCACACCGATTACAACGACGGCGTGGTTCTCTCCGCCGCGATTGCATTTGGAATCACCGCTCAGGGCTCTCGCCGCGACGACGGGGAGGTCCGCCTTTCCAGCGCCGTCAGTGACGAAGCCGTGACGTTCCCGGTCTCCGGAACGGCACCGAAATCCGGTGCGTGGACCGATTACCCCATCGGCGTAGTGCATTTTTTCTGCGAGGCCGGTTTTGCCATCGAGGGCTTCGAGGCCCGGTTCACGAGCACGCTGCCGATCGGCGCCGGACTCTCCAGCTCCGCCGCTCTTGAGGTCGCGACGGCATGCCTGCTCGTCAAATTGTTCGACCTCCAAATCGAGCCCATGGCGATGGCGAAACTTTGCCGACGTGCGGAAAATGAGTTCGTGGGGGTCAGTTGCGGACTTCTCGACCAGGTTTCCTCCATCTTTGGAAAGCGCGACCACGTGGTCTACCTTGACTGCCGGGCGGAGTCGGTGGAGCGAATTCCCTTTCCGAAAAACTACGCGCTGCTGATTGCGGACTCCGGCGTGGAACACGCCCTCACGGGCGGTGAGTACAACGAGCGGCGCGACCAGTGCTTCGAAGCGGCAAGGTTGCTCGGCGTTCCCGCCCTTCGGGATGTGAATCCGGATCAACTGGCAGCAGCGAAGATCCCGGGCTACCCCGGTCGGCGTGCCGCGCATATCGTTGGTGAAAATTCCCGCGTCCTCGAAGCCATCGATTGCCTCCGCGACGGACGCGTCGAAGCATTTGGCGCTTTGATGTCCGCCTCACACCGCAGTTCGATCGAGAACTTCGAAAACAGCACACCCGAACTCGACCTTCTCGTCGAAATTGCACTCGCCACGCCCGGGATCCTCGGGTCCCGCCTGACCGGCGGCGGTTTCGGGGGATGCACGGTTTCTCTCGTCCATGCGGATCACGCGGCATCCGCAGGCGAACATCTCTCGAAGACTTATCAGGAGCGCAGCGGCCACAACACCCGGATCTTCCTTTGCGAAATCGGCGACGGGGCGCTGGAGGTTTAGCCTCATCCATTTAGCCTAATCCCTCTTCCGAGCCGTATCCATCACCATGTCGTCCAGCCTTCCCGATCCCATCCTCGACGAAGTCGTCCGCGGCATCCTCTCGTCCTATGAGGAAATCGGCGGACTCAACAACGCGGAGGGGATCAATCTTCCCTCAAAAACCGCGGTCGCCCTGATTTGCGAGAACCTCCTCGAGATCGTATTCCCGGGATTCCACGACGACGCCGCGGTTCGCCGCGAGGAACTCCCCGCCTTGACCCGCCAGCGCGTCGCGGATGTGGCCACCCGCTTCAAGGAAGAAATCTGCCGCAGCCTGCGCACTAGCGAACCCGCCTGTCCGGAAACGCGAGCTTCCGCCATTCTGCAAACATTCATGCGCGCCCTGCCAGGAATTCGCGAACTCCTGCACACCGACATCGAAGCCGCATACGAGGGCGACCCCGCCGCCTTGTCGACCCACGAAATCATCCTCGCCTACCCGTGTATCGAGGCGATCGCAATTCAACGCATGGCGCATGTCCTTTACGAAGCGAAGGTGCCGCTACTGCCGCGCATCATGACGGAGTGGGCGCATAGCCGGACGGGAATCGACATCCATCCCGGCGCGACGATCGGAACGCATTTCTTCATTGATCACGGCACGGGCGTCGTAATCGGCGAGTCCTGCGAGATCGGAAATCACGTCAAGCTCTACCACGACGTCACGCTCGGGGCGAAAAGCTTCCAGCGCGACGACGAAGGACACATTCTCAAAGGAGGGAAGCGCCATCCCACGGTGCGGGATAGGGTCACTATTTACCCGGGTTCCACCATCCTGGGGGGCGAGACGGTTCTTGGAGAGCGCTCGACCATCGGCGGCAACGTATTCCTAATGCAAAGCATCCCACCGGACTCACTGGTGTACTATGAAGAAGAGCAGCTCCGGATTCTCAATAAACGCGAGAAGCCGCGCTCCAGCGTTGCGGGCTCTTCGGAGTATCAAATTTAAGCCCGAAAACGGATTTTGAACCATAAAGCACAGGAAAGGCATGAAGGAAATGGCTCCAAAACGGGCCGAAAAGATCCATTCACGCGTGCACTCGTTCGTTGAACGAGATCAACCCATGTCAGAACATGGACCTCATTCGTCTTCATGCTCTTCGTGCCCTTCGTGGTAGATTCCCATCGCGGCGTTCGGGTTAAGTCCTTGTTCACGAATGCCGATGGACGAGAGTAGCGCAGCCATAAGCCCCGCGGCCCATTCCCTTCACAAGAACTCCCGGTGATTTATCTCGATTACAACGCGACGACCCCGCTGGCACCGGGGGTGTTTGACGCCATGGAGCCGTTCCTGCGAACGGAATTTGGCAATCCCTCGAGCGTACACGCCGCCGGCCGCCGTTCGCGGGCGGCGATCGACGACTCCCGCGATCGCTTCGCCTCCCTGCTGAAGGCAAAGCCGCATGAGATCATTTTCACCGGCGGCGGCACGGAATCCGACAACCTCGGCGTCATCGGAATTGCCCTCGCACATGCAGAAAAGGGCCGCCATGTGATTACTTCCCCCACGGAACATCACGCCGTCCTGGAAGCGTTCGCATCTCTCCGATTGCGCCATCATTTCGAGATGGAACTCCTCTCCGTGGATTCGAACGGGCGGGTCGATCCTGCCGACCTCTCCGCTCGGATCCGACCGGACACGACGCTCGTTTCCGTCATGTCTGCGAACAACGAAACCGGAACGCTCCAGCCGATTCGGGATCTCGCGAGGGTTTGCCACGATCGGAACGTCTTGTTTCACAGCGACATGATCCAGACGTTTGGCAAGGAAGCGGTTGACCCCCACGCGCTCGGAGTGGACGCCGTCTCGCTCGCCGCGCACAAGTTTTACGGACCCAAGGGCGCCGGCATCCTTTTTTTGCGGTCCGGAGTGGCGATTTCCCCCCTCCAACATGGGGGCTCGCATGAGAATCAGCGACGACCGGGAACGGAAAACGTCGCGGCGATTGTTGGCATGACGGCGGCGGCGGCGTGGGCGGCGCCCTGGGAACCTTCGGAGGTTGAGCGTCAAGGCTTTATGCGCGAAACCCTTTGGCGGGGAATTCAGGACGCCTGCCCGGACGCGGTGCGGAATGGGGATCCGGAGGGAACCCTGCCGAATACGCTGAACGTCAGCTTCCCTGGGGGCGACGGCGAACTTCTTTTGATTGGTCTCGATTTGGAAGGTGTATGTGTCTCCAGCGGATCGGCTTGCATGGTGGGGTCCGTTCAGCCCTCCCACGTTCTTCTTGCAATGGGAGTTGCGCCGGACCTTGCGCGGGCTACGGTGAGATTCTCGCTGGGGCGGGAGACGAAGCCTGAGGACATTGTCGGAGCGGTGGACGCTTTTGGCAGGGTGTGGAGGCGGTTGGCCCCTGAACCGGCGAATCGATGAGCCATGACAAGAGACGCGATATTGGAGACGTATGCCCGACGCCTGGCGATGGATCTTGGTTGCCAGCGCCTTGCGGACAATTTGAAGGTTCAATGGAATCCGCGCCTGCGGACCACGGCGGGGCTGGCGTGTTACCGGCGGCGCACGATTTTTTTGAATCCGCGGTTGGTGGCCATTTCTGGACGTGAGGTTCAGCGCACGTTGCGGCACGAGTTGGCGCATTTTGTGGCACAGGAGAGGGCGGGGCGGCGGCGGATTGCGCCGCATGGGGAGGAATGGAGGGCCGCATGCCGGGATCTGGGCATGCCCAACGAACCGCGTTGCCACGACCTCCCTTTCAAGCGGGTGCAGATGACGCGCCGCCATTTTTATCAATGTCGGGGCTGCAACACCGTATTAGGCCGGGTCCGACCCGTTCGCAGACCGATTGCCTGCCTGAAGTGCTGTCGCAGGCACAACGGGGGCAAGTATGATCCCCGCTTCCGGTTCGTGGCGGTCGATCACCCGGAAACACTCGCCGCGTAGGACCTGGAGCACCGGCGACCGCGAAGCGTGACGGATTTTCCCTGCACGCGACGCTTGTAAAACGCAGGGAAACTCCCCTACTTTTACGACTCTTTTTCCCCCTCATGAGCAATATTGAGTCGCACCTCGTAGAGAAACGCATCTTTAAACCGTCCCGCGAGTTCGCCAAAGCGGCGCGCATCGGGAGCATGGCAGAGTATAAGCGGATGTACGCGGAGTCCATCGAGCGACCCGACCGCTTCTGGGCCCGGGAAGCTTCCGAACTCACCTGGGACAAAAAATGGACGAAGGTCCTCGAATGGAAGCCCCCGTTCGCCAAATGGTTCGTCGGGGGAAAGCTGAACGCTTCAACCAACTGTCTCGATCGCCATCTGGACGGGGCGAACCGACACAAAGCGGCCATCATCTGGGAGGGCGAACCCGGCGAGCGGCGCACGCTGACCTACGCGCAGTTGCACCGCCAAACCTGCTTGTTCGCGAACGTCCTGAAGCGCAACGGTGTGAAAAAGGGCGACCGCGTGATGATTTACCTTCCGCAGATCCCGGAAGCCGCGGTTGCGATGCTCGCCTGCGCGCGGATCGGGGCGGTCCACACCGTGGTCTTCGGAGGCTTCAGCGCTGAAAGCATTCGGGATCGCATCAAGGATAGCGGCTCAACGATCATCGTCACGGCCGACGGGAGCTATCGTCGGGGAGCGATTGTTCCCCTCAAACAAAACGTGGACCGCGCCCTCGAAGGCGTAACGACCGTCAAACGCGTCATCGTTTTCCGTCGCGCAAACAACGAAATCCACATCGAGGAAGGCCGCGACGTCTGGTGGCACCGGGAGGAGGAATATGTCTCCGCCGAATGCCCGGCCGTTTCGCTCGATTCTGAACATCCCCTGTTTATCCTCTACACGAGCGGCTCGACCGGAAAACCGAAGGGCATCCTGCACACCACCGGCGGTTACCTGCTCGGGGCGTACTGCACGACGAAGTATGTTTTCGATCTGCGCCCGGAGGACCTTTACTGGTGCACCGCGGACGTCGGTTGGATCACCGGCCATTCCTATGTGGTGTACGGACCCCTCGCCGCCGGCGCGACATGCCTCATGTACGAGGGCGCACCGGACGCACCGACGAAGGACCGTTTTTGGGAGCTGATCGCGCGGTACGGGGTCACCGTGCTGTACACGGCACCCACTGCCATCCGGGCGTTCATCAAGTGGGGCGACGAATGGCCCGCCAAGCATGATCTTTCCTCGCTCCGCCTGCTCGGAACGGTCGGCGAACCGATCAATCCGGAAGCATGGATGTGGTTCCATGAAAAAATCGGAGGCGGGCGCTGCCCCATCGTAGACACCTGGTGGCAAACGGAAACGGGCGCGCACATGATTTCCCCTCTCCCAGGCGCTACCCCTCTCAAACCCGGAACCGCCACGCTTCCATTCTTCGGGGTCGATGTTGCCGTCGTGGATGACGACGGCAACGAAGTCGCCGCTAACCAGGGCGGAAAACTCGTGATTCGCAAACCATGGCCGTCGATGCTGCGCTCGATTTATGGCGACAACGCCCGATACAAAAAAACGTACTGGAGTGAGGTGAAGGGTGCCTATTTCACCGGCGACGGGGCGCGCCGCGACAAGGACGGTTACTTTTGGATCGTTGGCCGCATTGATGATGTTCTCAACGTGGCCGGACACCGGCTGGGTACGGCGGAAGTCGAAAGCGCCCTCGTCGCCCACGAGGCCGTCGCAGAAGCGGCCGTGGTTGGTCGGCCCGACGAAATTAAAGGGCAGGGCGTCGTGGCCTTCGTCACGCTGAAAACCGGGGTCAAACCCACTTCCGAACTTCGCGAGGCACTTCGCAAACATGTCGGCGTCGTGATCGGCCCCATCGCCAAGCCGGACGAAGTTCGC
>Ga0247837_1008072_pt1 | contig 13460 bp, 15 predicted proteins | sample LaCtaG_2_FD_187115 | JGI IMG/M metagenome (GOLD analysis project Ga0247837, IMG submission 187115) | Freshwater microbial communities from meromictic Lake La Cruz, Castile-La Mancha, Spain - LaCruzMarch2015_14.5m | ecosystem: Environmental > Aquatic > Freshwater > Lake | place: Spain: Castile-La...
GCAGCCCGTTGCTGGACGAGGTGCGCGCGGACGAGGGCTTCGATCTTGATCTGGAGGTCGTTGGTCTTCATGCCACCGTGGTGATCCCATCGGCTGTGGCACTCAAGCCTCCCCCTGAACGGCTACCTCAAGAGTTGGATTCCTTTTGCTCAACGGCAATCTGAAAGGAAAGGGAAATCAATCGTGACCACATTCTATGGCGATGCCCGCGTCAGACTCGAGGCACTCCTGCCGGGCATCCTGCTGCGTGACGTTGCGGATGACCCTGCTTTCCCGCCCGGGCGCCACCTCGTTCTTGACCACCCGAGCGGCGGTTCACCCATCGAAGTGCACTTTCACAACGATGAATACACTCTGGCCTGGAACAATTGGCACACCCATGAGAACGACGCAGAACCAGTCGCCGAAACGATCCGTGACATCATGGCGGATCGAGTCGCGGTGTTCACGGTTCAAGGAGCCGACGGCGGGTGGCTTGGATCGCAATTGGCACAGGCCGATGAGGATGAATGGCTCGATTGGGTCACTGCGCCTGGTTGGCGCTCGGCGGCTGCTCACTTCGCAATGAGCATCTGGACAAGACCACGCCTACGCGTCCACCCTTGAAAGCTGCTCTGCTCCTCCCTCCCGGTGACAACGTGATGAGACGATTCTGGTTTGTGGTGGCGTGCGCATTCGCGCACACGGCATGTGCACCTCCCGCAGACCTCACCTGCGGCGAGTCACTGGTCGCCTTCAGTTCAAACTTCGCCATGGAGAGTGGGTCGACCCCAGTCGCCATCGCCACGGCCGAAGTCGTCGGCGCTGAAGCGGTCGTCACGCTGGCTCACGGCGACGAACGCGACTCCGCGATTCGATTCAGGGTCGATGAAGCAGCCCCGCCGGCACTGCCGCCTCTTGGTGATGCGATCCTCAACTCATTCGAAGAGGCCTGCAGCGGCGAACCACCATGCAACACATCGTTTTGGATACTCAGAGACGTCCTGAACGAATCATCGCTCCTCCAGCTTGGCCACGTCTCGCAGATTGACGACGGAAGCGTGGTGCCCGCGATCGAGAATGTCAGTCTGGAGGCGGACCCCGGCGATGGGCGCTGCGCATCAGCACCGTTGGGCGCGAGGGTGGTGCTCGCCACCGATGACGGCGACATCCAGGTCGAACCGGGCACGAGTGTCGAGGTTCGATTGGCTGATGCACCGTGGCACGCGATCGGCGGGCTCATGAGCCGCACGACGAATGTCCAAGACTCGGGGCCCTGCGGCGACTGCCCGACGCCCGGCACCCACCTCACCTATCGTGCAGAGGTTGTGCTCTACCCGCGATGACCAAGACGCCGAGAAGGTCAGGCCGCGCGGCCGCGGCCGCGGGAGCGGCGCTCGACGTCCTGGCGCCCACCGGCCCCGAGGAATTCGGATTCGAGTTCCTGGGTCGACTGGCGGGTGCGTTCGGCGAGGTCGCCGATTTCCCGGGCGACGACGGCGAAACCCCGGCCTTGTTCGCCGGCCTGGGCCGAGAGGATGGACGCGTTCAAGGCCAGCAAATGGATTCGCTTGGCGATGCTGCGGATGATTTTCAGGAAGTCAGAGACCGCGCGCTGCCGCTCGGCCTGCACCTGGTCGGCGAGGGTGATGATTTCGGCTTCAATGGCGGCCAGGCCCAACATGGCGCTGTTGGCCTCCTGGGCGCCGATGCCGCAGACCATCACCGCCACGGGCTGGCCGTGCTGGATGACGGGGCGGGCCACCACCAGGGCGGGCCGGTCGCCGACCTCGATGGTGCCGGAGAAGACCTCGCCGCGGACCATGGTGACGGTGTGGACGTCACGGTGCAGGGCTCCGTTGCCGCCTTCTTTGGTCAGCGCCATCGCCGACGACACCGCGGGGCGCTCGCCGACGTAAAGGGCCACCGACAGGCCCGAGGATTGAGCGACGTCGTCAAACAGCTCCTGCAATGAGGCCGCCATGCGACCGCCCACCCGGGCAATCCCGTCGCCGACGGTCAGACCGCCTTCACGACGCAGCAGCGACAGCATCAGCTCGCCGGTGCGGTCGGCGCGCTCAAAGACCTGATCGCGGGCGAACTGTTCCAGGCGGCTGGTCAGCGTCTCGTGGAGGGACAATTCGGCCATGGCGCAGGCTCCAGGTCAGGGGGCGAGGTTGAAAATGGCGTCGCAGTTGGCGTCGCCGGACATGACCACGTCGATGGTGGGCTCGAGGCTGTCGCTGCAAAAATCCCAGCCGGCAAAGACCGAACCCGGGTCGGCGGTGGCGACCAACGTCTCTGTCTCGTCGACGAAGTAGCCGCCGACGCAATCGCCGGGGCAATCGATGCGCTTGATGGTGTCGTCGTCAAGGCTGGCGGCGAGGGTGCCTGTGACCCGACCGGTGCCCGTGCCTGTCGCCACGATGACCTGCAGGGTGTTGACGAGGCGCAGCTCGGCCACGCAGCGCCAATCAACGCCGACCTCGCTGTCGATGCCGGCGACGATGGTCGGCAGGGTCAGCCGGGCCCGGCCGCCGTCGAGGACGTCGACGCTGACGGTCTCTTGACCGGCGGCTGTGCAAAACGCGCGGATGAATTGGGAATCCCGCGAGGGCTCGATCAGCACATCGATGGTGTCGACGTCGTCGAAGCTGGCCTCGGCGTCGGCGCACAGAAAATCGCAGACCAGGCCACCGGGGGCGCTGCTGATGGCCGAGGGGCCGTCGCCCCGCTTCTCGACGGTGATGGTGGCCGTGATGGGCTCGGGCGGTGGCGCCGCTTGATAGGGATCGTCACAACCGATGGCACCAGCGACGCCAGCGGCACCCACGACGACAGACACCACAGCAAGCAGGCGGGGAACCATCACAGGGCCCCCACGGGGGAGTCGCCGCGGCAGACTTCGACGACGTTGCTGTCGCCGTCGCCGTCGAGATCGCACACCGGGCGGGCCACGCCGTCGACGTCGACGGTGGGGCTGCCGCTGAAGCTGTCGACGCTCATGTCGAGGCAGTCGACGGTGAGGTAGTCGTCGTCGGTGAAGGCGAGGTCGATCTCGGCCTCGGTGGCGCCGGTCAAATCCACTTCCCGACGGCCCTGGGCGAGCACGATCTCGCGGCCCCCCTGGTCGATGAACCAATCGATGGTGAAGGCCCGCACGACGCCGGGGACGACGTCGCAGGCACCGCTGCCGCTGGCGCCGACGACGTCGAGGAAGCAGGGCTCATCGCTGCCCGACACCCACAGGCGGGCCAACAAGCTGCCTTCGGGCACCGGCTGGGCGCAGCTCACCAGGGCCTGGGGACGGGCCACCACCAGCCGCGGTGACGACGTCGGCGCAGCACACGCCCCGACGAGGCACGTCACGAGCACCGACAGGGAGGCCATGGCGCGGGCCTTCATCGGACCACCAGGGCAGCCCCGATGGGGGATGGGGCGCTCACCGACACCGTGACCTTGTCGAGGGCGGGAGGCCGCAACGCGTAGACCGCGTAGGTGACGCCGACGCCGACGACGACGGCGGCGGCGACGCCGACGGCGACGCCGATGATGACGCCGGTGTTGTCTTCGACGGGGGGCGGGACGGGGGCCTGGGCCACTGCCGCGGGCAGCAGCACCAGGGGCGCGTGCTCGTCGCCGGCGCGGGCGGGGCCGTTGCCCTGCAGGTCGAAGGCTTCGATCAGGTACTCGACGCCACCGGCGGTCACGAGGGCGGCGGGGACGGTGGCGCTGAAGATGTCGGCGCGACCGGCGACGGGCTTCATGGGGACGCGATCGAAGGCCTGCACCCCGCGCAAGCGCACCAACAAGGTCGGGTCAAAGACCCCGCTGTCGTCGACGATGGTGGCCTCGATGACGCACGGCGGCGGCACGGCGCCCACCACCAATGACGGGGGACACATGCCAGGGGGCGTGTGGGTGATGGTGGGTGCCGTGGCGTCAGCAGCGCGGGCCGGTGGGGCCGAGGCCACCGCCAGGACACATGCTGCTGCTGTGACGACGTCGCCAAGACCCATGGACCGGACCTTACACGGTTCTGCCCCCACCCGCGCGTTTGCCACCATCCTCACGCCGCCTGCCTCTCGACGATGACCGCCAGACCTTGTCCTACACCGACACACAGTGTCGCCAGGCCGAGGGTGCCGTGGTTCTCCTCGAGAATCGACAACAGCGTCACCACCAGGCGAGCCCCCGAACAGCCGAGGGGATGCCCCAGGGCGATGCCGCCGCCCCGCAGATTCACCCGGGCTTCCACGTCGTCGTCGGACAGGCCGAGGCCGCCGGTGACGGCGAGGCATTGGGCCGCGAAGGCCTCGTTGAGTTCAATGGCCGACAGGTCCTGCTGCTGCATGCCAAGGCGCTGCAACAGCTTCGTCGTCGCCGGCACGGGGCCGATGCCCATGGTGCGGGGGTTGACGCCCGCCGACTGGGAGCCGCGCACCACGCCGAGAATCCGCAGCCCGTGGGCCACGGCGAACTCCCGCGACGTCAGCACCACGGCGGCGGCGCCGTCGTTGAGGGTGCTGCTGTTGCCGGCGGTGACGCTGCCGCCGGCTTTGCGGAACGCGGGCTTGAGCTTCTGCAGGGCCTCCAGCGTCGTGTCGCTGCGGGGCTGTTCGTCGGTGTCGACGACGACGTCGCCCTTCTTGCCGGCGATGACGACGGGGACGATCTCGCCCTTGAAGGCGCCGCTGCTGATGGCCTGCACCGCCCGCTTGTGGGAGCGCAGGGCGAAGGCATCCTGGCGTTCGCGGCTGATCTGGAATTCGTCGACGAGGTTTTCCGCCGTCTCGCCCATCTGCTCGAGGGGAAAGAGCTCCGCCATCCGGGGGTTTGGAAAACGCCAGCCCAGGGACGAGTCAAACACCTGAGGCGCCCCCGTCGGGTACGCCCCCTCGGGCTTCTGCATGACCCACGGGGCCCGCGACATGCTCTCGACGCCGCAGCCGACGACGACGTTGGCCTCCCCCAGCCGGATCTGCCGGGCCCCCTGCACGATGGCCTCGAGGCCACTGGCACACAGGCGGTTCACGGTGACGGCGGGGACCGTTTGGGGCAGGCCCGCGAGCAGCGTCGCCATGCGCCCCACGTTGCGGTTGTCCTCGCCGGCCTGGTTGGCGCAACCGGCGTAGACCTCGTCGATGACGGCGCCGTCGATGCCGGCGCGGGCGACGGCCTCCTTGATGGCCACCGCGAGGAGGTCGTCGGGGCGGACCCCGGCGAGGACGCCGCGGATCTTGCCGATGGGGGTGCGGCAGGCAGAGACGATGACCGCGTCGCGGTCCGAGTTCTTGGGAGTGGCCATGGCGGGCTGTTAGCATCCACGGGTATCGGAGGCGATCCCGCCCGTTCCCCGCATTCCCCTCGTTCGCTCCCCCTCGTCCCCACCCGCTCCCGCCGTTTTCGCCAATCTCGCCTTGTCGTCGGCCGCCGGGTGCCCACGCTGCCTCGAGGACCACCAACATCATGCCACCCCTCACTCCCTGGCTTCAGCGTCTGCTCATTGCCTGGGCGGCCTCCACCGTGAGCACGGGCGTGATCCTCACGAGCGCCCAAAATCGCTTTCGCCCCAAGAAAGCCAAGAAGCGTCGACGTCGCGAGCTCACCGAAGACGGCGACGACGCCGGCCCTCCCGCCGTCAAACGCACCCCACCCGCCATCCTGCCCGGCACCGTCGCCAAGGCCGACGCCGCCGAGCCCTTCACACCGTCGTTGACCTGGGCGGGCTGGGCCACCGACGTCCGGGCCCGGGGTCGGCGCCTGCTGCGCTTCGTCACCGGCCAGGCCCCCGAAGGCAGCGTCGACGCCGACGGCTCCCGCCTGCCCGACGAGATCGTCACCGCCGACGGCAAGAAGGTGCGGCTCAAGGCCACCAAACCCGGCACCGTCAAAAAGAAGAAGAAGGGTGCAGCCCCTCCGGTGCGACGACGGCGCGGCCAACAGAAGCAGGCCTCCCTCTTTGACAGCGCCAAGGAGAGCCTGCGCCAGGTCGTCAAGGAAGAGGCCAAGAAGGCCGTCGACGAGAAAGTCGAACAAGCGGGCCTCAAGAAGGCCGCCGACGCCATCAAGAGTGCTGGCGAAAAAGTCGGCGAGACCGCCAAAGACGTCGCCCAACGCGTCAAAGATTCCATGCCCGACGACGTCGACGAAAAGATCCAGAGCGCCGGTCGCTCCATCTTTGCCGAGGCCAAGCGGGCCATGCAGCGCCTGAGCGATTCCCTCCAGGGCGACGACGTCGGCCAGGGTTCCTTCGGCCCGGGCGATCGAAGCAACCGGGGCACGCTCCCCGGCGACAGCGGCGCCACGCCCCCCACCGACGGCCTCATCATCGACGTCGGCGCCAACGCGATCGACGCCTCGAGCACGGCCGACGCCGCCAGCGCCGCCCAGCACGGCACGGCGCAGCACGGCGATGGCCAGCATGCCGCTGACCACGCGGGCGACCAAGCCAGTGACCACGCCGGTGACCACACGGGTCTGACGACGACGTCGGCCCCCGGCGAGCACGCCCCGGATGCCGGCATCGAAGGGGTCGACCTGGTGTCGGCCCTCGGCGACGGCGTGCAGAAGCTCGGCGGCGGCGTGCAGAAGCTCGGCTCGTTCTTGTCGGGCCCCGGCAACCCCGGCTACCACCGCAGCAGCGGTCGTCGGGCCGCCAGCGGCGACGTCGTCGACGCCAAAGACCCCGTCACGCCCCCACCGGCACCGCCGCCGACCCCGCCCACCGAGTGACAGAAACCGGTCGTTGCCCGTCTCCGGCGCCGCAGAGGCCGGCATGCTTGCTCGGCGGCGAGCAGAAGCTGCTACAGTCACAGGCGTGATTTCCGACGAGATTCCCGGCTATTTCGACCAGGTCGGGTGGCAATACGACCGACAACGCCATGATCAGTTCCGCACGGGCTTCGCCAGCGACAAGGGTTCGTGGGACATGCTCGTGCGGGTCACGGACCTCATGGTGAGCTTCACGGTGCCCCGCTACGTCGAGCGCACGTCCAAGGTGCCGCCGGGTCCCATCCTCAACCTCGCCCTGCTGCGGGCCAACCACGAGTTGAACCTCGCCAAGCTCGGCGTCGACAGCGACGGCGACATCTGCCTGACGGTGGAGATCCCCGCCGACGAATTCTCCGTGAGCCAGTTCAAAGACGCCATCATGGCCCTGGTGCACTACGCCGACGACTTCAAAGATCGTCTCGAGGCGGCGGTGGCCGACGATGCCGACGACGGCGTCACCAGCGAGCGTGTCCTGTGAGCGCTGAGCCAGCCGCCTCCACATCGCCCGCCGAGATTGCCCGCTTCTTCCGTCGCTACGGCTGGAACTTCGAGGAGATTGACGAGGACACCTTCCGCACGAGCTTTCGCGGCAAGAACGCGGCGTTCATCGCCCTGGTGCGCGTGACCCAGCATTGGGTGGTCTTCTCCATCAACCCCTTCGTCAAAGGCCCCGACGCCGGCTTCGGCCCGGTGGCCTTGAAGGTCCTCGCCCTCGCCAACCAACAGGTGAGCCTGATCAAGGTCGGCATCGACGACGACGGCGACGCCTTCGTCAATGTGGAGCTTCCCTCGGAGGGCTTTGGCTATGGCCAATTCGCGGCGGCCCTCACGGCCCTGACCCACGCCGCCGACGGGCTCCTCGTGCCCGTGTTGCAGGCCACCGTCATCGACGATCGGAACATGGCATGACCCAACGCATCTTCGGCAACACCGTCGTCGTCACCCTCGCTCTGGCGAGCCTGGGACTTGGCGCCTGTGGCGGCGACGTCGCTCGACGAACCTGGGAGAACACCTTCACGGGCAGCGGCGAAGACGCCTTCCTCGTCGACGACGACTTCGTCTGCCTCGGCGACGCCCGCTGGGATGTGGTGGGCAAGAACCGCATCTGGAATCCCCTTGGCCGTCAGGGGCAAGCCGTCGACCACGCCCGCCAACACAGCCTCGGAAGCTACCCCGTGGGCACGGTCATCCAGCTCTTTCCCGGCGAGGCCAGCGTCAAACGGGGCCTGGGTTTTTCGCCTGAGACCGGCGACTGGGAGTTCCTGGTTCTCGACGTCAGCAGCGGCGAGACCGTCATCACCCAGCGAGGCACCACCGAGGTCAAGAACGCCGCCGGCACCTGCCTGAGCTGCCACGGCGCCGCCCAGGCCTTCGACTTCGCCTGCTTCACCAACACGAGCTGCACCGCCCTGCCCTTCTTCATCGACACCACCGTGGTCCCCGAAGAGGACGATCCCCGCTGTCGCTGACGGCAGCCCGTGTTGACGACGACGGCGCCGCAACAATGCGCCCCAAAAGAAGCGAGGGCCTCGCGGCCCTCGTTGTGTTCATCGCTGTCGTTTCATCATCGGCGAGGGCTCAGCCCTGGGGCGCCAGCTGCAGGGGCACCACGGCGAGGGTGTCGGGGGCGAGGTCGATGGTGGCGGCGCTGGCCCAGTCGTCGACGGTCCCCGCACCGCTCACGCGGATGGTGTAGGTGCCCGGCACGAAGGTCCGGCGCAGCTCGCTGAGGGCCGTACAGGGCACCGTGGTGGTGTCCTCGGGCTGGGCCAGGCCGCTGCGCTGAATGGCGATGGCGACGTCGCCGACGCCTTCGGTGGCGCAGGAGCTGGCGTTGAAGCCCCACTCCACCTGGATGTCGGCGAAGCTGCCTTCGTCGCGGGCCAGGGGCACATCACCGAGGTCCACTTCCTGGCCGGCGATGACGTCGACGGTGAGGCTGGTGGCGTACAGGTGCAGGTCCTGGTTGCGGTAGCTGCCAAAGGCATCGAGGTCCATGGTCCAGCGGCCTTCAGGGAGGTCCAGAAAGACCGCGCCATCGTCGCCGCAGGGGAAGCGTTCGGTGACGACTGCGCCACCGGGGCCTTCGAGGGCGATGTCAACGTCGACGACGCCAGCGAGGGCACAATCGATGATGGGCTGTTCGGTGGGGTAGACAAACGCCCAGAAGAACGCGAGGTCACCGGTAGCGGGGGGCGGCGGAGGCCCCAGGCTGTCGAGGACGACGACGCCGGCGTCGTTCTCGCGACCACCTTCCACCCGGATGGTGAAGCCGCCGCTGTAGAGGATTTCGCTGCGCCGATTGAAGGCGTCGATCTCGACTTCGTAGCGCCCGGCCAGGAAGTCCGTGAGGATCAAACCGCTGCCCACGCAGGGCTCGCGCTCGAGGACCTCCAGAACCTCACCGCCCTGCAAGATGACCAGATCGAGTTCGTCGACGCCGGCGAGGTCGCAGTCGGGCTGGCCGTCGAAAGACCAGGTGAAGGCGATGTCGCCGTAGGGATCCGGGGGCGGTTCTTCGTTGACGACGACGCAAGCGCTGGAGGCAAGGGCGGCCAGCGAGAGGGCGGTGAACGGAGCGAGAACCTTGGGTGTCATGGGCGGTGTCCGGGGTTTCATGATGGACGGCTGTCCGGCGCCAGTGATTCAACCGGGTAACCCAACCGCAACCCATTGAAATATCGGGGCTTTCCAATGGGAGTCGGCGGCCGTCTGTGTCGTGCGCCACAGGCGGCCGGGATCCGCGGCTACAGCGACACGAAGCGGTCGGTGGCGGTCACGAGGGCGTCGACGATGCCGGTTTCGCCGGCGGAGTGGCCCGCGTCGGGCACCACCACCAGGGAGGCCCCGGGGACGGCCTTCTTGAGGTCCCAGGCCGACTTCATGGGGCACACGAGGTCGTAGCGGCCCTGGACGATGGTCATGGGGATGTTCTGCAGGGTCTTTTTGGCCTCGTCGAGGAGCCAGCCGTCCCAGGCGAAGAAGCCGTTGTTGACGAAGTAGTGGCACTCGATGCGGGCCAGCTGCCGGGCGAAGGCGTCGCCGGCGGTGCGGGCGATGAGCCCCTCGTCGATGATGAGCTTGGACGTCGAGCCTTCCCACACGCTCCAGGCCCGGGCCGCTTCGTTCTCGATGGCGAGGTCGCCGCAGGTCAGGCGCTTGTAGAACGCGGTGACGAGGTCGTGGCGCTCTTCGAGGGGGATGGGCTTGATGTACTCGTCGTAGTAGTCGGGGAAGACCCAGCTCGTGCCCTCCTGGTAGAAAAACTGAATCTCCGCCCGGCGAATCAAGAAGATGCCCCGCAGGGTGAGGCTCTTGACGCGGTCGGGGTGGGTGACGGCGTAGGCGAGGGCCAGGGTGCTGCCCCACGAGCCGCCAAACACATGCCAGGTGTCGATGCCGAGCTTCTCGCGGATGCGCTCGGCGTCTTTGACGAGGTCCCAGGTGGTGTTGTCGGTCAACTCGGCGTGGGGACGGCTGGCGCCGCAGCCCCGCTGGTCGAACAGGATGATGCGGTAGCGGGCGGGATCGAAGAAGCGGCGGTGCATGGGATCGGTGCCGCCACCGGGGCCACCGTGGAAGAACACCACCGGCACGCCGTCCTTGTTGCCGCTCTCCTCGACGTAGAGCTCGTGGATGTCGGACACGGGAAAGTGGAAGCGGTGGTAGGGCTCGATGGCCGGGTAGAGCGTGGGCATGCAGTGCTCTACCGTCGTCGTCGCCCCCAGCGCAAGCCGTGGGGCACACCTGATCAAGCGCTTCGCGCTTGATGTTCATGCCAGTCAACACCTGGCGCGGTTGATCACCACATCACGGCGTCACACCACGGCGTCACACGATGCACGTCAAATCATGACGTGTTCGTCGTCCTCGAGGAGACCACGGCCGTGCAGCAGCGCCCGGTTCTTGCGCAGCCGTTCGTCGGTGACGCCGGCGAGGTAGCGCAGCAGCTCGGGGTGCTCAGCGGTGACGGCCTTGAAGGTATCGCGGGACAGAAACAGCGCCTCCATGTCGGCGGTGCAGGTCACGGTGGCGTTGGTGACGGCGTCGTTGAGCATCGACATCTCGCCGCACAGATCGCCCCCGCGCAGGGTGGCGAGGTGGATGTGCTTCAGGGGCTCCCCCGGGGTGAGGGGCAACGCCTTCTTCACCGTCGCCAGCCCGCCAAGGAGGACAAACAAGCCGGGGCCCCGCTGCCCCTCCTGGATGAGGACGTCGCCCGCCTGAAACGTCAGGATGCGGGTGAGTTCCATGACCCGGTGGCGGTCGTCCCGCCCGAGGGGCGCAAAGAACGGGTGGGTGGCTGTCAGGTTGCGCAGAAAACGCTCGCGCGTGAACAGCCGCAGGGCCTCGCTCAGACCGGGCGTGTGGGCGGCAGCGACGACGAGGTCTGAGCGACGCATCTCGAGCACGTCGACATCGCCGACGGCAATGGCGCTCGCTTGCCGGGGTTCGTCCGAGATGAGGGCCAGCTCGCCAAAGACCGCCCCCGCCCGCAGCCGGGCCAGGGTGACGTCGTGTTCGCCGTCGCCGTCGCTGTCGTCGCCGACGCCGCCGCGCACGATGCCGACTTCGCCATCGGCGATGATGAAGACGCTCTCGCTGCGTTCACCCTGGCGGATGATGACCTCGCCATCACAGAAGCGCCGCAAGCGCAGGCAGTCCAGGGCGGCGACGAAGTCGTCCTCGTCGAGGTAGGAAAACAGCGGGACGGGGGGCACGTTTGGAGCCGGGCGCATGCCCCGGGGCATGGCCGAGGCGATGGCCGACGCCGACGCCAACAACGCCGCATCGTCGACGAGGGGCTGGGCGTGCTCGTTGCCGGCCTGCACCGCCGTCAGGGGCGGCAGGAGGGCGTCGAGGCGGTCGGCGCCGCGGGCATAGTGCTCGGCCAGGGCCGAGGCGCCGTCGTCGGCACCAGGTTCAAGCAAGGCCACGATCTTCTGGGCCACCAGGCCCAACAGGGGTGCCCCGGCGATGACCGCGAGGCCATGAACCGCGCGGTAGACGTCGAGCGCCTGGCCCTGGTGTCCCAGGTTCAGCAGGGCATCGCCCACCCGCAGCCTGGCCCGCAAATGCAACGGACAGGCAGCCACGACGCCAGCGTAGCCAGCGGCCGCCTGGCGCCACCGGCCTCGGGCGAAGTCCGTGTCGGCGTCGGTGCAGACCAGGGACGCCGGACGGCTGACGGCAGCCTCCCGCAGAGCCGGGCGCGACGACGACGACGGTGGCGGCGCTTTCGACGGTTTGGCGGGCCTGGTCGATCCGGCGGTGGGTGCCTCCAACGCCGGTTTCGACGCCAGCGGGGCGGTTCTTGTCGCCGCCTTTGTCGCCGTCGTTTTCGCCGTCGTCTTCGCCGGCCCGGGCGCTGGCGTCGACGCTGGTGCCGGGGGCTGGCTGCTGGAGCGTCGTGACGCCATCTGGACTCCACTCGCGAACCTGGTCGCTTGATCGTCTCGCCGAAGGGGACGGCGGGGTTGCTGCGACGACGCTGGCGCGCCGTGGATCTGCACGCTACTCGGAGTGCCGCCCTGCCTCCAAGCGCCGGGCCCCCACCCATGGCTGACTCCCCGACCCCGACCGCGCTGATTGACGACGCCACCCGTCGTCGGGCGCTGGTGGGTCTCACCATCACCTACCTGCTGCAGTTTGCCTCCATGGGCCTGCAGCTGCCGTTCACGGCCCTCGCCATGGAGCGGGCCGGGGCGAGCCCCGCGGTCATTGGTGCCATGTGGGGGGCGCGGAGCCTCACGGGCAGCATCGTGCCCGTCTTTTGGGGGTTGCTGGCGGACCGGATGGGCGGGGCCCGGCCCCTGGTGCTCATGTCCCTGGCCAGTGGGGCGGGGATCTTCTTTGTGCTCGCCCATCACCCGTCGCCGACGTGGGCCATCGCCCTGTTTGCCCTCTACGGCATCTTCGCGAACCCGGCCAACAGCCTCATCGACGGCATGGTCCTCACAGCCCTGGCCCCAGACACCCACCGCTACGGTCGCTACCGGGCCGCAGGGACGGTCGGCTTCGGCATCGGCACCGTCGTCGTCAGCGTGCTCCTCGATCAACAGGTCCTCGAGCCGACGCCGGCGGCGCTCTTTCCCATCGTGGGCGCGTTGTCGGCGGCGGCCTTCGTGGCGGTGTTGTTGCTGGTGCCGAACCTGCCCCGCCCGGCCCTGACGAGCCTGAGCGCCATCAAGGACGCCGCCCGCCAACCCATCGTGCTGGCCCTCATCGGCGCCGGCAGCGTGCTGTGGGCCAGCCACGCGGGCTACGTGAGCTTCTTGTCGCCGCTGGCTGAACGGGCCGGACTGCCCGCCACCGCCGTCGGCATGGCGGTCTTTGCCGCTGTCACCGTCGAGGCCATCACCATGCCGATGGCCACCAGCATTCTGAAGCGCGTGCGTCCCGGCCCCCTGATGCTCGCCTGCGCCATCACCGCCGTGGTGCGCTGGGTGCTGACGGCGTACGCCACGACGCCGCTGACCTTCGCCCTCGTCAATGGCCTGCATGGCATCAGCTTTGGCCTGTACTACGTCGTCATCGTCGGCGTCATCGCCGCCCGCGTGCCCCCCACCCTGCGCCAGGCATCCCAGGGCTTGTTGTCGTCGTTGTCCCTGGGGGTCGGCGGCGTCGTCGGCGGCGTCGTCGTCGGCGGCTTGCTCGATGGTGGTTCGCCGCCGTCGACGGTGTGGTTCGCCATGGCCGGTGTGGCC